>Ga0310811_10009314_pt1 | contig 12666 bp, 12 predicted proteins | sample YCmetagenome_FD_207642 | JGI IMG/M metagenome (GOLD analysis project Ga0310811, IMG submission 207642) | Soil microbial communities from experimental microcosm in Duke University, North Carolina, United States - YC | ecosystem: Engineered > Artificial ecosystem > Soil microcosm > Unclassified ... | reverse complement strand
CCTTCGCGCTTATAGATACAGTATATAGAGACCTTACTGGACTTTTAGTTTACACACTTTGCGCACTCCCCACTCCTTAGCCATAGTTAGATTCCAAGAGTACCAAATATACGATTGGATTTATCGTGTATCCGCACTCACGACGACCTGCGTGTATAAACCATAACATGCACCGCGCCTTTCGTGTTCCCCGTGCCTTAGAGCACCCTCCCTCGTTGCAAGAGAGTCCCTTGCCCATATTCCGAGGTTCTCCCTCTCAGTAGCTGTCCTATGGGTCGAGTATATACCTCGTGCCTGGGTCTTACTGCAGAGTTTCCCCATACTCTAAACTGCCTTTTCATCCCTGTAGTCGAGCCTCACCCTTCAGCGCACCTTACATATAGTTACATACATACTAATTACTCGGGACCGCGCACCTTCACACTTATAGATACAGTATATAGAGACCTTACTGGACCTTTAGTTGAGACACTTCACACACTCCCCACTCCTTAGCCATAGTTAGACTCTAAGAGCACCAAATATACGATTGGATTTATCACGTATCTGCGCTCACGACGACCCGCACATATAAACCATAATGTGCACCACACCTTTCGCATTCCCCACGCCTAAGAGCACCCCTCCTCGTTACAAGAGAGTCCCTTGCCCATATTCCAAGGTTCTCCCCCTCAGTAGCTGTCCTATGGGTCGAGTATATACCTCACGCCCGGGTCTTACTGCAGAGTATCCCCCATACCCATAATCGCCTTTTCATTCCTGTAGCAGAGCCTCACCCTTCATCGTGATGGATCTGGTATGGATCTGCAGATCAGATCTGATCGGATCTGACATCCGGAACTTCGGATGAGAAGCACAAATGTATGGGATATGACAGATCTGCATTCTTGACAACTGGCTCACTGGTAGTACATATTAGTAATGATTATAACATACCATACCTGTTACTAAGTAGGGGCAAAATCATATGCTGCAGCGCTCAGCAGCAACTTCGTAGAACTACAGAGGGACCTGGTACTATAGATAAAGGATAGATAAATAATAGGGTAATTTTGTCTAATCTGGTCACATGCCTTTTACTAAGAGTGAAGCTGGCCCTTGGATTGGTTGAGATTACATAAATATAGGTTTCAAGCCTCGTGTCCTGGGCGTCAATATGTCTAATGATACAGGTTGAGACAAGCATAAAAACTTAAAAAGGTCGACACCCACCATGACAATCTCTCCATCATGTTATGCTCAATACCATCTGCCTCGAGCAGGATGACAGAAGCAGAACAGCCCCCCATTCAAATCATCATGGCTAGTCAAACATTTGAAGGCCATGAAGATAGTGTCTTTGCAGCCATAGTCTTCCCCGATAGACATTGTATGGTCACAGCCTTGGGAGATAAGACACTGTGTCTTTGGGACTTGGAAGATGGTGTTGTGTTGAAGATAATGGAGGGGCATCACCATGCAGTATACAAAATTGCAATATCAACAGACATGCAATTCATAGCAAGTGGTGATAAGGACAGAAAGCTCATCGCCTGGAACAAAGATGGCGAATCTCTCACCCAGCCGATCGAAGTCCACTCTAACTATATCTACATGCTCAATTTTTCCCCAGCCAGTACAGAGTTGGCGAGCAGCTCATTTGATACCACAGCAGTTCTCTGGAATACAGAAACATGGGAGGTGCACAGAGATCTAATCAATTGTGGGCCCGGCGCTGAAGTCCACTGTCTTCGGTATTCCCTGTCTGGTGAACATATTGCCATCACAACAAAGACAAATATTCAAATATAGAATTCAGGCAAGAGGGAATGCATTGTGAAGTTCAAGCTCAAGGGTCACTTTGCTTTCAATGGAGCATATAATATTTCACTCGCGTAGATGCCTGGTGGAAAACAGCTTGTCTCAGCTGGTGACACATATGATCCTACCATATGGATCTGGGATTCATCAACATCATCAGTGAACCGGTGAACAGATTGAAATGTAATAGTTAACAGTCACAAGAATCTCCATAAATGTGGTGGGGGGCCGGGGGTTACCTTGTGATGTATGGCCTTCTGGGGGTATGAAGAATTTTTGAGTCAACCAGCCAAGATCTCCCATCCTCAATGCACCATTTTATGTATGAATTAGTCTGCATGTCACAGATGTCACATAAGCCAACCAAGCATATTTTACCTTGTTATCAGGCAGACAAGGCGTCAAGGCATCATACCTTCCATGCGCTAGTTTATATGTGAACTGGTCAGTAAGTTGAAGATGTGATGCCAGCCAACGAAGCAAATTTTGCACCATTATTAGCAAGACAAAGCATTGAGGTGTTCTACCCTCGATGTACCATTTTATGTGTGAACTAGTGTGTGATTCAAAGATATAACACCAGCCAACCAAGCTAAATTTTCATTATGATTGGCCAGACAATGCACCCAGTTCTCCCCTCACATGGTTAAGATGCCATTGCGCAGTGCTAAAAACTCTCAAATCATGTGCTGCATGAACAAGTCAACATACATCTCAATCAATGGGGGAGTCACAGAAGAAAATGCCTGTTTTCAGTATTGCATCTAATGCTTAAGCATTCACAATTCATTCATGAGGCTACACTGCATGACCACTTTCGTGGTACAATCGTCGCTACGGTTATATAAAGCAAGAATTTCATTAGTGCTTGCCAGCATTAGATGTCACAATTTATTTAATCATAGTGAGCAGATTGAATAGGATGGGATTTGGATTGTTGAACTATCCTCTTCAGTTAAAGATGTGGAGTTAGAGAGCTTGTGACAACTGATTGTGACACTACACAGTATATTTTGGTTAGTGCAGTGCTCACCACAGTCATCTAAAGAGAGCATTTCCTGGTCACTGAGCAGCATTGGACCTTGAATTAATTTTTGTTGTGATTAACGTGTTTGACCATATGAAATGTCATTGAAAATGACCCTCAAATGACTGGTGATTCTAAACAGGCAATTCAATGATGAGTCGCAATCAGACAGTTATAACATGAACACATAATATTAGTACATGCAGTAGAGACCATACACTGAATTGCAGGTAAATGAAGGGAAGGGAGTAGACATGAATGTGGATTAGTACTAGGTGCAGTAGTCTATGTGAGGGATAAAGGGAAGAGGTTAATGCAACTAACAACGAGAACATGGAACATGAGGAGTTAATGGCCTTAGTCTGAGTCAAAAGCAGCATCCTCCATTGCCCTCCTCTGCTGGGCTAGCATGTTGATGGACATATGTAGGACAACATCTGGAGTGAGATCCTTGCAATGGCTTGTTCCAAAAATCTTCCTAGATAGCAAGCAATATCAGCTATCCAGGCTGATACACAAGTAACAGCAAAGTCATTACCTAGTCCACCATTTGAGAAGCTTACTCATTCTTCATTGCACGACAGGGCCAGGGACATCCTCCAAAAAGTCCACAATGCTATTCCAGAAGGCTTCGTAATTGAAGTTGCCATCCACGGTGCACCACAATGAGACACTCGATAAAGCGAAATGAACCTGTCGTATAACAGTTAGATGCTAGATATCCAAATAGTGGGTAATACCATCTGCTCACTTGACAAACAACGTATGCGATGGCACGAGGTGTTACCTTCCTCATGTTGATGATCGAGGCAACACATGTTTTCACCTTTGTCTGGTCTGAATTTTGCCGTGTGTGCCTGGTATTCTCAAGAAGGTCAGCTCCATCACCGTCACCATCAACTTCCTTCGCAGATGAAGGCAAAGTAAAGATAGCCTTGAAAGCCTAGAGTTCAATGAAGAAAAATTAGTGACAAAATCGTAGTACCAATCCAACTGACCAGAACTAAAAGTTTTGACTTGAGGAAACCTTCTTCAAGGTTGTCATGGTTGATTTTGTAGTTCTCATAGGTGAACATTGGCCAAGAGTTTTCTGACATGATGTAATCTGATGTTTGATCGTGGATTCCAGCCTTCATGCTACCCAAGCATTAGCACCATGAATTCTCGACAAGTATTGATGCTCACTGGTCGTCGTTCCAGTCCCACCAGCAGGGCAGGGCAACTTCCCACAGACATCACTCATAAAGCCACGCAATTGTTTGTCGTTAGGCTTAATTAGGGGAGATGGACGAAATTCTTCATTAACCCAGGTAGAGACAAGCTCCTTGAGACTGGAGGTGTTGTCACCATGTGCCGCATCTGCTCCTTTCTTAAGCTAAAAAATAATTAGATGAATTCTTTGCAAACAAATATTACATACCTTTCTCAACATCTCTTCAGATTCTTCATGTTCAAATTCCCCAAGCTTCTTGTGAAGCCATGGGAGTGTCCACATGAGTTCAATGTAGCCCTGCTGCATGTGATCCTGCCTGTGTTATGATAATTGTTTTAGAATAGTATAGAGGTAAGACCTGACGACATACTCTAAGGTTGACACCATGTCCTCCAAGCGATGTTCATACCTACAATCATTCTCAGCAATCAAATCCTCCAACCTAGTATAAAGGCAGACCTAGTCTTTCTTTAAGGAAGAATCAATCCTAGCAAGCGCAATGAGTAACACAAGACACTTACCTCTGTTTGCCTCCTCTCTCTTGCCTCATCATCTCAAGCTCTTCTTCCAAGGCAGCAATACAATGTTTTGCCCTGGCACTGGAAGATGTAGGCATAGCCTGAGACAGATCCAGGTGTACCATGGGTAAATGTGGGCATTTAGAACCTGCATCAGAGTCCCGATCAGACAGTGACTCTGAAGTTCACATGGCAGGGTGGAATGACCAGCAGAGGTGAGGTAGGGACTCGATGAGGTAGTAGTAAACTGACTGGGAAAAGTAAGTTAAAAGAGTGAGGGGAAGTAAGCTGGAAGATAAAGAAAGGACAGGAAGAAGCCACAGTAAGGGAACAAGGTGAAGTAAGATGGGAGAACAGCACGAAATAAATCGACCTTTAAATATGTTTGAGGATCAGCACAACAGGAAATTTTCTAAATAAGGATAAGACCATAGTTGTCGGTGTGTGAAGCAGCTGCAGGCCCACAAAAAAAACTTGCCCTGGAAAGTTAAGTGGCTCCAATCAGAGTCTGACTCATTGTAAGGAATCATATTTTTGTAGGCGTGAAAAGGTCATATTTACACGAGCTGTCCATTGATCATTTGCACTATGGAGTTGCGTTAACACTGCACCAAAGGCACACGCTTTCCCGTGCTTATGCGCTTCCTGCACCTACACCTTCCTGCGCCTGCGCTCTATTGCCTATCATCCAGGAGGACCAATCCATGTCTGAGCACCCCTCTAGTATGTCTTATTCCATGCTGTGCGAGTGTAACAAGGACTGCAGCGCTATTATATATCATTACATACTATTGCACATGTTCTCCCTATCCCTTCTGCGTCCAATGAGATTTTACTTAGTATAAGCCTGATGGTAGTGCTACTATTCCCCATTACTCCCCTTTACTGTACTTCCATAGCATTTGGGTTTTACTTTAGAGTAGTAGTCACCATTAGGGCGCACGCCCTGTGGTTATCACATTTTGGCTTAGATTTAATTGCCTAATCAAGCTTTGCTTCTTGCCTGCTCCACTTTTGCTCTCGCTTCACATCGCGCTCACTTCACATCGCACTCGCTTTCACTCACGTCACTTCATGCTCATTATGAACCCTTACACTGCTCCTTACCTCCCACATCACTTGTGCGCCTTCATGCGCCCATGTGCACCATAGGCGCACGCCTTCCCACGCTTCGCTTACCTTAGCACGCGCTTCCCATGCTCCGCTTACTTCACTTTTCTCATAGTGCGCTTCACACCTCTCTATATCCTTGTGTGCATCCCCTGTCTACTTGAGTTATCTCTATTTCTGGTTCTGTGTGTGGTAGCAGTCCCCTTTAGGGTTGAACACACCTGTCTCAGGCATAGTGGCCTAGGTGCAGCGAGACCTGACATACTGCCTCACCAGCAGTGTTGTTGATCTCACATATAGAGATTGATTGCGCATGCTGCAGTCAGTCTTCATGCCTTCACCATTCCAAAAGTTGCAAGATGTGTTGCATCCAAGAAAAGCATGAGTCCAGCAATAACATGCTTGAGTGAGCAACCAGGCTCCCTCGGCTGTCATTGCAAGTCATCCTGAGCTTCTAACCAGGAGTCAGAGGTGTAGAGTTCATCAAACACGTGCTCTTGATGGTCGTCTAGGGGGTCTTTCCAAATGCGCCAGAAAGGGAACAGATGGTATGTGCTGGCTTGAACATCAGCGAATGCAGAATGGATCACTGCCACAAGCAGGTGATAATGAAATCCTGGGATGTTAAATGTCGTGGATGAGTCCTCTTTCAATCTTGTAGGTATCTCAAGGGTCATATCTGTCTCCAACCAGTCATCTGGAAATCTGACCATCCCCTTTCCATTATTGTTGTCCAACATGCACAAACTCTTCCTAACTGAAAATCCATCCAAGTCCTCAATATTGAAGTCTTTCACCTGGATAACATCCTTAACGAGATGCATTACTTCTGCCTCCAATTTTTGATGGCTTCCAGAGTTCATCCACATCATAAGACAGTAGATAGACATATTAGAGAAGGGATAAGGTGGACCAGAGATCCCATGGGATGGCTTGTGTGCCTGAGTATTATGTGCATCAGTAATTGTCAGACAAGATGTAGCTAGTAACGCAGGTGCAATGACTTTATCGGGCTCAAATGACGGGCATCTGGGATAGTTTTGGCAGAGTCCAACCACGGTAAACACCATTTGAAAAGAATCGTGCAATGTCAAAAGAACTCTTTGAATTCTGCACTGCAGTGGATTCTGGATGTCAGGGAGAGTAGACATGCTATTCTCAGAGGAATCAGAAGGGTTGAGGTCTTTGTCGGCAGGCAGGAAATAATTGAAAAATCTCAGGACTAGCCTAGATGTGCGCTGTGAGGGATACTGATCTGAGTCTACTAAATTATAAGACATAGACATAACAAAAAATTATGATGGTGCACACCTAAAATATCATGATGAAGTTCAGTGGCATCATCCATGGTAACATCCAAAACATTCAAATCCTGGAATGTGAAGGCTGAGATACTTGTGTGAGGAGTACTATCAATCGCTTGGTTGACAGGCTCAGGTGGCAGAAATTCTGTGGATTTGCAACAGGTGATAGGTTTCAAAGAATGAAACTTCACAGATTGGACTGGTGCAAGCTAATAATTGGAAGGTATACAGATCAACTCACAAGCTAGTATCAGTAAAGTAGTGACATACATGAGTAATGCTGCTGCTACCTGCTGTGAGATGTATGCCCAAATTTTGCGATACTGACTCCCTTGCCCAGTCTCACCTCTTTTCTGAAGCTAACTTGCTTTCCCTCTGGTAATACTTGCACGTAGTGTGATGCCTGTCAAGTCCAAGAAAGTCCATATCTCTCTCCCATGAACAACGCAATGCACCACAGAGCACCATTAGGACGAAGATAATGAATAAAATCCCAGGCGGTCAACAAAGATCCATTCCGCTATAGCAGCTGCAGCATTGAATATTAGGAAAGACCAAGCACTCATAAACTATAACCTTTAGTAAGAAACGACTGCATCCTTATTTAGGCATCTTGCCATATTTGTTTGATACTCTCGAAATGAAAATTGACATATGTACTATCATAGGGCAGATGTGCATGAGGCTAGGTTTGGAGTAACCGACAATGATATTGTGGATAAGGGCAAGATTCAAGCGACAAGATCAAGCTTGAGAGTCATCAATTCATCAATACAATCAAAATTTGGTACATAGCAGTACACTTACAGTAGTGTTGTGAAAAAAACAAGGCCAACTGTAGGGAGTTGGGTGGCCATGACAACTTGGCTACAAAATAAAGTAAAACAAAACCAAGTAATGGCAAGTTGGAGGAAGCAGTAGCAGAGGGAAAGATGTTTCAAGACTTCTGGAAGTGTAACGTGTGACAGCTTTACAGGGATATAACAACCACATCAGTCCATTCTTCAATAGAATGTTACATGCATCAAGTTCATTGGGGATGGAGAACATTTGTTTGGAGGTACTAGAGTACATCATAGGGGCATCTTTGTATGTTGTTCTATTAACTTTTAATGACAGACCACACAAATGATGCCGAGTGCCCAATGGGATGCTCCTGAGCCTATGTGTTTCTTAAAGATAAACTGCACATCCCTATTTCTGATTGCCTTTTTTTGCAACTGACATCATGTATGTGACAAACAGCAACTTAGGCCACCGATGCAACTGCACCGGCAATTTGGAGCGCTACATGTTCATCAGTATGTACATACTTTTTGCATTAGCATTGCTTAGCAAGGGTCATGGAAATTGCCCTACAACCATTGGTGTCTGTCACTCTTGTATTGATGTCCACTCTTGAGTTATCGCACAACAAATTAAATTTTTGTACTCATGCAGCTGCTATGATTATGTACAAAGAACTTCATTTAATCTGAATGACTTCACAGATTGCAAGGAGATTTATGCTTCACTGACCAAGATCTTTTGGATCCTACCCAGAGCTTCACGCACGACTGCAATCTCCTGTGCGACCTTGGCTATTGATTCCTCTTCAAACATTTCGGATTGCCTTCTGAGCTTCCTGTGCTTCAATGGGGAAAGCCCTGTGGCAGGCACTGATGCTGCCCACACATTGGTGGTGTCCTCAAAGAAGCTATGCAGAGTATGTGTGCAGTGGTGAGTGAACCATTTGGATGATTAATAAAGCCGCCCACTCACATCATTCTCTCCATGTTTCCCTTGTTTGGATCTTAACATATCGATATTTCCGAGATGGTCATTGCTAGATTCTAATGCCTGAAATTACACTCATCAGAATAGCATCGTATAATCTGCACATTAGACATACTTGTTCTCTGTCTGGAGGTAAGAATTTGAGGAGTTTTAACCTTTCCATCTCCCTATAATTATAGCAGCCACAGGAATATACAGAGGTGCCTTGCCCATGCCTGGGACATCCCTCACAACCTTTGTGGCTTTCCGGAGTGGAACACCTTGATTGATCGTGTTCTTCACCTCCTCTTGGGGCCTCAATCTTGAGGCTAGTGTTCATAAGGATGGCTTCAGCTCCATCATTGAGACTAGAGGGACAGGAGTCCACACTATGGGAATCCCAGTCAGAGTCAGATGTCATGTTTCCTGCTGGGTACTCTTTGAGGGGTGAGTTATTTAAATCACATTTGTTTTGTTCCCATGTCCTGATTAGGATTTCCTGCCTTATGTAGTATCAACTTATTTCAGTAAACTCACAACGGTTTCCACTAAGTGACCACTATATGATATGACATAGCCACTGCTCATGGTTAACAGATGCAACCAGCATTCCAATAAAGAGAACACCATCCATAACTTATGCCTAGAGAGGAGTAGGGTGAATTGAATTACCACACTTCTCTGACTAAAATCTTGCATTTAGTAATATTTCAAGGCACACCTCATTTGAGCTGAAATCACTTTTGTAAATCCACCCTGTCATGTCTTCACCATCAAACTCATCATCCCTTCAGAGCCAGTTATGCTCTATTGAAGAAGATTGCAAGGGATTTTCATCAAACCATGTAAATATACACAATACCAAGTGCAGAGCGCAATTCCAGTCATATTTGGTATGAACCCTTGTAAATGGCACTTATCCTCAAGCACTGATTAGTTTGACATAGATGGAGCTTGATGGAATCGACTTGGAGGAAGATGAACACAATAGGATGTTCATCCAACTCAGCATTGATACTGTATATGCAAGTCATGCTGCTGCACACAACCGTGTTATCCAGTACACCAAATTACTGATGCTTCTGAAGCAGGAAGAAGAACTATGGGCACAGAGAGTTGAGAAGGCAAGACTTGTATTGCCAGAATACAGATCTAACAATGCTTTCTGAAACCTGAGGGAGCACAAACCTTTGAACCATGACACCTTCATGCCGAAGTGAAAATATACGATGGCACGATGTAGAGACTCAATTCTCTACAGGCTGGTATTGGCCTATTTTACGGCTCATGACCACTGGGCTTCACAGCACAACATCACCATCATGTGTAGAGCGATTCCATGTATCATGCGCAGCTTCCCTGCAATAATGCACCAGACCCAGGACACTTTCCCACACTCGCGCAATGCATTCCCGCGCTCGCACTTAGTTCACATTCTTGCGCATCTTCGCGTTTCATCGTGCATCATCGCGTTCTATCACACATCTTCACATTTCATTGCACATCATCACATTCTATCACACATCTTCACATTTTCGTGCATCTTCACATTTTATCGCACATCTTTGTGTTCCATCGCGATTTAGTGCACATCATTGCAGGAGCATCCATCCATTGTCCAGCCAGTTCCTTGGTGCATCACATTCCATCTATTACTATATCTGACTACGTTTGGTATCGTATGATTATTATTTCATTATGGACCCTTACATTACATCACTTACATACTTAGAGCGCTCCCGATTCGCTTCCGAGCCCTGGGAAGGCGCTTATGTGTGACTTAGGGTTGCCATGTCTGTTTTTACAACTTAGCTTCTGGCAGTCACCATCTATCACCAGTTAGTTCCATGCAGTGCATGTATCCGTCATTGTAGTCCCTAGCATCTGTCTATAGCTAGTGGCAATCACATTATCTGTCTATTATCTGTCCAGCATCTGTCCTCCTTGCCTCAGTTCACATCCCAGCATCATTTATACGCCCTCCCTACACTTGCGCACTTCACGCACTATTTTCCCACGCTTCGTGCAATCATCGCATTTTGTGTTTCTTTGTGCTTCCTTCACATTTCACCACATCTCTTTGCATTTTCTTGTGCTTTCATCACATTTGATCAGGGTTGATCAGCATTTACTTATGGATCTTCGCTTTCCTTGCATCCCCTTTAGGGTTGAACGCTCTTGCTTCTGTGAGTATAGCAGCTAGGTAGAGCTGAGACTCACTTATACTGGTTTAGCATTATTATAGCTAGTGCCTAACCAGGTTGTGATACCTACAACAAGAATGAGCTTAAAAAAGTCTCAGCATTACTGTCGGTACTCACTGGAATTGTAGCCAGCAAGAATATCGAGTTCTGTTTTGGAAGGCTTGAGGGTATTGTTAGTGCAAGGGAGGGCAATGGAGGGCTGAGATGACATGAGCATATTGCACTGTGACAACAGTGATATGCTCTATGGTAGAGTTGAGGTCTACTGCCATCCATCAGCAGATGACATAGACAGCTGCAAAGCACCCTGAAAATCTGATTCGAGTTGACGGTGCACAAGAACATCTGAGTAGCAACATCTGGGCTCTGTCAATGAGCGCAGGGAGTGGGTATTGAACCACCTTCAGATTAGCGTCAGAACCCATGACCAGCACATATAAGCGGGTATACCTTGAGCAGTAATGCTAAAGTCCCGCCTAAATATCCACCAGTGACACCCCCTCATTTCCTCTCCAATCAATACCTCTTTTCATGACCACTCTTCACTGCCATCCATCTCTCTATTATGTCAGCTAAGTTGGTAGTTGCATTACCATCGTTAATGGGTGCAGAAAATGAGGACATGGTTAAGCCCTTGAGACAGTCAGCCATTGGAATTGTTGGCTTACTAGGATCTCGTTAGCTAAAGATGAGAGTGGTGAGAAGTACAAGGTAGAAGGCAGTATATTTCGGGCAACATAGTCATGTGATGGAATTTTTGGTCTCACATGACACCAAAATGATCATGCATGTGACAGACCATTTACGAGACCAATCATAAAAGTCACGTGATATAAAGGGTGAAGGGAAGAATGCACAGGCTAATTCGTGTGGAAGGAGGGGGGGGGAAAGGATAATGAGGGGAGCAAGGGGCTTGAATAATGAGGGTACTAAATGTAAATACAAATAAAAGAAGTCATTAGTAGTGAGGGGGGGAAAGGTGCTAAGCAAAAGTCAAATGATTTAAAAAAACAAAAATAATTAAACTAAGGCCCAGTGCTTCTGCATCAACAAAAAACCCACAATTTTTGCTTGTCAAAGAGAAGTTTGGTGCTTATGGTGCTGCTAATGGAGCAATGCGATTGGTGGAAATGACATTTATGAATGCATGCCCTGAGCTATACTAAATGTGAGTTGTTCAGAACAACTTTTGAACTTGCTTTTGACAGGTTAACTCTTTTAGATGTGGAGGTACTTGACACAAAGGTGCTTGACACCATTGTGCATTGTCAACAGTGCGTCCAACATCATTGCGTCAATCTCAAGCTCCTCATACAACTTGAACAGCACTGTCCTGCACCATCCCCAATTCAAGTGTGGTCAACTGGTCGAGCAGCATCCTCGCAAATGCTTCCTGCTCAAGTGCAGGACTTCACCAGATGGTCAAAGGAATACCTGTTCATACATTTGCTTGACCATTTCAAGGAAGGCATGTAGGTGGAAGTGCTTGCCATCCAAGAAGATGCCTGGTGGCTGTGGCCAAGGTGGAAGTGGCTCATTCTGGGACACCTGCTTGGTGCCATCTGCACAAAAGCCCCATTGATGATTGTACCCTGAGTTCTCTGGACTGGGGTACATGATTGTCTTGCAGTGGGAGCATGTGTGGGCTTTGTGAATTTGAAACAGGTCAGAAAAAATGCAAATGCAACAAGGTTTTAAAAGACTCACACACCTTCTTACCTGACTCAGTCTTGAT
>Ga0310811_10009312_pt1 | contig 12670 bp, 9 predicted proteins | sample YCmetagenome_FD_207642 | JGI IMG/M metagenome (GOLD analysis project Ga0310811, IMG submission 207642) | Soil microbial communities from experimental microcosm in Duke University, North Carolina, United States - YC | ecosystem: Engineered > Artificial ecosystem > Soil microcosm > Unclassified ... | reverse complement strand
TGGCGCGCCTTCGCGCACAGACCGATCACGGTGTTGCGCGACAGGTCGCCTTCGCCGTAGAGGTCCAGCTTCTTCAGCTTCGGTGTCTCGCGCGCGGCGATCGCCTCGACCACCGCGACGCCGGAGGTCGGGTAGCGCAGCTCGAGCTCCTCGAGGCTCGCGAGCATCGGCGCGGTCGCGAGCGCCTTGGCGAACGCGGCGCCCATGCCCATGCCACCGAGGTAGAGCTCGCGCAAGGGCGCGAGGTGCGGCGAGGCGATCAGCGCGGCGGCCTCGGCGTCGACGACCTCGCCTTCGTCGTCGAGCGTGAGCTCGCGCAGCGCGCTCGTCCACGCCGCGGCGGCGAGCGTGCGCACGATCGCGCCGAGCCCTCCGCACTCGTAGATCGAGAGCTTCTCGAGCTTCGGCCACGCGACGTCGGGCGGGAACAGCGCGGCAACGCCGCCTTCGAAGTCCTCCTCGTAGAACGACAAGACCCGCATCGCGTGCGCGTGCGCGACCATGCGCGGCACGTGCTCCGCGCGGAAGATGCCGTGGTCGGTCGAGATGCCGCCGATCAAACGGCAGCGCGGATCGCCGTCGCGATCGATCAGCGCGCCGAGCCACGCGCCGATCCCGACCGTGTATTTGTGCGCGCCGACCTTGGCTTCGACCCACGCGACCGCGCGCTCGCGATCGTCCTCGGGCCACGCGTCGATCGCGGTCTGCACGCGCTGCGATCGCATCGCGTCGGCGAGCGCGATCCACCGCGCGAGGTCCTCGTCGTCGCGCGCGTCGAGCTTCGTGCCGTCGGGCATCGCCCACACGCCATCGCCGCCGTAGTCGCAGCGCGCGATCAGCGCGCCGTCCTTCGCCTTCCACTCCCACACGCCCGCGCGCGCGCCCTTCGCGTACGCACCGGCGAGCTTCACCGCGCCGTCTTCGTGGTGATCGCTCCACGCGCCGTCGAGCACGCCGTCGTCGTCGTACGTGCGGCGGAGCTTGGGTCGACCCTTGAAGTCGTTCTCCTCCCAGACGCCGATCGGATGGCCGTCCTTGTACGTCTTGCGCCAACTGTACCAGTCGCCGTGCACCGACTTCAGATCGTACGGGCCGGAGTAGACGTTGCCGTCGCGGTACTCGCGCTCGTAGTCGATCGTTCCGTCGTCCTTGAAGTGCGTGTACGCGCCGTGCCACTTGCCGGCGCGCCAGTGCGTGATCGCGAAGCGACGGCCCTCCTTGTCGAAGAACTGGCCCTCGCCTTCCTTCGCGCCGTCGACGAACGTGCCGCGCTCGAGCACGAACCCGGTGACGTGCCAGTAGCGGAACGGCCCGTGGCGCACGCCGTCGCGATAGATCGACTCCATCCAGCCGGTGACCCAGCCCTCCTGCCCCTTGTCGATCCAGACGCCGTGCTTCTTGCCGTCGCGCAGCGCGCCGCCCTCTTCGGTCGGCGCGATCGTTCGCTCGGGGAGCTCGCGCCCGCGGAACCGCGCCCACCAGCCCATGCGCTCAGTCTACGATCGTCGGCGTCGCGGGCCACGAACCATCGAACCGACGGAACGCGTACACGACCTGGTGCGCGTAGCCCGGCGGGAACGGGTTCGAGATGCCGTAGCCGGGCGGCTTGTGCGCGGGGTGATAGGCGCTTCCGAACATGTAGTCCCAGAACGCGAACTTGGTCGCGTAGTTCTGGCCGCCGTCCTTGAAGGTCAGCGAGTGGTGCCAGCGGTGCATCTCGGGGCCGTTGATGATCTTCTGCAGCCAGCCGCTGCGCACGCCGACGTTCGCGTGGATCCACATGCCCCAGCCCGCGCTGATCAACATCTTCACGATGATGATCTCCGGCGTCGCGCCGAGCAGCACCATCACGCCGACCTCGATCGTCTGGTTGATCATGATCTCGAGCGGGTGCGAGCGCGCGCCCGCGATCCAGTCGATGTCGACGGCGGAGTGATGCGCCTCGTGCAGCCGCCACAGGTACTTGTTCTTGTGCTGCCAGCGGTGGAACCAATAGATGTAGAAGTCGTGCGTCAGCACGAAGAAGCCGAGCTGGAGCCAGATCGGCCAATTCGACACGATGCCGCGCGAGGACATCGCGGTGGCGTCGTCGATCCAGTAGACGAGCGGGTTGATGATCAACCCGAGGATGTAGCTCTGGATGATCCCGTACTCGACGAGATCGACCCAGAGCCCCTTGCGCAGGTGGGCGCGGCCCTGATCGTAGGGCCAGAGCTTCTCGAGCGTGATGGCGACCAACGAGATCGCCGTCATCGCTACGGGGATTACCCACCAGGCCAACATCCGTTGGCGCCTTTTATCACGAGACCGGCGAGGCGACGCGGCGAAGCTTCGCGCGCGGGCCGAGCTCGCCTTGGTAGATCTTCTTGATGCCGTCGCCGCGCGCCTTCTCGATGTCGCGCAGGTTGCCGACCAACTTCACGAAGCCGGTGACCTCGACGGAGGCGGCCTGGTCGGTGCCCCACATCGCGCGGTCGAGCGTCAGGTGGCGCTCGATGAACGTCGCGCCCATCGCGACCGCGGCCCACGTCGGCGCGAGGCCGACCTCGTGGCCCGAGTAGCCGATCGGCACGTCGGGGTACTTGCGCTTGAGCGTGTGGATCATCGCGAGGTTGATCTCGTCGACCGGGCACGGATACGACGACGTCGAGTGCGCGACGCACAGGTTGTCCTGGCCGATCGCTTCGACCGCGGCCTCGATCTCCTGCATGGTCGACATGCCGGTCGAGATGATCAGCGGGCGGCCGGTCGCCTTCATCGCCTTGAGCAGCGGCAGATCGGTCAGCGACGCCGACGCGGCCTTGTAGCAAGGCGGCTCGAACTGCTCCATGAAGTCGACCGCGGGCTCGTCCCACGCCGACGCGAACCACAGGATGTTGCGCTCGCGGCAGTACTTGTCGATCTCGCCGAACTCCTTCGCGCCGAACTCGACCTTGTGGCGATAGTCGATGTACGTCATGCGACCCCACGGGGTGTCGCGCTCGATGTTCCACTGATCCTTCGGCACGCACACTTCCGGCGTGCGCTTCTGGAACTTGACCGCGTCGCAGCCGGCGAGGACGGCCCCGTCGATCATGCGCTTGGCGATCTCGAGCGAGCCGTTGTGGTTGATGCCCAGCTCCGCGATCACGAAGCAGCGCTGGCCGTCACCGACGAGGCGGTCTCCGACGCGGATGATATTGCTCGACATGGTCATTCCTCTCTATTCCGTGCGAAGTCTCAGGATCCACTCCGCGAAGTCGCGGAAGGCTCCACGCCCCCCCGGGCATTCGCACACATAATGGACGGCTTCACGAACCTCAGGCATCGCGTCCGATGGCGCGGCGGTGAGGCCGGCCGGCGCGATCGCCTCGATGATTCCCAGATCGTTGACGTCGTCGCCGATGTACGCGAGCTGATCGGCGCCGAGGCGGGCCTCGACGAGGATCTTCTGCAGCTGCTCGCGCTTGTCGCGGACGCCTTCCCACACGAACGGCAGCTGCAGCTTCTCGGCGCGACGGCGGACGATCGCGCTCTTCTCGCGCGTGACGATCGCGGTCTGCACGCCGGCGTTGCGCAGGCGCTCGACGCCCATGCCGTCGCGGAACGAGTACTGCTTCAGCTCCTCGCCGACCTCGGACACGAAGACGGTGTTGTCGGTCAACACGCCGTCGTTGTCCGAGAGCACCATCGCGATGCGCTTGGCGCGCGCGATGAGCTCGTCGTGGGGGAGCTGCGTCTTCACCACGCGGTCCAGCCTCCGTCGACGACGAGGCTCGAGCCGGTCATGTATCCGCTCGCGTCGGAGCAGAGGAACACGACCGCGCCCGCGTAGTCGGTCGGCGCCGCCATGTGGCCGAGCGGCGTGCGCTTCGCGTAGTTCTCCTGGAACCACGCGTCTTGCGAGTTCTCGACGCCGCCGGGGCAGAGCGTGTTCACGCGCACGCCGGCACCGCCCCAGTAGGCGGCGAGGAACTTGGTCAGCCCGATCACCGCGTGCTTGCCCGTCGGGTACGCGGGGCCCTTGAAGAAGGCCTGCGTGCCGTCGGGCTTGATGTAGAGCTTCTGATCGGGCGCGACCAATCCGTACGTCGAAGCCACGTTGATGATGCTCCCCTTCTTCTGCTGCGCCATCGGTGTGCCGAGGACTTGGCAGGCGAGGAACGTTCCCGTGACATTCGCGTCGATCGAGCGGCGGAAGCGCTCGACCGGATAGTTCTCGAACTTCGACTCGTGCGCGGCGTTCGCCGGATCGAACTTGTCGTCGATCGCGGCGTTGTTGACCAGCCCGTCGATGTGGCCGAAGCGCGCGATCACCGCGTCGCGCAGCTTCTCGAGCGACGCGCGATCGGTGATGTCGGCGCCGTGGCCCATCGCGTTCAGGGCGCGGCCGATCAGGCCGAGCCCGCCGGTGACGATCACCGCCTTGCCGCTGAGATCGAAGAGATTCACTAGGCCTTCCTCGGCTTGGTGCTGACGCCGCCGATCGGACGGATCGACGCTTCGATCGTCGTCCCGCGCAGCGCGCTCTTCACGGTCCCGTGGGCGACGTGCTTCGCGAGCTCGGGCAGGATCTGCTTGTAGCAACCGAGCAAGTAGTCGAGGTCGGTGTCGCTGTGGGCCCAGCTGAGGTTGTGGAACCCGCCCCAGAGGACGCCGCGACGGATCAGCTCCTGCTGCACGAACGACTTCAGCTCGAGCGGGTTGCCCGCCTTGGCGTCGAACGTGACCATCGTGCGCGCGTCGTATCCCACGCACTTGGTCCAGTCCAGCCCCAATTCGCGGCAGAGACCCATGTACGCCTCGCGCAGCTTCGCGCCGCGCAAGGCCAGCGTCTCGGGCACGCGCCGGCGACGCAAGGCCGGGATCGTCGCGGCCGCGGCCGCGAGCGAGAGCGCCTCGCCGCCGAAGGTCGTGAAGAAGAAGACGTCCTTGTCGAGGAGCTTCATCACGTCGGCGCGGCCGGTCAGCAGCGACAGCGGCATGCCGTTCGCGACCGCCTTCGAGAAGGTCGCGAGATCGGCGGTGACGCCGTACTTCTCCTGCGCGCCGCCGACGGCGACGCGGAAGCCGGTCCACATCTCGTCGAAGACGAGGAGCGCGCCGCGCTCGGCGCAGATCTGCTTCACGCCGGCGAGGAAGCCGTCCTTCGGCGCCTCGAACACGGTCGGCTCGAGGATCACGCACGCGGTCTGATCGTCGACGGCGGCGCGCACGCTCTCGAGGTCGTTGTACGTGAACGTGTTGGTGAGCTCGCGGGTCGCCTCGGGCACGCCCTTGTTGCGATCGATCGTCGAGACGTACCAGTCGTGCCAGCCGTGATAGCCGCAGCACACGACGCGATCGCGCCCGGTGAACGCGCGCGCGACGCGGACCGCCGCGGTCGTGACGTCGCAGCCGGTCTTCGAGTAGCGGACGTTCTCCGCGCCGGGGACCGCGGCCTTGACCAGCTCGGCGACCTCGACCTCGAGCGGGTGCATCAGCGAGAACGTGATGCCGTCGTCGAGCTGCTTGCGGATCGCGTCGTCGATCTCGGGATCGGCGTAGCCGAGCACGAGCGGACCGACCGCCATCGTCATGTCGATGTACTCGTTGCCGTCGACGTCCCAGACGTGGGAGCCCTTGCCCTTCGCGAGGTACTTGGGCGCGACGCCGCCGACGTGCTGGCCCGGGCCCTTCGCGAGCGTCTGCGAGCCGTGCGGGATCAGATCCTTCGCGCGCGCCCACAGCGCGTCGCTGCGCGTGATCGTCGGGTCGCTCGCGTTCTGCACGACGCGGTTCGCCGACGCGACGCGGCCGAGCTTCGCCGCGATCTTCGCGGCGATCTGCTCGCCGGTGAAGCCCTCGGTCTTCAGCACGTCCGCGAGCATCGCCGGGCGGAACCACTTCTCGTTCATCGCGATCGGCAGCACGCGCGGGCGCACGCCGTGGAGCGCCAACAGCTCCGACACGATCGAGAAGAGCCCGCCGACGAGGAAGTGATCCTCGACGGTGACGAGCAGCTCGCACTCGCGCGCGGCGGCCAAGACCGCGGCTTCGTCGATCGGCTTCGGCATGCGCGCGTTCATCACGCGCGCCTTGATGCCCATCGTCGCGAGGATGCGATGCGCTTCCATCGCCTCGGTCAAGAGGATGCCGTGCGAGAGGATCGCGACGTCGTTGCCCTCGGTCAGCACCTCGATCTTCTCGGGCTGACCGAGGTGCGTGTGCTTCACCGACGCGGGGTTCGCGTTGTAGCGGATGTAGCAGGGCGCCGGATCCTTCATGAGGACCGGCAGCGCGGCGCCGAGATCGTCGGCGTCGGCGGGGCAGAACACCTTCATGTTCGGGATGCCGCGCATGATCGCGACGTCTTCGATCGCCTGGTGCGTGGGCCCGTTGCCGTCGGAGAGGAAGCCGGGCACGCCGCCGACGAGCTTGACCGGCAGGTTGCCGAGGCCGACGTCGGTGCGGATGAACTCGTACGCGCGCATCGTCAAGAAGCACGCGAGCGCGTGGACGATCGGCTTGCGGCCGCGCAAGGCGAGCCCCGCGGCCATGCCGACCATCGTCTGCTCGGCGATGCCGACGTCGATGAAGCGCGGGCCGAGCAGCGGCGGCAGCGTGCGCAGCGCCGCGCGGTTCTCCGCGGTCATGACGACGACGTTCTCGTCGGTCGTCGCGAGATCCTTGAGAGCTTGTTCGTATGCGTTGAGCGCCATTACCGCACCGTGAGCGTGGGAGACGTGAGGACCGCGCCGGCCGCGCCGTGGAGCTCCGCGAGGAGCTGCTCGACCTCGTTCGGCTGCAGCTTGACGAACCAGCGATCCGCCTTGTTCTCGATCGAGGGCAGGCCCTTGTTGCGGACCGTGTCGGCGATGATCACGGTCGGCACGCCTTCGCCCCAGACGATCTCGCTGAAGGCGCGACCGAGCTGCTCGAAGTCGTGACCGTTGACGCGGTTGGTGCGCCAGCCGAACGCCTCGAACTTCGGCGCGATCGGCTCGAGCGGGACCAGCTCCTCGGTCGCGAAGTTCGCCTGGAACTTGTTGCGATCGATGATCACGCAGAGGTTGTCGATCTTGTGGGCGGCGGCGACCAGCACGCCCTCCCACATCGATCCTTCGTCGCACTCGCCGTCGCCGACGATCACGTAGACCTTGTTCTTGCCGCCGCGCAGCTTGATGTCGGTCGCGAGGCCCATCGCGACGGACAAGAGATGTCCGAGCGATCCGCTGTGGAACTCGACGCCCGGGATCTTGCGGTTCGGGTGCCAGTAGATGTGGTCGTCCGGCGAGAGGTGCTGCGCGAGCCGCGCCTTCGGGAAGTAGCCGAGCTCGGCGAGCGTCCCGTACAGCGCGGGCACGTCGTGGCCCTTCGACAAGAGCAGGTAGTCGCGGTCGGGATCGTTCACCGTCTGCGGCGAGATCTTCAGCACCGACGTGTAGAGGTGCACGATCAAGTCGGTGCACGAGAGCGACGCGCCGAGGAAGCAGCCGCCTCCCAGCGTCATGCGGATCACGTGCTCGCGTACGGTCAGCGCGAGCTTCTCGGGATTGATCACGGGCGTCACGGGCGTTCCTCCAGCGTCTTCAGCTCACCAGGGTGGTTGCGATACCACGAGACCCCCAGGTGCTTGGCGTTCAAATCGCGGATGTCGGGCCGGGCCTCGAACAGCGCCAGGATCTCGGCGATCGGGAAGATCGGCCGCGACGGCGTCCAGAGCTGTTCGTACACGGCCTTGATCAACTGGTAGTCCTCTTCGTAATCGAGGGTGAAGCGGTGGCTCTCGCTGTAGTCGAGGCCCGTCTCCCAGGTGATGTTGCAAACCCGGAACCGCTCGGGTTGATCCCAGATGAACGGGGTCGTGTGCTCGCGCTCGAGCGGGCGCTTGGCCTCGCGTCCTGCGATCTCCAGCACGTCGAGCGGCATGACCTCGACGTCGTTGCCGTCGGGCCAGGTCGGCGGGTGCAGGTTGGAGACGAAATCCCAACGCCCGGGTTCTGACAGATAGGCGCCGATCACGCGATCGATCGCGGCCGGATCGATCAGTGGGCAGTCGGACGGAATCTTCACCACGGCATCGGCCTGCGCGGCCCGCGCGGCGGTGAGATGGCGATCGAGGCAGTCGGTCGGGTGACCGCGCTCGACGCGGAAGCCGTGCTTCGCGCAGAGCGCGACGATCGCTTCGTCCGCGGGATCGTGCGTCGTCGCGACCAGCACCTCGGTCGGCGTCGTCGCGGCGAGCACGCGCTCCACCTGGCGGACGAGCAGCGGCTCGCCGCACACGGGCTTCAGGACCTTCCCCGGCAGTCGCGTCGAGCCGGTACGGGCCTGGACGACGACGACCGTGCGCATCACGCCACAGCAGTGCCGGTCTGCACCGCCGACGCGGCCATCACGCCGCGGTCGACGAGGATCTGGCGGCACACGTTCGCGATGTTCTTCGCGCCGCTCTTGTTCTGGATCGGCATCATGCCCTTGTGCCGCTCGAGATCGCGGTAGCTGTACGTCGGGATGTCGAGGGCGAGGCCGACGTACGCCAGCGTCGACCACTCGGTGATCAGCGTCGCGCAGTTGGCGGCGAGCTCTTCACCGCGGCCCGTCGAGATGTAGCGCGCGCCGGGCGCGTACTTCTCGACCTCGGCGATCGCGCGCGACATCTTCTCGTTCGGGTGGAACTTGAAGACGAGCGGGCGGCCGGCCGCGATCTCCTGCGCCCACCGGATGAACTCCTTGCGATCGTCGCGGCGGAGCGTCTCGCGTCCGTCGGAGGTGCACGCGAGCACGTGCCCCTCGATCCAGTGGCCGGGCTTCACGTAGCCGGCGAAGTCGTCGTAGTTCGGCAGGCCGGTGACGGTCAGGCGATGGCGCTCGGCGCCGCGCGCGACGAAGTCCTCGACGTAGCCGTCGCTGGCGAGGCAGTAGCGCTCGTACAGGTTCGACACGCCGGTGCACGCGGTGCCCGCGGCCCAGCGCGGCAGCCACGGGAAGCGCTGGCGCATGCGGTACCAGAACAGCGGCGGATCGATCATGCCCTCTTGCACGCCGACCAGCGGCGTCGAGCCGAGGTTCGACGGGACGATCAGATCGGAGCAGGTGAGCGCGAGGTCGTAGCCGCCGCGCTTGCCGCCGAGATCGATGCCGAGCCGGTTCTGGTGGAGGAAGCGCAGGCACTTCTTCCGGAAGTCGTGGCCGAGCGCGACGAACTCGACGCCGCCCGCCATGCGGATGAAGTCGAGCGCGCTCCAGTCGTCGCAGTAGTAGGGCGTGAACCAACGCTCGCAATCGGGCATCTCGCGCGCGATCGCGTGCATCATCGTGTTGTGGTTGTGATTGCCGCAGATGAACAACACGCGCGGCCGGCGCCGCGGAGTCATGCGTGCAGTGTTGGTGGTCATGCGGTGATCCCTTCCAGCGCCGAGCGATCCTCGGCGGTTCGTTTCCCCTCGAGCACGAGCAACACCACGTACCCGACTCCGACCCAGATCGCTTCTTTCGCGCGCTTCAATATCACGAACGCCCCGCCCCCGACGCTACCGATCCCGAAAGCCCCGAGGAACGCCAGGTAACCGGCGTCCTGCACGCCCAGCCCCGCCGGAACGAAGAAGGCGAGGTTGCGCAGGAAGACCACGGCGGCCTCCATGGTGAAGGCGGCGGTGAACGAGACGTCGAAGCCGAGCAAGTGGAGCAGGAGCCAGGTCTCGAACGACTCGACGAACCACGCGGCGAGCAAGCAGCCGTACGCGCGGAACAGCGGGCCGTGGGCGCGGCCGATCTTCACGAAGCAGGAATCGGCGTACGCGAACTTCGCGTGGCGATCCTCGAGCCACCGACGGACGCGCGGCCACGGCAAGCGGACGAGCAGTCGATGGGTCCGACCGGAGACCGAGCCCATGGTGACGAGCAACGCAAGGCCCGCGCCGACGAGGATCAGGAAAAGGATCGCGGCGAGCACCATCCACGGCAGCTCGCTGCCGTGCACGATCGCCTCACTGTGCGCGACGAGCAGGGCATGACCCGCCATCAGCGCGAGCGAGAGGTACGTCGCCTCGGCGAAGACGAGCAGGCACTTCTTCACGCCGATCGACGCGACCGTCTCGGCCGCGGGGACGCGATCGGTCTTCGCGAGCAGGTACGGCTTGAGCGTCTCGCCGACGATGCCGCCGGCCGGGACGCTCATCAGGACCGCTTCCGTGGACAGGCGGATACAGATGAGGCGGAACCACGACACTCGGCGGCCGAGGGCCCCGAGCAGGATCCGCCACGCGCGCGAGTCGAGCGCGATCTGAACGAAGTACGGGACGAGCGCGAGGGCCAGGATCGGCCCGCGCGAAGTCAGCAGATGGAAGGTCTCTGCGAGGTCGACCGTCCTGAGGACGAAGCCGAACGCGACGATGCTCGAGATCCCGATGATCCAGCGGATCAGCCGTTCTCGGAGCGCCGACTTCTTCACCGGCTGCGACGTTTGCAGATCTCGTTCCGCGTCAGGCGGCACGAAAGCAACAGATCTGGAACGTTCCCCCGGCACGGCGGTGACGAACCTATCACGCCACCGTGTCGAGTCCCTGACGGTTTCCCCAGGTTTGCCTACCTCTGGTCGGACCTCTTCTTGCGTCGCCAGACCAGGGCGATACCGAGGAAGAGCAGCGCCGGACCGGCCGCGTTCGACCGGCTGCTAGAGCAGCAGCCAGTGTCGCCGGGACCGCCGGGGCCCATCTCGGTCTGGCAGCTCGCGCTGCAGCCGTCGCCGTCGCTCGTGTTGCCGTCGTCGCAGGTCTCGCCGGTGTCGATCGTGCCGTTGCCGCACGACGCCGGCGCGTTTGCGGTCACCGCGACGATGCAGACGTCGTCGACGGTCCAGCCGCCGAACGCGAGGCCCGGATCGCTCGAGAGCTCGAAGCCGACCTGCACCTTGCCGTCGGCGGCGTCTTGCGTGATGTCGACGTCCTGGAAGCGCCACTCGCTGTCGAGGTGCTGCGTCGCCGAGTAGTCGCCTTGGTTGGAGTCGAAGTTCATCCATCGCTGCTGGCCGTCGACCTGGATCGTCGCGTGGTCGAAGTGGCCGTCCTCGACGCCGAGCCAGCGGTAGTACTGCAAGCGGATCGGCGAGCCCGCGTACTGCGCGGGGATGTCGACCGACGGCGCGAGCGCCTTCTGGTCGGTGTCCATCGAGTACTTGCCGTCGCCGCTGGCGCCGAGATCGATCCCGAACACGTTCGAGCCGCCGTGCGCCGCGCTCGGATCGCCGTTCGCCGCGGTGCCCTTGGGCGCGCCCCACTGCCACTCGTCGGTGCCCATCGACGCGCTGTGCGTCCAGTCGGTCGGCTCGGTCTCGAAGTCCCAGCACTTGATCGGGACGACGTTGCCGACGAAGAGCTCGTACATCGGATCGGCGTCGTTCTGCGGATACGTCATGCCCGAGCCGTTCTCGAGCTCCACGTCGACCTTGTACTGGACGACCTTGCCGGTCGGCTGCTCCGGGATCGAGCCGGCCCACGACGAGCCCGCCGCGGCGAGATCGACCGTGCCCTTCACCGTCGGATCGTCGCGCAGCTGCCAGCTGATCGTGCCGCCGGTGATCGCGGGCGCTTGGCAGCCCGCGGTGGCCGTCGCGTTGGCCATCGAGATCGTGAAGCCGTCGCGCGTCGGCGGCGAGAACTTGGGGACGTCTTCGCCGGCGGGCGCGAGGCCGTGCGCCGCGAACGCGAGCTTGATCGCGCACAGATCCGGCGTGCCGTCCTGGAGGTTGCCGTTGTCGTCGTTGACCGCGAGCGCCTCGGCGTACGCCGACGGCATGTCCGGCGCGTGCTGGATGATGCCGTAGTACATATCGTCGTGCTTCTGGCGGCCGAGATCGTGGCCGTACTTCGCGATCAACGCGACGCGCAGATCCCACATCGCGCCCGACAGGATCATGCCGCTGTCGTGGACCTCGCCGGTGTCCTTCGGATAGATGTATTCCTTGCGGGGCGGGTTCGATTCGCGGATCGGCTTGGTCAGGTTGTCGGAGAAGAAGCCGAGCCCGAGCGCCGACGAGTCGATCATCGTCTGGGCGTAGACGTCGGCCTGGCCCTCGCCGAAGCCGCCGTCGACCTGCTGCCAGTCGCCGACGAACGAGTTCGCGTTCAGCGAGTGTCCGAACTCGTGATAGAGGACGTCGTTGATCCGGCCGGTGTTCGAGCAGTGGGTGGTGCCCGACGGGCTCGTGCCCGCGATGAAGAAGTGGATGTCGTCGCCGTTCGAGTAGGCGTTGCAGGTCGCGTTCTCGTTGACGAACACCGGGATCACGGCCTTCAGCCACGGCAGGTTCGCGTCGATGTGCGCGAACGCGTATTGCTTGGCGTCGTTCGCGTTGATGTACGCGTCGATCTGCGCGTCCTGCTTCTCGTCGGCGGTGAGGTCCCAGGCGACGCTGTCGTTGGGCTGGAGCGTGAGGCTCGCCGCCGCGGTGGTGCCGGTCTTGGTCGCGACCTTGACGAACGTGCCGGCGAGGCCGGGCGCGACGGTCGCAGCGGTCGTGGTGCCCCACGTGAGGAGGCCGTTCTTGTCGGCGGTGCTCGCCGCGCCGTTGACCTGCGAGGTCACGAACAGCGCCGGGCGATCGTTGTAGCCGGCCTGCGGGTACGACTTCGGCACGTGATAGAGGAGCGTGCCGGTCGCGAACGCGAGCGTCTCGTGGCGCGCGACCGGCGCGCCGGTCGCGGCGTCG
>Ga0310811_10009311_pt1 | contig 12670 bp, 8 predicted proteins | sample YCmetagenome_FD_207642 | JGI IMG/M metagenome (GOLD analysis project Ga0310811, IMG submission 207642) | Soil microbial communities from experimental microcosm in Duke University, North Carolina, United States - YC | ecosystem: Engineered > Artificial ecosystem > Soil microcosm > Unclassified ... | reverse complement strand
AGCTTCCACGCCGGTGGTGGTGACTTCTCCCGGCACTGGAACGAGCAGCGCTTCGCCGTGGAGGGCTTCTCCGCGATGACCGCCCGGGCGCCGGTCTGCTTCTTCTTCGACAACGCCACGCAGATGGCCGACCTGCTGTTCTCCGGTGTGCTGCCGCGGTTCCCCTCGCTTCGGTTCGTTTCGGTGGAGAGCGGTATCGGGTGGATCCCGTTCTGCCTGGAGTCGTGCGACACGCATTTCAAGAAGTACGCCGTGCCGAAGGAGCGCCCGGAGTTCGGCGACATGCTGCCCAGCGACTACTTCCACCGGCAGGTGTACGCGAACTACTGGTTCGAGGACGTCAATCTGCAGGTCATGGAGGCGGTCGGCACCGACAACATCCTTTTCGAGACCGACTACCCGCACCCGACCTGCCTTTTCCAGCAGGAGGTCACCGAGGCGGTCGCCAAGCTGGATGACGTGGACGCCGAGCTGCGGGACAAGATCCTGTGGAAGAACGCGGCGAAGCTCTACAACCTGGACGTCTGAGCATGCACCCCGCTGCTGCGTTGCGTCAGTTGCTGGCCCGGCCGGGCATGGTCGAGGCGCCCGGCGTCTACGACGTGTTCTCCGCCAAGATCGCCGAACGCCTCGGCTTCGAGGCGCTCTACCTGGGCAGTTCGCTGGTCGCGGCCTCGTCCTACGGGCTGCCCGACATCGGGATCGTCAAGGCCGGGGAGTTCATCGAGCACGCCCGCCGCGTCGTCGCCGCGGTGGACGTCCCGATCATCCTCGACCTCGACGACGCCGGTGGGACGCCGCAGCAGATCATGCGGACGGTCGCCTCGGCGGAGCAGGTGGGGGTGGCGGCGTTCCACATCGAGGACCTGGAGACGTCCCGGGGCAAGCACTTCGTCGATTCCGGTGGCTCCGGTGGCTACGACTTCGGCCGCGAGACGCTGATGCCGATCGAGAAGGCGGCGGCCAACATCCGCGCCGCCGTGGACGCCCGCACCAACCCGGACACGGTGATCGTCGGCCGCACCGACGCCGCGGCGGTGACCGGGGTGGACGACGCGATCGAACGGGCGAACGCCTACGCCGACGCCGGTGCCGACATGGTCAAGTTCGCCCACCTGGAGCTGGCCGACCTGGAGCGGGTGGCGGCCTCGGTGACGCGGCCGATCCTCTACTACAACCTGAAGACGCCACCCGAGGACCGGGAGATCGCGTTGCGAGCCGGGGTGAAGATCCGGTTCCACCCGTTCGCCACCCTGTTCGCGGCCATGGAGGGTGTGGTCGCCCAACTCACGGAGCTGCGGGACACCGGTTCCATGCCCGGCCTGGACACCATCCCGTCGTACACGGTCGCCCAGGACTTCGTCGACGCGCCGGAGTGGACGGCGCGGGCCCGCAAGTACACCTGACATGCCGTCGATCTTGAGGAGCTCAGAATGACCACAGGCGGAGCCATCGCGTGCAAGCTGCTCGACTCGTTCATCGCCGGCGACATGGCGGGAGCGGTCAGCACCATCCACGCCGACTGCGTCGTGCACGAGTCCGAGGCGCTGCCGTACCCCGGGGACTGGCACGGACCGGACGGCTTCACCACCCTGGTGAGCACGATGGTCGGGCTGTTCGACGTCACCTTCGAGCGGTACGAGGTGATCGAGCAGGGTGACGGTGCTTCGATGCGCGCGTTCGCCACCTTCACGTCGCGGACGACCGGGCGCAGCCTCTCGACGTCGATCGTGGAGATCTACCGGTTCCAGGACGGGCAGATCGTGGACGCCGACATCTACTACAAGGACCCGGGTGCGATCCGGGAGTTGACGGTGCCGTCTGTTGCCGGCGTTCAGGAGCAAGTCGGGGTCTGACGGTCCCCCTGGCTGGCTTCACCTACCGTCGCCGGCCCGGGGCCTGGTGGCGAGGGCAACCGTGGCCTCCGCGCAGCTTGGGTCGCCGCCGCATGGCTTGTGGGGTTGCCGCGCAGCTTGGCGGGTTGCCGCACGGCTTGCGGTCGCTGCGCAGCTTGCGCGCCTGGCCGCCTGACGCCGTCTGGCTTGCCTGGCCGCCGCACACCTTACGTGGCCGCCGCATATGTCGTGGCGTGTGCGTCGACCACCCCGGGTGTGCGACGACACCGGCCGCCGCCCTCGCCCGCGCCTCTCACCGGGCGGCGTGGGGGCGATGTCTGTGCCCTCGTGTGCCGTCACCTGTTCCGTCTGGCGACTTCGTCGCCGACGGCTCGACACAACCCTGGTCGCTTTTTCCTTGTGGTTGATTCGGTAAACCGGACCACAGCCGGCCAACCCCGCGCCCGTCCCCCACCTTCCCCACCCGGGTCTGGGAGAAAGCCCGGAAGGGCAGGCGAGGTTCCCCCATAAATTCTTTCCATCTTTTTCCCGGGGGACCCACCCAAACGCGCCGAAACTGTCAGAGCGCCCCGGAACAATAGGTCCCATGTCGGCGGAACAACTCCGGGCGGGAATGGCCATGGTCATGGCCGCCCTCGATGCCGCCTGCGCCCCCTCCACGTCGGAGGCCGACCGGGTCGAAGTCCTACGGGAATACGGGGCCGCCCGCGACCGGCTCGACTGTGGTGGGGTCCAGCTGATCGCGGTCATCGACCGGGCCGGGACCTTCCTCACCCACGGCTACACCAAACCCGACTACGCCCTCGCCGACCTGCTGGGCTGGGACCGCCACCCCGCCCGGCGGCGCACCCAGGTCGCCGCCCAGGTCTGCCCCCGCGTCGCATTGGACGGCCAACTGCTGCCCCCGCTGCTACCCGCGACCGGGGCGGCGATGGCCGACCACCAACTCAGCGTCGCCCACGCCGAAGCCATCATCACCGTCCTCAGCTCCCCACCGGCGCGGCGGCTGCACCCCGACACCTGGGCCGGCGCCGAAGAACAGATCGCCCACTACGCCGCCACCACCCACGCCACCCCCAGCGACGTCGCCGCCTGGGCCCGCCAACTGATCGACCTGCTCGACCAAGACGGCGCGCAGCCCGCCGAGGAACCCGACCAGGTCAACGAGCTGCACCGCAGCCGTAACCGCACCGGCCCCGGCGGGCGCCTCCGGGCCACCCTCGACGGCCCCACCTGGGCCGTGCTGGACACCCTGCTGTCCACCCTGACCGCGAAACCCTGTGCCGAGGACACCCGCACCACAGCCCACCGCGAAGCCGACGCCCTCGCCGAACTATGCGAATTCGCCCTCCGCCACGACACCGACCTGCCCGACACCGGCGGCGAACGCCCCCAGATCCGGGTCACCGTGCACCTCGACCAGCTACGCAACGGCCTCACCGGCGCCCACCTGGACACCGGCACCTGGTACTCACCCACCCAACTGCGCATGCTCGCCTGCGACTGCACAGTCATCCCCACCGTCCTGGGCACCACCGGCGAACCGCTGGACATCGGCCGTGCCTCCCGGGTCATCCCCACCGGACTACGCCGGGCAGTCGCCATCCGCGACCACGGCTGCGCCTACCCCGGCTGCCACCGCCCACCCGCCTGGTGCGACGTCCACCACTGCACCGAATGGGAAAACGGCGGCCACACAGCCCTCCACAACTGCGTCATGCTCTGCCGACACCACCACACCATCATCCACCACACCGGCTGGACCGTACAAATACGACAAGGCCAACCCGAATTCATCCCACCCCAATTCATCGACCGACAACAACGAACACGCCAGCGGCCACTACCCGTCGCAATACGGTGAACGAACCGGGTCGGTCCTAACGACGGCGCGATCGCGTTGCGCTGACAGCTCGATCCCGTATTACTGACGGCTCGATCCCGTTGCGCTGACAGCTCGATCCCGTATTACTGACGGCTCGATCCCGTTACCGCGCCGGCTCGATCGCGTCGCGCGGACGGCGCGATACCGTTGTGCCGCGGCCGGGTCAGGTGATCGCGCCCTCGATCTTCAGCTCGATGATCCGGTCTCCGCTGTACCCGAGCTCGGCCAGCACCTCGTCGGTGTGGACGGCGTGCGCCGGCGCCGGGCGCATCGCCGGGGGGCGTTCGTCGAACTGGACGGGCGAGGCCACCAGGTCGATGGTCCGGCCGTCTCCATAGTCGACGGTCTGCAGGTAGCCGTTGGCCTGGGCCTGCTCGTCACCGTTGAGGTCACCGACCTTCTGCACCACGCTCCACTGCCCCTCCTGCTCGCCGAGGATCTGCTCCCACTCGGCCAGGGTTCGCGCGGCGAAGATCGCGTCCAGCGCCTCGATGCAGGCGCGGTGGTGCTCGGCGCGGGAATGGATGGTGGCGAACCGGCTGTCGCCGGCCAGTTCGGGGTGACCGATCACCTCGCACAGCCGCGCCCAGTACCGGTCGGCCTGGAGCATCGCCAGCGCGAGAAAGCGGCCGTTGCCGGTGCGATAGGTGTTGTTGAGCGGGTTCGCCGCCGCGGTCCGGTCGAACGGCGCAAGCTGGTCGCTGCCGATCATGTTCGAGCCCACCAGGGTAGCCTGCATCGCCCACATCCCGGAGTTGAGCAGCGACGTGTCGACGACCGTTCCCGCTCCGGTGCGGGCCCGGCGCACGAGCGCGGCGCACACACCGCCGGCCAGCGCGACCCCGGTCTGGATGTCGCCGAACGCCGGGCCGGGCATCGGGACGAGCTGGTCGGTACCCGCGGGCATCGCGGACGACGCGGCCCCGGAGCGGTACCAGTAGGTGAGCCCGTCGAACCCGCCGCGCTCCGCCTCCGGTCCGCGCGGCCCGTGCGCGCTGCCCCGGGCGTAGACGATGTCCGGCTTGACCGCCCGGATGTCGTCGACGTCGATACGCAGCCGGCGGCGGGCCTCGGGAAGGAAGTTGGTCAGGAACACGTCGGCGCCTGCCGCGAGCTGGTGGACGATGGCCAGCCCCGCTTCAGCTGCCACGTCCACGCCGACCGAGCGCTTGCCGCGGTTGAAGGTCTCCCACAGGTAGCTGAACCCCCCGGCCCCCGGCGGCACCCCGAAGGCGTTGATGCCCCGGATCGCGTCGCCCCGCGAGGAGTGCTCGACCTTGATGACGTCAGCGCCCCACTCGGCGAGCACGCTGGCCGCGGCCGGGACCATGCCGTACTCCGCGACCTCGAGGACGCGGACCCCCTCCAGCATCGCCTCCACAACCACCCCTGATCTGCGCTGCCGACCGGTTCGAGGACCTCATCATGTCGGATGCAGTCGACCGTCACGCCCGCCTGAAGGGGATGTCGCCACGGCTTTCCAGAGGACATGATGTGCCTCATGTACCTGACCCAAGGCGTGCACCGGGCGCTGCAACAGACACCTGACCTGCCCGCGACGATCTTCGAAGATCGGGTACGCAGCTGGCGCGAGTGCGCCGACCGGGTCGCCCGGTTCGCGGCCGCCCTGGTCGGGCTGGGAGTGCAACCCGGCGATCGGGTTGCGATCCTGGCCCTGAACTGCGACGTCTACCACGAGTTCCTGTTGGCGGTGCCCTGGGCGGACGCCGTTGTGGTGCCGGCGAACACCCGCTGGAGCGCCGCCGAGATCGCCTTCTCGTTGCGTGACTCCGACACCGAGGTCCTGCTGGTCGACGACAACTTCGCCGGCATGGTCGAACATCTGCGTGAGCTGTGCACGCTGCGTACCGTGATCCACACCGGTTCCAGCGAAGGGCCCGAGGATGCGCTGGACCTCGAGGACCTGATCGCCGGCCACGACCCGATGGACGATGTCCGGCGCAGCGGCGACTCGCTCGCGGGGATCTACTACACCGGCGGTACGACCGGCCAGCCCAAGGGCGTCATGCTCAGCCACGCCAACATGCTCAACTCGGCGCTGGGCAGTGCGGCTTCCGGCTGCTGGCTGGTCCCGGGTGGTCGGTACCTGCACGCCGCGCCGATGTTCCACCTGGCCGACGGTGCGGCGTGGGCGGCACGGAACGCGATGGGCGGCAGCCACGTCATGGTGTCGGCGTTCACTCCCGTCGGGGTCGCCGAGGTCATCCAGCGTCACCAGGTCACCGACGCTCTACTGGTCCCCACGATGATCCAGATGCTGGTGGACTCCCCCGACACAGCCGACGCCGACCTGTCCAGCCTGCGCTCGCTGGTCTACGGCGCCTCGCCGATCTCCGAGGCGGTGCTGCAGCGGGCGGTGAAGCGGCTGCCTGACACCCGATTCACCCAGGCCTACGGAATGACCGAGCTGTCCCCTTGCGCCACCATCCTCACGCCCGAGGACCACAACGACCCGACCCTGCTGCGCTCCGCGGGGCGGGCCGCTCCGCACTGCGAGATCCGGATCGTCGACGAGAAGGACAACGACGTCCCGACCGGCACGCCCGGCGAGGTCATCGCCCGCGGCGGGAACGTGATGATCGGCTACTGGAACCGTGAGGAGGAGACCCGGGAGGCCCTGCGAGGCGGCTGGATGCACACCGGCGACGGCGGATACGTCGACGAACGCGGTTACCTGTTCATCGTCGACCGGATCAAGGACATGATCGTCTCCGGCGGGGAGAACGTGTACTCCGTCGAGGTGGAGAACGCGCTGGCCAAACACCCGGCCGTAGCCTCCTGCGCGGTCATCGGAGTGCCCGACGAGAACTGGGGCGAGCGCGTGCACGCCGTGGTCGTGCTCACCCAGCAGGCCGCCGGGGATCCGCCGGCGTCGGAGGAGCTGCGGGAGTTCGTCAAGCAGCACATCGCCGGCTACAAGGCGCCGCGCACCGTGGAGTTCGTCGACGCGCTGCCGCTGTCCGGCGCCGGCAAGATCCTCAAGCGGGAGCTGCGCGCGCGGCACTGGGGAGACTCCCAGCGCGGCGTCTCCTAGAGGTGCGGTCACTGCTGGACGAGGCCCACGACCGGGCCACCAGACCGGAAACGCCCGTCGGCCGGCAGCGGGATCGCCACCGGCCGACGGGCATCGGACTCCTGGTGTGGAGCGGCGAGCCTCAGACACCGACCTTCGTGCGGCTGAGCAGCGGCTGGAGGAACTCGGCCACGCAAAGGTTGAACTCCGCGACCTTCGGCACGTAGGCGGACATGTTGTACACGCCGTGCACCAGGCCGGACAGCCTGATCACGCGCGTGGGCACACCGGCGGCCTCGAGCGCGTGGCCGTAGTCCTCACCCTCGTCACGCAGCGGGTCGCACTCGCAGCTCACGACCAGCGCCGGTGCCAGCCCCGCCAGCGACTCGGCGCGGTTCGGCGATGCCAGCACCGAGCTCGCCTGCGACAGGTCACCGTTGAGGTAACCCGCCCACATGCCCCGGGCGGCGTCGGCGCTGATCACCGGGCCGCCGGCGTAGTCGATGCGCGACGCGGTCTCCGCCTCGGCGTCGATCGTCGGGTACAGCAGCACCTGGGCCAGCAGCTCCGGTCCGTTCTCGTCGCGGGCCCGCTGCGCGGCCACTGCGGCGAGCTGGCCACCGGCGCTCTCCCCCATCACCACGATCCGCGACGGATCCCCACCATGCTCCGCGATGGTCTCGGCCGTCCAGCGCAGGGCGGCGTAGGTGTCGTCGGTGGCCGCCGGGAACGGAGCTTCGGGGGCCAGCCGGTAGCTCGGGGTCACCACGATCGCGCCCAGCTCCTCGGCCAGGTTCCCGCAGGGGCGGGCACAGGCGTTGATGCTGCCCGCGACGAACCCGCCGCCGTGGTAGTAGACGATCACCGGCAGCGGCCCCTCACCCGCGGCGGAGGGGATGTAGATCCGCGCCGGGCGCTCGTCGGCGGGACCCGGGTAGCTCGTCTCCACGACCCGCACGCCGTCCGGGATCGGGTTCTGCATCATCGCGAAACCCTCGATCGCCTCGCGGGTCTCCTCCAGCGTGCACTCCTCGAGCGGCTTCATGTCCTGCTGCAGCATCGCGCCGACGACCATCGCCACCGCCGGGTCGAGCTGGACCATCGGCGGGATCCCGGGCGCCGGGGCGTCGCCGATGCTGAACCCGGCGAAGCCATGGTCGATGACGTCCTTGCACATCGCCCGGTAGAGCGGCGCACCGCCGGCGAACACGTACGTCGCGCGGGGCTTGCCCGGGACGTTGGCCCCCATGTACCAGGAGTTGGCCTTGGGCAGCAGCGTCCGGTTGAGGATGCCCTCCACCTCGATGCCCCAGGCGCGTTCGGCGTCGGTGTTCGTCTCGATCGTCGTGGCGCCGGAGTCGAGGACGCGCTTGATCGCCGCGGTGGCGAAGTCCACGTGGTCCTCGATGGCCAGCGGGTTGTTGTACAGCGCCACCGCGCTCTGCGGCCCGGTGATCGTGAACAGGTTCGGGAAGCCACTCACGGAGATGCCGAGATAGGTCGCCGGCCCGTCGGCCCACCGATCCTTCAGCGCCACGCCGTCGCGGCCGACGAAGCCGAGGTTCAGCAGCGAACCGGTGATCGCGTCGAACCCGGTCGCCAGCACGATGACGTCGAGCTCGTACTCCCGGCCGCCGGTCCGGACGCCGGTGGCCGTGACCTGCTCGATCGGCGCCGACCGGACGTCGACCAGCTCGACGTTGTCGCGGTTGTAGGTGAGGAAGTAGTCGGTCTCCAGCGCCGGCCGCTTGGTGCCGTAGGGGTGGTCCGTCGGGCACAGCAGCTCGGCGGTCTTCGGGTCCTTGACCGTCTCGCGGATCCGCTCCCGGACGTACTCGGCGGCGGTGTCGTTCGCCCGCTCGTCGGTGAGCAGGTCGCCGTAGCTCGACGTGAGGAACTGGAACCCGCCCTGGCGCCACAGCTCGTCGAAGCGGGCGCGGCGTTCGTCCGGGTCGACCGCGAGCGCGCTCGGCTCGGGGTTCTCGTAGGGGGCGCCGAGGAACCTGTCGCGGGAGTGTGCGCGGAGCTCCTGCCAGTTGTCGGCGTTCCAGCGGCGCTGCTCGGGCTCGACCGGCTTGTTGCCCAGCGGCACCGCGTAGTTGGGCGTGCGCTGGAAGACGGTCAGCTGGGCGGCCTGCTGGGCGATCACCGGGATGATCTGGATGCCGGTCGATCCGGTACCGATCACCCCGACCCGCTTGCCGGTGAAGTCGACACCTTCGTGCGGCCAGCGACTGCTCATGTACACCTCGCCGGTGAACTCCTCGAGCCCGGCGAACTCCTTGCCGCCCTTGGGGATGTTCACGTTGCCGGTGGCGGCGATGACGAACCGCGCGGTGCAGGTCGTGCCGTCCTCGCAGGACACCGTCCAGGTCTTGTCGGCATCGTCCCAGACCGTCGAGGTGACCCTCGTGTTGAACCGGAACTCCTTGCGGACGTCGAGCTTGTCGGCGCAGAACTCCAGGTAGGACAGGATCTCCGGCTGCGCGGGGTAGCGCTCGCTCCACTCCCACTCGCGCTGGATCTCGTCGGAGAAGGAGTACGAGTAGTGCACCGACTCGATGTCGCACCGGGCGCCCGGGTAGCGGTTCCACCACCACGTACCGCCGGGGCCGCCGGCGAGGTCGAAGCCCTGGACGGTCAACCCCAGCTCATCTCGCAGCTTGTGAACTGCGTACAGCCCACCGAATCCGGCTCCGATGACGATCGCGTCGACCCGGATATCGCTGACTGCACCCATCACTCGCTCCTCAGACGTTGGGAATCTGGTGGGCACTCTATGATCCAGAGCACACCCGCGGCTACGGTCAAGCGGTCAGCCTTGTCCGTCCCGATTGACCATTTGGCGCATCCGGGCCAAGCTGCGGTGATGATGGGGGCTTGGCTGCCGTGAGACGCTCATGAGCGCAAATGCCGGCATCGGAGCCGGCACCGCAGCCGGACTCGGTCCAGGCGACCCGGACACGCTGGCGTGCGTCCGCACTGTCGCCGCCGCGCTGCTTCCGGACTCGCTCCGGCTCGGCTCCGAACTCGCCGACCGGATCTTCGAGCGGCTGCCGGAGTTCGCGCGCCTCAACGCCGGGCCGCTGGTCGTGGCCAGTTGCCAGGCGAACAACAACGCCCTGCTCGACGGCATGATCCGCAACGTCCCCATGCACGCGGTGGCCCCGACCGAGGAGGTCCGGCAACACACCCGCGAGTTCGTCCACCACGGCCTGACGCTGTCCGCGGTCATGCGCGGCTACCGCATCGGCGCCCAGGCCTGGACCGAACGGTGGGCCCAGGCGGTCGGCGAGTACGTCGGGCCCGGCCACGACGCCGTCGCCGTCGCCCAGGCCGGCACCACGTTCGTGTTCGGATGGCTCGACGAGATCAGCGAGCGGCTGACCGAGGAGTACCACGACGAGTCCGAACGGCTGGCCCGGGAGCGCTCGCTGGCCCAGGTCGAGGACGTCCGCAGGGCGCTCACCGATCCCGACCTGGACGTGGCCGCCACCAGCGCCCGCCTCGGATACGACCTGGCCGGGCGGCACGTGGCACTGGCGCTGCGCCACGAGGCCGGTGGGGCCGACGCGGCCGTTCGCCGGCTCGCCGCCTCGATCAGCAACGGGCGGCCGCTGATCGTGCGCGTCGACATGGAGACGACGTGGTGCTGGGTCCCCTGCACCGGCGGCCCGGTTGGTTCCCCGGCCCCGACCGAGCCGCTGGTCGCGGCGGCCGGGCGACCGCGGCGCGGGCTGGCCGGATTCCGGGAGAGCCACCGCGAGGCGCTGGCCGGGCTACGGGTCGCGGAGCTGGCCCGGCGCGGCCCGGGGACGCTCACCCGATATGACCAGGTGGCGATCGCCGCCGTGTGCTCGGCCGACGCCGACTCCTGCCGCAGGTTCATCCGCACCGAGCTGGGTGCACTGGGCGCCGACGACGACGCCACCGGCCAGATCCGCGCCACGCTCGAGGAGTTCTTCGCGGCCAACAGCAACTTCCGGGCCACCGCCGCCCGCCTGGGTGTGCACCACAACACGATCCGCTACCGGCTGGAACGGGCCGAGCAGATCCTCGGGCGGCCACCCTCGGAACGGCGGATCGCCCTGGAGCTGGCGCTGCATCTCGCGTCGCAACTGGGCCCCTGGACGCTCGAGGCGGACGACTGAGGGTGGGCTCCTGGCAGGACGCTCAGCTGGCGTACAGGTAGCTCTCGGGTCGGGTTCAGTCCGCGCGCCGACGCTGGTGTCTCCTTCGAGCTACAGGAGCACACCATGCGCGACGACGACAAGAACCTGGGCGGAACCGACAGGGAGCCCACCACTCCCGACGAGCAGCGCGCCGCGGACGCCACGCCGACCGAGCAGATCCCCGCCGAACAGTCCCCGGCCGGGCAGCCGGTCGCCGGAGCCGGCGCTGGAACTCGAGCTGGAGCTGGAGCTGGAGCGTCTGAGGCGGCCGGGCCGGCATCCGGCGGCCGGCGCTGGCCCTGGAGCCGCGACCGCGGCGAGAACGGAGTCGCGACCGGAGCCCCGGCCGGTGTGAACGGGCGCAGCCCCCTGGTGGTGGCGGCGGCCGCGGCGGGTCTGCTGCTGATCGGCGGTCTGGGCGGCTACGCGATCGGACAGGCGAGCGGGGGCGGCCACCACCACGGCATGCACTCGGCCGAGGGCAGGTTCGGGGAGGGAGGCCACGGTCCCGGGGGGATGCGTGGGCACCGCGGTCCGGGCGGTCCGGGCTTCGGTGACGGACCCGGCTTCGGCGGGCCCGGTTTCGGCGGGCCCGGTTTCGGTGGGGGACCCGGCTTCGGCGGGCCTGGCTTCGGTGGGGGACCCGGCTTCGGCGGGCCTGGCGCCCCCGGCGGCGCTCCCGCTCCGGGCGCTGTGAACGGCCAGCCCAACGGGGCACCGAACGCACCTGCCGCCCCGAACGCACCCGCCGCTCCGGCTGCACCCGCCAACCCGGCCCCCAACGCACCTGCCGCGCCTGCACCCGCCGCACCGGCCAACCCGGCCCCGGCCAACCCGGCCCCGGCCACTCCGGCTCCGGGAGCGACGGGGTGAGCATCACGCTCGGCGCACCCACCCGATCCCCCTCGACCAGGCAGGACCGTCAATCATGATCATCACACCGGCACCCGCGCGACGGTTCGTCGAACATGTCATGGGCATGCCGATCAGCCTCGCGTTGCGCGGCCGGCACGCGGCAGACGAGCGGGGTGCCGCCGCCTGGGCGGCCGCGATGAGCGAGCTGCGCGAAGCCGACGCGGTGTTCAGCATCCACCGGCCCGACTCGGCGATCTGCCGCCTCGGACGGGGCGAGATCATCCTCGCCGACTGCCCGCCCGAGGTCGGAGAGGTCCTCGCCCTCGGTGAGGTCGCCCGGGCCGACTCCGGCGGAGCGTTCGACGTCTGGCGGGGCGGATCCCTGGACCCGTCCGGGGTGGTGAAGGGGTGGGCGGCGCAGCGGGCCGCCACCCACCTGTGGGAGCTGCCCGGCACCGACTTCTGCCTCAGTGCCGGTGGCGACATCGTCTGCCACACACACGACCCGGACGGCGCACCGTGGCAGATCGGGATCGAGGACCCGCACGACCCCGACCGTCTCGTCGACCTGGTGCCGATGCACAGCGGCGCGATGGCCACCTCCGGTGCCGCCCGTCGGGGCGCCAACGTCGTCGACGCCCGCACCGGCCGGGACCCGGTCGGAGTGGCCTCGGTGACCGTCATCGGGACGTCGCTGACCGGTGTCGCCATCGACGCCACCGCCGCGTACGCGCTCGGTCGGGAGGCCGCCCGCTGGCTGCGCACCCGCGACCACGCATCGGCGCTGGTCATCCACAGCGACCGCACCGCCACCGTGGTGACCCGGGGTCCCCGCGCCCGCCCACGGCTGCGCGACTCCGTCACGAGA
>Ga0310811_10009310_pt1 | contig 12670 bp, 14 predicted proteins | sample YCmetagenome_FD_207642 | JGI IMG/M metagenome (GOLD analysis project Ga0310811, IMG submission 207642) | Soil microbial communities from experimental microcosm in Duke University, North Carolina, United States - YC | ecosystem: Engineered > Artificial ecosystem > Soil microcosm > Unclassified ... | reverse complement strand
CTTCTATTTGCAGGGAAGAAGTATGTTGGTGTAGCAGTAAGCACCAAAGGTCCAGAAGATAGTGATGAAGAAGATACCTATTGGGAAGCATTTGGTGACAGAGAATTGGATGGGTTAATGGGAGTTTCGGCTGATACTGCATCAGCGAAACAGGAAAGGATAATGGCATGTCATAATAAACTGGTGATGATCGTGAGTAGCATTAAATGTGCATGAAAATGGGGGGCTTACTCCTCTACTAGAAAAAGGTCGTTATTTTCAGCATAATCATGTAAACTGCAAACCAAAAATCAAATGCATTTCAAAGCATCTTTGGGATCTTTCTGCAGTCCACACACACCTCAAAAGGTCATAGAGACACTATCACAGATGGGAATATGTATCTCTGTTGATTCAATCAATACAGCTGTCATGTCATTGTCAAAGAAGGCTCACTGTGGCATTTCTACTCTGGGGTGGACACTTCTCACATCCTACACATATGATAATTTTAATGTGGACCTTAAATCGGCTGTTCATACAGCTGACAAGTCAGAAGATATGCTCAAACACCTTACTGCTGGCCTCCTTTTTCCACTACAACATGGCATAACTCTCGAGAACCTGCATTGCTTGAAAGCCTTGTGGGAAAGATCACTACTCAACCCACAAGTGAATTCAATGGATATGACAACCAAAAAAGGATGGAAGGATCTGCTTACCTTACATCCAGACCCAGCGCTTTGTTGTAACATCATTTCTTGGTAGCATGCTCAATGTATCACCATGTCCTTGTCCTTTGCTGATTTACTGGCTGCAAATTAAGATGAAAACATATGAGTGAATTAAAGCGCAAATGAAAATAATAAGGCGCGAATGACTATCCAATGTTAATATGAGGGTGCACGCAGGGAAATGCTCCATGCGTGCGATGGGTAACCTTATAAACATTGAAGAAATTATTGCATGCTTTGATGACACCATGCATCATGAAATATGGTCACAAGCCCATCGCCTTCTGAATGGTTACACGTTCTGCCCAAAACACGGAGTGTACCACTTGATTCCAGCGCATCTCGTCTCCTTCACAGGTCTTAATGATGGCTTTGCAGACGTCACGATGCCGCCTTTCAACGATACCATTGGCTTGAGAATTATAAGGTGAGACGTGTATTGGGTGAATCCCATATTTATGTGCGAGCTCATCAACTGCGACCTTATACATGGGCGCATTATCCATTATGATCTCAGTGATTGGTCCCCATCTGCACAAAAGTTCTTCAAAAATAAAGGTGCATAGTGTGTGAGTGTTCTCCTTGTGCAATATGCGCCATTCCAGGTACGATGTAAGCATGCAGTGTGCTTGTATGAGGTACTCAAATCCACCTGCCTTAGGAATCTTCATTGTGTCAATGTGCGCCTTCTGGAATAATCCACCTGGTATTGGTACAGTGGGGGGAATATGCAGTTTGCACGTTTGCCGGACTTGGCACTCATGGCATGTCTTCACATACCACTTGATATCCTCTATAATATGTGGCCACCAAAAGTGCAAGCTAATCATATAGATTCCCTTGTGCCCTAAATTGTCATGTGCTTCTTCAAGGACTCGGTATCGCTTACTGGGGGGTAGGATGAACTGGTGCTTGCCATGTGCCTCTCTGCGCCATAGCTTATCTTCTAAGACAAAGAAACATGCAGCCTGTCTTATGAAGGTTTCAAATTCCTCATCTGTGAGATCCAAGGGCCTCTTGCATGTAATCAAAAAGCACTCGATGCTTGTCAATAGCGCGTCTTGCATGTGCGCTTGTTCTGAGCACAGAATTTCTGGCTTGGGATCTTCTGTGTGGGTAGTGTCAAAATACACATGCAATATAGGCGTGCATGGTCTGTGAGGTGAAGCATGTGTTATGCACATCATGGTGTATGTCTACACATCTGCCATATATGCGATAAGTTTGATTGTTCAAAAGCGTGATAGAGAATGAATAAGCACAGTCTATCCAATCTTCATAATCGCCGTCTTCCATAGGGTCTTCTTCTACTGGCAGACACCTTGAGAGGCCATCGATGCCTTTGTGTTTTAGTGTGGATACATGTACGAGCTTGAACGAGAATAAAAGAATCCCTGCGATCCATCGATTAATAGTTGCGTTTGGCTGCAAGTTGGGGTTATTGATCATCCCCTTGATGTACTTCATGCCAAAGATGAAAATGCGCACTGTGCGCAATGCACGAAACAGGCCATATAGTTCCAACTTTGCTTGGGAATAGCGACTCTCTACTTCAGTAAGTGCAATAGATCTGAATCAGTTTGGGTAGCACTTTCCATCCTCACCTACTTGTAGCAGAATGAATCCAATAGCTATGTTTGAGGTATCAACCACTAAAATGACTTCATGCTCGCTCGCGTAATCTAGGCACTTAAGCGCGGGTGAGCTCAATACTGCGTCCTTGAGAATCTGCATAGCTTTGCATTGTTCTGCACCAAATACAAAGGGTGTGTCCTTCTTCATAAGGTTAATAAGGGGGTGCGCTATGCGCGAGAAGTTGCGAATAAATATGCACAAAACACCACAAGTCCCCCAAAATCTGCGCACTTGTGTGTGATTGGTAGGCTCTGGCCAGTCACAAATTTTCTGGACCTTAGATTCTTTGGGCACACGCCCTTTGAATGTGCATTTGTGCTACAATGGTAGCAGTAGGCACCACTAAAACACATTTAGATGCAGATACGGTTGTGCCTACATTCTCCAAGCGCTGTAGAATGCGGTTGATCATGATGCAATGTTCCCATATGAAGCGACATATGCCTGGGTTATTGGGTATGGTCTCATAGGTACCATCCTCACGCTGATAGCGCATTTGCACAGATTTGACTGGGATGTCGTCAATGAAAGGCGATGTGTATTCTGGGATCTCGTGCTGAAGAATGAAGGCAGTGTCGCCTTGATACACCTGAACAGTGTTGGTGTGGCCTTGTGGGAGCATAGTCAAGCAATGTGGTCTCAAGGGCATACCAAAGGTTGTCAAATCGTGCAAATCCTCGTGAAGCACGCACTGATCATATCCCAAGTACAAGTACATCATACTGTATACTGCATAACCTGCAAATGATTCTGCAAGGTGTTCAACGAAAGGCAGGAGCAATGCGTTGTGTATAGTAACCGCATTGAGTGGCTGCAGGTTGTGCACTAAGCACAGGGACTTTCCATCCTTCTTGACAATGCAAAACCAGTGCGATCAATAGGTGGCTGTCGAGGGCTTGTACACACCTGATGCGATCTTTTCCTTTATTATATGCACTACTTCTCCTAGGGTGGCTGGGGGAATGGGAATATTGCGCTGTGACCAAGGCATATGAGGGATCATAGGGATCTTGTATGGCAGAAAACATGTCTCATTTAGGTGCCCTCACTTGGAGGCATTCCAAGCAAAAGCGTGTTTGTGCACACTGTTACAGCGTGTTTACCTCCTATTCATTTCTTTCTTGTCCTTACCATTGTATTACATCACGACCGCTTATTACCGCTGTCGCTAGATGACCAATAGTTGCTTCTTGTTTCCCTTCTCGGATCGCTTACCTTTCCCGTGCACGCATACTTAATCAGGCGGTTGACTACTACTTTCATGCTTGCCCTAAACCTCTCCTATGACTCCTTATAAATATGCGCATTTGTACTACGTAATTCTTTACTTTAATCTTACTGGGTTTTACCTGACACTTGATTTCCTTCGTCTAAGCTCTCCAAGCCTAGTCGTCTGAACCGATCTCTAACTTAGAGCACTCCTCTTCGTTAGTCTGAACTTTTGAACCTAACTTCAAGGTCTTACCTTGTCGTTAGCTATTAGCTTTGCAAGCAGACTTCATTGTCGTTGCATCACTAGATTAGACTCAACCCTGAAGGCTCTCTTTTGAGTCTAGGTTGTTTAGAACTTATCCCAGTTCGTAACACACACGCACAAGCCATTGCACTAACTTGAGTTCTTCTGGCCAAAGCCATTTGGTGGGATCGAGATCTAGTTTATCTGCACATTCATGCATAAAGTGCATGCCTGGACAAAACTCTGGGGGGCAAGAGGGCAGGGGGGGTAACTCAGCTAAAGGGTCAGCATGTAATTGGTGCACTACCCTATACTCTGTGGGCATAGCAGTAGGCATGGTTCTGACTTTCTTAGCAACTGGCTTGTATACTAGCACATGATGCATGGGGTCAAAAGTGTAAATGGAATTAAAAGCATTGATTGACACCTTATCTAGGACGGAATGCATGGATGTAAGGTGTGCATAACACGCAGAGTACTGTGCATTGGGTATAGCAAGTGAATGAAGCATAGGCGCTTGGAGCATATATTGAGAGGTGCCTTCCATGCATGTTAGGCGCTAAGCACAAAAAGGAGCGTTGTGTTGGTGAATTGGGAAAATATGAATTAGAATGCATTAAAGAAGGTGGGTGGAATAACAAGTGTGAATGGGCGCCTCCCCGCGAGTATTGCAGATCATCAACAATTAAAAATCCTCCTCTTTGGAAACGTCTACCTGCACGCTATTGGCACACTTGGATTCTTTGGGTGGAACGTGCTTGACCCAAGGTAGGGTAGGGATGCGCAACTCCTTACGCGTGTTTGGATCTGTTAACAGAATATCCTGTTCACCATTGGGTAGGTCGAATGTTTGGCATGAGGTTAGCTTGAAGAATGGGCACCCTAAGAGAATGTCGAAGTTCGCACACACAGTTACTTGCACTTGGAAGTACATGGGTCCTGCGCCAAAGTTGAGTGGGACATTCTCCATCACGCCTAATGTCGAGTCGCACGTCATATTGACAGACTCCATATTGAGACTGTGATCTGATCTCAGAGGGACTCCTAGCTCTTTCCATACCTCCCTAGGCATGACGACTACTTCAGCGCCTTGGTCCAAGATGCATGTGAGCGCGCACCCTCCTATGGTAGTTGCGCATATACAGCGCAAAGGCGCAAAGTGATCTGCAACAATCTTGCCATCATTGCTTTGTAGGCGCATGCCTTTGTATTGCTTGAGCCATGCATCCGTGGCAGGCTGTCCTGATAGTTCATGCACTGAGACCACGCCTACTGTAATGCACTTCTTTGTCATGAGCTTGCAGAAGTGTTGCCTAACATCTGGCAAAACTGCCAATAATTCTCATACAGGGATATTCAGGTTGGAATTGAGGAGGCGCTCGACAACATGCTTGTCAGCCTCTTTGTCTTCTAATGCAAATGTGTAGTGATAGGTAGTCAATTGCACGGTAGGCGCAGATAGTGGGGGCTTGGGTAGCGGTGACGTAGAATTATTGGTGGATGATGGGGCTGATTGCGAGGGTGCAGGTGCAGCGCTTTTTGGTGCCAAGGTAGTTCTCTCTGTAGAATTATTAGCGGTGGATACATTATGCAGCGTGATTTTCACAACTTCCAATCCTTTGCCTTTTGAACTCGATGCTTGGACTTCTGGTGAGATAATCTCATCCTCAACCATCGCCTGTTTCGAGGCAGGCTGTGGGCACGGGCGCGTACTGGGCGGTATCTCAACGCCATCAAAGTGCACTGTCTTTCCCTTCATGCCATGTTTCTGCTTGTGCCTTGCAGTGACATACACTAGCGCTTCTTGCATCAGGTTCATGGTCTCATCTTCATCGCTTTCCTCTTCATCTGGGTGCACAATCATGTGTACAAATGCGGAGGACCCTACCTTGAATATGGCGTCAATCTCTGAATTGGTGCAGTAAAACAACCCGGCTGTCACGCCTTCACTTGCCTTTACGTCTTGCATAGCGCAGTTAGCGTAGTATTGATTGAGTTTGTCTTTCATCAATCCACACCCAGGAATAAAGTTGCCATTGGGTAGAATGAGTTTGTGCGTTTCCTCATGGACCTTGCATTTCCCCACATCTATGTATCTTTGTCTTTCCAGACAGCGCGTGAAGAAGTGTTCAATGCTGCCATAAAAGGTGCAGTTGTTAAAGCTAGACACCTTGCACCTATATTCATGCTTGATAACTGTCCCTGGCATAGGCGTTTGCTCACGCATGGAAGGTGCTGGAGGACTGAGCGTTGGTATTGTATCCTGCATATTAGGCGCGGAGGATGGCGGAGGCATGTTTGCTGGCAGTACAAACTGTCCTGCATCGTATACTTGCATGTACAGGTATGGATCTTGAGGGTAGTGATCTGGGTGCTTGATCATAAGGCGTGTTTGGATAGGTGCCTGCGCCTCGCTAGGGATACCTTCCATAAGTATACGATTGTGCTCCGCTTTTCCAATATGATCCTCGTTTAGTAGTGGCTGCATAATTTTCCTAAACATGCATAGGTAGGTGCTTAGCTCCTGGCCTGAAAACATCGGCTTTTGAGCATATTCACACACGAGTGCTTGTAAGTCTGCAGGCACGTATCGCCTTTTCCCATCCCATCCCAGATACATCACTTTGATCTCTTTCATGAACGCATTGTAATCGCTCGTCTGTGCTTCAGGTAAGCCTGCCCATAGTTCTTGGTCATTGCGTTCAAGGTACTTAATTATTCCCTTGATCTTATAGAGCCCCTGCAGTCCTGCTCTATCCACACATTCTTCATATGCATCAATGAACTCAGCGAGTGTGTCCGATGTCCCATCAAATTTAGGCGTGCGGTCAGTACCACAGAAGGGCATTTCATAAGGCGTTGTAGACATAGTGGAGTGCTGCGCTATTGTAGATGTGGAGGCGATAGGCTTAGTCAATGTAGGAGGCGCATATGCGAAAGGTAGGTTGGAGAGGATCTTTCCTCCGGGAATTGAGTTAGGCGCATGGGGAGTTTCAAATGACTCTTGTTTGATCTCTGGCATGTCTCGCTCAGTTGGTGTAGTTATGCGCGCGCGTTCTATTGGTGCCTGAGGCAAAGTGCTACTCTGGTTGGATAATTTGGTCAGAAGGGATAAGCTAGAAGAAATGAAAGGTGGCTTGTTTGGCATATGGAAAAACGCACTGGGCAGTTGGCTTCTTGGGTGGTCCATGGCTTCAAACTCATTTGACGAGTCTTCCTTAGTTGAGTCTTCTGGCGAAGGCGTAATTGGCAATGTGGGTTGTAGGCGTGTGTGCTCTATGAGCAATGCATGTGGGCACGGAGGTTCAGATATGTTACACACATGTACGTGTGAAGTGGGAAGGAATAGAGGTCCTGGAAGCATGGATTCTATTGCTTAATTAAATGTGGGAATATCGTCTTTGTGCACTTTTCTGCAATTGTTGGGCCTGAGTACCCGACCTGTTGTCTCAGAAGTGTCCCTTGTGGTGGGCTCCAGTTGAAGGGTGAGGCTCGACTACAGGGATGAAAAGGCATTGTGTATGGGAGAAACTCTGCAGTAAGACCTGGGCACAAGGTATATACTCAACCCATAGGACAGCTACTGAGAGGGAGAACCTCAGGAAATGGGCAAGGGACTCTCTTGCAACGAGGAGGGGTGCTCTAAGGCACAAGGAACATGAAAGGCATGATGTGTGTTATGGTTTATGCACGCAGATATGCAATAAATCCAATCATATATTTGGTGCTCTTAGAGTTTAACTATGGCTAAGGAGTGGGGGGTGTGCGAAGTGTGTGAACTAAAAGTCCAGTAAGGTCTCTATATACTGTATCTATAAGTGTGAAGGCGTGTGGTACCGAGCCAAATAGCGCGCGGTCCCAAATAATTAGTATGTATGTAACTATATGTAAGGTGCGCGCTCGGGTCTGAAGTGAACACTTCCATAGCAATTGAGATGACTCACCAGTAAATCAGCAAGGACAAGGGGTGGACAGGTGTGTGGAGATAGGCATGAGGCGTGCGAGTGCACTAAAGTGTGTGCTCTGAACGTGGTGATACAAGCATTGGAGTTCGAGCCTGTAGGACCTCAAAATCAATGGGTAGATGTGATGTTCCTTACAGTGGCTGAGATAGTAATGACAGATGTTTCCAGTAAATGGAGGAAGGCAGATGCTGGTATTGATTAGAGGTGGCTGGCTGCTTGGTATCCACCATTGAAGGGATATAATTCCTGGAATAGCTAGTGTCATTATATGCAAACATGTGAGGATGAAAGAACTCATAGACTTACCACTCTTTGACAGTCAACTCCAGACCTTGCCATCCTCAGGTTCCTGAGACTTGCTGGCTGATGCAACGACTTCACAAGCCCTCTCATCTTCAAGGTGAGCTTCATCTGCCTCAATACATTTATCTTCCTCCTTGCATAGATGGTTAAGCAGACATTTGTGCCAAGGTGAGTGAGAAGTAGGAGTGGGAGATTGCAATTGCGGCAAAGGAGTAGTATACAAACTACTCAAGTCAATAATGATAACTACTAGTACATGACCAATTGAACTTACAAACCTTGGCTCTGTTGGTGTAGGATCAGAGGGTTAGAGGCAACTGCAAAAGCAGGCACTAACAGGAAAGGTAGGGAGGGGAGAAACTGGCGTCACAGGCTTATCAGTACCGGAGTGCTGACCCACAGCACCAATCCGGCACTTCACCAAGAGTACTACTACTAGTCACTATGTAGATGGATTCAATTGTAAAGTTAGCCAAACAAAATGTTGATCAAGTTGTGTTTGCCATGGACTCGAAATTACCTTACTTGACAACTTACAAGGTTTATTTCACCACCATAATGGTAGTAATCCTTAGTGGACTCAAATATTTTGCATCTGCTGGTATCAACTTAACTACACAACAACACATAGATCTTTTGAGTGGAACATGTGGCTGTTAGACCGTCCAGGATGCTCCTTTTTCATGAGGAAAAATACTCTCCTGCATCCCCCGCTTGTCACATTTTTCCATTTTCCAAGCAACTTCAACTTACCAGTATCACTCCCACCATAGTGTCTAATGAGAAAGGCACATGCCAAATGTGCAATTTTGCTGGAGGCTTCACTACACAGCTAGTAGTAATGCCAAAATGAAACTGCCAGTAGGGTTGGGATAGCCTGCAGGACTTCTGCTGGAGTATGTACTTATGTTGAGAAATTTACAGTGGTGCTCAGCCAAAAGGCCACGCAAGGGCACGTGACACCAATCAATTACCTTTTTTGGTTGGGATTTGTTGACCTGGCTGGCACATGACCAGGTTCCTGTGATGGCATGAGTTATGACTGAAAATACAGAGCACAAAATGGAGCACAGCATTATTAACAACAGCGAGTAAATAAGGTAGTGGGCGATATTAATTAACTATAGCTGGATGCGAGTGGTAAGCCTCATTGGCTCTCATCTCACCCAAATCCAACCCTATGCACCCTAGCAATCCATGGCAGCTTATAATAGATGAATGGGTTTGCCCATCTGAGCCATTCTTCTTGAGAAGTGAAATGAGGAAGTTGCCAGCTGAAGGTTGTATCATTTATTGCGAGAGGTGCGGTCCTCTCATGCAGTGCATGCCTTGTTGATGGGTTTCAGAAGTTGTGTGTGGCCAAGCTCAGCCTCTGGATAGGCTGCAAGGAAGCGTGCCTCATTTGACTCATACCTGGAAGCAAAAGAGAGCAGAAACTTACTGATTGATAAATTCTAGTGCAATGGTTGCCCTTTGGTGGTACTTCAACATGAACCGTCTATTGGTGCCTTGGTACCATTCCCATGGCCAATCCTTCAATGGTGTTGTCAGCCCTCAGTCCTGATCACCAACAAGCCAGTGCTCAATGATTTCCTTCCAGGATTTGTTCTTCAGGCTGCAAGTGCCATTGGAATGAGCAACCGGAACACGGGGGATCACAAGACCAGCTGTAGGGAGTTTCTGCAAACTGGATGCTGTGGTGGGAACTCAAGGTCCTCGTGGTGCACTGGAGGTGGATAGGGCCACTGTAGGCATTGGACTAATAGCAGGCCTGGGTGAGAGTGGCTGTTTGACTGGGGCAGGCACTCCTCCAACAGGTGGAGTAGTATATGGTGGAGTTGATGTGCGGGAGGCACACTCAGAGATGTTGGTGAAGCAGTGGCTTGAATCAAGGTGTTGGAGAGCAATTGCTGTGCTGCAGGCAGCCTGCACTACAATGCTTGTTAGGGAGCACATGTCATTGCGCAGGCCATTGACATCTGTGTGCACCATGCGAAGCTCTTTGGTGGATGCTGGTCTGGTAAGTGCATGTTCACCAGCAAGAGAGATATCAGTGTCGTGGGAGATGGGAGCAAGAGCATTGCTATAGTCCGTTTTGTATGTGTGTAGTTCATCAAGAAGGTAGTGAACGAGTGTATCATGCTGAAAATAAAAGTGAGAAGGAAAAAATAACCATGTCAGTGTGGAAGAATTAACTGTGAGCACAGAAAATGTACATGCTCACCATCAGCTCATCCACCCCACCAATGAACTTTAGCAAGTGTCCACCGTTGACCTACTGGAGCGAACATGAACCAATATTGTGCACCCCCCTGGCAAAAGCAGTGAGTTGAGAAGTTACCACAGATACCAGCACCTATAGTAGACTCATTGATCCATTTTTGTACAGTGTCATGAGATATTGGCTGTCCAGGGTGCACAACACCATTTGCGCTCATGGCGGGAAAGAGAAAGTCATTCGGCAGGAGGGTGCATCCATAATGAAATGATTTGAGCCACTTGATCCAAATCATCGTCCAGAAGAAACTGTCACATGCTGGCACATCAGGGCGTGGATAAATCTTGCAGTTATTTGCTGGTAAGGTCATCTAGTCACGCACTATCAATATCAGCTTCTTGAATTTCATGCAAGACTCACATCTTAAGTCCACCTCCCATTGGCCTTTATCTACCTTCTTTTGCCATCCTTCCAGTTTGCTAAAAAGATCTCAAAGTACAACATACATCTACTCAATGTAAGTGTCTCATTTGCAAGGTACATCTTGAGGATGCCATCCAAAATGGTAGTGTCAAGTGAGACGTCCTTTTATTGTAACTTGATGAGCTCAAAGCACCTGCAGATGTGCGATGTCAGATCATGTATGGACCACAAATGAGCGGAATCGCACCTGGTCCATAATGTCCATCTGGTTGATGCAAATGTGACTTGCTTGAGATGGCTGGTGAGTTTTGTTCCCATCTCTAAGTCTAAACAAATGTCTGAAGGCCGAGCGCCATTCATTACCTTCTGAATCATTTGCAGTGCAATATACAGTGGACACACAGCCTGGTGCCATTGGAACACCTGATCCATGTAGTCCTTTGTCATCACCATCAAGTGAGTCCAATCTCCACCCTCTGCACTCGCCTTATGCTTGACCGATGATAGGACATCATAGATGTCTGCAGAATTGGCAGGATTTCCTTCCCAGCATTGTTTTGCCTTGTTGAAGTGCCATTTGCTATGATAGGTATCACCATCTCTAAACATAGGTCAGTACTTGTGCGCTTGTGTTCACATATGTACTCACGATAACTCCCACATCTTCTTAAATGCCAAATGGATACTCTCAACCATCGTTTTGCTAAGGTTCTTGTGGAATCCCTTCAGGGACATGTATAGCATGAGCACTTTGTTGGAGCATCTATTTGGCACACTCTTAAATGCATCTTTGAATGCAGGGTCCTCATACAAGTCATTGTCAGCATTTATTTTGTCAGTTGTGAGCAGCAGAACAAGTGAGCCATGAACAACATCATCCCTCCAAGTCTTGTGGACAGTAGAACTTCGAAGTGGCTTGCCAGCCATTCCCGTCCATGACGAACATGCCCAGCATAGTTCATTCTCGTATTACTTGCCTGGAGGTGAGTTTTGATACCGTGTTCCTTACACCTCTGTATGTCTACTAAAGCTGTCTTCTCGACAGCTAATCTCTTCTTTCAGTGGACAAGTTTCTTGTGAACAGTGGCATCTGGCAACTGCTTGGCTTTGGTAGAATTCTTCTTTAGCTGTGTCATGTTCTGTGGACACAAAATGAGCGAGTGGTATGATACAAAGTTAGTTTGGACAGATATTGTGTTAGGGGACTGTAATCAATATATTCAATGTCATCCCACATTTCACCCCATTCAAGCTTTGAGAGCGCACACAAATGACCTTAAGATTGGTGTAAATGCTATACTGACAATTTATAAACTAATATACTGCTGTACTACTTCTGGTGCAATGTGTGAGAGTATAACCTTTGGAACATGCATATACATGGCTGACAACTGGCCAGGAGTACCGTTTTCCAGAGTACTGCATCCCAAGTGCTGACAGTCAACCTTGATGCTATAAACTTTGATATCATGCCTCAAAACCATGAGTGTTGATGGAGAGATGATTTTGAATGTCAGTTAAAGATCCACCTGGTCTGCTGAGCACTTTGGCAACTAAAACACAAGTTAGTGGCTGCCTGTGAACACAGTACTGCTTACCTTGCATAAGGCATGCAGATAGGCGCCCTCCCATATACCCCCATACATCTTCTCAATGATCACATCATCCTCCCAGCCCAGATGCTGACAGCAAAAGTCCACGAGATTTGCAAGATCTGGTTGATAAAATGAGATGTCCCAGGATGATGCAGCTGCACTGGTTGAAGAAGACATGAATGTAGAAATGTACTTGCTGACTACTGCATGCTGAGGGAAATATTGAGGAATGCGGTGTCCTACTACTTAAGGGTCTTACGAACAACGCACGTATAATGACAACACAATTATACGGGATAAGACTTCTTGCCAGTCCTTAAGTACACGGTCTACGACTTTTCTACTTCGTGGTAGATAACGTG
>Ga0310811_10009309_pt1 | contig 12671 bp, 14 predicted proteins | sample YCmetagenome_FD_207642 | JGI IMG/M metagenome (GOLD analysis project Ga0310811, IMG submission 207642) | Soil microbial communities from experimental microcosm in Duke University, North Carolina, United States - YC | ecosystem: Engineered > Artificial ecosystem > Soil microcosm > Unclassified ... | reverse complement strand
CGTTGTTGTACTTTGTCCAGAACCCGGTGCCATAAAAAGAAAAGAGCCTGCGGGCGTATTTGAAGCCAAGCTCGCCGAGCCCCATCGTCTGGATAACGGCTGTCGCGCTGACGTTGGTGTAGTAAGTGCCGAATCCGGGAATGCGCGCCGCGGAGGTGTATCGGCCAAAGAGACCCATATCGTCCGACAGCTGGTAATTCGCCCCCACCGTCCAGGTCGTGTAGTTCCAATGCTTGTTATAGCCCTGCCATACCCCCGTACCGGTCGATATGGCGGAGGTGGCATAAGTCCCCAGGTTCACGGTCTTGGATTGCTCCACGACGCCATCCGTCTGCGCGCTTTCATACCGCAAACCGCCATCGAGACGGAAAGCGTGCGTTATCTGCCACTCGTCGCTGGCATAGAGCGCGTTGGTCGTCTGTTCGCCATTGGCGTCGGCCCATTCATAACCATATTGGGATACCCCGTTATTCGAAAATGTCTTTACGACATTCCCGCTGCCGTCCGTGGCCACGATATTCAACAGTCTCGAATTGTTTTGTACGTCCATGTACACCTTCGAAGAAAACCGGCTGAAGTTTTGATTGAAGTGAGCGTAATAGTATCCCAGGTTAAAGTCGTGCTTCGTAGAGCCCGCCACAAAAACGTGAGAAAGATGGAGGTCGTTTATAATTTCCGTCATGGGCATGGTGATGCCCCTCAACCCGCCCTGGATAACCATGCCGTTCCCGTTCTGGCCGGCATTGTTAAAGGTCGTTCCTGACGTTGCGTACTGGAACCCCAATTGCTGTGCGCCCGGCGCCTGCAGCAATAGGGCGGACTGGGCCTTATAAAAGGAATCGGCGGTCAGCAGGTTAAGCGCATAGACGCCGTTACGCTGGGTTTGCATGTTATCGAACCGAAGCGAATTCTTCAAAATCCAATTGTCCGCGAATTCGGTTTGGAATTTGATCGTTACCTGGCTCCGGTTCACGGACGTCCCGAGCGTATTGTCAAAATGGTACTGCGTGCTGTCCCCCTGGATCATGTTCATCCTTTCCGTTTCAGGGCCGGCTATGGCGCCGTAGTGGCCATCGAAACCGGACACCGCCACGATCTTCCCTTTGCTGTTATAGGTCATGGGCATGTCCGTGTAGAACACCACATTGTCATTCATTTGCTTGAAATCAACGCTAAAGGACGATTTTTCCCAGCTTTTGCCGACGTTTACCCGGATCTGCCCGCCATGGTTACCGGTAAAACCGGGGTCCCGCACGCCGGACTCGGTACGAAAAAAACCGCCGGTCGAGACCTTCCATCCGTCGCCGAGGGGCGCGCCCAGCCAGACGTCTTCGCGTAACAGGTTATCACCGCCCAGGCTCAGCTTGAAGATACCCTCTGTTTTCTCGCCCACTGCACGGGGAATAAAGTTTACCGCTCCCGCCGGCGCGTTGGAATAAAAGACCGAAGAGGGTCCCCCACGCACGACTTCAATGGACTGGATGGTCTCGTCAAAACGGAACGCCTGGTCCGCATTCAGGTAGCCCAGGGCCGGGTCGTGTTGAACGGGAACGCCGTCTTCCAGCAATTGGATCGACCCAAAGCCATCCACGGGAACACCCCTCGCCCTTATATTACCGCTCGCTTCGCCCCCGGTCGCTTCGACCCAGAAACCCGGCACCGATTTTAAAGACTCGGTGACGCTGGTGGGCGCCTGCAGGCTAAGGGCATTATACCCGATGCTGGTAACCGAATAGCTTGTCTGAAGCTTGGTACGATTCAAGGCGCCGGCGCGGCCGGTAACGATGATTTCATTCAGACCGTTCTCGACCGCTTTCAATTTAATCAGGAGGGATATGTCCGCGTCGGCTTTTATAGTATACCCGGATATGGTTTGGGTTTGAAAGCCCACATGCGAAATCACAAACGAATACGGTCCGCCCGCGGGTAGATTGCGATACGTAAAGATGCCTAAGGAATCCGTTTGTGTGGCTGACGTCTGACCGGTACTTTGGTTTTTTGCATAGACGGAGGCACCGGCAATCGGCTGTCCGCTCTCGTCATTCACCTGCCCCTTGATGGTATTGGTGTTTTGCGCATTGGCAATCAGGCAGATGGCCAACAATAAGACAGACAGGATCGTTCGGGTTTTGGTGTTGGGGTTGATCATACTCTATTATACGCAACACCCGGGCGGTGCCCTTACCCGTAATATTAACTTAACAAAAGGGGCCTAGTTGCCTATAACAAATCCATCGCCTTGCCGCTCCATGCTGAAATTATTAAGGAGCGCTATGCTTTTGAGTATATGGGAGAGGGAATCCCTGGTATCCGTTCTGCCTATAAACGTCCTATTGCCAAGCCCCTCCTTATTATAGGTGATTTTCGTATGGTAAATGATCTGCAGCTGGTCGAATACCACATCGAGGGGGTAGTCATTGAACACATAGCCGCCGTCTTTATCCTTCTCGAGGTGTAAAATGCGCCCCGAAGCCGTGTCGTTCGGGAGGGGAATACCTACTGCCTTGACGCCACGAGACGCTTGCTTGAAAACAAAAATGTCCCCGGGGGTGAGATAATATTCCTTTTGGGAGCTCTTCACCATTACGCTCCCCTCGTGCAGGATCACCTTCGTGGCGTTGCCCGCGTCATAGGATTTTACCGTGAAACGAGTGCCTAAAACGGTTATCAGGAGACTGTCGCTATGTACCAAAAAGGGTTTGTCCGCGTCTTTCGCTACGTCAAAAATGGCTTCGCCGTTCAATGTCACGTCCCTGCTCACGGCGTTGAAATTTTCGGGATATGTGAGCATACTGTTAGGCATCAGCTCCACAGTGGACCCATCGCTCAGCGCCAGCGTCATCTTCTGATGCGTAGTATTGACGATACCCTTTGCGACGGCCTTCTGGTTTTTTGCGACAAGAATCCAGGACAGCCCCAGAACCAATACAACCGATGCCGCCACCGCGGCCCACCTAAGCCTGAGATGAGATACGGGTCGGGTTTTGCTTATGCCATTCCATAATTTGCCGGAAATATCGGACGATAAAACGCGAGCCGGCTGAAAGTCCTCCCATTCTTCCACACCCATGTATTCTTTCAGCTTAGCCGGGTTTTCCCTGAGCCATTCGTGCACCATGGCCGCCTCCCGGGCGTCACACTTCCCCTCAAAAAAATTCGCTATAATTTCCTCCGTTATCAAACTATATATTTTTTTATCTGCTTCAGCGCCTTATAAATATGCGTTTCCACCGTTTTGGAGGAAACCGACAATGTTTCCGCAATTTCCCGGTAGGACATGCCCTGTTCCCGGCTCATCTCGAATACCTGCTTCCTGACGGGGGGCAGTTCCTTGACGGCCTCCCATATCCTTTTTTGCAATTCGGCCCCGCTCATTTTCTCCGTCGTGCTGTCGATCCCGGCGTCAATATCCAGGCCATCGAGACGGGCTGTCACCGCATCCTTATTGTTGTACTTCCGTAAAAAATCGATGAGTATCGTGGTCGCGATCCTGAACAGCTGGGTGGAGATGGCGTACTCCTCCTGGAGGGTCTGGCGGCTTTGCCAAAGCTTGGCAAATGCCATCTGCACTACCTCTTCCGCGATATATTCGGATTTCGTTTTGTTCAGGATAAAGAAATAAAGTTTTTGGTGGTATTGGTCAAATACTCTTTTGAAGTAAATGCCGTCACCATCCTTTAATTCTTTTACACTTAGCAACGCAATTAGATTTAGTCGAAACTATACAAATATCACCTCAATTCCAAACCCCGTTCATCCCGGTCAAAATAATCGGTTCCCTATCGGTGACCACGATGGTGTGTTCGTGCTGCGCCATAAAACCACCCCTGTTTCCGACCATCGTCCAGCCATCACCCAGGGTTTCAGCATACGTCGAAGTGGTTGAAATAAATGTTTCGATGGCAACGACGGAGTTCTTCCTGAACCTGGTAAGGTTGGACCGGTCCCGGTAATTCGCTATGTCGCCGGGTTCTTCGTGGAGGCTTCGGCCGATACCGTGTCCCGTCAGGTTTTTGATCACTTTGTAACCATGCCTTTTCGCTTCCGTTTCGATTAAATATCCGATATCCGACAGGCGAACACCCCCCTTTATACTATGGATCGCCTTGTACAAAATCTGTTTTGACGCATCCACGAGCTTTTGATGTCCATTGACGTCTTCTCCCAGCACAAACGAGTTGCCATTGTCCGACCAAAAGCCATCTAGTTCCGCCGAAACGTCTATATTGACCAAATCGCCTTCCTTCAGTATCCTTTTATCGGACGGGATTCCGTGACAAAATTCATTGTTTACGCTTATACAGGTCCAGCCCGGAAAACCATAGGCCAGGTAGGGTGCGGATTTTGCACCGAAATCCATGAGGGTTTTCGCCCCATGGTCGTCCAATTGCTTTGTCGTCATACCTGGCCGGGCAAAGTCCCTCATTTCCCGCAAAGTATGGGCCACGGCCTCGCTGGCCTTCTGCATCCCGATCAGTTCCGCTTCTTTAGTTATTGACATATTGATAATTTTACCTACCTTTCCCTCGGTCCCACCTATACATTTTCAGCAAACCTGTGTCAGTCGCCGAAAAGGCGATTGGAGATTCTTTATCCGAGATTAACCCATGCCCGGTCACAAACAGTTGGAGCGTCTGACATATGGTTGCTTGTACGGCGTATTATACGGCCTTTCGCTGTTGCCATTCCCCCTTTTGTACGGGTTATCCGACCTCGTTTGCTTCCTGCTCTACCGGGTATTCCGCTACCGGAAGGCTGTAATTTACAAAAACCTGAAAAATGCCTTCCCCGACGAGGACTCCGCCGCGATCGACAAGCTGGCCCGGGGGTTCTACCGTCACCTGTGCGACCTGTTCCTGGAGACCTTCAAAACATTGAGCATTTCCCCCCAATCGATGCTACGCCATTGCAGCATGGATCCCGAAGCGCTGACCTTGTTCCATGACCTGGCGGCGCGGGATCAGAGCGCGATCCTGATCCTGGGTCACTACGGGAATTGGGAATGGGCGGGGAACACCTTCAGCCTTTTATGCCCACAACCCCTGTCCGTCATCTATCACCCGTTGAGCAGCCCAGCTTTTGACCGGTTGATGTACCACATCCGGACGCGTTTCGGATCGGGTCTTATCAGCATGAACGATACCTTCAAAACGATGGTCCGGCAAAAGGGCACGCTCACGGCAACCGCCTTTATAGCCGACCAGACGCCTCAGCCACAAAAGGCCCACTGGATGACCTTCCTGAACCAGGATACGCCGGTGTTCACGGGCGCGGAGTTGATCGCCCGCAAACTGAACTACCCCATCGTATACGCCGTCGTCAAACGGGTCCGGCGCGGCTATTACACCATCCAGGCCGAACGGCTGGTAGAAGCGCCGGCCGGGCTGATGGAGGGCGAGATAACAGAGCTGCATACCCGGCGACTGGAAAAGGACATCATAGCCAGCCCGGAATACTGGCTGTGGTCCCATAGGCGCTGGAAACACACCCGACCCCAACCCCAACCCGTATAATCCAATATTCAACCCCATATCCAACGATCATGTTAAACGGTAAAGAACTTATCCTCGCCACGAAAAAGTACGCCAAGGAGTGCCCACGCAGCAGTTGGGGCCATACGCTGGTCACGCTGTCACTGCTGCTGATCGCCCTGTCGGGCACCGTTTTTGCCCCACTCCTGGCGCTCCGGATCGTCTCAAGCATCCTGTCGGGCCTGTTGGTCATCCGTTTTTTTATCATCTTCCACGACTTCCAACACCACGCGATCCTGAGGAACAACAAGGCCGCCGACGTCATCATGACCGTTTTCGGCATTTACATCCTGACGCCGCCCAGCATCTGGAAACGATCCCACGACCACCACCATCAACACAACTCGAAACTGTTTAGCGCCGATATCGGCTCTTTTCCCATAGTCACCAAGTCCCGGTTCCTTTCGATGACCTCCAGGGAACGGCTGGGCTATCTGGTGATCCGTCATCCGCTGACGATCCTTTTTGGTTACTTCAGCATGTTCATCTGGGGGATGTGTATGCGGTCCTTCCTGTGCAATCCGAAGAAACACGCCGACTCGCTGGCCGCCCTGCTCCTCCACGCGGGCATAACCGTGTGCGCCTGGTATTTCCTGGGTCCCGTGGGTTGGCTACTCAGCGTTTTTATTCCCTTTTTTATCGGGCACGCCATGGGCGCCTACCTTTTTTATGCCCAGCACAATTTCCCGGGTGTCGTATTCAAGGACCGTTGCGGGTGGACCTACGAAGGCGCCGCCCTGGAGTCCTCCAGCTACATGAAGATGAACCCGTTTATGCAATGGTGCACGGGTAATATCGGTTATCACCACATACACCACCTGAATTGCCGGATACCCTTTTATGCGCTGCCCCGGGCGATGCGTGAAATCCCCGAGCTGCAGCAGGCCAAAACGACCTCGCTGAAATGGAAGGATATATGGGGATGTCTCCGGCTGAAGGTCTGGGACCCGGAAACCCAACAGATGATCGGGTTCCGGGAGATGGCTCAATCTTCCCCCATCTCGCTCATTTCCTCCTCCGCCCTCCGCAGCGACGCGTTATAGTGGACAAACAACCGCCGGGAAACGGCGAATTGCAGGACCAGGTAAAGGGGGACCATCCAGGGCAGGTAGGCGCGTTGTTGGGCGATATCCTTGTTGGCGATCAAACGGAGCGTCACCGGGAGGAAAACGGTTATAAAGACCATTGCCAGCGCTATGTTGACCTTTTGCAGCTTCCGGAAACGGGCCCTGGCCGCCGAAAAAGCCTGAAGGGCCTGCGCGTGGGGCGCTTCGAAGTCGAATCCCCGGAGGCTTATCCAGGATATGCAGGACACCGCCACAAGACAAGCCACCGAAAGGACGCCGCATATCCGCAGTAGCGGACTGTCCAGACCGCCAAAGCGGACCAGCACGAACACTACGATCGCCAGGCACCCCACGGCGCCGAAGCGCTCGAAGCGAACGATGCGCTGCACCCTCCTCCGGGGGCGATTGACCGGCGGGAGCGGCGTGTCCAGCGAGGTCCAGTTCGTTTTTAATTCATCTAAGTCCATACCTGCTTTTTTAACTTGTCCCTGATGCGGGACAAACGGGTGCCCACATTGCTGGGGGAAATGCCCACGATGGCGGCGATCTCTTCGTAGGATTTCCCTTCGAAATAGAGCATGACGATGCCTTTATCCAGCAGACCCAGCCGCCCGATGTGCTGGTGCATCAAGGCAAAACGCTCTTCGACGGCAGCGTCTTCCTCGTAAGCCAGGGTCTCCGGTGGCAGGGCGGTGATCTTCGGCCGGCGTTGTTGCTGTTTGACAAAATAGATGGAGGTATTCATGGCGACCCGGTACATCCAGGTGCCGATGCTGGATCGCCCTTCAAACGTATCGAAGGACTTCCATAACCGGTACAGGATTTCCTGGTACAGGTCCTCCCGGTCATGGCGGTTGTCGGTATATAAACCGGCTACCTTGTACAGCAGACCTTTATGCTTTTCTATGGTATCGAGGAACGCCTGTGCCATCTGTCCCCATTGGTGTATCGGGTCAACCGAAAATCACGGCATCGATGCGTTTTTTCTGGCGGAAATGATGCCGCATGTGCATTTCCGCGAAACGGAGCCAGTCCAGGGCGGAAAAAAAGGCAAATCCCGGGTGCTCGGTTTTGCCGGACGGCTGGGTGAAATCCAGGGCATTCACGGTTGCCCGGATCGACAGCAGCTGTTCCCGCACCTCGGCGATCGAGTCGGGCTGTGGTACGAAAACGCCCGTTGACGGCCCTTCGAGGCGGGTGTCGGGAAAAGACCCCACCACGAACATCCGCTGCGCCATGGGATGCATATCGCCCGACGCGGCCCCCTCCCCCGACAGACACCGCCACATCTCTGAGGCAAAGAAGCCCGTATCCGCGATCAAATGGGTATAAACCTGTCCGATACTCCATTCCCCCGGCGCCGGTGCGCGGCGCAGCGTCTCCGGCGTGTAGCCGTCGAGACAGTCGATCCATTGCTGTAGCGTGGTATTGAAGGCGGCGAGCGCGTCTGTCATGCGTCAAGGAATTCCTGGATCAAAGTTACCACCAAATCGGGTAACGTCCTGCCGGGATCGACCGCCAGGGAACCGCCCAGGTAGTCCTCATGCCCTCCGGGCAAAACGGCGAGCCGCGCATGCGCCATCAGCCTGAAAAGCCTGACCGCGTGCTCCACCAGGACCGGATGCCGGATGGCGAAATGGAGGGCGGTGGTCGCGCCGTTGCTGAATCCCATCAGGTCCGTTTTTCCAATGCCCAATACGTCCAACAGGGCCGCCAGGTTGTCCGCGTCCCGTTCAAAGCTCAACGGGCGTCCGTTGTCGCGCGTGCGGCCATGGGCCTGCGCATCCACGCCAATCACGCATCGGCCCAGGGCCAGTTGCGGGAGGATGCGTCCATAGGTCGTCGTCATGCTGGAGCCCCCGCCATGTAGCAAGGCAAGAGGATGTCCGGAGCCATGCAGCTCATAATACAACTGCAGGTCGTCGATCGGCGCGTATTGTCCTGTGCGTTTCATGGGTTAAAGCTAGCGCAAAAAATATGCCGCGGGTAACCCGATGCACACGATCAGGATCAACACATTGACCAGCGCAAATGTCCACGAAAACGGCCGTTTGGCCGCCCTCGACAGCGGTACCACCCCGAGGGTCATGATCCCCCAGACGACCAGGCCGAACAATGCTGCGCCCCACAGCGGCCGGGTAGCCAGCCAGGGTATGAAAGACCGCAGCACATAGTAGATGGACACCCAGGCCAGCGCAATCAGCATATGAAAGAGTACGCCGACGGCCACCATAACCGGTCCCGCGGTAAAAGCGCGCCGGCCAAAGACGGCGCTGGCAATAAAACGGAACAACAGGGCGGGCTCGCGGTTGCCCCGGGCGACAAACAAAAGGGTGGCCGCGGTCCCGTCCAATAGGCCGGCCAGCAGCCCCGCTGACAAAAGGTTCATGTTTTTGTTCAAAAGTATTGTCCGCGGGATATACCCGTTTTGTAGAAATGCGACAATTCGGAGGGGAGGATGCCGGCATACTGCTTGAACTCGTTGGTCAGGTGGGCGTGATCCGTATAGCCGAAGTCGTAGGCAATCCTTAGCAAGCTTTCCGGGTTGCCCGCCTCCCGGAGCCTTTCGAGCACCTGCCGGAACCGGACGATGCGGATGTATTGTTTGGCGGGAATGCCGGTATATTCCAAAAAAACGCGCTCCAGCGTGCGTCGGCTCACGTGACAGGCCGAAGCGAGGTCTTCCACGGACAACTGTCCACGGCTGTCCAGTATCTGCTGGTAGATGGCGCCGAAGTCACGGTGACCGAAACGCGGCCTGGCACCGAAATAGGCGTCGAGCCTGTCAGCCAAGCCTTCTTCGGCGGCCAATTCCGCTTCCAGTGCGGGATCGCGGAATTCAACCAACCGGTCCACGGCGGCCTTCATCGGTGTGCGATACAGGGCAAACAAACCGCCGGGGCGAAATCGAACGCCCGTCACGCGACAAGGTCCACCGCGGACCACGCCATAGGCGCTCATGGTACCGCCCACGTATAGGACGCCCGGGCGCAACGGTATGGACTCCCCCGTATCGGCTTTCGGCGCGAAAAAAACCGTCGCCTCTCCCGCGTTACGCATGAGGTCGGCGCAACCATCCGCATACACCCTGCGGGCGGTCGTTTGCGACCGGGACCATCGTATCCAGTAGGCTTCGATATAGGGCTGGAGGGCCTTTGCAGGGGTATATTCCTTGAAAGTCATGGGTGTTTAGGTAATCATTATGTTAAAACCTGTTCATATTGCGGCTTTAACATTACCCTTAACAGAGGCGGTTGTATATTTGTATTGTCAAACAACGAAAGCAGTCAATTTTCTCATAAGCAGTTAGTTTTGGTGAAGCGGCCCCTGTTTCCACAGGGGCTTTTTCGTGCCCGTACCGCAGCGCGTGATGGCCCGTTTCACATTCACAATCAAAGCATTATAACCTTCTCGATCAACCAATGGTACCCCAGCGGATCGACAAAAGAGCCCTGCCGGTACCCATAATCATAGTCCTGGGCCGGATGGGTAATAACGGCGCCGGCGGATTCGGCGGCGGCCATGACAGCGTCCACGTCTTCCACGAACAAACCCAGTGTGGTCGTAACGCCTCCGTGTCTGGCGGGCGGAAAGGCGGTCCCGTCCACTGATTCCTGGTGGAAATGAAAAAGCGCGCCGTCGATCGACATCTCCGATACGTGTATGCTGCCGTCGTCATTATTGAAGCGACGGAGCTCGCGTGCGCCGAATACCTTTGGATAGAAGTCCAGCTCCATGGTGCCATTGGGGATGACCAGCTGCGGGGCAAAGAAGGGAGTAGCCATGATACAATGTACGGCGGAAATCGTATTTTACTGCATGCACTATATCGTTATCCTTTTATTACTTTTTACGCCAGGTGCGCCACAGGACGTCCCCGCGGACCTGCGGGGCCTCTGCGCCAGCTTCGATTCGCTGAACACCGCCATCCTCGATGGAACCATCCCCAGGGCGACCGCCGCCGGCCGGTGTAAGCAATTGCTCGCGGAAATAAGGGCGGCAGCCCCTGCCGCGCGGGATACGCTCTGGACCTTCCCCCTGAAGGGTTACACCTATACGGCGATCGGCGGCACTAACGGTAACGGTTACGCGGACAAGGGCTACCGTTACCTGGACGGCAACCGGCACCTGGCGCACCCCGCGCACGACATTTTTATACGGGACAAGGACCAGGACCAAATGGACGACCGGACGGGCGCGCCCGTGGACGTGCTGGCTGTGAGCGACGGGATCGTCATCGCGTGCCGCGACCACTGGGACATCCATAGTTCCCTCCGCGGCGGAAAATATATCTGGTTGTATCACCCGCAGACGGGCCTGATTACCTACTACGCCCACAACCGAGCGATCCTTGTCTCGCCCGGCGACGTTGTCCGCCGTGGCCAGAAGATCGCCGAGGTGGGGCGCACGGGTTTTAATGCGTATCCGCGGCGATCGCCGACGCATCTGCACTTTTCTTCCTTTACCACCGCGGACGGCCTGCCCGTGCCGTTCAACGGATTTGCAAGACTAAAAAATGCGCAGCACGTATGATGTGGTTGTTACTTCTCTGGTGCGCGATGTTCCCGCCGGACCGGGTCATCGACCGTTTTCCCCCGGACCGCGTGATCGACCGTTTTCCCCCTCCCCCCGGGTATCACCGGTGCGTCGTCACACCCGGCAGCTTTTCGGAATGGCTGGGCGAGCTCCCGCTAAAACCCAAGGGCACGCCTACGCGTACCTACCGCGGCGCGATCGCGGCTACCAACCCCTATACCGGGGCCGTGGTCGATATGAGCGTGGGCTCTGAGGACCTCCAGCAATGCGCCGACGCGGTCATGCGGCTGAGGGGGGAGTACCTCTATTATAAAAGGAGGTACAAGGACATCGCCTTTACTTTTACCAGTGGTTTCCGGTGTGACTATCTGCACTACGCGCAGGGCTATCGCTTTCGCGCGGGCCGCTGGGTCCTCGCCGCCGCGCCCGACTATACCTATAAAACTTTTATGCAGTACATGCGCCTTGTATTTATGTATTGCGGTACCCTCTCGCTGGAAAAAGAATTGCAGCCGGTAAAAGACGCGCGGACCCTGCAGGCGGGGGATATCTTTATACATGGGGGCTCGCCCGGCCACTGCTTCATCGTGCTCGAAGCCGTGGAGAACGACAAAGGGCAACGGTTATTGTTACTCGCGCAAAGTTTTATGCCCGCGCAAAACATACAGATCGTGCAGGTTTCGGGAAATCCCTGGTTTGGCGCCGATGGAGGCGCGCCGGCCCTGCCATACGGCGAATTAATCCAACTTTCTTACGCCAAACGGTTCTAACAATCAGCTAAATACAACTTTCTTTAACAGTCCCTTTAAACCATTCATCCCATTTACCATCTTATTTACAAAACAAAAAAGACGGTAAATTATGAAAACTACTATCCTAACCCGTTGCGTTATGGCTCTGATGATGGCGGGCGCTGCCTTCACCGCCTGCACCAAGAACAACATGAACGGGTCCAGCAGCACAGACGCTGGCACTACGGCCAATCTTCAAACCGCGGCCGATGATGAATCCCAGGTCTCCTACGAATCAGACGCCATGGACAACGACGCCAACACGGCCCTGAACGGCCAGACGGTCGTATCCGGCAGCAGTTTCAACGCTCCGGGATCCACCACCGTACGGACGACGATGGGCGTCAATCAAACCGATGGCGGCGGCAACATCATCGACAACAACAGCATCTGTGACGCCACCATTACGTACGCGGACACCAACGGCGCCCGGACCATCACCATCGTCTACAACGGCTCCAACTGCTCCGGCAACCGTACCCGCACCGGGACCGTCACCATCTCCATCCCCGACAACGTTTACTGGAAAAACGCCGGCGCCGTTGTCACCCTCCAGATCAGCAACCTGGCGATCACGCGTATCCGCGATGGCAAAACGTGGATCATCAACGGCACCAAGACGTACACCAATGTCAGCGGCGGCCTGCTCGTCGACCTCCCCAGCCTCGACTCGGTCGTACACAGCATCAGCGGCAACATGCAGATCACCTTCGCCAGCGGCAACCAGCGCACCTGGAGCATCTCCA
>Ga0310811_10009308_pt1 | contig 12671 bp, 13 predicted proteins | sample YCmetagenome_FD_207642 | JGI IMG/M metagenome (GOLD analysis project Ga0310811, IMG submission 207642) | Soil microbial communities from experimental microcosm in Duke University, North Carolina, United States - YC | ecosystem: Engineered > Artificial ecosystem > Soil microcosm > Unclassified ... | reverse complement strand
TCGGTGCACATCGGCAGAACGCGCCCGTGCACACCGAGCAGCGCGCACGCCTCGTCCAGCGCAGCGACCGGGTCGCCGAGCACCTCGATCAGCCCGGCCAGCACCAGGTTGCCCACCGCGTGCCCGGCCAGCGCCCCGGTACCGCCGAAACGGTGCTGGAACAGCTTGCGCCACCGCTCGCCCGCCGGGCCGTCGTCGGACAGGGCGGCCAGCGCCATGCGGAGGTCGCCGGGCGGCAGCACCCCCAGCTCGCCCCGCAACCGGCCCGAGGACCCGCCGTCGTCGGCCACCGTGACGACCGCGGTGACCTCGCCGGTCAGCAGGCGGAGCGCGCTGAGCGTCGCGTACAGCCCGTGCCCGCCACCCAGCGCGACCGCGCGGAGCGCGCCGGGCTCGCGGTCCACGACGGACCCGTCCCGGCTTCCGACCCGTGACCCGCTCACTCGCGACCCAGATCCCGGTGCACGACGCTGACCGACACCCCGTCCTCGCCACGCAGCCGCTGAGCCAGCTCCTCGGCGACGGCCACGCTGCGGTGCTTGCCGCCGGTGCACCCGACCGACACGGTGAGGTAGCGCTTGCCCTCCCGCCGGTAGCCGGCGCCGACCAGCCGCAGCAACTGGTGGTAGCGGTCCAGGAACTCCTCCGCGCCCTCCTGGGACAGCACGTAGTCACGCACCTCGGGGTCGCGGCCGTTGTGGTCGCGCAGCTCCGGGATCCAGTACGGGTTGGGCAGGAAGCGCATGTCGACCACCAGGTCGGAGTCCATCGGCAGCCCGTACTTGTAGCCGAACGACAGCACCGTGACCCGGGTCTGAGCGGACATCTCCGAGCCGAAGGACTGTTCGATCGCCGAGCGCAGCTGGTGGACCGACAGTGCGCTGGTGTCCAGCACCAGGTCGGCGGCCTGGTGCAGCGGTTCCAGCAGCTCACGCTCGGCGGCGATGCCGTCGGCGAGGCGGCTGTCGCCCTGCAAGGGGTGGCTGCGCCGGACCTGTTCGAAGCGGCGGATCAGCACGGCGTCGCTGGCCTGCAGGAACAGCAGCCTGGGCTTGTACCCACGAGCGTCCAGGTCCTTGATCACCGAGGCCAGGTCGTTGGTGAACGCCCGGCTGCGGACGTCCATCACCACGGCGATCCGGGTGATGTCGCCCTGGGCGCGCGATCCGAGATCCACCATCGTCGAGATCAGCTCGGGCGGCAGGTTGTCGACCACGAACCAACCGAGGTCCTCGAGCACCTTGGCCGCGGTGCTGCGTCCCGCTCCGGACAGGCCGCTGACCAGCGCGACCTCGATCCCCGCCGCGGTGCCCGGTTCCTGCGTCATGTCCGTCTCCCCTCGCCGGCGGCGACTCCGCCCGCCGTGCCGGCTCCGGCCCCGCCCGCGGTGCCGGCCGGGGTACCGCCGGCGGGCGGGCCGCCCGCGGTGAGGGCCTCCACGACCGCCGCCGCCGTCCTCGGACCCATGCCCGGCACCGCGGCGATCTCGGCCGCCCCACCCTTCTCAACGGCCTCACGGAGCTTGCGCAACGAACCGAAGTGCTTGAGCAGCGCGGTGCGCCGGGTCTGCCCCAGTCCCGGCACCGAGTCCAGCTCGGAGGCGATCATGCGTTTCGAGCGTTTCTGCCGGTGGTAGGTGATCGCGAACCGGTGGGCCTCGTCACGGACCCGCTGCAGCAGGTAGAGGCCCTCGCTGGTGCGCGAGAGGATCGCCGGGTCGGGGTCGTCGGGCAACCAGACCTCCTCGAGGCGCTTGGCCAGCCCGCACACCGCGACATCGGTGATGCCCAGCTCGGTGAGGACCTCCGCCGCGGCCTGCACCTGCGGGGCGCCACCGTCGACCACCAGCAGGTTCGGCGGGTAGGCGAACTTGCGGGGCCGGCCGGTCTCCGGGTTCACACCGGGCCTGGGCTCAACCGCGCCGTCCGGCGTCGCGACCGTCTCGGCCCGGTCGGCGGTCTCGGCCAGGTAGCGGCGGAACCGGCGGCGCACCACCTCCGCGATCGACGCGACGTCGCCGCCGTCCGCGCCGTCGCGGACCTCGAAGCGGCGGTACTCCGAACGCCGGGCCAGCCCGTCCTCGAACACGACCAGCGAGGCCACCACGTCGCTGCCCTGCACATGGCTGACGTCGATGCACTCGATCCGCAGTGGCGCGGTGTCCAGGCCCAGCGCGTCCTGGATCTCGGCCAGCGCCGACGAACGGGCGGTCAGGTCGCCCGCACGGCGCAGCTTGTGCTGGACAAGGGCCTCACTCGCGTTGCGCGCCACGGTCTCGGCCAGCGCCCGCTTGTCGCCGCGCTGGGGCACCCGGATCACCACCCGGGAGCCCCGCAACCGGGTGAGCCACTCGGAGACGGTGTCGACCTCGGCCGGCAGTACCGGCACCAGGATCTCCCGGGGCACGGGCTGGATGGCGTCGTCGGCCGACTCCGCCAGCGCCGCCTGCTCGCCGTAGAACTGGCTCAGGAAGTTCTCCACGAGGCCGGCGGTGTCGGTCTGCTCGACCTTCTCGGTCACCCATCCCCGCTGGCCCCGCACACGGCCGCCGCGCACGTGGAAGACCTGGACGGCCGCCTCCAGCTCGTCCTCGGCGAACGCCACGACGTCGGCGTCGGTGCCGTCACCGAGCACCACGGCCTGCTTCTCCATGGCCCGGCGCAGCGCCCCGAGGTCGTCGCGCAACCGGGCGGCCTTCTCGAACTCCAGCTGGTCGGAGGCCGCGGTCATCTCGCGTTCGAGGTCGCGCACCATGCGGTCGGTGCGGCCGCCGAGGAAGTCGCAGAAGTCCTCGACGATCTCGCGGTGGCGCTGCTCGTCGACCCGACCCACACACGGCGCCGAGCACTTGTTGATGTAGCCGAGCAGGCAGGGCCGGCCCATCTGCCCGTGGCGCCGGAACACCCCACCGGAGCAGGTACGGGCCGGGAACACCCGCAGCAGCAGGTCCAGGGTCTCGCGGATGGCCCAGGCGTGCGCGTACGGGCCGAAGTACCGCACCCCCTTACGGCGGGGACCGCGGTAGACGTGCAGCCGGGGGTAGTCCTCGTTCAACGTCACCGCGAGCACCGGGTAGGTCTTGTCGTCGCGGTAGCGGACGTTGAACCTCGGGTCGAACTCCTTGATCCAGTTGTACTCGAGCTGGAGAGCCTCGACCTCGGTCCCCACGACCGTCCACTGGACGTGGGCGGCTGTGGTGACCATCTGACGGGTACGCGGGTGCAGGTTGGACAGGTCGGCGAAGTACGAGTTCAGCCGCCCGCGCAGGTTCTTGGCCTTGCCGACGTAGATGACCCGACCCTGCTGGTCGGCGAAACGATAGACACCGGGCTGCTCGGGGATGGTGCCGGTGGCCGGGCGGTACGTGGACGGGTCGACCATGATGCGTCCAGCCTATGTTGCGACGCAAGCACCCTCCGACGGGCGGGCGGGCTGGCCCGTCAGGCCCTGCTCAGGCCACCACGTGCAGCCGCCGGATGGCCCGGGGTGCGTCCGCGACCCTGCCCGGGACCCTGTGCGGTGCCCGCTCCGGGGTCCCCGCGGACCCGGGTGGAGCCGGGTCCGGGTCGGTGTCCGGCCGTGCGGCGGCGTCCGCCAGCGCCAGAACGGCCCCCAGCTCCAGCGCGCGCCGGCGCCGCTCGCCGAACGTCACGAGGTCACCGGCGATCCTGGCCAGCTCGTCAGCGGACCGGCGGTCCCCCTCGACGGTCCGCCGGACGGTGTCCAGGTCGGCGGCAGCGGCGGCGACCGCGCGGGCTGCGGTCGTACCGGCCTCCCGTCGGAGCTCCTGCTGCAGCGCACGGGAGGCGTCCCTCAGCTGCTTGGCCAGGCTGAGGCGGAACTCCTCGACCGTGCCGCGCAGCGCCGCGATGGCATCGGTGCGGCGCTTGTCGAGCTGGCGCTTGCGGTCACCGGTGAGCGCGGCGCCGCCCAGCAGCAGGGCACCGGCCAGCGCGAGCCCGGCCAGGACGAGGTTGGAGACCTTCACTTCCAGCAGCCGGGCGGCGATGGTGGCCATCATGATGCCGCTCCAGCCGGGACGCACGACCCGCAGCAGCCGGGCCGCCAGCGGCGTACCGGATCTCGGCTGGCGGGGCGGGGCGAGCGCGGCGACCAGCTGTGTCGGGGGCACCACGGGGAGGGTGGTGAAGCGGTGGGGGGTGGCCGTCCCGAGCGTCGCGGCGACCCGGACGGCGATCTCGCCGGCCGCCTCGAACATCTGCCGGTAGGCCAGCGCCGCCTCGGCGACCAGGCACTCGCGCAGAGACGTGTCGGCGTCGGCGAGCGGGCCGGGGTCCCCGGTGTTGACCGCCGCCTCCCGTTCGGCGAGCACGGCACGCATCCGCATGCGCAACGTGTACTCGGTGTCGGAGTTCAGTGCGGCGAAGCCGTCGACCACCAGGGGCTGCCAGTCCTTGGCCGCCGTCGCGGCCCGCTCCTGGAGGGCACGCGCGTTGTTCAGCTCGGCTCGCAGCCGCGCTGAGCGGGAGGGGTCCTCGAGCATGGCCCGCCGGGCCCTCAGGTCGCTCTCGACGGTGGCGAAGGACCGGGCGATCTGCTCGGCCGCGTCGCGCAGTGTCGCCGTACGCCTGGCCGGGCTGACCTGCGCGCTGACTCCGGAGCCCAGGGGGTCGCTGATCGCCTCGAGGCGGTCGCGCACCACCACCAGGCGCTCGGCCACATCGCGGCGCCCGTTGTCCTTCGCGGTGCTCATCGCGTGGACGAGCAGCTCGCCGACCTCGGTGTCGAGGCCTCGCGTGGGGTCCTGCTCGGTGGTCATGGCTACTCCTGTGTCAACGGTCCGCTGTCGGCGAGGTCGGGACCATCTCCGGGTCACGCCCGGAGATGGTCCCCCGCCTCAGTCCTCGTCGTCGTCGCCCTCGTCGTCGCCCTCGTCGTCGCCGCTGTCCTCGTCCTCGTCGTACTCGTCGTCGTACTCGTCGCTCATCCCGGCGTCTCCTCCGTTCCCGCCCGGACCTCTCGTCCGGGGCTGGGCACAACGATGCCCTGGCGCGGCCGGACGAACGAGTGAGCAGGCCCTACAACCGCCTGCGTCGGCCCTACCTCGCAGGTAGGGAGAACCCCCGCAGGCTCCGGACGCCCCGGGAGCGTCAGGATCCTCAGGAAGGGAGCGACAGCAGACGCTCGACGACCTCGTCGAGCGTCTCGGCCACCACGTGCGGAGCGGCGATGACGTCGGACATGCCGCCCTCGTGACGGGTCGCGAACCCGCCGAGCAGACCGGCCCGTACGGCACCGTGCACGTCCCAGGAGTGCACGGCGATCAACGCGGTCGTGGCCGGCGCCGAGTTCGCCTGCCGGCACGCCCACTGGTACACGGCGGCCGGCGGCTTGAAGGAGTTGATCTGCTGGGTGGACAGCACACCACGCAGGTAGCTGCGCAGCTGTGCCTTGTCCAATGCGTTCTTGGTCACCTCGGCGGATCCGTGGGTGAACGCGTACGCGGGAACGCCCGCGTTGGCCAGCAGCACCAGGGCCGGTTCGACATCGGGATGCGGTGGCAGCTCCTCCAGGCCCGCGAGGACGTAGAGCACCGCTTCCTCGCTGAGCGTCCGGCCTGTGGTGGTGATCAGGGCTGACCTGGCCACCTCGGCGAACGGAGGGGCCTCACCGGCGAGGGTGAGGGCCATGCCGTCCCGCAGGGTGCGGGCGAACCACAGCTCCAGCTCGTGCTCGGGTCGGCCGACGTCGACGAACCGGGGCCGCAGGCCCTCGAGCTGGAGCATGGTCTCGAAGACGTCGAAGAGAACGACCTTGGGTCGGCGGGCGCGGGTGCGCTCCGGTGCACCGATCACGCCGGCACCTCACTGCCTCCGATAAGAGCATGCGGACACTGAAGACACTGCGGACGACACTCTGGACACTGACGGCACTGACCGCACGTCGTCGCGGCCCGATTCACGAAGTACAGCAGATGATCAGGTTAACGCAGCTCGCGGAGCGGGCAAGCCCCGGTTGTGTTCGACCGCACGCAGCAGCCGCCGAACCCGTAGCGCGTGCAGCGGCGCCAGGGCGTACCCCGGGTAGGACGACAACCACGTCGCGCTACCGAGGCTGACCGCGTCGGCGCCGGCCCACATGTACTCCCGGCAGTCGTTCAGCGTGCGGATCCCGCCGGTGGCGATGATCGGCAGGGTGACTCCGGCGTCGCGCAGCTCGGCGACCACCCGCAGCCCGATCGGCTTGATGGCCCGCCCCGACAGGCCCCCGAACCGGTTGGCCAGCAGCGGGGTCCCGGTCCGCGGATCCAGGCGCAGCGCCTTCACGGTGTTGATCGCGGTCAGGGCACTGACCCCGGCGTTCGCGGCCCGGCGGGCGTTGTCCAGGTAGTCCACGTCCGGTGAGAGCTTGAGGATCACCGGGTGGTGGCTGCGCGGTACGGCCTCGGCGAGGACGGCGTCCAGGATCGCGGAGAAGTCGAAGTTGACGTTGTGGCAGGAGACGTTGAACTCGACGGCGGCGATGTCACCGGCCGGAACCGCCTTGTTGACCTTGTCGACCAGGGTCACGAACTCGGCCGCCGAGAACCCGCCGAGCGAGATGATCGTGCGCTGCTCACGGGTGCGCGGGTAGTAGTCGGCCAGGTAGGCGTCGATACCGACGTTGCACCAGCCGAAGGCGTTGATGAAACCGCCGTCGACGCCGCGCAGGACGGTGCCGTAGCGCTTGATCAGACCCGGCAGCTCGCTCAGGGCCCAGTCGTCGCGGGTGGTGAAGTGGCCCTCTCGCGGTTCGACTGTGACCGTGCGGGTGGTGACCGCCCCGAACCGGGACAGCGGCACCATCATCGCTATCGGGCTCATGCCGTAGAAGGCGGAGTTCGCGACGCCGTAACCGAGCAGGCTCGAAGAGGTGACCAGCCGGTTGCGGAGCTGGATGTCACCGAGCCGCACGCCGTCGCCGCTCATGAGGTCTCCGCCCCGGGACCGCCCCGCGCCGACCCGCCGTACTTGGTATGCAGGTCGCGCAGCCCCTGCATGGCGGCGATCGCCTTGGCCCCGTCGATCACCTGCACGGCCAGGATCGGCACGTACTCGTAGTCGTCGAGCTCGAGCCGGCCCCAGGTAGCGCTGTCCGGGAAGCCGAACCCGCGCACCTCCGGCCAGGTGAACAGCCGGGTGTTCACGATGTTGCGGACCTCCACCCCACCGGCGCCGGCGCGCACCCTCGGCCTCGCGAACAGCAGCAACCCGGCCGCCATCAGCACGCCGAGCAGAACCATCGCCACCTGGTCGGCCGGGCGGAAGTACACCCCGGTCTGCACGGTGCGCAGCAGCGACGCCACCACACTCATCGCCACCACCACCGCGACCGCGCCCACGATCGCGCACCAGCGGGCCTTGATCGGGCGGGCCACCAGCTCCCAGCCGGCCTCTGTGCTGTCGGATCCCCCGCTGTCGGATCCCCTGCTATCGGACACCCCGCTGTCGGAGCCCCTGCTGCCGGACACCCCGCTGTCGGTCACCTCAGCCCGCCGCGAATCTGGCGGCCCGCAGCTCGCGCAACGCGATCGCGGTGCGCAGAGCCGCGAGGCAGGCGTCGGCCCCCTTGTCCTCCGGGGACTCGGGCAGCCCGCTGCGGTCGATCGCCTGCTGCTCGGTGTCGCAGGTGAGTACCCCGTTGCCGACCGGGGTGCCCTCGTCGAGCGCGATCCTGGTCAGCCCGGCGGTCACCGAGTCGCACACGTAGTCGAAGTGCGGGGTCCCGCCCCGGATGACCACACCGAGCGCCACGACCGCGTCGTTGGCCCGGGCCAGCTCCTGGCAGACCACCGGCAGCTCCAGCGACCCCGGAACCCGCACCACGGTGGGGTCGCAGACACCCGCGTCGGCGGCCACCGCGAGCGCCCGCTCGAGCAACCGGTCGGAGATCACCGGGTGCCACTGCGCGGCAGCGATGCCCAGCCGTACCCCTCCGGCCAGCAGTTCCGTCTCCTGGGGCCGGCCCTCACCGCTCACTGTCGCTCCTAGCTCGCTTGCTCACGCCGTGACACCGCCGGTGCCGCGATCGTCGATCACACCGTCCAGCGCGCCGTCGAGGTCGGGCAGGTCGTGGCCCATCCGGTCGCGTTTGGTCCGCAGGTAGTGCAGGTTCTCCCGGGTCGGACGGATGGGGAGGGCCACCCGCTCGACCACCCGCAGGCCGTATCCCTCGAGACCGGCCCGCTTGTCAGGGTTGTTGGTCAGCAACCGCATGGAACGAACCCCGAGGTCGACCAGGATCTGGGCTCCGGTGCCGTAGTCGCGGGCGTCGGCGGGCATGCCCAGAGCGAGGTTGGCGTCCACGGTGTCGGCCCCGGACTCCTGCAGCTGGTAGGCCTGCAGCTTGTGCATCAGCCCGATGCCCCGGCCCTCGTGGCCGCGGACGTAGAGCACCACCCCTCGGCCCTCCTCGGCGACGGCGGCGAGCGCGGCGTCCAGCTGTGGGCCGCAGTCGCAGCGCAGCGAGCCGAAGACGTCGCCGGTGAGGCACTCGGAGTGCACCCGGACCAGCACGTCCTCGCCGTCCCCGATGTCGCCGCAGACCAGCGCGATGTGCTCGATGCCGTCCAGCACGTTGTCGTAGCCGTAGGCCACGAACGAGCCGTGCGGGGTGGGGATCCGGGCCTCGGCGACCCGGGCGACCTGCTTCTCGAACCGGCGGCGGTAGGCGATCAGGTCCGCGATGGTGACCAGGGCCAGGTCGTGGTCACCGGCGAAGACCTCAAGCTCCTCGGCCCGGGCCATGTCGCCGTCGTCCTTCTGCGACACGATCTCGCACAGCGCGCCCGCCGGCTGCAGGCCCGCCATCCGGGCCAGGTCCACCGACGCCTCGGTGTGCCCAGGCCGCCGCAGCACACCACCGGCCTTGGCCCGCAGCGGCAGCACGTGCCCCGGTCGCACGAAGTCGGCGGCCAGCGCCTCCGGGGCGGCCAGCAAGCGGATCGTGTGCGCGCGGTCGCTGGCCGAGATACCCGTGGTCACGCCGGCCTTCGCGTCGACGGTGACGGTGAACGCGGTACGGAAGGCATCACCGTTGGAGTGGTACATGGGAGGCAGGTCCAGCCGGTCGCAGTCCTCCTCGGTGAGCGCCACGCAGATGTAGCCGGAGGTGTAGCGGACCATGAACGACACCAGCTCCGGCGTCGCCTTCTCGGCGGCGAAGATCAGGTCGCCTTCGTTCTCCCTGTCCTCGTCGTCGACCACGACGACGGCCTTGCCCGCCGCGATCTCGGCCAGGGCCCGCTCCACGGCCGCGAACCGGACATCGCCCGTGCCGTCCATGACCGGGCCGTCAACCGGAGAACCGTCAACCGCAGAGCCGTCCATCACGATCCCGCCTCGTCGTCGTCGTTGCGCCGCGCCAGTGCGGCTGCCTCGAGCGCTGTGGGGGCCACCGGCGGGCCGCCCGCGGGTTGCCCCGGCAGGTATCCGGCCAGCAGCCGCTCGACGTACTTGGCCAGCACGTCCACCTCGATGTTCACCGTGTCACCGGGTTGCCGGTCGCCGAGGGTGGTGTCGGCCAGCGTCGTCGGGATCAGTGCTACCGAGAACCGGTCACCGGTCAGCGAGGCGACCGTCAGCGACACCCCGTCAACGGTGATCGAGCCTTTCTCCACCACGTACTTCGACAGGCCCGCCGGTAGGTCGAACTCGATCTCGGCGGTCCGGTCCCCGACGTGGTGGGCGACTACGGTCGCCACCCCGTCGACGTGGCCCTGCACGATGTGGCCGCCGAAACGCTGGCCGCTGGCCATGGCGCGCTCGAGGTTGACCCGGGTGCCGTCTCTCACCGCCGACAGGCTGGAGCGGCGCAGCGTCTCGGGGACGAGTTCCACGCTGAACGACTCGCCGGTGACCTCCACGGCCGTGAGGCAGACCCCGTTGACCGAGATCGACTCGCCGTGCCGGGTGCCGTCGCTGACCACCGGGCCGGCGATGTCGAACCGCACGACGTCCGTGCCGTCCAACGACCCGCCGGAGACCCTGCGGACCTCGCCGACCTCCTCGACGATTCCGGTGAACATCAACCCACTCCCTCGTGCGAACCCCTGGGTAGCCCGTGCGACCGCACCGGCGCGTTCCCCATCGGATGCTCGCGGGCCGAAGACGCCCGGGCGGCCTGCGCCCGCAGCTTCTCCAGCGCGGCCGCGGGGTCCTCGGCGCCGTAGACCGCGGAGCCTGCCACGAAGCAGTCCACGCCCGCCTCCGCGGCCGCCTCGATGGTGTCGGCGTTGATGCCTCCGTCGATCTCGACGATCAGCTTCAGATGCCCGGTGTCCACCAGTCGCCGCGCGGTACGCACCTTGTCGAGCACCTCGTGGATGAACCCCTGCCCGCCGAACCCCGGCTCGACGCTCATCACCAGCAGGGTGTCGTAGTGGCGCAGCACCTCCACGTAAGGCTCCAGCGCCGTTCCCGGCTTGATCGACAACCCGGCGAGCGCGCCCGCCGCACGCAGGTCGGCGGCGAGCTTCACCGGGTCGTACGCGGCCTCGACATGCACTGTGACGTTGGTCGCACCGGCCTCCGCGTAGCCGATCGCCCACCGGTCCGGGTCATCGATCATGAGGTGACAGTCCAGCGGGATCGCCGTCGCCTTCAACAGCGACTCCACCACCGGCAGCCCCAGCGTGAGGTTGGGCACAAAATGTCCGTCCATCACGTCGACGTGCAGCCAGTCGGCGTCGCCGACGGCCGCCGCCTCGTCCGCGAGACGGGCGAAATCGGCGGACAGAATGCTCGGCGCGATCATCGGGGCCACGTCCGCAGATTACGCCCGTGTGTTCAGCCGGTGCGTCGCAGCAGGGCCAGGAACATCGCATCGGTGCCGTGACGGTGCGGCCACAGCTGCACGGTGGGTCCCTCGTCGAGATCCCCCACACCGCCACCGCCCTCGCCCCGGACGTGCGAGAGCACCTCCACCGCGTCCAGCCGCTCGACGTCCTTGCGCCCGCGCAGCACCGCCGACACCACCCCGTGGGTCTCGGCCAGGTGCGGCGAACAGGTGACGTAAGCCACCACTCCGCCTACCCGGACATGCCCCAGCGCGGCGGTGAGCAGCTCACGTTGCAGGGCGGTCAGCTCCGCGACGTCCGATGGTTCGCGGCGCCAGCGGGACTCCGGACGGCGGCGCAACGCCCCCAGGCCCGTGCAGGGGGCATCCACCAGCACCCGGTCGTAGGTGCCGGCAGGCAAGGGCGCGGATCGGCCGTCGGCGACGTGCACCGTGACCGGCAGGTCACGGGTCGCCTTGCGCACCAGCTCGGCGCGGTGTTCTGCGTGTTCCACCGCGTCCAGGCTGCCGCCGTCCATGCCGACCAGGGCACCCAGCAGCGTGGCCTTGCCGCCGGGGCCGGCGCACAGGTCCAGCCAGCGCCCGGTGTCCTCACCGATGAGCGGCGCGTCGGCCAGACCGAGGGCGACCAGCTGGCTGCCCTCGTCCATCACCGTCGCCAGGCCCTCGCTCACCGCGTCCAGCTGGCCCGGGTCTCCACCCTCCTGCAGGCGCACCCCGTAGGGCGAGTACGGCGACTCCTCGCCGCCGGTGGTCAGCGCCAGCTCCTCGGCGGTGATCTCCCCCGGCCGGGCCAGCAGGTGCACGGTGGGACGGGCGTCGTCGGCCGCCAGCAGCCTCGCCAGCTCCTCGGTGGAGCCCCGCAGCGCATCGGCGAAGGCCTGCGCGATCCAGCGCGGGTGGGCGTGGGCGAACGCCAGGTGCCCGACCGGGTCGCTCGCGGCGTCCGGGGCGAGCTTCGCCACCCATTCCTGCTCGGTGTGGTCGCCGACCTTGCGCAGGATGGCGTTCACGAACCCGGCCGACCGCGAGCCCTCGCTGTGCCGGATCAGCTCCACCGCGGAGTCCACGGCGGCATGGGCGGGGATGCGGGTGCGCAGCAGCTGGTAGGCGCCCAGCCGCATCGCGTCGATCAGCGGCGCCTCGATCTTGTTCAGCGGGCGGTCCGCGCAGGCCTGGATGATCGCGTCCAGCAGCCCTCGGGCCCGGCAGGTGCCGTAGCCCAGCTCGGTGGCCAGCGCGGCGTCGCGGCCCGAGAGCCGGTGGCGGCGCAGGATCGCGGGCATGGCCAGGTTGGCGTAGGCATCACGCTCCCGCACCGCGGTGAGCAGCTCGAAGGCCGCCAGCCGGGCCGGGTCGACGACCTGCGGGCGCGACGGGGTCTCCCGGCGTACCGGTGGACCCGGTCGCGACCGGGAGCCCCGGCTCCGCGCATCGCCCCGGCCTCCCGAGTCACTCCGGCCCGCCCCGTCACCTCGACCACGACCGTCCCGTCGTTCGCCCCGGCCGTCTCCACGACGCGGCGCGCTCATCGGGACCGCACCCCGGGCTCGAGGGCACCGAGCCGCGCACCGGGCTCCAGCCGCGCGCCTCGGGCCCAGTCCGGCGCGGGCATGGGGCGTTTGCCCGGTGCCCGCACCTCGCCCAGCTGCACGGCACCACCGCCGGCCCCCACCAGGACCCGTCGCTTCTCCACCCGGAGCTCACCGGGGGCGAGGTCCACGGGATCCGCGGTGCCGTCCAGTGGTTGCACCGGCCCCAGCCCGATGCGTTCCCCGCCGAGGGTGCTCCAGGCACCCGGTTCCGGTGTCACCGATCTCACCAACCTGTCCACCGCCATCGCGGGTCTGCTCCAGTCGACCTCAGCGTCGGCG
>Ga0310811_10009307_pt1 | contig 12672 bp, 13 predicted proteins | sample YCmetagenome_FD_207642 | JGI IMG/M metagenome (GOLD analysis project Ga0310811, IMG submission 207642) | Soil microbial communities from experimental microcosm in Duke University, North Carolina, United States - YC | ecosystem: Engineered > Artificial ecosystem > Soil microcosm > Unclassified ... | reverse complement strand
AGTTCACCGCGCACGATCTGGCGCCGTAGGTGGGTGGCGATCAGCTCGCCGGTCTTGGGTGCCCGGACGACCGTGCCTATCTGGGCGGCCGGGCTGCTTACCGTAGTCACGCGACTATCATATCTGTCACTAGATTAAAAGAACGAACCCATCAGATTAATTGCGCTCGCGTGTCCCGCACCTTACTTACCGCCTTTCGGGGTGAACCGCAGCGCGCCGTCGAGGCGGATCGTCTCGCCGTTGAGGTAGACGTTCTCGGTGATGTGCCTGGCCAGCTGCGCGTACTCATCGGCGCGGCCCATGCGCTTGGGGAACGGTACCGCCGCGCCCCAGTAGGCGTCGAGCTGTTCCGGGTCGGCGTTGCGGAAGGCGGGGGTGAGAAATGTGCCGGGGGCGATGGTCACCACCCTGATCCCGAGCGGCGCCAGGTCGCGGGCGAGCGGAAGCGTCATGGAGACGATGCCGCCCTTGGCCGCCGCGTAGGCGGCCTGGCCGATCGTGCCGTCGTAGGCGGCGATGGAGGCGGTGTTGATGATGACGCCGCGCTCGCCGTGCTCGAGCGGCTCGGCCTTGGCGATGGCGGCCGCGGCGAGGCGGTCGATGTTGTAGGTGGCGCTCAGGAAGATGTCGATCACCTTCGTGAAGGACTGCTGCGGCGCCGGCCGGCTCTCCTTGTCGAGCGTGCGCGGCCCGCCGCCCCCGCCGTGCGCGACGACCGCGATCCGCAGCGGGCCGAGCTGGGCCGCCGCGTCGATGGCCTGCTGAACGCTTTCCTCGTCGGTCGCGTCGGTGCGCACGAACACCGCTCCGTCGCCGAGTTCGTCCGCGATGGCCTTGCCCTTGGCCTCGTCGAGGTCACTGACGACGATCCGCGCGCCGGCCGCGTGGAGCCTGCGGGCGGTGGCGGCACCGAAGCCACCGCCGCCTCCAGCGATCAGCGCCACTGCTCCCTTGATGTCCATCGTTCGCCTTTCCGCTGGGCCGACCTGTGTACGACTATCCTCGATGGAGGTATCATAGTTCAATAAGTTCACTATACTAAAGTGCCGTGAGAGGCTCCGTGAGAAACCAGGGCGAGGGCGAGCCATGAGTGTTGGCTACAGTGCCGAGCACGACGAGCTGCGGCAGGTCGTCCGCGAGTTTCTCAGCGAAAAGTCGCCGAGCAGTGAGGTCCGCCGCCTGATGGAGGCGGGGGAGAGCCGCGACGACGAGGCGTGGGGGCTGCTGACCGGGCAGCTCGGACTGTCGGGGATCGCCGTGCCTGACCGGTACGGCGGCGCCGGGTGCGGACCGGTCGAGCTGGGAATCGTGCTTGCGGAGATGGGCCGTGCCTTGCTGGTGGCGCCGTATTTCTCCACGGTCGTCATGGCCGGCCAGGCACTGGCCGCCAGCGGCGACGAAGCGGCCATGGCGCGCTGGCTGCCCGGTATCGGCGACGGCTCGCTGACCGCGGCCCTCGCCGTCGCGGAGGACTCCGGATCCTGGGACCTCGGCGAGGTCACGGCGACGGCCAGGCCGGACGGCGCCGACTGGTCCGTGAGCGGCACCAAGCTCTTCGTCGTGGACGGGCATACCGCCAATCTCCTGCTCGTCGTCGCGCGCGCCCCCGACGGGCTCGGGGTCTTCAGCGTCGCGGGGAGTGCCGCGGGCGTCGAGCGAGCGCGGCTGGACACCCTGGACATGACCCGCGCCCTCGCCTCCGTCACCTTGCGCGACGCGCGGGCCACCCGCGTTGGCGCCGGCCGGGACGCGAGCGAGTGGCTGTCGGAGGTGACCGACCTGGTACTCGCCGCCCTCGCGGCCGAGCAGCTCGGCGGCGCCGCGCGGTGCCTGGAACTCTCGGTTGAATACGCCAAGGTCCGCGAGCAGTTCGGCCGTCCCATCGGCTCGTTCCAGGCCATCAAGCACAAGTGCGCGAACCTGCTGCTTGAAGTCGAGTCCGGCCGGTCCGCTGTCTACCATGCCGGCGCTGCCCTCGCGGGCCGCGAGCCGGATGCGCCGCTAGCCGCGGCGCTCGCCTACGTGTACTGCTCGCAGGCCTTCACCCACGCGGCGAAGGAGTGCATCCAGATCCACGGCGGCATCGGCTACACGTGGGAGCATGACGCCCACCTGTACCTGCGGCGGGCGAAGTCGTCGGAGCTGCTGTTCGGCCCGCCCGCCCGGCACCGGGCGCGGCTGGCCGAGCTGGCCGGGATCTAGCGTGCGGACGGACCGGAAGTTGGTAAAGAACGAAGGCTGGCTTAGACCAGAAGGACACCGATGACACTGGAACGCGAGGCGGCCGTATCCGTGGCCGAGCCGGACGAGGCCTTCCGCGCCCGCCTGCGCGGGTTCTTCGCCGCGCACCACCCGGGGCGGCCGCCGAAGGACCCGCGGGAGCGGCTCGCCTGGACCAAGACGTGGCTGGCCGCGCTGTTCGACAACGGGTACGCGGGCCCCGGCTGGCCGCGCGAGTTCGGCGGCATGGCGCTGTCGTTCGCCCACCAGGTGATCTACCAGGAGGAATTTGCCCGCGCCCGGGTGCCTGGCCCGCTTGGCACCGGGCTGAACATCGCCGCGCCCACCATCATCAAGTACGCCACGCAGGAGCAGAAGGAGCGCTGGCTGGCCCCGATGCTGCGCGGCGACACGGTATGGGCCCAGGGCTACTCGGAACCGGAAGCGGGTTCCGACCTGCCCAGCCTGCGCACCACCGCCCGTCGTGACGGTGACGGCTACGTCGTCAACGGCCAGAAGGTCTGGACGTCCCACGCGGGCGACGCCGACATCTTCTTCGCCCTGGTCCGCACCGGGACCAGGGAGAGCAGGCAGAAAGGGGTCACCTACCTCGTCATCGACGCGCATGCGCCCGGCGTGCAGGTGCGGCCGCTGCGGGACCTCACCGGCGGTCACCTGTTCGCCGAGGTGTTCTTCGATGACGTGCGGGTGCCCGTAGCGAACCGGATCGGCGAGGAAAACGACGGCTGGCGGCTGGCGCGCACCAGCCTCGGGCACGAGCGGGCGGCTGGCGCCCTGAACCAGGCGGCCATGTACCGCCGGGTGCTGACCGAACTGGAAGAACTCGTCCGCGAACGGGGGCAGCTCGCCGACCCGCTGGTGCGCGACCGGCTCGTCGACCTGGAAATCCGGGTGCAGATCATCCGGTACAACGCCGAGCGGACCATCGGCGACATCCTGGCCAGGGGCGAGGCCGGCGCCGCGTCCTCCGTCTCGCGGCTGCTGATCACCGCGTTCGAGCAGGACATCCACGAGTTCGCGGTCGACCTGCTCGGCCCGGCGGGACTGCTGGGCAAGTCGGCGCCGCAGTCGGTCCAGCGGTCCCGGTGGCTCCTCGGCTTCCTCCGGACCCGGGCCTCCACGATCGGTGCGGGAACGAGGGAAATCCAGCTGAACACCGTCGCCGAGCAGGTGCTCAGCCTGCCGCACGACCCGGGCATGCCCCCGCGCTGACGATGCCTGCTCACCGGACCCACCCAGGAGAAGCCCATGCGGTTTGACTACAGCAGAGAACTGGAGGACTACCGGGCCGAGGTCCGGGCCTTCATCGCGCGGCACGGGCCGGGACCGCGCAAGCACGTCGGGGTCCGCGCACCGGATCCCGGGCAGGTGCCCGCGCTGCGCGCCTGGGTGGCCAGCCTGTACGGGGCCGGGTACCTGGGGCAGACGTGGCCCGTCGAGTACGGTGGCCGTCCCGGTGCCACCATCGAGCACACGTTCATCGTCGCCGAGGAGATTGCCCGGGCTCGGACCTGGGGCGAGATCGGCGCGGGCGCGCTTGCCGCGGGCGCCATCCTGGTCTTCGGCAGCGAGCAGCAGCGCCAGCGCTACCTGCCGCGCATCCGCTCCGGTGAGGACCTGTGGTGCCAGCTGTTCAGCGAGCCCGGCGCGGGCAGTGACCTGGCCAGCCTGAAGACCCGGGCGGTGCGGGACGGCGATCATTACGTCGTCAACGGCCAGAAGGTGTGGACGACCAACGGTCACCACGCCGACCTTGGCTACCTGCTGGCGCGCACCAACCCCGACGTCGCCAAGCAGGCCGGCATCACCGCGTTCGCCCTCGACATGCGGACGCCGGGAGTCGATGTCCGGCCGCTGCGCGAGATTACCGGGACCAACGACTTCAACGAGGTCTTCCTCGACAACGTGCGCATTCCGGCCGACCAGGTGATCGGCGAGGTTGACAACGGCTGGCGGGTGGCTAACGCCAGCCTGGGTCACGAGCGCAGCGGCGTCGGGGCACGCGCCGTCGAGCTCTACTCGCAGCTTGACGACCTCGTGGAACTCGCGCGCCGCAGCACCGCGGGCGGGCGGCCGGCCATCGCCGACAGCGCCACCCGGCAGCGGCTCGGCCGGCTCGCCGCCCTCGCGCACGTCACCGACGTGATGAGCAAGGCCGTCCAGTCCCGGATCGCCAACGGCACCGAGGACGCGGCCGACGGGCCGCTCGCCAAGGTCTTCTACAGTCAGGTCAACCTGGCCATGACCGAGTTCGGCGTCGCCCTGCAGGGAGTCGGCGGCATGGCCGTCGAAGGTGACCGCCAGGCCTATGCCGACGGCTGGTGGCAGGACGCCTTCCTGTACGCCCGCGCCTACACGATCGCGGGCGGGGCCAACGAGGTGCTCAAGACCGTGGTCGCGGAGCGCGCGCTCGGCCTGCCGAGGGACAAGCGGTGACGTCCGCGGACAGGCGGTACGGCATGCCCTGGCGCGGAGCCGAGGTCGCACGTACCGCCGAGGCGGCCGGCGTCGCGGCGTTCTGCGGCGGTGAGTTCGTCGACCACGAGGCGTACTCGACGCTCGCGGAGATGGTGCACAACACCGACCGGGCGCTGGTCGGGCGGGGCATCGCGTACGCGTTCGCCCGGACCCCGTACGCCCACGCCGCCGGCATCCGCGGTGCCTGGCGGCACGCCCCCGGCCGCGTCTTCCTCGGCCTGGGCTCCGGAGCGTACAAGATCAACCGCGACTGGTTCGGCGTGGCGGCCGACCGGCCGGTCGCCCGCATGGCCGACCTGGTCGGCGCCATCCGCGCCTGGCTGCAGGCGGAGAACGGGCAGCGCGTCCGCTACGACGGGGAGTTCCACCACATCGACGCCGTGGTCGGCGCCCCGGTGCTCGGCCGCATCGACGCGCCGATCTTGCTCGGCGCGTTCAACAAGCTGATGGCGGGTGCCGCAGGCCGGGCGGCGGACGGGGTCATCGGCCACGGCCTGTTCACCAGGACCTGGTGGGACGACGTGATCCGGCCCGCCGTCGCGAAGGGCGCCAGCCGGGCAGGGCACGGGACCGTTCCTCTTGAACATGGCTGGGTCATCACCGCCATCGACGACGATGACCCGGAACGCGCGGTCACGGACGCGCGCCGGATGATCGGCTTCTACCTCACCGTCAAGACCTACGACCCTTATATCGAGCATCACGGCTGGACCGCCCAGGCCGCCGCCATCCGCCAGGCCTTCGCCGCGCGGGACAACGACGCGATGGCCAGGGCGGTTACCGACGACATGCTTGAGGCGATCGCCGTGTGCGGCACGACCGCCGACGGCCGGGCCGCGCTGGCCCGCCGCGGCGACTCGCTGCCCCGCGACGTCGCCTACCTCGCGCCCCCGTCTTTCATGGTGAGCGAACGCCGCGGCCAGCGCTACGCGCTGGCCAGCCTCGCGCTGCTTGACGGGCTCGGCTAACGGGGCACCTGTTTTCGAAAGGAGCGAAATGAAGTTCACCGTCGACTACCCGATCGTCACCGTCGGCTACGACCCGGCCCTGGTTACAGCCGCGGGGATGACCCGCGTGGCCCAGGCGGCCGAGGAGTGCGGGTTCGACGCGATCTCGTTCAGCGAGCATCCCGCCCCGTCTCAGAAATGGCTCAACGCGGGCGGCCACGAGTCGCTCGACCAGACCTCGGCGCTCGCGTTCTGTGCCGCCGTCACCAGCCGGGTGCGGCTCATGACCTACCTGCTCGTACTGCCCTACCACAACCCGTTCCTGGCGGCCAAGGCGCTCAGCACGGTTGACCTGCTGTCCGGCGGGCGCCTCACCGTGGTCGCCGGGACCGGGTACCTGCGCTCGGAGTTCCTCGCGCTCAACGTCGACATGAGTCAGCGCAACGAGCTCTTCGACGAGTCGCTTGAGGTGATGCGCGGCGTCTGGGGTGGACTCCCGTTCACCCACCAGGGCAAGCACTTCTCGGCGCGCGGCGTGGCCTCCCTGCCCGGCCCGGCGCAGCGCGGCGGCCCGCCGGTGCTGATCGGCGGCAACAGCGCGCTCGCGCGCGACCGTGCCGCCCGCAACCAGGGCTGGAGCCCCCTGATGGTGAGCCAGGAGGTGGCCCGGACCTCGCGCACGCCCGGCATCGGCACCGTCGCGGAACTGGCCGCCAAGATCAAGGAAGTGCGGGACGCCGCGGCGCAGCGGGGCGGCGATCCGGCCGCGCTGACCATCCAGGTGCACACTCCCCAGGCAGGCTTCATCCAGCGGTGCGGGTCGGCCGAGGAACACCGGGACCACCTGGGCCAGCTCGCCGACGCCGGAGTGGACTCGTTCGTCGTGCGCCCGCCCGGCGACAGCCTCGACCGCACGATCGACTCCCTGCACCGGTACGCGGCGGCCTTCCTGAAAGAGTTATGCCGTTCGCGTCGGCACCGGAGGCAAGCAAGACCTTCACCGGGCGCGCTGCCCGTGTCAGGCCGTCGGCGGCCTCCGTCGTTGGCGCCCTCCGTACGCGGCTCATCCCGGTATGTTCCGGCGGCGCGGTGGTCTGGGGGCGGGGGGCGGGAAGTTCGCGGCGGGGCTGTCGATGATGTAGCGGGCGATGTCGGTGAGCCGCTGGTTGGTGTTCCTGGCGTGGTCGCGCAGCAGCGCGAAGGACTGGTCCATGTCCAGGCCAAGCCGCTCGGCGAGCCTGCCCTTGGCCTGCTCGATGATGACCCGGCTGTTCAGCGCGGCCTGGAGCTGCTCGGCGAGGGTCTCGGCGCGGCGCACGTTCTGTTCTTGCAGCAGGCCGATCGTCGCCACGTCGGCCAGGGCCTGCCCGATGCGCAGGTCGGCCTGGCCGAGCGGGCCGGTGCCGGCGCTGAAGAGGTTCAGGGCGCCGATGACCTGGTCCCGCAGCCGCATCGGCAGGGCGTGGACGGCGCCGAACCCGGCCTGCGTCGCGGCGGCGGCGAACCGGGGCCACCGCTGGCCGGTGCCGGCCAGGTCGGCCGCGGTGACTGGCTGGCCGGTGCGGAAGCAGTCCAGGCAGGGTCCCTGGTCGTTCTGGATCTGGAACAGCTCGACTAGCCCGGCTGCCTCGCTGGAGGCCGCCGCTACCCGCAGCTGGCCGCGCGGGTCGGCGAGCAGTACCCCGGCCGCGGACGCGGACAGCAGCCGGACGCTGCGGTCGGTGAGCATGTGCAGAAAGTCGATTACGTCGAATTCGGCGACCATCGTGTCGGCAAGGTCGACGAAGGTGTCCGACAGCAGCTCAGTGTCCATCTCGGCCACCTTTTTCTTTCCGGTAGTAGGAAGGACGACGGCGCCCGGCCCCGCGCCGGCCCGGGCGCGTCACGGCGCGCCGTCCCGGCCTGGGTCGGCGCGCAGCCGCAGGCGCCGGGCGACGATGTCGCGGGCGACGTCGGCCAGACGCTGGTCGTGTGCATAAGCGTAGGCCCGGAGGCGGGCGAACGCCTCAGCCATTGGGACGCCGAGCTGCACGGTGAGCATGCCGGTCGCCTGGTCGATCTCGGCCCGGTGCAGCACCAGGTCGGGGGACTGCCCGTCGAGGACCGGCCCGGCGGCCGCGGCGGCGTCGCCGTCCTCGCCGCGGTCGGCCCCGTCGAGCAGCAGCACGGTCGCCAGGTCCGCCAGTACGAGGCTGTCCCCGAAGCGCTCCGCTGGCAGCGGGCCGGGAGCGCTGCGGTACAGGCCCATCACCCCGGCCCGGATCGCCCCGATCGTCAGCGGGAACGCGAAGACCGCCGCGGCACCAAGCAGGCGCGCCTGCGCCGCGAACGCCGGCCAGCGCCGGCCGGACTGCTCGCTGCCCAGGTCCGCCGCCAGCACCGGCGCCGCGAACGCCAGCACGTCATGGCACGGTCCCTCGCCCAGCGTGAGCTGCAGCTCGGCGAGCTGCTCAGACACCGGGTCCGTCACGCAGATGACGAAATCCGGCCCCCGGCCGCCTGCCGCAGCCACCCAGGCGCCGCTCACCTCCGCTGACCCGACGGCGACCGCGCACACGTCGGCGACCGAAACACGGCGGCCAGCCGCGGCGGCGTACGCGGCGACCAGCCCCCATGCCGCAGCAGGCCGGCCATCAGGCATCCTCGCACCCACAGCGCCCGCGTAGCACAACGGCAACGTATCCGCCGCATACCAGGGCCCGCAGCTCAACGCTCACCATGAGGGATGCCTCCTGCCCAGTGCCAGGCAAGGGCCGGACCCAGCGCGTAATTGGCTATTTCCAAGAGTACATGCCGACTGGGATGGGCAGGCAGGCCGCGCGTCGCGCGGCGCGTCGGCCGGTGGGACCCGCTGCTGGCGACGAAACAGGCGGCCGCGATCCGTCACCTCAGCGGCGGTCGCCTCGCTTGACAGTGAACGCTGTTCACCAGCGCCTTGCACATGGGCGGCGGCTGAGCCCGGCCGGGCCTGGCCGCCACGGGGCTGGAGCCGGGTTACCCGGTTACCTCCTCGGCCTGGACTGACATCCACTCAAGGTCGGGGCCGCCGAACGTGGTGGCCATAGCTACGTCGGAGGCGTCGCGTCCCCGGCCGATCACGATGCGTCCCTTCCGGCGGACGTTGTTGCGGGGGTCGAAGGTCCACCAGCGGCCGCCGAGCCAGACCTCCATCCAGGCCGCGAAGTCCATGGGTGCCGGGTCCGGCGGGACGTCCATGTCGGGTAGGTAGCCGAAGACGTAGCGAGCGGGGATGTTCAGTGCCCGGCAGAACGAGATCGCCAGGTGGGTGAAGTCGCGGCAGACCCCGCGCCCGGCCGCGTTGACGTCGGCCGCGGTCGACAGCGACGTGGTGCTTCCGTACTGGAAGGTGAGGTGGTCGTGAACGTAGCCGCAGATCGCCTGCACCCGCCGGTACCCCGGTGGCAGCCCGCCGAAGCGTGACCAGGCCTCGTCGGCGAGCACGTCGGGCAAGCAGTAGCGGCTGGGCAGGATGTACATCAGGGTGTCGTCGGGCAGCGCGTCGGGCGCTATCTCCGGCATGGTGTCATCGGCGTCCTCCGCCGCGTCCGGCACGGTGGCCACGGCACTGTACCCGAAGCTGGACCGCCCGGCGGGCAGCACCGCCCGGGCGCACGGGTTGCCGTACAGGTCGGTGTACCAGCGGATGGCCAGCGGCGGCCGCGTCGGCCACTGCTCGCCGCTCACGTCCAGTCCCGCAGACTCAGCCGGCCGGACCTGGAAGATCACCGGGGTGCTTACCGCGGCCACGAACGTGAAGTCGCACCCGATCCTTATCAGCCGCTGCGCCATGGCCCCATTCTCCTCGCCCGAGGTTTCCCCGCGATTACCCGCGCCGGGGCACTTCATCCTGGTGTGTGCCGACACTCTGCCCGCGTACCTTAGCGGGCTGCCGCCGGATCGGCGCGCCCATCTGACGGGGAGCTCCCCGCGCTGGCGGCTGCCGCTGCCACGCTGGCCTGGACGCCGGAGCCGTCAGCCTCCCAGATGAGCGCGAGAACCCGCCGCACCCGTTGCCGCGGCGCGGCCAGCAGCAGGTCGCCTCCGGCGTTGCGGGCCTGCCTGCGGCCACGCGACAGGGCGGCTACGCCAGCCGCGTCGATGAACTCCAGCCGTGATAGGTCCACGATGATCCACAGGTCGCGCGCCGCGACGGTCCCCAGGGCAGCCGCCACGGCCGCGGCGTCGGCAAGGTCAAGCTCCCCGCGCAGCGAGACGACGACGTGGCCGTCGGATTCACCGGAACCTAGGTTCATGCGGAACATAGGAATACCTTCCTGCATTGCAGCAAGGCGGGGTCCCGGCCCAGCGGCTATTTTCTCTTAGAGACTACGTTCGGTTCCGTGCGTGGCCGATTCGCGGTGCCCTGCTGGCGCGGTCGGTAGTGCGGGCTCAGCCGGCGAACCGGGTGATCGCGGCGAACTGGCAGGCTGCGGCGGCGCAGACGTAGACGTGGAAGACCTCGTGGTAGCCGAACACCGACGGGTCAGGATCCGGCCAGCGGCGATGATAGGAGAGCGCCCCGGCGATGTAGAGCAAGCCGCCGGCCAGTAGCAGCACCCCGGGTGCGGTGCCGGCGTGGGTCCACGCCCACGGCAGCGCGAGGCCGCCTGCGCAGCCGAGCCCGATGAACAGCGCGCCGGCCACCCGCTCCGGCGATGAGGAAGTAGATCATCGCCTGGTCCAGGTGGCGCAGTCGCAGTCGCGTCGCCGCGCTCCAGGTGCCGCAGTGGTACAGCGCGCTCGTCCCGAACAGCGCGCTGAGGCTTGCCGGCTGTCCTGTCACGTCCCGGATCTCCGCCGTGTCCCGCCCTGGGCGGTCAGTGCCCGGAGGCATCCTTGATCTTCGCTCCGGCCTGCTTGATGTCGCCCTTGGCCTGGTCGGCCCGGCCTTCGGTCCGCAGGCGCCGGCTGCCGGTGAGGCGGCCGAACATCCTCTTGGCGCCGCCCTTGACCGTTTCGGCCGTGTGCGCGATCTTTCTGGTGATACTCATCGTGTCCTGCCTTTGCTGGTTATTCTGCGGGGGCTGACATGCTGGTTGGGATGTCGTTAGCCGGGCCGTTTCCGCCGCTGTGGCCGGTCGAGCCGGTCACGTGATAGCCGAATACCGCGAACGGATGGGTGAGCGCATGGCCGCCGCCGTCGTTGGACAGGACGCCGGCCACGCCGACGACCACCGCCGCGACTAGGACGACGAGTCCGATAATCATGATCATGACGCACCCCGGGAACCTGAGTTGTAGATATCTGTGGCGGAAGGATCCCCGGAGTTTCTCACCGTGCTTGAGCGTGACATTCTGACGACACTGCTCATGTACGCAAAAAACTCCGGGCCCTATCGCTGTCCCTTGCGGATATCGCGGGGGCAGCTGCCGGGGTCCGGAGCAACATTCTTATATTACGCGTCAGCTGGCTCGTGTGAAGAGGCCACTCCGGAGCCGGGTTTGAAAGGGTAATCGTCTACGGCGATGGGCCCTCTGCGACAGGGACGACTCAGGGAGGCTGATGATGTCGGAAGAGGGCCCGGTCGATGCGCGGTGCGTCCGTCCTGCCCTGGCTGCGCGCCGATCATCCACCACGAAAGTCACCTTGGATCCGTTCCGGCCCTATCAGGCCGTGCCACCAAGGTCTGGAGTGACGCGGTTAATAGTGCGACCCTGGCCCGACCAGGGCGCAGGATACAAGCAAATGATCTTTACTCTCAGTATAGGCCTGCCTGCGGGCAGGCCGTCGATGGAGTGCTTGCGCTCATTGGGCCGGCTGGCTGGCGGGTGTGAGCCAGCCGAGGCGTTTTGACATGGCCTGGGCGCAGCTGACGACGGCGCGCACATGACCTGAGTCGTCGGCCGCGCGCCACAGGACCGACCACGGATAATAGGAGGCTGGTTCGGTGAGGGGCCGCCAGATCGTTCCGGGGAGCGCGGCGATGCAGGAGGACGGCACGCAGTACAGGCAGCGTCCGGCGGCGACGAGATCGGCGGCCGCCCGGATGCTTTCCACGGTCCCCTGGTAAACGGTGGGGGTGAAGCCGGCCGCCCGGCACATCTCAACGGTGAACTGGTTGAATTCCGGTGCCCTCGCTTCTTCGGAGAGTAGGAGCGGTTCCCTGGCGAGCTCGGCGACTGACACGCCGTCGAGCGCGGCGAACGGGTGACCGGTCGGCACCAGGACCCCGAGCGGGTCCTCGCGGAACAGCAGCGACGCGATCTGCGCGGGCGCGAGCGCGGCGCGGCCGACACCCACGTCCAGGCGGCCGTCCATGAGCTGCTGGTACTGCTCGGGCACGCTGGCCTCGATCTGGTGGATCACCAGGTCGGGGTAGCGGGCCTGAACCTCGTGCAGGATCTGCGGCATCGAGTCGTAGCTGGAGTCGACGATGCCGACACGGAGCGGCGCGGCGGCGCTTGCCGTCTGCCTGGCCGCTTCCGCGGCCCGGTCCACGTGCGCCAGAATCTGCCGTGCCTCGACCAGGAACACCACCCCGGCAGCGGTCAGCGCCACATGGTGGGTGCTGCGTTCGAGGAGGCGGAGGCCCAGCTCGCGCTCCAGCCGCTGCACCTGCTGGCTCAGCGCGGACTGGACGATGTGCTCCCGCTCGGCCGCCCGGCCGAAGTGCAGTTCCTCCGCCAGTGTCACGAAGTAGCGCAGCTGCCGTAGCTCCATGTTCGCCGCCAGTTCCGCATCCAGCCCGTTCCTCGACTTCGCTGCAGCTGCCGGCCGGGCCGAGCGGCACGGTACCACCGCGGCTGGCAGCGATGAGTCCGCGTGAACGCCCACCCAGCGCTGGACAGAAAGCCCTTATCGCTAGCTTACTTCCGCGCTCGAGGCCTCGGAACAGGGAACGGCTTGCGTCGCTCACGGGCAACGGTCAGGCGCAGGTCCCGCTCGTAGGCGCGGGACCTGCTGCCCGGGTCTTCCTGCTACGAGACGTTCGTCATCTGCCAATTTGCCGGGCAGCCGGGGGGTCAGGCTTCACGGGTGAAATCT
>Ga0310811_10009306_pt1 | contig 12672 bp, 26 predicted proteins | sample YCmetagenome_FD_207642 | JGI IMG/M metagenome (GOLD analysis project Ga0310811, IMG submission 207642) | Soil microbial communities from experimental microcosm in Duke University, North Carolina, United States - YC | ecosystem: Engineered > Artificial ecosystem > Soil microcosm > Unclassified ... | reverse complement strand
CAGCAATTTAGGTCACTTCATTATTATTATAAAGACATTGAAGTTCTTGGTATAATTGAAATAATTGAGAAACCCTAACCCCCGGTAATATGCAAGTATATTTAATTTTAGACGGTGTATCAATTATTCCACCTCAGTACATGGAATCAATTCCAAGAAAAGGGGAACAAATTGAAAGAGATACTTTATTTTATGAAGTGACACAAACCCTAACCCCCGGTAATTATGAAAAAGTTTTTATTAAGGATTTTATATCCTATAACTCAATCAGTAAGGATAAGAAGAGATCGGGCTATAATAATAACCTATATAGGCTTGAACGAATGGTCTGAATTGAGTATAGAACCACTTCCAACTAGAGAAGAGTTGAAATTAAAAAAGAAAGAAGAAAAACAAGAAGCCATTAAGGCAAGAGAATTATATTAAGAAACCCTAACCCCGGTAATATTATGAAAGAAATAAAAGCATTTAAAACGTCAGACGGAAGGATATTTGAAACTTCATTAATGGCAGATGCTCACGAAGCATATTTGAAAAGCTATAACGCTGAGCTTAAAAGTAAACATTTCATTAAAGAGAACTTTTACAAATTTGATTTGGATGATAGTATGTGCTTTGAAGAAGTGTTATTTACAATATTTTTAAAAAAAGGAAATGTTACTAATGAATTCATTATAGAAATACAGAAAATTTGGGATAATGAAATGAATGATGAAACCGAATAATATTCGGTCAGCTTAAGTGTTAGTATAACTAGTCTTATGTTAACTAGAAAAAAAAGAATGCGATTCCCTTCTGAAATCGCATTCTTAAACTTTGCTTATTTTACCTAACGCTGATTAGGTAATCAAATATAGTCAATTTCTAAAAATAATACAACAAAATTGCTCCCTGTGAGCTACCCCGATAAAGAATATTATTTTACATTTTTAGTCCGGGACAAAATAAAGCCCTCTGTCTGACAGAGGGCTTTTTACTGGATAACCATCCAATCTTCCCCGGTAAATGGAGCTTTTTAATTTCTTCGCTTAAATAGAGAGCTTATGGCAATAGCAGTAAAGAAAGCAAGCACAAAGCCAGCCCCTAAGTAAAAGCCCTTCCAGAAGTTATCTATTGTCTTTACAATGGTATTGCTTTTATAGCTGATAGCTGCATGAATAGTGCCTGTCGTATCAAAGGATAGTTTAACGCTTGCATTGCCTTGTATGATTGTAGTATCAGGATAAGCGGTTTTGATATACTGAGGGATAAGCTTTTCTTTAGTCTGGTAATGGATCTCATGTTTTACCCTTTCCTGTATAACCGTATCTGACTTGATTTCCGGGCAATCCTTCTCTATATACTTTACAAGGCTATCGGAATAATCATTAATAATATTGTCTCCTTTAGTGGTATCGGGACTTACAGAAGCTTCTAAAGAATCCTTTCCCTCTTTATACCAACCGTGTTTCTTGCCTTGTTTGATCCATTTATCATTGGTTATGCAGGATGTAAGCAGTATAAAGATTATAAATAATACTCTCATATTAGAAGATGTGAGGTAATTGGATCTTCCTTTTCTTCATCCCATAATTAGGTTTTCCTGTCACAGATCTTCCAAAGTTAGGCCCGGATGGGGCCTGTGCAGGTGAAGAGTTTATAATAACCCCAGATCCGTTGGGTATATTACTCCCAGGTGTTATACTGATAGCCTTAGGCTTTTGAGATATATGGTATACATACAATCCCCCTGCTCCCACTGCTGCACCTGCTATAAATAAAAATAAGTTTTTCATATATCATTGTCCTTTCTGCTTGCATCTTTTGAAACAATAAAACCATAGCCTGAAAGCGTTGCAAGCGTTATACTCATAGCTTCGGTTGTGATAAATTCAAATAACCTTAATCCGACAACTACAAGAATGATAACCCCTGATAATGCGGTTTTCCAGTTATTAAAGAAGTAAGTAATTAAGATATTAAATAAATTAATTATCATTGAAATCATTTTGACCTCCTTCTTTTTCTTTCACTTCGTTTACTGTAACCTATGGCAATTCCAGCAATGGCAATGCCAGTACTAAGTATGGTTATTCCGGTTAAGATAGTTTTTTTAAAATCCTTGTCTATCATTATTCTAACCGGGAATCCTGCACTTTGTGAATTGCTTTTTTGTCCTACAACATAATTGTAAGCAGGAATTTTTTTAAATATGTCAGTTACTGCCATTATTTAACAAGTTTAGGGCGTTTTACATTCAATTCTTTAAGAATTGTTTCTTTTTCTTCTTGTGTATTGAATGTAATTTCAATTAAATATAAAATACAAGGATTGTTTAATGTACCCATTGAAGGAATGGCCGAAAGCACTTTTACTTCCTTGAATCTCCATTCATTTAATTTTCCGGCAAGTTGTCCGGGATCATTTACCGCGATTGATTGATAATGTTTTATCATACGAATTTAAAATATTTATTAAAGTCTGTTGAAGCAAGTAAATTGGAATAATCCCCAGTTAGAAATAATCGGGCTTCTTTGGCTCTTCTGTTTGCAAGTATAGCAGGAGTTCGATACATGGAAAAAGCTCTTATTATCTGATCCGGTGAACCATGTGCATTAATTACTTTTGCAAGAGTAGAATTTTTGAAAGCATTAATTCCCACATTGAAAGCAAATGAAACCAAAGCATCTTTTTGATGTTGATTTAATGGTACTGTTATAGTATCATCCACTGCCTTTTCAAACCTATCAAGATCTTTATCGAGCAATTTATTTACTTCCGAATCAGTAAGCGTTTTAGACAAGAGATTCTTTTCATTGATCATATCTATCAAATGTCCTACACCTATTGTCCAAAGGCCTCTAATGTCTTTATAGGCTTTGTTTTTATAACCTTCTAATGATTTTAAAAAGTTTAATCCGTTGTTTGATATCATACGATGTTTAAATAAGAATCTGTAAGCTAAAAAGCCTCCTAATCCGATAGCGGAAATTATTCCAATTGTTTTTACTGTTTTATTCATAGAAGAATATCAGCTAAGAATTTCATTAATTCATCAGACTCTTTAAACATATATAATCCTGATTTTACTTTTGGATCTTCTTCCTCTATTTCTTCAGAAATTTCTTTCCATTCTTCTCCCTTATTCATCAGATCAGCTACTTTTCCTATTATTGGTTCATATCTAACCATTGGATTATCGGAATACTTATTTATTATTACAATGAATCCATTATCACAGCCTGTGATATTGATTTCATATTTACTATTTGGAATAGTTGTAGACATCATAAATTTTCCTCCTCTTCTTCTTCCTCTTCTTCAAACTCTTCCTCTTCCTCCTCTTCAAATTCTTCCTCTGTATTTTGAGGAATCAATTTTTTTGCTTCTAACTCTTTTTTCTTTCTCTCTTCCTCTTCCTTTTTTTTCTGCTCTATCCCTCCTACTGCATTGATAATTTTAGTTATGTTATTAATAACTATATCTTTCAATTCAGGATCAAGAGGTTTTTTCATGAATGAGAATTCCTTCTCTACTTCATCGAAAATTTCTTTTGCAGTTGAAAGCTTCTTAAGCTTCTTTTGCAAGCTAATAGCGTGTTTGTGGTCTTTGAACATATATTTAATTAAATAAGTAACTAACATTGTTCCAACCGTCCAGAAGCTTTATAAGATCATCTTTAAGGTTGCGTTTATAGATGGAAGCATATTGCTTCACAAGTTGCGGGATAAGTGGTTTAGGAACCTTTAAAACAAGCTTTTCGGCTGTTTCATCATTCTCTGTCCAGTGTCTAGGATCATAGGAAGGATAAGCTGTTCCTAGTTCAATTCCTAATTGCCTTGCAATATCATTGACATTGATACCCAATGTTTTTACTGTAGCTTTAGTAGCTGCGCTGGTAGTGGCATTGATTTCCTTTTTAAGCTTTATCTTTTTTCTAAATTGAATAAAGGCATAAGTTCCGCCACCTAGCAAAGCTATTGTTCCGCCAATAGCTAAATATTTTTTAACTGTTGAATCCATTTATTTACGTTTAGGATTAAGAGTATTAAGGGCTTCAATAAAACCATTGATTACTTTAGGTTTTGTAAAAGGCCCTAATTTTGCTGTTGAAAGATCCCAATGCGCATTGATATAAACAAATAGTTCTTTCATATCTCTGCAATTATTAAGATCCTTCTGAATTTTTTCTTTATCTACCGGGTTAAGCATAAAATTAAATTTTATTCTTCTTCTGTTTCTTCTTCTGAAAGTCCCAATTCATCCACTACATAGTTATATAGTTCAAGATTGCTTTCTTCCAGTTTATCCAATTCCTCATTTGCTTTTTCTGGATTTGAATCAAGAAGCTCGTCGATATAATCAACCATTTCCTCTCTTGGATCTTTTTTAGGCATAGACGTTTTTTTAAGTGGTACTTTATTGATAGATCTTTCTTTAAGGCTAATTTCTCTATCCTTATTGTCAAGATATTTTTCAGCAAGTCCGATAATACCCGGTGCATACTCTTTAAGTGTTTCAATGACCGGGGCAAAGGCATTACCAGAATCATTTAATGATCCAGAATCCAAACGGTTAATTTCTCTTTTTAAGGAATCTATTTCAAAGAGCAACATTCTGTTATCCGCTCTTAAATCAGCATTTTCCTGTATTAATTTTCTATACTCTTCCGTTGTCATGGGTTCTTCCTGATGATGTGTATAATCATGAACTGTTTCAGATTTATTTTCCGAACCTGCTTTGCTTTCAAGAATTCTTATTGGTGCAGTCTTATCAACCTCAAAGTTTTTTTTCATGCTGCTTTGGGTTGATCCGGTATAGGCTTGTATGATATACCTACCCGGAGGAAGATCATTTACAAGTTCTAATTCGATATGTTTAAGCCTTGATAGTGCATGTTCTTTACCCATCTTATTGCAGGTAATGATAACATTATCTACAAACTTAGAACCTTGCTTTTGCCTTTGAAGCAAACGAACCATTTTATAGACACCTTCGTCGATTCCTTTTTTTACCTTTTCACAAGTTTTTTTTATACTCATTGTAGTTCAGCGTATAAGAATGCAGTTGAAATAAGACTATAATTTGCATCGTTAGGAATTGTAATTGTTGACGGAATGAAATTCATACAATTCTCCGGACTTACATCAAATTCTACTTGTATCCCATTTGTAGGGTCAATAAAATCATTTTCATTCCAATCAATGTTATTCCATTCAAACCCAATAATTGGATTTGTCGCTTGATTGCAATAAGGAATTATCTTGCTTAAAGGAACAAGAGTTGATGCGATATATCCAGTATTCCAGAATGCAGAAACCGAATAAGGTGTACTCATAATAAAAGTATTACCTGTTGTTTTGCCATAATATGTAAGGCTATAATACAACGGTAATATTTTTTTTGAAGTTACTACATTTGATTGCGCATAAGGTAATGTACTTATTAATTGATTTGGCCAATTAATTACAACTCCCGGAGTGAAAGTCGATGCAGCATTATTAAATACTTTCTTTTGAAGAGTATTTGATTTTATCGCATATTCTTTTCCTGTATCGGCCGTTCTGAAAATATTAATCATAATAATTAAACTCTAGGCAGATAGAATACATCAAGATACAATGTAGCATCCGCAGCGCCATTGTTTACAAATGTTGCATTGATCGCATCATTACCTTTTAATGGTTGTGGCAGATCAAAGTATTCTTTAAGGATATTAGCAGGATTAAAATTATTAGCATTAGCTCCATTTGTAAGGTTCAGACCATTTATATTAAAGGTGAATGCCATATTGGTAATATCAGATCCTGTTATAGGAATAAGCGATAATCCCAATAAGAACCTTCCTGTAGCACTCAAAACAATTGTTTGTGTTGAAGTTCCACCCGCATTAATAGTGTATTTAAACCCATCTATTAACCTTGATTGCTTATTAAAATTTTTTGTATTAATGTTTTTTCCTCCCGGCTGTCCATTGGTAGGGAGATTTCTTAATCTTCTATTAATCATTGTCATTTAAAGTTTAAATTATTAAATAATTAAAGTTGCAGGGCTTTTAATGCCCTGCAATAGTTCCTGATATAATAAAGATTATTTAGGTGCGAAAATAGATCCTGTATTACCAAGACCAACCCAAAGGCAGGTATTTGCTACTGCCGTAAGTGGCCCAACTCCTATTGAAAGTTTAAAGGCCATGTTAGGAGGGATTACAGGATTAGCTTTTAGCCTGATTCTTGAGACTCCCCAAAGTGTTTGTGTAACCCCGGCGGTAGTATCAATGCTTGCCATTCCAGTTGAATCCATGTTAAATGACGGATGGCTTTCAATCAATGGCTGATTTTTAATCCATGTCTGGTTTGCAATTGTTAAATTAGCCGTTGCGGTTAACAATGCAGGATTTACCATTAAGGGTTGAACTGCTGAGATACTTGTAGTATCTAAATTTAAAGCTGCACTATTAGAGGTTGTTATAATAGCAACATATAAATATTCAACACCAATAAATTCACCTGCCTGTAAAGTTCCATTGACAAGATTTGAGAAATTAAGACTTTTACCCTGTGCAGCGGAAAAGAATTCATAAGTTTGTCTATTGGTACTTGTTGCAAGTGCTACAGTATCAAAAATAGTGAAAGCAGCTCCCTGCATTGTTGATGGATCAAGTCCGTATTTGGATTTTGCCATCTGAATTATTTTTTGCTGGATCGTTGGATTAATACCAAAATCACTATTGCCCGGTCTGTGTGGTGCGGGTCTTCTTACCATTCTAGGATTAGCCATTTCAATTTAAAATTTTAAGTTTAAGTATTAATTAAGTTGTAACCAGTTTACCGAGTGATTTTGATTTTAATCCATTAGTCAATATATGCAGGAAGCAATTGATAATTTCCTACATCTTCGAGTGCATAACCATTTTCAAGAGCGTATCCATCTTGGAGGCTATAAGCATCTCCAATTGCCTCGTAACCGTCTCCATCATCGGCAAGTCTATACATAATGCCATCATCATCCATAACAATGGCATTACCGTTTTCATCGTCATAACCACTATCTGACAAAGAATCCGCATCCACGTACTCAACATCTGTCATGCCATCGGCAAGGCCAAATTTGGTCATAGCTTCTTTAGCTGCATCCGAACCAGTTGCACCTGCAAGTCCTGCACCCATGAAAGGCATTCCGAAATAAGCAAACCCCATTGCGATTGCAACACCGCCCAAGGTTTTAACCATTACAGAAGGTTTGAAATGTGCTGTAACTGCACCGTATGCAGCTCCTCCGGCTGCACCTGAAAGAGTTCCTTTACCAATTGTCATTAAAGTTTTTCCGGTATCATGTAGAAATCCTTTTTTTCTTCTTCTGGTGGTTCTTCTTCTTGTTGTTCCTCTGCTACTCATTGCAGTAGTTGAGGTACGACGGCGGGTCCTAGATCTTCTTGGACCCGTCCTTTTTCTTTTCTTTTTAGCCATTTTATTTATTCGATAGTTTAAGTAAGACAAAGACATATTTATTTATTTGCAGCATATAATAAAGATCCACCCACTAAAACAGTTGCTGCAACTCCGGTTATTATTAATCCTGTTTTAAGAGTTTGATTTTTTTGTTGCTCCAACATATATTTTTGATAATAGGGATTAATTTGTCTTGTATTGCGTACAAGATTTTGTGCATTGTTTTGAATAAAACCTTTACCCTGTTGAACTACTCCCTGTACCGCTCCTTTAACTGCATTTATAGCCGTTCCGATTAATCCCCCGGCTGCAAAATCATTCATTGACTGATCGTCTGTTATGTCTTCATAATCATCGTAACCTGATCCATCATCGTAACCTGATCCATCATCATAACCTGATCCATCATCATAACCTGATCCATCATCGTAACCTGATCCATCGTCGTAACCTGATCCATCGTCGTAACCTGATCCATCATCGTAACCTGATCCATCATCGTAACCTGATCCATCATCGTAACCTGATCCATTATCATAACCTGAGCTATCAGGTGAATATTGAGAAGTATCAGGACTTTGTGAATCATCCGGCAACATTGAATTATCTGGTGTTTCAGCATACTGATCCATTTTCTTTTGTTGCCTTGCCTGAATAATTGCCTGACGGCCTTTAGCTCTAACAAGTTTATTTTGCTGCCTTTGAACCTTTACTGCTCTTTTGGTTGCTTTCCTCTCTTGCTTCTCTGTAACTCTGTTAGATCTTCTCTCTTGTCTTGATCTTACACGAGCTGTTTTATTATCCTGCCTTACATGCTTACGTTCTGCACGAGCTGCCTTTTTTGCGACTTTCTTTTTAATTCTTATTTGTCGCTTCTCAACTTTCTTCTCATGCTTTGCCTCTTTTTTTTCAGCCCTCTTTTCTTTCCTTGCTTCTCTCCTTGCTTTATGTTTGGCTTTATTTGCAAGTGGTATGGGTTCTCCTGACATAGTATAAACTACACCAGAGGGATAAACTTTTTTTCTTATGGGAGACATTCCCCCATCTGCTAATCTTAATATCATAACTTGAAATTTAAACGTTGATGATAATTATAAGGTCTTTCCATATCATAGTAAGGATTGGTTAAATCGAATACACAAACTTTATTTTGTGTATGATCCCAAACAGAAGTATAGATATGTGATGGTGCTCTTTTTAAATTACCTGCTAAGTCTACATATTGAGGCAGGAAGTTTAAATAATATTGTGCAGTAAGTGCAAGTACAGTAAAACAATCACAATCCCCTTTTCCTCCATTCTCCATTAGTGTAGGAACCATTTGAATAAATTCTACTCCTTTAGGATCATTAACATACTTGGTTCTTAGTCTTAAATAATAGAACAGCTTTTTGGGAGTATCAATGTTAGAAGGAATATATTTAGCTATATGAGGAAGAGAATCATAAACCTGAATCTTTAAAGATTGAAGTGTATGTGTTAAGCTTTGATATGGGACTTCTACTTGCAAAACTTAAAAATGTTTAGTTTTCTATTGGAAAATTCCAGATAAACGCCTATTATTGACGTATTAATACTGTTTTTATTCCAAAAGCCCCTCCCCTACTGCATAGTTTATATTATGTTAACTAGGTGGGGCTACTAAAAAGTGATACGGTAAATATCACTTTTTAGTTCGAACAAGATGTATAACCCTTTAAAAATGAAGATTATGCCACCTTAGAAGTTTGCTCAAATACCGGGTTTTAAATCTTGCAGGCCAGCGAGTTTACAAAAACCATCTAGTCTCAGTGAGCATCCGCAAGATACTCGCCCAGATACCCTTTTGCAAATAATTTCCTGAAATTTTTTTTTGACCGGTCTATAGTTATTCCGTTAGTGGATACCCGACCCTTAAGATTTTTATATAAAAATCAGTTTCCCAAAGTTTCAGGTTTAAAAACGTCTACATACGTTCTCTAAGTTTCATGTTAACATTGTACTTGTAAAATTTTTATGCACAACGCACAAACAAAAAAATTCCCCGGAATGGGACAATTCGATCCCATCAACTCAACATACAGAAGCGAAATTCATTTATTAAATGGTCACCTTTTGCACGGATATAGCAAAAGCAAACTCTACCCCGAAGCTCAGGACAAAATTGTACTGCTTGAGAAATGGATTTTAAGGCTATTTAACAAAGGATACTTTCAAAAGATGCACCGTATCGATTTTTATCTGAAAGCCTTTACAGGCCAAGATGAATTGATATTTACGCTATATCCTTATGAGTATCGGATGCAATCGAATACTAAGTTTACTTTAGATCAGAGATTGATTCAATTCCTTACCAAAATGTATAATGAGATAAATAAAGGAAGTACTGAATTTGCCATGATAGTTCATAAAGGAAAAAGGAATACTGAAGAAGAAATCTTTTCATTGAGCTACAAGCGATTTAAAACCGAACAGGAGCTACTTGAATTCATACTTAAGAAAAAAGAGGAAGGACACCCGGACGGCCTTGTAATGGGATTCTTTCATAAGTATAAGCAACGTTATCTTGTAGTTTAACTCCCCTCTCCCATGGCAATTGTAAGATTTAATAGTCAACGCAAGATTAAGGATGGAGGTTATTTATACCTTGCTCCTATAGTTCCTATGGAATTTGAATTTGATAGCCCGGAAAGCAGAGATAAATTTATTACTCAGCTTGTAAGAGCTAATGGAATTAACAAATGTGAATACAAATTTTCTAACATTGAAATCATTAACGAAAATGAAAAACTTTGAACCACTTATAAATAAATTATCTGATAATGCTGAATTAGGTTTTGCAGCTATAAACAGAATGCAGGAATTATTAACTAAAGAACTTGCTCATAAAAATCTTCCACCTCATTTAACAACAATGATCAAAGAAGATCTAATAAGATTAAGACATTTAGAATTAAGTCTTAAATCTTTGGAATTGTTGGAAGGTAGACACATTAGGAAAGGAGTAGCAACTCATGAATAAGTTTTCAATAAAAATGCAGGGCAATTATTATATTGCCCTGATTGAGTTCTTAAAAGAATTCAATGAGGATAACGCATTCAGTTCTCAATTAAGTAAGCTTGTATACAGAGAGCTCAAAGAAGCAATTATAAGAGCTTCTTTGAGAGCATCAGTAGCAATGTTTAATAAAACAAGAATGATTTCCTTTCAAATCCAAAAATCACAAGCCTTGCTTTTTTTCTGTACCTTTAACGGTAATAACGATAATACTTTTGCCTCTGTAGCAGTAAACGAAATGTGTAGACAGATCGAAGAGGTATTATTCATAAAAGAAAATTTAACTTTTGAACAACTATAAATTTTAAAATCATTATGGCATCACCTTTTCAACCTAAAAACACCAAGCAAACTTATACTAATCTTCAATTAATAGATTACTTAGTACAAACAATTGGTTTAGATCCTACAGGAGCCAATACTATTCTTGGATTACTTGAAAATAATAATTCAGGGATATCGCCTTCAACTGTATATGGTGAAGATGGCAGCAATGTTCCTATTCAGATAGGTATAGGTGTAGTTAATTTAACTGGTTTTAGTATCTATAATCCAAATAATGTAGATTGTTTTTTCAAATTATTATCATCACTTGGACCTGTAATTGGAGTTGATGAACCGAATATGTTATTTCAGATTCCGGCTTTAGGTTCATTAACAATTGAAGGAGGATATACTGATATAATTTTTAAAAATGCTGCAAATTCAGGAATGTTTTTTGCCTTTACAACTGGTTATTTGCACACCGATAATACGGCTCCTGCTATTGATTTAGTATATAGTTTAAGTTATCATTGATATTAAAGTGTAATTAATCGTTTACTAAATAATAATTAATTTAGGTATTAAACAATTGGTAATTTGAAACAGAATTGAAATAGATATTTGATTAAATTACTAATTGTTTTTTACTTTTCGTATTCAAAAAATTTACTAAATAGTACTAGACTTATGACTAAAGTAATACAAATAGTTCAACCTTTTTATAAAACAAGAGCCTCCGGTAATTGGAGCGATCCTACGATATGGCTTCTAAGAAGAAATGATGGAATGTTTTACCCTGCTCCCTCTGTTCCCGATTCAACGGATAGCGTTTATATAGAACAAGGCCATTCTATAGCGCTTACAGCAAATCAAAATTGCTATAATCTGAATTTTTATAAAGATGATGCAGTGACAAAAGTAAATACTGGAGCATTTACACTTGGTATCTATGGAACTATCAGAAGATATTTAGGAGTTGCACCGGGTTTATATTCCGGCGGAGGAGCAGGTGCAACAACCTTACAATGGTTACTTGGTAATTTCTCATTTAAAGGTCTTACAAGAACCTTTGACATTTCACAGTGGATTAGTGCATATAATCTTTTTGGATTCAATATGTCATTGGATTTAACGGATAATAACCAAATTTTAACCGTGTATGATCCAACAGGAGGAAATCAAGCAAGTTCATTTGGCGGTGCGTTTACAATTAATATAGGAACTTTATTAATTGATAGTGCTCAATTCAGAATATCACAAACAAGTCCACAGATAGCCAATACTGACGGAACAATAGTAGTGAATAAAAATTTAAAACTTACAGGAACTGGACTTTCTTTGTCTGGATCAAAGATAAAAAGAACTGCTTCAACGAATATTGCAAGCATTACTTTTAATGATGGATCACTACTTGAATTCATGGCAGCCTTTACAGTTTCAATAATAGGAGCAGCAAGCTTTATATATAATGGAACTGCCTCTGTTAAATATGATGCTTCAATGACTTGCGGTAATGAGCTTGTAAATAATGGTTCTGGTACTGCAATTCCTTATGATCTAACCGTTGCAAATGGTCAGGTTCTTAATCTTGGAGGTAAAACAGTTAACATCAGAGGTATTTTAAACAGAGATGGCAGTACAGGAACGGTAATTGGAACATTAAATCAAAATCATCCTTAGAAACCCTAACCCCGGTAATTATGCAAAAAACATTGTTCAAAGTAATTTTAAAATCAGACGAAGATGAAGTAGAAAAGTATTTCGCAGGTATGGATCATACTTCATTGATTTTATATTTAGACAATTGGCAACGCCAGCAATTTAGGTCACTTCATTATTATTATAAAGACATTGAAGTTCTTGGTATAATTGAAATAATTGAGAAACCCTAACCCCCGGTAATATGCAAGTATATTTAATTTTAGACGGTGTATCAATTAT
>Ga0310811_10009304_pt1 | contig 12673 bp, 9 predicted proteins | sample YCmetagenome_FD_207642 | JGI IMG/M metagenome (GOLD analysis project Ga0310811, IMG submission 207642) | Soil microbial communities from experimental microcosm in Duke University, North Carolina, United States - YC | ecosystem: Engineered > Artificial ecosystem > Soil microcosm > Unclassified ... | reverse complement strand
GACGGCATGCAAGCCGCCCCGGATGTCCGCCGCGACGATGTCGCAGACGGCCTCGAGTTGCGCGGCGTCCGCGCAAACCCGTTCATGCACGAAACCCGTGTACAGACGACTCGAACGGCGCGCCGCCGTCGCGTCGCAATCGTCGAGCAACGCGAACACCGCGCCGCGCCTATCAGTCGTCATGCTCACCGCCAACTTCCAACTGCTATTAATCGAAGAAGCTCTTCACCCGATCGAACCAGCTCTTGCTTTGCGGGCTATGCCGCGAGCCGCCTTCCACCAGCGCCTTTTCGAACTGCTTGAGCAGATCACGCTGCGACTCGGTGAGCTTGACCGGGGTTTCGACTTGCACATGCACGTACAAATCACCGGCGATGCTCGAACGCAGCCCCTTGATGCCCTTGCCACGCAGACGGAACGTCTTGCCCGACTGCGTACCCTCCGGCACGGTGAAGCTGGCGCGGCCCGCGAGCGTCGGCACTTCGATTTCGCCGCCGAGTGCCGCCGTGGTGAACGGAATCGGCATCTGGCAATGCAGGTCGTCGCCGTCGCGCTCGAACACCGAGTGCTGCTTGATGTGAATCTCGACGTACAGATCGCCCGAGGGACCGCCGTTGATGCCCGGCTCACCGTTGCCGGCGGAGCGGATGCGCATGCCGTCGTCGATACCTGCGGGAATCTTCACTTCCAGCGTCTTGGTTTCCTTCACCTTGCCCGCGCCGTGGCAATGGCCACACGGTTCGGGAATGTAGGTGCCGGTGCCGTGGCACTTCGGGCAGGTCTGCTGAATGCTGAAAAAGCCTTGCGACATCCGCACCGAACCCGAGCCGCTACAGGTCGGGCAGGTTTCCGGCTTGGTGCCGGGTTTCGCGCCCGAACCGTGACAGACTTCGCACGAAACCCAGCTCGGCACGCGAATCTGTGTGTCGTAGCCGTGCGCGGCCTGTTCCAGCGTGATTTCCATGCTGTAGCGCAGATCGGCTCCGCGATACACCTGCGGGCCGGCACGTCCGCCGCCGCGTGCGGCGCCCCCGGCCGCCTGGCCGAAGATGTCGCCGAAAATATCGCCGAACGCATCGGCAAAACCGCCGAAGCCTTGTGCACCGGCACCGCCCATGTTCGGATCGACGCCCGCGTGACCGTACTGATCGTACGCGGCACGCTTTTGCGAGTCCGACAGCATTTCATAGGCTTCCTTCACCTCTTTGAAATGCCCTTCCGCATCCTTGTTGCCCGGATTGCGGTCGGGGTGGTGCTTCATCGCGAGCTTGCGATAAGCCTTCTTGATTTCGTCGTCGCTCGCGTTCTTTGCGACGCCCAGAACCTCGTAGTAATCCCGTTTCGCCATATCGGTTCAACGCCACTCGCGCAATGCGACGCGGTGGCTCCTCTTGAATGCTGGAGTCTCACGACTCGTCCGGCCGCTGTTTTCACCCGTTTCGACACGGTTCAAAACAACGCCCTCCATAAAACAAATGTGCCCGGAGAGCCCCAAAAGGCTCGCCAGGCGTGATAACCGCTCTTGCACGTGTGTCGCCCAACGAGGCGCGGTTCCTTCTTTGTGGTTCCTTGTGCAGCCGGGCCGCGCACATCGCTGTGCGCGGCTTTACGGTCGAAATGCGACCTGGCTTTAGTCCTTCTTCACTTCCTTGAACTCGGCGTCGACCACGTCGTCCTGCTGCTGGCTCGCGCCGGCCGCCGATGCACCCGCACCCGCCGCACCTGCCGCGGCTGCTTCGGCACCTTGCGCAGCCTGCATGTCGGCGTACATCTTCTCGCCCATCTTCTGCGAGGCGGTGGCCACCACTTCGATCTTGGCTTCGATCGCGGCCTTGTCGCTCGAACCGCTCTTCAGCGTTTCTTCGAGATCCTTCAGCGCGGCTTCGATCTTTTCCTTCTCGCCGGAATCCAGCTTGTCGCCGTATTCGGTGAGCGCCTTCTTCGTGCTGTGGACCAGCGCGTCGCCCTGGTTGCGGGCATCGGCCAGCTCACGCAGCTTGTGATCTTCTTCCGCGTTCGCTTCCGCGTCCTTCACCATCTTCTCGATTTCGGCTTCGGACAGACCCGAGTTCGCCTTGATCGTGATGCGGTTTTCCTTGCCGGTCGCCTTGTCCTTCGCGCCGACGTGCAGAATGCCGTTCGCGTCGATGTCGAAGCTCACCTCGATCTGCGGCGTGCCGCGTGGTGCCGGCGGAATGCCTTCCAGGTTGAACTCGCCGAGCAGCTTGTTGCCCGCTGCCATTTCGCGTTCGCCCTGGAACACCTTGATTGTCACGGCGCTCTGATTGTCGTCGGCCGTCGAGTAGACCTGCGCGTGCTTGGTCGGGATCGTGGTGTTCTTGTTGATCATCTTCGTCATCACGCCGCCGAGCGTTTCGATGCCGAGCGACAACGGGGTCACGTCGAGCAGCAGAACGTCCTTGCGATCGCCCGACAGAACCTGACCTTGAATCGCGGCGCCAACGGCGACGGCTTCGTCCGGGTTCACGTCACGGCGCGGATCCTTGCCGAAGAACTCCTTGACCTTTTCCTGCACCTTCGGCATACGGGTCATACCGCCGACCAGAATCACGTCGTCGATTTCGCCGACCTTCACGCCCGCGTCCTTGATCGCCACGCGGCACGGCTCGATCGTGCGTTCGATCAGCTCTTCAACCAGCGCTTCCAGCTTCGCACGCGTGATCTTCAGGTTCAAATGCTTCGGACCCGATGCGTCGGCCGTAATGTACGGCAGGTTGATTTCGGTTTGCTGGCTCGACGACAGCTCGATCTTCGCCTTTTCAGCCGATTCCTTCAGGCGTTGCAGCGCGAGCACGTCTTTCGACAGATCGACGCCCTGCTCCTTCTTGAACTCGCCGATGATGTAATCGATGATGCGCTGGTCGAAGTCTTCACCGCCGAGGAACGTATCGCCGTTCGTGGACAGCACTTCGAACTGCATTTCACCGTCGACGTCGGCGATTTCGATAATCGACACGTCGAACGTACCGCCGCCCAGGTCATACACCGCGATCTTGCGGTCGCCCTTTTCAGCCTTGTCCAGACCGAATGCCAAAGCAGCAGCGGTCGGTTCGTTGATGATCCGCTTCACTTCCAGACCGGCGATGCGGCCTGCGTCCTTGGTTGCCTGACGCTGGCTGTCGTTGAAGTACGCGGGAACCGTGATCACCGCTTCGGTGACCGGCTCGCCGAGGTAGTCTTCAGCGGTCCTCTTCATCTTGCGCAGCACTTCTGCGGAGATTTGCGGCGGCGCCAGCTTCTGGTCGCGCACTTCGACCCATGCGTCGCCGTTATCGGCCTTCATGATCTTGTACGGCATCAGGCCAATGTCTTTCTGCACTTCTTTTTCTTCGAAGCGACGACCGATCAGGCGCTTGACCGCGTACAGCGTGTTCTTCGGGTTCGTGACCGACTGACGCTTCGCAGGCGCGCCGACGAGAATCTCGCCGTCTTCCATGTAAGCGATGATCGACGGCGTGGTGCGCGCACCTTCCGAGTTCTCGATCACCTTGACCGAATTGCCTTCCATGATCGCCACGCACGAGTTGGTCGTGCCGAGGTCGATGCCGATAATTTTGCCCATTTTCACTAATCTCCTAACTTTGATCGCTGCGGGAATCGCCCTGTTTGCCCATCCGGCGGTCAGGCGATCCGCCCTCAATTCCTACCTGCACTCAACATAAGTGCGTCCGCATCGTTTTCAAGACCTCTTTTGCGATGCGGTCTTTAATTTTTTTCAATCGGTCGAACTTTTGCCTGCATCCGTTCCATCTGCTTGCGCGCCGCCTGCGGCAGCGGCGGCGCGGATCTTTTCACGCGCAGCGGCGACCGCCGCCTCGAACTGCCCAAGGCCGTGCCAGCCGGTTGCCCGACCAAGCCGCTTGCCGCGGTGAAAGAAGAACCAGGTGGGCACGCCGTGCAGCATGAAGCGCCGGCCTAATTCGCGATGCTCGTAGACATTGCTGTGAAACCACCGCAGGCCGAGCGCACGGATCGCGTCCGGCTGCGCCAGCATGGCCTTCTTGGCGATCTCGCAATTGAAGCAGTCGAGACCCCAGAAAAAGACCACGGCCAGATCGTCTCCGGCGCCGGCCAGGCCCGCGTTGAACGATTCGGCGCTCAACTCCTGCATGTCGAAGACGGCAAACGCGGTGGCGTCGACGGGGATGTTGGCCATGGCTGTGCGGCTGTGCGTGCCCGATGAAATTGCTTACGGAGCCTCGTGCCGCGTTACTTCGGCGCGGCGACGGTCACGAGCGCGGGACGCAGCACGCGATCGGCAATCACGAAGCCCTTTTGCAGCACGGCGACGACGGTGTTCGGCTCCTGATCGGCCGGCACCATCGAAATGGCCTGATGACGGTGTGGATCGAACTTCTCGCCGACCGGATTCAGGGCGACGACGCGGCCCTTCTCCAGCGCGCCGGTCAACTGACGCAGCGTCAGTTCGACGCCTTCGCGCACCTTCTGCAGGTCGTCGGACGAGTGAGCGACGGCCGCTTCGAGGCTGTCGACCACCGGCAGCAGATGCTCCGCGAAGCTCTCGATGGCAAACTTGTGCGCCTTGGCGACGTCTTCCTGGGCGCGACGGCGCACGTTTTCCGTTTCCGCCTTCGCGCGCAGGAAGCTTTCCTGCAACTCGGCAATCTTCGCCTGAGCTTCGGCCAGCGCGGCCTGCTCGGCGGTGACAGGCGTCTCCGCGGCGGCGCTTGCAGCCGCGTCCTGGGGTGCCGTGGCCTCGGCGGCCTGGCGCGCGGTTTCGTCCGCGGGCGTGGGATTCTGGCTCGTCGGGTTCTCTTGCGTGTTTTCCATGTCGCTGAAAAGTCGTTAAAAAGTAAAAACCAACGGTGACGGCAGCGCATGAAGCATGCGGCGATTTGTGCGTTGCAAAATCGCGACCTACGCGTTGGCGCGCAACCGCATATCAAAACGGCAGATGGGGCCGGACAGACCGGTTTCAAGCGACGCGCCGCGTTCTTTTCGCACCGTCCGCGGGCGACCGAAATGCGCCGTTACAACCATTTTTGCCGCGCAATCAGATTGAGATTGAGTGCGGCGAACAAGTGGCCTATGCTCCAATAAAGCATCGGAAAAGACACGTTAACCCTAATCTGACGTATTCCTTACCGATTTAACCATTTCACCTGATTCGCCTGTTTCGTCCCGAATCGTCCTGAAGGGAGTACCGTGAAACTGACCTTTGCAATCGGGGTGGTCGCACTGGTACTGGTGGCGGGCACCACGACCATCTGCATGTCCGGAGCGGTCAACGATCACACTACCGAGTACGGCGGCGTGCACGCGACCATGGAACAGCTATTCAGTCCCCACCCGAAAATCTGTCGATGATGCGCCGGTCGCGCTTGGTCGGCCGGCCGTGCAATTCGGCGGCCGGCTCGCGATATGTCCTGCGCCGCTCGTGCTCCACCTGTCGCTTCAGCTTGCTCTCCTCGGTCTCCGCATAGAGCGTTTGCGCGACGCTGGCCGGGCCGCGCACGTCGCACACACCCAGCACTTGCACCTGCCATACGATCCGTTCGATCTCGATCTCGACCAGGTCGCCGACCCGCACGTCCTTGGCCGGCTTGACGCTGGCCCCGCCGATGCGCACATGCCCTTTGTCGACCGCGTCTGCCGCAAGCGAGCGCGTCTTGAAGAAGCGCGCCGCCCACAGCCATTTGTCGATGCGCAATTTCGCGCCGGCTTCGGTTGAGATCCGATAGTTCATGAGCCTGTTCAAGCTCCTGTGGTGTGCGGCACAGGCGCCGCCTGCACCGGCCAGCCCTGGAGATTCTCCGCGACGATTTCGCCGAGCGCGGCAATCCACGGCTGCGATGCGTTCACGCAGGCAATCCGGTGAAACTCCTTGCCGCCCGCATGCAGGAATTCGTCGCGCACTTCCATACCGATTTCTTCAATTGTTTCAAGGCAGTCGGCGGTAAAGCCAGGACAGAACACGTCGGCGCGCCGCACGCCAGCCGCGCCCAGCTCTTTCAGTGTGGGCGCGGTGTACGGCTGCAGCCATTCGGCCTTGCCGAAGCGCGACTGGAAGGTGATCCGGCATTCCACCGGCGTCAGTTCCAGCGCCTGCATCAACAATGCGCCGGTCTGCTGGCATTGCTCGTGGTATGGGTCACCGAGGTCCAGCGTGCGCTTGGGCACGCCGTGAAAACTGAGCACCAGCTTGTCGCCCGCCGCGAAGTCCGGCCGGCCGTGGTGATGCCAATAGTGATGCACCTGGGCAGCGAGCGCCGCAATGTACGCCGGATGATCCGCGTACTGGCGCACCGTGCGGATTTCCGGCTGATTGCGCATGCGCTTGAGCGCCGAAAAGGCGTCGTCGAACGCGGTGGCCGTGGTCGACGACGAGTACTGCGGGTACATGGGCATCAGCAGCACACGCTCGGCGCCCGCCAGCTTCAGCTGGTTCAGCATGGCCGGAATGCCCGGCGTGCCGTAACGCATCGCGTAGTCGACCAGCACCGTGTAGTCGTTCAATTGCAGCAGGTGGCGCAAGCCTTCCACCTGCTTTTCCGTATGGACGCGCAGCGGCGAGCCTTCGGGCATCCAGACCGCGGCGTACTTCTTCGCGGAGCTGCGGCCGCGAAACGGCAGGATCAACAGACGCAGAATGATCTGCCAGGGCAGCGCCGGAATCTCGACCACGCGCGGATCGGACAGGAACTGCGCGAGATAGCGGCGGACCGCGCGCGGCGTCGGCGCGTCGGGCGTGCCGAGATTGATCAGCAGCACGGCGACGCGGTGTGACGCGGCGTTCTGTGAAGGCCGCTCGAGGTCGAAGCGCATAGGCAGCAGGAGTCACCGCTTCACGCGGAGAGTCGATCAGTGGAGATTCATTATAGCGGCGCGGTCCATGGCCGGGGCCGCCACGCACCCCTGGCCGTTCGGCCGATTGGCAAGCTGCGCGCGCTCGCGCATCATGCTCGGCATGGCCTGCCGCGGCGGGGACGACAGACCGTTACTGCTGGCTCAAAGTCAGCGAAAGCAGGCGAGCGGTAATGTCGACAATCGGAATCACGCGGTTGTAGGCCATCCGGGTGGGCCCAATCACGCCGAGCGTGCCGACGATCTTGCCATTCACCTCGTACGGCGCGGTAACGACGCTCATCTCCTCGATCGGCACGAGATTCGACTCGCCGCCGATGAAAATCTGCACGCCCGCCGCGTGACTCGACACGTCGAGCAATTGAAGGAGACTGGTCTTTTGGTCGAACACATCGAACAGCTTGCGCAGGCGCGCCATGTCCGACGACAGGTCGGCGACTTCGAGCAGGTTGCGCTCGCCGGATATCAGCACGGTCTCACCGGTGTCCGATTCGTCCGTGCTGGCCGTGACGGCGGCATGCATCAGCGTGGTCATGTCGCCGCGCAGCTCGTCGATTTCCTCGCGCAGGCGGCGGCGCACCTCGTCGAACGACAGACCCGCGAAATGCGCGTTGATGTAATTGGAGGCCTCGACCAGTTGCGACGGCGAGAAATCGCGCTGGGTCGCCATGATGCGGTTCTGTACGTCGCCTTCAGGCGTCACGATGATCAGCAGGATGCGCTTGTCCGACAAACGCATGAACTCGATCTGCTTGAACACATGGCTGCGCCGCGGCGTGAGCACCACGCCGGCGAACTGCGACAGGTTGGACAGCACGCTGGCCGCCGCGGCGACGATTTTCTGCGGCTCGCCCGCCTGCAGCGTGGTTTTGACGGTGCGCATCACGGCTTCTTCGTCCGCGGCGGATTCCACCGTCAGCATCGTGTCCACGAACAGCCGGTAGCCGCGCGGCGTGGGAATGCGGCCCGCGGATGTATGCGGACTGATCACGAGCCCCAGGTCCTCGAGATCGGACATCACGTTGCGGATGGTCGCCGGGCTCAGTTCGAGGCCCGAATAACGTGACAGCGTGCGCGAGCCGACCGGCTGACCTTCGGCGATGTAGCGCTCAATCAGCGTTTTGAGGAGGGTTTGTGCGCGAGGATCTAGCATGACGGAAAATTTTAGCTCAATGACGGAACTACCGCGAGCGCTAACAGTACCTGGCCCTGTTGGATACGCGACCGCTTGCCGGGGCGCCGCCGGGTCCATGGTCTGGCGCAGGCAAGGCGCCCGGCATTCGACCCGGCGCCTCACTGGTCACCATCCTTGGCATCCTGCGAACCACAGCCAGCGCACGTCGACCGGCACATCTCAGCCACACTTTAATCGGCGCACATGTCATCAAGGCTTCACCATTCTAACGATAATCGTCGCATGCGCTGGCGGCCCGCGTGCGCCGGCCCGCTACCGGGTCTGTCTGCGGTTCTTTTCGGGCCCTACCTATGGTGTAATGCCGGCATGCAAGTGACCAGCCAGTTCAAGACCGTCGCGCTAGTTGGGCGCAACAACACGCCAGGCATTGGCGAGCCGTTGACCGCGCTCGCGTCGTGCATCGCGAAGCGCGGCTTCGAGGTCGTGTTCGAAGCCGACACCGCCGCCGAAATCGGCATCACCGACTATCCAGCGCTGCGTCCCGCCGAGATCGGCGCGCGCGCCGACGTCGCGGTGGTGCTGGGCGGCGACGGCACGATGCTCGGCATAGGCCGCCAACTCGCGCCGTACCGTACGCCGCTCATCGGCATCAACCACGGGCGGCTCGGCTTCATTACCGACATTCCGATCTCGGACATGAGCGTGATCGTGCCGCAAATGCTGTCCGGCAATTTCGAGCGCGAAGAACGCGTGCTGCTCGAAGCGCGCATCATGCGCGGCGGCAATCCGATCTACCACGCGCTGGCCTTCAACGACGTAGTGGTCAACCGCAGCGGCTTTTCAGGGATGGCGGAACTGCACGTCTCGGTAGATGGGCGCTTTATGTACAACCAGCGCTCGGACGGTCTGATCGTCGCCACGCCAACCGGCTCGACCGCTTACGCACTGTCGTCGCAAGGGCCGATTTTGCATCCGCAATTGCAAGGCATCGTGCTGGTGCCGATCGCGCCGCATGCTTTGTCGAACCGCCCGATCGTGCTGCCGGACGACTCGAAGGTGAGCATCCAGATCGTCTCCGGGCGCGAAGTGAACGTTAATTTCGACATGCAGTCGTTCACCTCGCTGGAATTGAGCGACACGATCGAGGTGCGCCGCTCGCGTCATACGGTGCCAATGCTGCATCCGGTCGGCTACAGCCACTACGCCACGCTGCGCAAAAAGCTGCATTGGAACGAATACCCGTCGCACGAAGAAGACCTCAAGCCCTAAGCGGCGCAGCAACGCTGGAACGCCGACGACAACGCGCCGCCGCTGCCGAACCCTGACTCTCAAGCTCATCAGACGACCTCCATGCTTCGCCACCTCTCGATACGCGACTTCGTCATCGTCGCCGCGCTCGACCTCGAATTCGACAGCGGCTTTACTGTTTTCTCGGGCGAAACCGGCGCCGGCAAGTCGATCCTGATCGACGCGCTGGCGCTAGCGCTTGGTGCTCGCGCTGATGCGAGCGTCGTGCGCACGGGCGAGAGCCGCGCGGACATCACCGCAGAATTCGAGACCCATGCGCAGGTCGAACAATGGCTCGACGACCAGGCGCTCGGCGCGACCGCCGAGAACGACGAGCACGGCGGCACGGTCATGCTGCGGCGAGTGGTGGACGCCAACGGCCGCTCGCGCGCTTTCATCAACGGCACGGCGGCGACGCTCGCGCAGTTGCGCGAGGTCGGCGAGATGCTGGTGGATATTCACGGCCAGCACGCGCACCAGTTGCTGATGCGCCCGGACGCGCAACGCGAACTGTTCGATACCCATGCCGGCCTTTCGGACGTCGCGGCCAACGTCACGCGGTCGTGGCGCACGTGGCGCGAGAAAGTGCAGGCGGTCGAGCACGCGCAGACACGCGACCGCGAGTTGCAGCTGGAGCGCGAGCGCCTCGCGTGGCAGCTCACCGAACTAGACAAACTCGCGCCGCAGCCAGGCGAATGGGAAGAGGTCAATAGCGAGCACCGGCGGCTGTCGCACTCGGCCAATCTGATCGACGGCGTGCAAGGCGCGCTCGGCGCGCTGTCCGAATCGGACGAGGCGATGATCACGCACCTCGCGTCGATCGTGTCGAAGGTGCGCGACCTCGCGGAGATCGACCCGGCGTTGAACGACGTTCTGGCCGCGCTCGAACCGGCCGAAATCCAGTTGCAGGAAGCGGCGTATTCGCTGAGTCATTACGCGCAAAAACTCGAACTCGATCCGGACCGCCTTGCGCAAGTCGAAAAGCGCCTCGACGCGTTGCATTCGGCCGCACGCAAATTCCGTCTGCAACCCGAAACGCTGCCCGACGAACACGAGGCGCGGCGCGCGCAACTGGCCGCGCTCGATGCCGCCGCCGATCTCGACAGCCTGCACGCAGCCGAAGCCAAGGCTAAAGAAGCATTCCTGACCGAGGCGAAAAAGCTCTCGAAAGCACGCGCCAAGGCCGGCACCGCGCTGGGCGCGGCGGTCACCACCGGGATGCAGGAGCTGTCGATGAAAGGCGGCAGCTTCGAAGTCGCGCTGGTGCCGCTGCCCGAAGGCGGCGCGCATGGACTCGAACAGGTCGAATTCCGCGTCGCGGGTCATGCCGGGGTGCCGCTGCGGCCGCTCGCCAAGGTCGCCTCGGGCGGCGAACTGGCGCGTATCAGCCTTGCGCTCGCGGTAATCGCCAGCGCCGCCAGCCCGACCCCCACGCTGATCTTCGACGAAGTGGATACGGGCATTGGCGGGGGCGTGGCCGAAGTAGTCGGACGGCTGCTGCATCAGCTTGGACAAGCGCGCCAGGTGTTGTGCGTAACTCACTTGCCGCAAGTCGCCGCGCGCGGCGACCACCATTTCCAGGTCGCGAAAGCCGGGAACGGCAAGGGCGGCACGGTGAGCAGCGTGATTTCGCTCGACAAGGCGAGCCGTGTCGAGGAAGTCGCGCGGATGCTCGGCGGCCTGGAAATCACCGCGACCACCCGCAAGCACGCGAAGGAAATGCTGGCCGCCTAACGCGAAGTGGCCGCTGACCCGATCGTCCGGGCCATCGGGAATACGTCACTCCATCAAGGGATGACAGCGAAGGCGGGCCTTGCACCCGCCTTCTTCACGGTCAATTCAGCCAACAGTCCGTCACCCGAACACCCGCTTCCACAGCGCCAGCACCGCTTCACGCTCGGTGCTGACCAGCGCCGGATCGACCCGCGCCTTCTCCATCCCGTCCAGACGCAGCGTGTGCTGCAACTTGCGGTATATGCGATACGCCGCGCCGACCGTCTCCGCTTCCGCCTCGCTCATCAGACCGAAGCGCGACACTTCCCGCAGCAACGCTATGTTGCCGGTATTACGGACCAGCTCGGGATCGCTGGCCGCGTGCAACAGCACCCAATACTGCACGGTGAATTCGATATCGACCATGCCGCCGCGGTCGTGCTTCAGATCGAACAGCGCCGGCGTGTGGTTCGGGTGCCCCGCCTCGACCCGCTCGCGCATCTCGGCGATCTCCTTCGCGAGCGGCGCCGCTTCGCGCGGCGTGGTCAACACCTGCTCGCGGATCGCCTCGAACTTCGCGCCGATCTCGGCATCGCCCGCGCAGTAACGCGCGCGGCTCAATGCCTGGTGCTCCCAGACCCACGCGGTGTTGGCCGCGTCGCCTTCGCGCAACTGGTAGCGGCGGAACGCGTCGAGATCGGTGACGAGCAGGCCCGACTCGCCGTTCGGCCGCAGGCGCAGGTCGACGTCGAACAACGTGCCGGCGCCGGTCGCGGTGGTCAGCCAGGTGATCAGGCGGCGGGTGTAGGTCGCGTAGACATCGGCCGCGGCGTCGTCGGGATCGTCGTACAGAAAGATCACGTCGAGGTCGGACGCGTAGCCCAGTTCCTTGCCTCCCAGCTTGCCGTACGCGATCACCGCGAAACGCGGCACGTCGCGGTGGCGTTTCGGCAGTTGCTTCCAGACGGCTTCGAGCGTGACGTCGAGCACGGCGTCAGCCAGTTCGGACAGCCGGTCGCTCACATGTTCGACGCTCAGCTTGCCGGCGAGATCGATCAGCAGAATGCGGAACACCTCGGCCTGGTGAGCATGGCGCAGCAGATCCATCTGTTGCTCGACGCCGTCGGCGGCGGCCAGCCGCAAGCGCAGCGTGCGCTTGAACTCGGGCCAGTCGAACGGACTGTTGATCGCTTCGGCGTCCAGCAGTTCGTCGAGCAGTTGCGGATGGCGAATCAGATAGCCGGCGGCCCAGCGCGAGCCGCCCAGCACCGACAGCACCTGATGCAGCGCCTGCGGATATTCGGTCAGCAGCGCGAGGTAGGCGCCGCGCCGGCTCACCGCTTCGAGCAGATCGAAGAAGCGCGCGACGGTGTCGCCGCGCCGCTCTGGCGGCTCGAGCGTGCGCGCGGCTTCCAGCGCGCGCTGCGCGACGATGTCGAAACGTTGCCGGCTGCGCTCGGCGAGCCCAGCGTAACGCGACGATTGCCACACCGCCCGCAAGCGCGCGAGCAGATCGCCCGGCTCGGCCACGCCGAGTTCGATCAGGCGCGCGCGCAGCGCGTCGCCGGCGCTGTCGTCGGCGAGCGCGCTGCTCCAGACCCACGCGGCCGCGCCGTCTTCGGGCGCGCCACAGCCGTCGCGGCCACTCACCTTGTCCGCGAAAATCTGGTCAAACTGCTGTTCGACGAATTC
>Ga0310811_10009302_pt1 | contig 12675 bp, 13 predicted proteins | sample YCmetagenome_FD_207642 | JGI IMG/M metagenome (GOLD analysis project Ga0310811, IMG submission 207642) | Soil microbial communities from experimental microcosm in Duke University, North Carolina, United States - YC | ecosystem: Engineered > Artificial ecosystem > Soil microcosm > Unclassified ... | reverse complement strand
CCGCCGGCGCCATCGCATGCTTACTTCGCTGCTTGCGCGCGCTTGATGAGGAAAGTGGTCAGCAAAGGTACCGGGCGCCCGGTCGAACCCTTCGCAGCGCCGCTCTTCCATGCGGTGCCGGCGATGTCCAGGTGTGCCCACGTGTATTTCCGGGTGTAACGCTCCAGAAAGCAGGCAGCGGTGACCGCGCCTGCGGCCGGGCCGCCGATGTTCGCCATGTCGGCAAAATTCGACTTGAGCTGCTCCTGATAGCTGTCTTCGATCGGCATGCGCCACGCAGTGTCGCCGGCTTCCTTGCCCGCAGCCAGTAGTTCGTTCGCCAGCGCGTCGTGTGCTTCGTCATTGCGCGTGAACAGACCGGAATTGTGATGGCCCAAGGCAGTGATGCAGGCACCGGTCAAGGTCGCGGCATCGATCACTACTGCAGGCTTGAAGCGTTCGACATAAGTCAACGCATCGCACAGCACCAGGCGGCCTTCGGCATCGGTGTTCAGGATTTCGATGGTTTGGCCAGACATGGAGGTCACAATGTCGCCGGGCTTGGTCGCACTGCCCGAAGGCATGTTCTCGCAGCTCGGAATCACCATGATCACGTTCAGCTTCAGCTTCATCTCGGCGATCGCACGCATGGTGCCCAGCACGGAAGCTGCGCCGCCCATGTCGTACTTCATTTCATCCATCGCAGCGCCAGGTTTCAGCGAAATGCCGCCGGAATCGAAAGTGATTCCTTTGCCGACGAGCACGATCGGCGCATCCTTCGCCTTGCCGCCCATGTGCTTCAACACGATGAACTTCGGCGGTTCCACCGTGCCGTTGGTGACCGACAGGAAGCTGTACATCTTCAGCGCTTCAATCTGCTTGCGATCCAGGATTTCAACATCAAGCTTGAAGTCCTTCGCCATTTTCTTCGCCGTGTTGGCCAGATAGGTAGGGGTGCAGACGTTCGCTGGCAAATTGCCCAGGTCCTTGGTCAGGTCCATGCCGTTGGCGACGGCGACAGCTTGCGTGGCCGCGTTCTTCGCTGCATTTGCTTCTGCCGCTGACACGGCAAAGGCGATCTTCGCCACGCCGGATGCCGGCGGCTCCTTTTTACTCTTCATCACGTCGAAGCGATAGGCTGCTTCGCGAGCAGCGAGCACGGCAGCGCGCACGCCCCAGGCCGTATCGCGCTTATCGACGATGTCGAAGGGCAGCGCGATGACCGCATCCTTCGCGCCTAGCGTGCCGAACACGCGCACGACCGCCTGCAACGCAGAGGTGAAATCCTTTTCGCTGACCGCGCCTTCCTTGCCCAGGCCAACCAGCAGTACGCGTTCAGCGCCCGCGCCTGCGGTACCGCGTAGCAGCAGTGTCGAGCCGGCCTTGCCGGTAATGTCGCCGGACTGCAAAGCACTGTCGATCGCGCCTTTCGCATTCAGCGCTTTTGCCGTAGCGGAAAGCTTTTTGTCTTCAAACACGCCGACGGCGATGCAGCCGGTCTTCAGACTGGTGATTGTGCTTTTTGCGTCGAGTGGTTTTATGCTAAAGTCCATGCGGTCATCCCCTTGTTGATCCCCACGATTATAGCCTTGCAATGATTTTTCAGCGCGCGCTCCGACGCGACTTGCTCAACACCGCGGGCGCCGTCTTTACCACCCTGTTCACCATCACGATCACCATCATGCTGATCCGCATTCTGGGGCAGGCGGCAGGCGGCAAGGTGGCATCGTCCGACGTTGTTGCGCTGATCGGTTTTTCCGCGCTGAACTACCTGCCGGTCATTCTGAATCTGACCGGGTTTATCTCGGTACTGCTGGTCGTCACACGCAGCTACCAGGATTCCGAAATGGTGGTCTGGTTCGCTTCCGGCCTGAGCCTGTCGAAATGGATAGGTCCTGTGCTGGTTTTCAGCATTCCCATCCTCATCGCGACCACGATACTGAGTTTTTATCTGACGCCCTGGTCCAACCAGCAAAGCGCTGAGTACAAGGAGCGCTATGCGAACCGGCAGGATATCGCGCGCGTATCGCCAGGCCGCTTCCAGGAATCTTCTTCGGCCAACCGCGTGTTCTTTGTGGAAGGTATTTCCGGCGACACGACCAAGGTCAAGAACGTGTTCGTCAGCACGCAGGTAAAAGGCAAGACCAGCGTTGTGGTGGCGAAGGAGGGAACGGTCGAATTCGATCACAACGGCGACAAGTTCCTGGTGCTGCACCAGGGGCGGCGCTATGACGGTGTGCCGACGCAGCCGGATTTTCAGCTGATGGAATTCGAGCGTTACGGTTTGCTGCTATCGACCAAATCGGAGGCGGTGGTCGGTGATACATCGTCGCGTGCGCTGACTACGCGACAGTTGATCGAGAATCGCAATAACTTCAACGATGCAGAACTGCTGTGGCGCATCGCCTTGCCGTTGATGGGCGTGTTGTTGATGCTGCTCGCGATTCCGCTTGGCTTCGTCAATCCGCGCGGCGGCCGTTCTGCGAATCTGCTGATTGCGCTATTCCTGTTCGTGTTCTACAGCAATATGATGAGCGTCGCGCAGTCGGCTGTCGTACAGCGCAAGATGACATTGATAATGGCGTGGTGGCCGGGGCACGTCACTGCGCTGTTGATTGTGGTCATCTTTTTCCTGTGGCGGTTGAAGGTCAACAGCCGTTACCACCCGCTGGCGTTGTGGTCGGCGATGAAGCGTGCAATGTTCGGAAGGCAGGCGGCGGCATGAAGATTCTGCAGCGTTATTTCGCCATGGAGATCGGACGCTCGGTACTGTTCGTGCTGATCGCCTTTCTTGCCCTGTTCGCTTTCTTTGATTTGATCGGCGAGCTGAAGTCGGTCGGTCATGGCAATTACCAGATTCAGCAGGCGTTCATCTACGTGCTGCTCGGCATGCCGGCTTACGCCTACGAGCTGATGCCGATTGCCGCATTGATCGGCACGATCTGGGCCTTGTCGCAATTTGCTGCGCGCTCCGAATTTACTATCATGCGCGCTTCCAGCATGTCGACCGCGGCGGCCGGGATGATCCTGGCCAAGATCGGCGTCCTGTTCGTGGTGCTGACTTTCGTGATTGGCGAATTCATCGCGCCGGTGACCTCCGATATGGCGGACCGCCTGCAGAGTGCAGCCAAGGGCGATCCGCAGTCGCAGCAGTTCCGCTCCGGCATGTGGACCAAGGACGTGATTCGCAGCGAAGGCGCGGCGGGTGAAGCGGTCGGCACGCGCTTCCTGAACGTGCGTACGGTACAACCGGACGGCCAGTTGATCGGCCTGAAGATCTACGAATTCAACCGCGACTTTCATCTGGTTCATCTGCTTACCGCAAGCAAGGCCGACTACAAGGGCCATAACACCTGGGTCATGAGCGATGTGGCGGAAGCGAGCTTTTCCGACAAGGTGTTGCCGGACGTCGGGCCCGGTGGGGAACTGGTCGGTTCGATCGAGACGAAAAAATATCCGACGCTGGACCTCGTGTCCGAAGTGACACCAGAAATTCTTTCTGTCGGCTTCTCCGATCCGGAGAGCATGTCGGCATATGACCTCGTCAAATACACGCAATACCTGCAAGAAAACAATCGCGATACGGCGCGCTACGAAATCGCCTTCTGGAAAAAGGTCGTGTACCCGTTCGCGGTATTTGTGATGATGGCGTTGGCCTTGCCCTTCGCCTACCTGCATTTCCGTTCCGGCGGCGTGAGCCTGAAGATTTTCACCGGCATCATGATCGGTGTGTCGTTCCAGTTGAGCAACAGCCTGTTCTCGCATCTCGGCTTGCTGAATACCTGGCCGGCGTTCGCCACCGCGGTGCTGCCGAGTGCGCTGTTCATGCTGGCAGCCATCGGTGCGTTGTCATGGGTAGAGCGGCACTGATGAAGAAAGCGATGATCCTGTTTGCACACGGCGCACGCGATCCGAAATGGGCCGCGCCGTTCCAGCGCCTGCAGGAAATCGTAAGCGCACGTTCGCCAGAGGTGATCGTCTCGCTCGCGTTTCTTGAACTGATGTCTCCGCGTTTGCCGGAGGCAGTGGCGGCGTTGGCGGCGCAAGGCACAGAAGAAGTAACGATCGTGCCCGTTTTCCTCGGGCAGGGCGGCCACGTATTGCGGGATCTGCCGGTTTTGCTCGAACAGTTGAGGGCAAACCATCCGAACACCCGCTTCAAGACCGCCGAAGCCGTAGGCGAGAATGCCGGCGTATTGAACGCGATCGCGAGCTATTGCCTCGACGCGATGCGTTAGCCGCCGTCTAGCGCGAGGTCGGGCGTTGCGCCATCGCTTCGCCGATCATCACGAGCACCGGTCCCGGTCTTTCGCCCAATCCCCGTTCCAGCTCTTGCAAGCTGATGCGCGCAATGCGTTCGTTGGGTAGGCTGCAGTTTTCGACAATGACAACCGGTAGTTCCGGCGAGCGTCCCTGTTCCAGCAGTTTTCTCGCGGTGACGACCGCTTCGCGTCCACCCATGTATTGAATCAGCGTATCGGTATTGGGCAGCGTCAGCAGATCGGGTTCGCCCGGTGCGGTCGCAGAAGTGAAGAAGGCAATGCTGCGTGCAACGCCGCGTTTGGTCAGGGGCTGCTGCGTGGAAGCCGCAGCGGCGAAAGCGGTGGTGATGCCGGGCACAACTTCAACGGCGATGCCGTTCGACTCCAGCGCGCTCAATTCCTCATCGGCCCGACCGAACAGCATGGGGTCGCCGCCTTTCAGGCGCACGACGAGCTTATGCTTCCGTGCGCAATCGATCAGCAATTCATTGATGGCGACCTGCGCTGTCGAGCGTTGTCCGCTGCGCTTGCCGACGGAAATTTTCTTGGCTTGCGGGCACAGCGCCAGCACCTCCTGCGTGACCAGCGCGTCGTACAGGACGATCTCGGCCTGCGCAAGGATGCGCACGGCGCGGACCGTTAAAAGATCGGCGGCGCCCGGACCGGCACCGATCAAAAAGACCTTGCCGGTTCCGGGCGCCGCCTGTTGCGTCATTTCCGAAATGATCAGAGACGAATCATGCCGGCCGCGACCGTTTGATGCGTCACTTCATCGATCAGAATGAAGGCGCCGGTCGAGCGGCTGGTGTCGTAGGCATCGGCCGCCAACGGTTGTTGCACGTTGATCGAGACCGTTGCGATGCCGTTCAATTTCACTTCGTCGGCGGCATGGCGTTGCTGGGTATTGATGTCGAGCAGCGATTCGATCTTGGTCACGCGCGCTGCGACCTGGCGCGTCGTGTGCTTCAGCCAGTACTTGCGACGCAGGTCGAGCGGCTCTTCCGACAACCAGCAGATGTCCGCATTGACCGTCTTCAGCAGCGTGGCCGGACGCGCTGCTTCCGCCAGCATGTCGCCGCGCGAGATGTCGACGTATTCGTCCAGCAGCAACGTGACGGATTGGCCCGCGCTTGCCTCGTTCAGCGAGCCGTCGAAAGTCTGGATGTCCTTGACCGTCGCCGATTGGCCGCCCGGCTGCACGACGATCTTGTTGCCCTTGGCGATCTTGCCGGCTTCGATGCGGCCCATGTAGCCGCGGAAGTCGTTTGCTTCGTGGCCGTTGTGGCGGGCTACCAGCTGTACTGGAAAGCGGAACGGTTCGCCGCAGTCTTCGTCGTACACGCTCAGCGATTCCAGCAGTTCGATCAGCGTCGGGCCTTGGTACCAGAGCATGTTGTCGCCGCTCACGACGACATTGTCACCAGCCAGTGCCGAAAGTGGAATCGGACGAATATCCTTCAGGCCCAGCGTCTTCGCGAATTCGGAATACGCGGCGACGATGCGGTCATAAACCGTTTGATCGTAGTTGACCAGATCCATCTTGTTGACCGCAACGATCACGTGCTCGATCTGCAGCAAGTGCGCGATGGTCGAGTGGCGCTTGGTCTGAATCAGCAGTTCGACGCTGCCATCGTCGTTCAGCTTCACTTTCGAGACGTCGATCAGGATGATGACGGCGTCGGCCGTCGATGCGCCAGTCACCATGTTGCGCGTGTACTGCTCATGGCCCGGCGTATCGGCGATGATGAACTTGCGCTTCGGCGTGGCGAAATAGCGATAGGCGACGTCGATCGTGATGCCTTGCTCGCGCTCGGCTTCCAGGCCGTCGGTCAACAGTGACAGGTCGATCGTGTCGCCGACGGTGCGCTTGTGCTTGGAACGCGATACGGCGGCAAGCTGGTCGGCGAAGATGCCTTTACTATCGAACAGCAGGCGGCCGATCAGCGTGCTTTTGCCGTCGTCCACAGAGCCAGCGGTGATGAAGCGCAGCAGGCCGCGCTCGGCCGATTGGTGTTCCGCCACGGCAGTGTTCAGTTGGGCGCTCATCAGAAATATCCTTCTTTTTTACGTTTTTCCATCGATGCTTCGGAGGTCTGGTCGTCCATGCGCGTCGCGCCGCGTTCGGTGATTTGCGTGACGGCGGTTTCAGCGATGATTGCTTCCACCGTTGCCGCGTCCGACGAAACTGGGCAAGTGCAGGAGATGTCGCCGACCGTGCGGAAACGGACGGTTTGCGTTTCGACCTGTTCGCCTTCTTTCGCCGGCGTTAGCGGCGTCAACGGTACCAGCAAGCCATTGCGCGGGATGACCTGACGTTGATGCGCAAAGTAGATCGACGGCAGTTCCAGTTTTTCACGGGCGATGTACTGCCAGACGTCAAGTTCGGTCCAGTTCGAAATCGGAAACACACGCATGTTCTCGCCTGGATGAACACGGGTGTTGTACAAGTCCCAGAGTTCGGGGCGCTGTGCCTTCGGATTCCATTGACCGAATTCGTCGCGGAACGAGAAGATGCGTTCCTTCGCACGTGCTTTTTCCTCGTCGCGGCGCGCGCCGCCGATGCAGGCGTCGAACTTGTGTTCGGCAATCGTTTCCAGCAGTGTCACCGCTTGCGCCGCGTTGCGCGAATCGGTCTGCGGATTGCGCAGGCGCACGGTGCCGCGCTTGATCGAATCCTCGACGTGGCCGACGATCAGGCGCTCGCCGAGTTCGGCTACGCGCTTGTCGCGGAACTGGATCACTTCGTCAAAGTTGTGACCGGTGTCGATGTGCACCAGCGGGAATGGAAATTTTCCAGGACGGAAGGCCTTTTCAGCCAGACGCAGCAGCACGACCGAGTCCTTGCCGCCCGAGAAGAGCAGCGCAGGATTCGTGCACTCCGCTGCGACCTCGCGCATGATGTGGATCGCTTCCGATTCCAGCCAGTCCAGGTGCTTGTTGCTGGCGGCGTCGATGAACAGTTTGTCGACTGCAGTATTCATATGAGTCTCGTTTGATTAATGCGCTTGCTTGATTCGGCTATTACGCCGATGTGACCGATTTGATGCGAACCAGCTTGCCGTCGACGACATGCAGGCCGCATTCCTTGGATTCCGGATTTTCCCACCACCAGCGACCGGCGCGGACATCTTCACCAGGCTGGATCGCACGCGTGCAGGGTTCGCAACCGATCGACGGATAACCGCGATCGTGCAGCGCGTTGTACGGCACGTTATTGCTGCGGATGTAGTGCCACACGTCTTCTTCCGACCAGTCCACCAGCGGGTTGAACTTGATCATGTCGTGTGCATCGTCACGTTCCTGCAGCAGCAGTTCGGCGCGCGTGGTCGACTGCGCGCGACGTTGACCGGTGATCCAGGCGCGGTTGCCTTGCAGCGCACGGTTCAGCGGTTCCACCTTGCGGATGCGGCAGCATTCCTTGCGCAGCTCCACGCTATCGTAGAAGGCATTCAGCCCATGCTGATTGACGTAGAAGTTGACGGCCTGCTGTTCGGGGCGATACAGCGCGACGTCATACGCGTAGGTTTCCTTGATCCGATCGAGCACCGCCAGCGTTTCCGCGTGCAGGCGACCGGTTTCCAGCGTGAAGATACCGATGCGGTCCTGCAAACCTGCGCGCAGAATCATGTCGGTCAGCACCATGTCTTCCGCAGCCAGGCTCGAAGCCAGAACGGCAGGGGAGAATTCGTCGGCGACGCGCTGCAACGTAGCGCGCGTGCCGGCGACGAGCAGATCGAAGTTTTCGTTGATCATTTTGCTGTAACCACTTGGCGATCGACGCGGCGGAACAACGGCGATTTCCTGTCCCACGAAATCTGATAGGCCTCGGAAAAATCGCTCAGGCCCTTCAATGCATCATGTGCATCGCGATCGGCGCGCACCGCGAAGGAATTGAAGCCCACGCGCTGCATGTAGAACAACTGATCGCGCAGGACGTCGCCGACAGCGCGCAGTTCGCCGGTGTAGCCGTGGCGTGCGCGCAGGTTGTAGGCGATCGAATAGCCGCGGCCGTCCGCAAATTTTGGGAAATCGACCGCGATGATCGGCAGCGAAGCGGCATCGTCCTTCAATGCTTCCGGACGTTCGTCGCTGGCAAGCCAGACGCCGACGTCGCCACGTGCCTGCAGCGTCGTCTTCTGTGCCTGCCACACGGCTAGGGGAACGATCATCTTGCCGGCCGGGACGGTAAAGCTTTCCGCCGCTTCGCCTTCTGCCAGGCGGATCAGGTTCCAGTCGTCTTCGCCGATAACGGTGCGATCCTTGATGATGTTAAGCATATGCATCTTCTCCTGCAGCATGCGGCACCTTGATCGGTGTCGCATACACGTGTTCCTTGAATGGCGTGACGCCGATGCGCTGCACCGTATCGATGAAGCGTTCGTCCTCGATGCGGTCGCGCACGTAGACTTCCAGAATGCGTTCGATCACCGTTGGCATCTGGTGCGCGGAGAACGAAGGGCCGATGATCTTGCCGACTGCGGCGTTGTTCCCCTGCGCGCCGCCAAGCGACACCTGGTACCACTCGGCGCCGTCCTTGTCGACGCCAAGCACGCCGATGTTGCCGATGTGATGGTGACCGCAGGCGTTGATGCAGCCCGAGATGTTCAAGTCGATCTCGCCGATGTCATGCTGGAAATCGAGATTGTCGAAGCGTTCCGCAATCGCTTCCGCGATCGGGATCGATTTCGCGTTGGCCAGCGCGCAGAAGTCGCCGCCCGGGCAGCAGATCATGTCGGTCAGCAGGCCGATGTTCGGCGTAGCCAGTCCTTGCGACTTGGCGGCTTCCCACACGGTATACAGATCGGCGATCTTCACATCCGACAGCACCAGATTCTGCTCATGCGTGACGCGCAATTCGCCGAAGCTGTACTTATCCGCCAGATCGGCAACGAAATCCATCTGCGCAGCAGTGGCGTCGCCAGGTGGCGTGCCGGTCTTTTTCAGCGACAGCGTGACGGCGGCGTAGCCCGGCACCTTGTGTTGACGCACATTGCGCATCAGCCAGTTCGCGAAGGCTTTGTTCTCTGCCTTGTGCTGTTCAAATGCGGCGTCGGTCGCCGGCAAGGTTTCGTACGGTGGCGCAGTGAAGTAGGAGGAGACGCGCGCCACTTCCTCTTCGGTCAGCGTACCGGGGCCATCTTTCAGGTTGGCCCATTCTTCATCCACCTGGCGGCGGAATTCATCGATGCCGATCGCCTTGACCAGAATCTTGATACGCGCCTTGTAAATGTTGTCGCGGCGACCGTACTGGTTGTATACGCGCAGGATTGCTTCGATATAGGTCAGCAGATGCTGCCACGGCAGGAAGTCGCGGATTTCGCTGCCCAGAATCGGCGTACGGCCCAGGCCGCCGCCGACCAGCACGCGAAAGCCCACTTCGCCTTGTTCGTTCTTCAGTACGGCGAGCCCGATGTCATGCATTGCAATGGCCGCGCGATCTTCGGTGGCGCCATTGATTGCGATCTTGAACTTGCGCGGCAGGTAAGCGAATTCCGGATGGAAGGTGCTCCACTCGCGGATGATTTCCGCATACGGACGCGGATCGACGATTTCGTCATGCGCGATGCCGGCGAACTGGTCCGAAGTCGTGTTGCGCACGCAGTTGCCCGAAGTCTGGATCGCATGCATCTCGACGGAAGCGAGATCTGCCAGGATGTCGGGCGCCTGTTCCAGGTTGATCCAGTTGTACTGGATGTTCTGGCGTGTCGTGAAGTGGCCGTAGCCGCGATCATAGGTGCGTGCAATGTGCGCGAACATGCGCAGTTGCGTCGACGCCAGCAGGCCGTAAGGCACGGCCACGCGCAGCATGTAGGCATGACGCTGCAGGTACAGGCCGTTCTGCAGGCGCAGGATGCGGAATTCGTCTTCGGTCAGCTCGCCGGACAGGCGGCGGCGCACCTGATCGCGGAATTGCGCGACACGCTCCTTGACGATTTGATGGTCGTATTGATCGTAGCGATACATCGTGTAGTCCTTAAAAAACGAGCTTGACCGCGACGGTTGTCAGCATGGTGGCCAGCAACACGCGCAGAACTTTTTCCGGTATGGCACGCGCTGCCAGAGACCCGAGCGTGATGCCCGGCACGGAACCGAGCAGCAAGGTCGCTAGCAATACCCAATCGATGGACCCGAGCCACCAATGGCCGAGCGCCGCAATGAAGGTCAGCGGCACGGCGTAGGCGATATCGGTACCGGCAATTTCAGCCGGTTTCAGGTGGGGATAGAGCAGAACCAGTATCGTGGCGCCAATTGCTCCAGCGCCAATGGACGAGATTGTAACCAAAGTGCCGAGGATTGCGCCGGAAATCACCGTGGCGGCAACCAGTTTTGCTCCTTGCGGTTGGAGATGCGGGCGGGCATTGATCCAGTTCTGCATGCGGCTGCGGAACATCAGCGCGATCACCGTCAGAAAAACCGAGCCGGCGATCGAATAGCGAATGATGTGCGCCGCCTCCGGCCCCAGTCCACCGAAGTGCTTGAGCGCCAAGGTGGCGAGGACCGCTGCCGGCAAAGCTCCGGCGCATAGCTGGCGCACGATATTCCAGCGCACATTGCCTTTGGAGCGATGTGCCGCGGTGCCTGCAATCTTGGTGGCCGACGCAAAGGCGAGGTCGGTGCCGACCGCAACAGTAGGTGAAATGCCGAACAGCAAAGTCAGCAACGGCGTCATCAGCGAACCGCCGCCAACACCGGTCAGACCTACGAGCAAGCCGACCACAAAGCCGGAAACTATATAAGAAACGGACATAAACCCTCGCGCAAAGTAGGGCGAATGGTAATAAACTTATGTCTTATTCCAAACAACTTAGTAATTATTTGCTTATATGCCTTTTCGGTATAAGCAATAATGAAAAACATACATGCATACCGGGGGAAGGGCATGAATCTTCATCAACTTCGCTTCGTGCGCGAGGCTGTCCGGCAAAACTTCAACCTGACGGAAGCGGCTAAAGCTCTGTTTACCTCCCAGCCGGGGGTTTCGAAAGCCATTATCGAATTGGAAGAGGAGCTCGGGGTCGACATCTTCACCCGCCATGGCAAGCGCATCCGGGGGCTGACCGAGCCGGGCCGCGCGGTCTTGAGATCGGTAGAGCTGATCATGCAGGAAATCGATGGCTTGAAGCGGATCGGCAACGAATTTGCCGCGCACGACAGTGGCAGCTTCACGATCGCCACAACCCACACGCAAGCCCGTTATTCCTTGCCGAAAGTGGTGCAGGCATTTACCCAAAAATTTCCGAAGGTGCGATTGTCCCTGCTCCAGGGCAACCCGAAGCAAGTGGCCGAGATGGTGTTGATGGATCAGGCAGACCTGGCAATTGCGACCGAATCGATTGCCGACATTGACGGTCTCATTTCCCTGCCTTGCTATCAATGGGAGCACCAGATCGTGGTGCCGCCCGAACATGCGCTTCTGAAGCTGGCAAAGCCCGTTACGCTGGAAGACATCGCTGCCTACCCGCTGATTACTTACGACAGCGCCTTTACCGGCCGCAACAAGGTCGATCAGGCGTTTCAGTTACGCAACTTGAAGCCCGACATTCTGCTGGAAGCGATCGACGCCGACGTCATCAAGACGTATGTCGAACTTGGTCTAGGCGTCGGTATCATTGCCGGCATGGCCTTCGATCCCGAGCGGGACAAGAATCTGCGCGCGATCCCGGTCGGACATCTGTTCGGCACCAATGTCTCGCGGGTAGCCCTGAAGCAGGGCGCCTATCTGCGCGGATATGTTTTCACCTTCATCGAACTTCTGGCGCCTACGCTGAATCGCAAACTGGTGGAGCAGGTGCTGAACGGCGAAAAGGATAGCTACGAACTATAGCGGTCGGTCCTGCAGCGAGAGCGCTGGACGTCCGACGCGCAACGGTGCAAAGGAGAGCAACATGAGATCCACCAAGGCGACGGCCGCCATCGAGCGGCTGAAGGAACGCAGCGGCAATGAGCACTATGCGATGGTGCGTACGGGCGAAGAATTGTTTTACCTGATCGATCGGTCCCCCGAAGGTCAACCGCTAGTTTTGAGCGAACGTCTGCCGCTGGAAGAGTTTGTCGCCTTCGTCAAGGCTTTCGGCCCGCAGAAGCCAAGAAAAGCCACCAAGTCCGATCTGGCCTTCGAGAAACAACTGGTCAAGCGCTGAATGTCCCGCCCTGCGGGACAGGTCGTGCTGAGGTACTCTTGAAGCACTGCGCCCCGTCGAAGATGCGGCGACGCAGATAAAAAAGCAATGACAAAGGAGACGACATGAAATCAGCCAGCTTTTCGCGGGCCGCGCGATTCTTTTTCTATGCATGGGCGGCACTGGGCATTTCCGGCAGCGTGTTCGCACAGAATTGGCCAAACGGTACGGTGACCGTGGTCGTGCCCTGGCCGCCAGGAGGGCCGTCCGATATTGCTGCCCGTCCCGTTGCAAAGCGGCTGACGGAAACGCTG
>Ga0310811_10009301_pt1 | contig 12676 bp, 9 predicted proteins | sample YCmetagenome_FD_207642 | JGI IMG/M metagenome (GOLD analysis project Ga0310811, IMG submission 207642) | Soil microbial communities from experimental microcosm in Duke University, North Carolina, United States - YC | ecosystem: Engineered > Artificial ecosystem > Soil microcosm > Unclassified ... | reverse complement strand
GGCGAGCAGCGAGAACCGTCGTTCGAGTCCGTATACTCTCGCCGTAACTCCCGCCGCCGCGAAACACACCGCCAGCATCGCCAGCGCATTGATCGCGAAGCCCCACGCGCTCGGAAGCCTCGCCGGCGCGTAGAGCAGCCACGCGTACCCCGGCATGTAGGCGAACGCCGTCGTCGTGAGATGGTGCTCCGCTCCCCAGGCGGCTCTCGCTACGGGATCGAGCAGCGCTCGCGTCCCGACCGTGAGACCGGCGATCTGAAAATCTGCCCAATCCCAGAAGCGGCCTTCACTCGCCACCACGCGAAGCTGCGCCAGCCCAATGAGAAAAAGTCCGACTCCGTAGAGTCGGACTCGCTCTCTGCCGATCCGCAATGACGGCTCGCCGTCGGCTTCCTTCGCCACCCTATTCCTTCTGCTTGAACACCGCCCTGTTCTTGCCGCCGGGCTTGATTTCCACCGTCACCGAGGCCGGGCTGAAATTCGCCGACGGACGCAGCGTGACGACATGCTTGCCCGCTCCCGCCCACACCATCGGCGTGCGTCCGCGCAGTTGTCCGTCGATGAGCACTTCCGCTGCCCCCGCCTTCGTTCCCTCGATTGTGATCGAGACGATTCCCGTTCCCGGATTGTCGAACACTCCGCTCGCCGGGTTCGGGCCGCCGCGAGAGTCACCCTGCTGCTGCGTGCCCGGACCCGAGTCCGCTTTCGGGTTGGCGAGAAGCAATGCGCTGCCGAAACCGTCGCCCGGGAGAAGCTCGTCGGCGCCATCACGCAGCGACGGACGCAGCACGACAGCCGCGGCGACGAGAAGCACCGTGGTCGCAGCCAAGACCCATGGCGCCGTGCGATCCGCCTTGGCGTCGTCGGTCGTCGTCACGCGCTCGGGGCGCGGCGGGGCGGTGAGCAATCCCGCCATGCCCCGCACGAAATCGGAGACGTTGCCGAAGCGCAGCCGCGGGTTCGGCGACATCGCGCGCTTGATCGCGATGCCGGCGCTCAGCGGAACGCCTGGTCCGATCGGCCGCGAAACCGGGAAGTCGATCGGGTCGATCTGCAGCAGCTTCTGTTCATTCAGGCGCCAGGTCCGCTGGCCACGCAACAGCTCCAGCGCGACGACCGCGAGCGCGTATTGATCGATACGGCCGTCCGCGGTCGGCAAATCCTGGCGTTGCTCGATCGGCGCGTAAGCCATGGTGCCGACTGTGCTCGGACGATCGGCCGAACGGCCGTTGGCCCGAGTGTACAAGCCGAAATCGCTGACGTACACATCGCCCTTCTCGCCAATCAGGATTTTCTCGGGACAGACGCCGCCGTGGATGATCCCGGCGGCGTGTGCCTTGTCGAGGACCGCCGCGACCGTGCGCAGCATCTCGAGCACGCGATCGTACGGGAGAGGAGCGCCGGTGTCGAGCAGCTTGCCGAGCGTCTGGCCCGGCAACAGCGGCATCTCCAGCACGATCATGTCTTCGGTGTTCTCGACGCGCTTCACCGGGACGACGTGCGGATCCTGGAACGTCGCCGTGACCTCGGTTTCGCGATTGACCTGCTCGATCGCGTCCGGGTGAATCCAGGCGACCTTCAGCGCGACATCCTTCTTGTCGGCGAGGCGTGTGGCGCGAACGACGATACCGCCGCGCCCAAAGCCCAGCCCCTTCGCGACCGTGTACCGGCCGTCTACGACGCGGCGTAACTCAGCGAGGAGTTCCGCGGTCTCGGTTCGTTGTTCGTTCATAGACGTCCTCGAGCCCAGTGGATTAGTGGCACTGAGCACCGTCGCGAGCGCCGGGGTTGCATACAATACCGCTTTGCTGCGATCCACGCCACGGTCGTGACCGCCCCCCGGATTTTCTAAACACAAGACTACTAACGATCCGAGCGGTTACAGACCGGATCGGCGGACACCGGCGTTAGACGCTAGGGACGACGGATTGTGAAGGTAACGGCCGACGTGTCGTTGGCGCGGAGCGACGTCGTGATCGACCGCGGCGCGTAATCCTCGACGCCGCGGAGGGTCACGGTATGCCGGCCGACCGAGCCGCGCCACGTAAGCGGCGACCGCCCTTGGCTTTGGCCGTCGATCATGACGATCGCCGATCCGCCGCCCACCACCGACACCGTCAGAACTCCGGTCACGTTGATCGGCGCCGTTACATCGTTCTCCCGCTGACGGTCGGAGGACGCGACGTTCTTGGGAGCGACCGCACCCGGGCGCGAAGTCGGCGTTCGTTCGCCCGAGGCCGGGCGGCTCGGCTCCTCCTTCCGGTTCTGCGGCGGAGCGGTCTTGGGGAAGATGTCGAACGTCCTCCCGCCATCCCCTCCCTTCGACCCCGCCCCACCGGATGGCGAGCCCTGAGGCGTCGCGTCGCCAACGCGCGTGTTATTCGGCTCACCGGACGGCGGGAGCCTCTTCGACTCCTCGCGCGACGGTGGAGCAGGACTCGCGGGGCTTTGCGCTGAACCACTGGAGCCGCTCGAGCTTCCGCCGTCATTGGCGCGGTCGCGCGGGAAAACGTCCTGCGGCGCGCTCTCCGCCGCCTTCGTCTTCCACCACGCCCCGACGCTGTCGCGCACCGACTGTCGCGAGACCACGGCCAGCGCCGCCAATACGCCGAACACTCCGATCAGGGCGTACGGCGTACGCCGCTTCTCAACGACGGTCTCGCGGTGTATGTGCTCGGCCGCGACGACCGTCGGCGCCTTACCGGCAAGAGCCTCGGCGAATTGCGTAACAGTCGCGTAACGGTACGCCGGATCGCGCGAAGTCGCGCGCCGCAGCGCCATGTTCGCGGTCGTCGGCACTCCGGGGGCGATGGGCCGTCCCTGAAGAATCTCGATCGGCTCGACCTCGACCACGCGGTCCTCGTTGACGCGCCACGTTCGCCGCCCACGAATGAGCTCGAAGGCGATGATCGCCAGCGCGTACTGGTCGATGCGTCCGTCGAGATGCGCTTCGTTGTGCCGCTGCTCGAGCGGCGTGTACGCCGGCGCCCCGATGCTGTCCGGGAGGTCGTCGTACCAGTGGCCGGGATAGGCCGGCGCGCGCAACCCGAAATCCGACAACACCGGCTGTCCCTTCGCGTCGAGGAGGATCTTCACCGGGCAAAGGCCGGCATGGATGATCCCCGCGGCGTGCGCTGCGTCCAACGCGCTTGCCAAGCCGCGAATGAACTCGGCCACCTTCTCGAACGCGACCGGCTTTCCATTCTCCAAGAAATCGTGCGCCGTGTATCCCGTGAGCAGCGGCATCTCGACCACGATCATCCCACTCGGTGCGTCCACCTGCCGCATATCGAGCACGTTGGGATGATTGACTTCGGCCGTGAGCGTGAGCTCGCGAAGCATCTGCGCGCGCGACAACTCGTCGTGCCATGCGGTCTTGATCGCCACGTCGTAGCCGAGCTCCGCGCTCTTCGCGCGGAAGACGATGCCCGCCCGTCCACCGCCGAGAATCTCTCCCAGCTGGTAGCGGTCGCCGAGTGCGTCAGCGAGCTCCTGGCGGAGTAGCGACGCTTCGGGGCTCTCTGACACGGCGGGATTCGTCACGGCGTCGTCCTCGACCGCGACTGCGCCTTGGCGCGCGTCGGCGGACCGGAGTCCGGCATGATCAGAGCGCGAAAGCGCGCGATGCCCCGCGCCTTGTCGAACACCGGATCGCGCAGCGCCGCGGCGTACCACGGGCCGCGCGGATGCACCGACTCGAGCACGTCGAGCGCCTTCGGCAGATCACCGAGGGCGATGAGCGCCGCGGCGACCGCGTGGCCGTCGCGCGCGTTGACCGTGCCCTCATTGCGGACCATTTGCCACAAATCCGTCAGTCGTTCTCGCGCGCGTGTCGTGTCACGGGCGATGAGATCGATGATCGCCGAGCCGCTCTCGCCGAGAAAGCCGTTGCCGAGTCGCGTCGCCGTCTCCGCGTCCGCCCAGGCGTAGCGAAGATCGCGGTGTCGTGCGCGCAGCACTCCGCGCAAGGACCAGGCGGGAGGATAGAGCGGATTGTTGTTGATCGCGTCGTTCAAGTACGCGCAGGCCTCGGCGTCGCGTCCCTCGGCCAGTGCCAGCTCGGCGAGCGCGGTGGACGTAGCGGCGCGCCCCGACGACACCGCGCTTACTCGCTGCAAGAGCGACCGCGCCGCCGCGCGATCGTCTGTCGTCGTCATCGCCAGACCGTATGCTTCGAGCACGGCCGCGTTTCGTGGATCGAGTGTGAGCGCGTGCTCGAAGGCGCGGCGCCACTCCTGCTGCGGCTTCCCTTCCGCCATTCGGACACGCGCCTCGGCGAGCCAGGCGATCGGCGATGACGGGTCGAGCGCAAGCGCTTGATCGGCCGCGGCGCGCGCTTGACGCACGAGCCGGGCGAACGCCCCGCGGGGTTCGTTTCCGTTCTGATAGAGCTCGGCGTTCGCCAGCGCGAGCTTCGCCTGCGCGTCGGCCAAGCGCGGATCGAGCTTGAGCGCTTCTTCGTAGGCCACCGCGGCGGTATCCGAAGCGTCCGAGAGCTCGGCGGCATCGCCGCGCAGCATCGCGTCGTAGGCGTCGCCGCGCTGCGTGGGCACGCGCGCGAGGAGCTGCCGCTCCTTCGGCGTCAACTTGCCGAGGATTTTCGTCGCGACTTCGATCGCGATCGCCTGCTCGAGGGCAAGCGTTCCGGCCGAGTCGTACGGGAACGAGCGCCGCCACACCGGATTGCGGTGGGGGAGCTCGAACAGGGCCAACGTGACTCTGAGCGTGCTGTTCGACCCGACCGACGGCACTCCGGCGAGCGCAAACTTCGCCCCTGCTCGCGTGGCGAGCGACAGGACGGTAGCCGCGTCACCCGTCGTCGCCGAACGATGCACGACGTCTTCGATGACGCCGATTCGGAACACGGCGCCGGACAGCCGGCGCGCCAATGCCTGGCGGAATCCGTCGCCGAACACGCCGGGCGATGAACCTTCGTCGAGGGTGCTGAACCACATGACGTCGAGCGTCGGCAGGCCGACGTAAGGACGCCGCACCGCGACGTTCGCGCTGCCGCCGAAGGTGCACGGCGGCGGCAACGGCGCGTTGCGCTGTGCGCTCGCGATCGAAGTCGCGAGCGGCAAGAACAGCGCGGCACTAATCGCCCTCGCGGCTAGTGCGCGGAATCCCTCACGAGGCGGCGCATCGCGATTCGACATGCAAGCTACTTCACCAGCGCTTTCGCGAGCACTGCACTCGTCGATCCACCGGCCGTGAATCCACCCGCACCGTCGGCCGGAAGATTCAGAAGATTGAAATATCCCGTCACCGCTTTTTGAGCCTGATCCCAGCCCGTCAGGGTGAACTCCGCGAGGTACTTCACGTGGTAACAGCCGGTATTGGCCGCTGCACCGCACGTGCCCCCTGGTGAGGCACCGTACGTGTCCCACAACGCGGCGATGATCTTGACATTCTGGCACGTGTTCGACGTGCCGCAGATGCCGGGAGTCTGGCCCTGACCGCTGATGCCCTGCTGCGTCGGTCCGACCATGTTGCCGTTCTCCGGGTCCAGCCAGTCGCCGACATGGACCGTAGGGTCGACACTGAACAACGCCTTCAGCTGCGCGCAGGTTTGCGCGGCGATTTCAGACCGGTAGTCTGCGCCACCAGTCGACGTCGGACCCGGCGTACCGTCAGCGTATTCCGCGGCAGGGATCTTGATCGCGTAAAACTGGCTCGGCCCCGTGTAGTCCTCATTTTGACCCTGCGGGATCTTGAGCATCACCGGCGTGCTGTCCTTGTTCATCTCGGCGATGTCAGCGATATCCTGCGGGCTCAACGTGTGCGACACGTCCACCGTTCCGGAATCGTACAGTTTGTCCAGCAACTTCTGATACGGGATGGCCCACGGCCGAACGCACGTAGAGGCGGTCACCGAACCCCAGACGGCAATCGCCGTGTCGGTGATGGTGCGCTGGTTCCAACCAAGCAGCCGGCCGAAGGTGAAGGGGGCTGTGTGGCGCGTGATGACTTGGATAGCGTCCCGAATCAGGGAGTTGGACATCGCACCCAGACCCCATTGCAGGTCGGGATCCGGGGTGAAGACGTGCGTGGTCATGTCCCAATTACCCGGAATGACGTCCGTCATCGACGTGTCGATGTGGGCAAGTCCTGCGGCGGGATGACCGTAGACGTAGACCTTCGCGGTATCCTTCGAGCTCGCTCCGATTCCCAGGCTTTGCGACTGAATGGCGGCGAGCGCGGCGGCGTCGGCCGCCGTCTGGAGTTGCGCCTTCACGAGGTACATGCGACCGAAGTCCGTCGAGAACGCGGCGGCGAGCACAAAGATCGACATCAACATCACCATCAAAACCAGCGCTATACCGCGACGTTTCCGCCCAAAGAACGCTCTCGCCATACCAGCCTCATTGCCCGAACGTTGAATTCAGCACCGGGCCAATCGCGATCACGGCCGGACCGCCGATCACCGCGAAGAGGGCCGGAAGAATGAACAAAGCTAGCGGGAAGATCATCTTCGTCGCCGCGACCGCGGCCTTCTTTTCGGCAGCCTGCCGACGTTTCCGACGCAGTGTTTCGGAGTAGACGCGCAGCACCTTCGCGATCGACGTACCCCATTTCTCGCTCTGGATCATATTCGAGCCGAGTGCCCGCAGCTCGTCGACGCCGGTGCGCTCGTACAACCCGTGCAGCGCATCGTCCCGGCGCATACCGGCGTTCATCCGGCGGTTCATCGTCAGAAACTCGTAGGACAGCTCCGGGTGGAGCACCGACATCTCGCGTCCAACCCGGAGAATGGCGGCGTCCAGGCTCACACCCGCCTCGACGCAAACCAACAGCAGATCGAGCGAGTCCGGGATCGAATGGCGAATCCGCTCCTGTCGCAGCCGCCGAATGCGCGTCAGGATCGCCGACGGAGCGATCAGGCCGAGCGCCACGCCGATGGCTCCGCTGAACAGGAGCATGAGGCTGGAATCGTGCGGTCCGAACGCGAACATCGCGCCGGGGATGAGCAGGGCCGACGCAACACGGCTCAGCGCATAGATCGCCGGAGCCGACTGCGATTCAAAGCCGGCCTGAACGAGCGCCTCGCCCGAGTCGGCGCTCATTGCGCCCTCAGGCAACAGCCGCTCGGCCGCCTCGCTGATGCGCACCGCCCAGCTGTTCGTCGCGTCGGGCAGCGTGATCAGCGGCACCTTGTCGACCGCCGCGGAACGCCCACCGGCGCGGGCCATCGTCGCGATGCGGCTGCGATTGGCCTGGTACGACGCGATCGCGATGCCGACCGAGCCGACGAGCAGGACGACGAGAATGATCAGCGGTATAGTGAGGCTCATGCTGCTTAGAGTTCGATGTCGGCGATCTTCATCATGACGAGATACCCGGCCGCGATCGACAAGCCGGCGTAGAGCAGAATGTATTGCCCGGTGCGCGTCGTCATCATCGGTATCATCATCGGCTTATTCAAATACGAGAACAGGAAGAAGGCGATGACGGGAAGCAGCGCCAGCACGCGGCCGGCGAACTTCGGTTCGGCGGTGAGCGTGTCCACTTGACCGCGAAGCGCCCCGCGATCGCGGATCAAACTCGCCAGGCCCGAGAGAACCTCGCTCAGGTTACCACCCGTCTCGCGCTGGATGAGCAGCGACGTCACGAGCATCTTTGCGTCGAGCGTATCCACGCGCTCCTGCATCGCGAGCAGCGCGCTTCGCACGTCGGAGCCGAGACGTTGCTCGTCGTAGACTCGGGTGAACTCCTCGCCGAGCGGCGAGGGCACCTCGTCGCCCACGAACTTGAGCGCCGCCTGGAAGGAAAAGCCGGCGCGCATCGCGTTCACGATCATGTCGATCGCGTCCGGCAGCTGATCCTCGAATTTTTTCTTCCGGCGCGCGATCATCTGGCGCAGCACGAGGAATGGCGCGGCCGCGCCGATGATCGCCCCGAACCACGCTGCCACGAAGCCCCATTGCTGGAAGATCAGCAAAAGGAATGACGCCGCGATCGCGCTGCCCAACAAGAATTCGCCGACGCTCCAGGCCGCGCCCGCCCGCCGGAGCTCGTACTCGATCGCCTGCGACAGCGACAGTCGGTCGAGCAGCTCGTCGAGGATCGCGACGCTGCTGCGCCGCGTCTGGCGGAGAATGTTGACCGGCTCGGCCACTGGCGCGGCGTCACCGAGCCGGCTCCGCAGCTCGGCCGCCGCCGCGAGCCGGCGGCGGTTGATGAAGCCGTATGCGCTCAGGACCAGCAGCGCGGTGCCGAAGAAAACGCCGAGAAGAACGAAACCAATCATGATTACATCATCGCGAACATGTTCTGCGGCAGATCGACCCCCGCGACGCGCAGGCGATCGATGAATCCCGGCCGCACGCCCGTGGCCTCGAACCGGCCAACCACGACGCCGTCGTTCGAAACCCCCTGCCGGCGGAAGCGGAAGATTTCCTGCGCCGAGATGACGTCCCCTTCCATCGTCGTCACTTCGGTCACGCTCGTGACGCGGCGCGTACCGTCGGAAAGACGCGACACCTGGATGATCACGTCGAGCGCCGAGGAGATCTGCTCGCGCATCGCCTTGTTCGGCAGATTCACCGCGCCGAACTGAATCATCGTCTCGATACGGGCCAGCGCGTCACGCGGCGAGTTGGCGTGAACCGTCGTCAGCGAGCCTTCGTGACCGGTGTTCATGGCTTGCAACATGTCCAGCGCCTCGGTGCCACGCACCTCACCGACGATGATACGGTCGGGGCGCATACGCAAGGCGTTTTTGACCAGGTCGCGCGCCAGCACTTCACCGCGCCCTTCCGCGTTGGGCGGGCGCGTCTCGAGGCGGACGACGTGTTCCTGCTGTAGCCGAAGTTCGGCCGCGTCCTCGATCGTGACGATACGCTCTGCCGCCGGGATGAACGAGCTGAGCGCGTTGAGCAGCGTCGTTTTTCCGGAACCCGTACCGCCGGAGATCAGGATATTGAGTCGTGCCTGAACACAGCCGGCGAGGAGGTCCACCATCTCCGGCGTGAGCGCACCCAGCTCGAGCAACTGGTCGATCGTGATCTGCGCGCCGAAGCGGCGGATCGACAGAACCGGGCCGTCGAGCGCGAGCGGCGGAATGATCGCGTTGACGCGCGATCCGTCGGGAAGACGCGCGTCCACCATCGGCGACGACTCGTCCACGCGGCGGCCGACGCGGCTGACGATGCGATCGATGATCGCCAGCAGGTGCTGGTTGTTGCGGAAGCTCGTCGGCACGCGCGCCAGCTTGCCGCGGCGCTCGACGTAAACGTCTTTCGGGCCGTTGACCAGGATGTCCGTGATCGAGTGGTCGCGGAACAATGGCTCGATCGGTCCGAGGCCGGTGACTTCGTAGACGATCTGCTCGATGACTTCTTCGCGCTCGACCTGGCTGAGCGGCGTAGACTCTGTGCGGAGAAACTCGACGACGGCGTTGCGGATCTGCTGAATGAGGACGTGCTCGTCCTTGATCTGCTCGAGCGCCTCGAGATCGAGGCGGTCGATCAGGCGCCGGTGCAGATCGACCTTGAGCTGGTCGACCGGGCTGAGCGACGCCGTCTCGAGACGCGGTGCGAAGGTGTGCCCGGTGCGCGACGTGATACCCGCCGTACGACTCGTCGGCAGCGTCGGCAGGGTGCTCGCCGCCGGCGACGGCTGCGGAATGGTGCTCGCGTTGCCGTCGATGATACTCGTCGCGTTGGACGGCTCGGGAGTCGGATGTGCGCCGTTTTGAGCCGGGTTCGACTTCGGCGTCAGACTCGGCGTGTTGCGGCCCAAGAGCCGCTCACGAAGACTTGCCATACCTTATTTCCCTCTTCGCAACAGGCGGCTCAGCCGCGACCCACCGCTTTCAGCGGGCCGAGTGCCGTTTATTGGCGAGGCGTCGGACGTACCCCCGAGCTTGGCGGCGAGCTGCACGTACGCCTTGGACAGGGGTGATCCCGCATCGCGGTCGGTAACGGGGCGGCCGCGGGTGAGCGCGTCCGAGAATGCACGATAGTCGTTGGGGATGGTCCAGAACACTTCGCGCCCCAACACGTCCTGCGCGTCCTGCAATGTCACGACGTCGCCGGAGTGATGCCGGTTCACGACGACGAACAGCTTCGAATCCGGATAGTTGAGCCGCTCGCACAGCTCGAGCGACCGCTTGGTGCTGCGCAGCGCCGGAATCGTCAGCTCGGTGACGAGCACGATGCGATCGGCCGCGTCGAACGCGGCGAGCGTCCGATCGCTCATGTGATGCTCGCAATCGATGATGACCGAAAAGTGCGACCGCAGATGGCTGATGATCGACGACGCCGCCGACGCGTCGATCAGATCGGCGACTTCGGCTTTCTCCGAGGCGGGCAGAACCCACACACCGCCGTCGACGGTCGAGAGCACCGAGAAGAGGAGCTCTTCGTCGATGCGGTCCATCTTGAGCGCGAGATCACCGACGTCGTACGCCGGCTTGAGATTCAACAACACACGCACGTCGCCACCGCCCATCACGAAATCGGCGAGGGCGACGCGGCGATCGGGATGATTCTTCGCGAACCCGAACGCGAGATTGACCGCGACGCTCGTCGTACCGAGGCCGCCCTTGCCGCTGTACACGGCAACGACGGTTCCGCGCTGGACCTCTGTGGTCGAGCGCCGAATGAGACGGTCGAGCGCTCCGGCGAGCTCGTTGGCGCTGGGTGGAGAAACGAGAAATTCCTGAACGCCGGCGCGCATGCCCCGGAGGATCAGCTCCGGGTCGGCAGTCGGCGCGGTACCGATGAGCAACGACGACTCACGCCGGACCTCGCGCTCCAACACGGTCATGTCGACGGGCGACAGCGTGTCGATCGGAACGATGACGAGATCGTAATGATCGGAACGCAGCTTGGCCGTCGCGGCGGCGAGCGTCGCGACGGCATCGAGCTGCGTGAACGCGAAGCGCTGCAGCACCTCGACGGCGCTGTCATGCGCCCCCGCGGCTTCACCGATGACGAGTGCTTTGCGCTTATTGGCCACGTGAATTCCTGATCTCTTAGGGCCTTCTAACAGCGGGTGGCGGCGGCAAGCGCTTCTCGATCGCGTCGCGCGCGGGAAGCGAAGTATCCGGAACGATTCGCAGCACCTGGCTCGGCGGCGGCGCGTTCGGATTGATGACTTGCGGCGTCACCAGGATGAGCAACTCGGTCTCGTTATTCGTCCACGTCGAATTGCCGAACAGCGCGCCGAGGATCGGGATGTCCATCAGAAACGGAACTCCGGTGCGCGTCTGTTCGCGGTTCTGGCTGTAAAGTCCGGACAGGATCAGCGACTGATCCTTCTTCACTTCGACGCTCGTCGTGATGCGGCGCGTGCGGAACGCCGGGATGCGGAAGCCGGACAGCACGACGGCGTTCGTGAAGTCGAGGTCGGAGACCTCCGGGCGAACGCTGAGGCGAATCAAGCTGTCGCTCACGATCTCCGGCATGAACGTCAGTCGGATGCCGAACTCGCGGTATTGAACGGTCAGGGTTACGGTACCGTTCGCACCAGGTTGCGCGATGGGGACCGGGATCTCGCCGCCGGCGAGGAACGACGCCGTGTCATGATTGCCCGCGAGCAGGTTCGGCTCAGCGAGGATCTTGGCATTGCCGCGCGCCGACTGAGCGTCGATGAAGGCGAGGAAATCCTTCGTACCGAAGTCGCTGAGGAGCGTCGCAAAGCGCGCCGTCGCCGGGAGAATCACGTCCCCGGTCACCTTATCGAAGACGTTGTCGGTGTTGAAGATTCCGGTGCCAACGCGAGTGTGGCCGTTTTTGTCGCGATACAAGCCGCTCACGTTCAGATCGTTGACGAGATCCTTTCGGACCTCGGCGACGCGAACGTTGAGCAGTACCGCCTTGCGGTCGGGCGCCGAGCTGACGACAAAGCGATAGTGCCGCCGTGGCTCGTTCGAGATCCAGACGATGACGTCTGTTTCGCCTGAAAGCTTTGCGTTGATTACGAGGTCGCGATCGCCGACGACGACCGCGTCGGCAATCTCAGGCGTCGCCACCGAGACGCGCGTGATCGGATCGGCCGTGGTGATCGGGTAGGACCGACCCGGCGGGAGATTGACTCGGATGACGCTGTCGCTCGGTGCCTGAGCAGCCGCGGCCGGCGTGTGGAGCGCGAACGCTCCGACGATCGCAGAAAGGGCAAGCTTCTTGGAAAGGGACCGAACAGTTTGGAGAGAGAGGGACACTTGGTGTCGGGCGGGAGTGATTAAAGCGGAGGTTTCTTGGCTGAGTCCTTCTGGAACTTGCGCTGCTCTTCTTTACCGGCCTTGAAGATCTGAACGGTGAGCGAATCGGGACGCTTGGGCGCGGCTTCCCTTTCGGGTTGCGGCGTCGGCGCTTGCAGAACTGGCGCGGGAGCGACTTGCGGTGGCGCGGCGGTGCCCTGCTTGCGCGAGCCGCTGCTCGTTCGTGGCGGCTCCGGCTTGAACGTCGGCGCGCCGCGCAGCTGCGCCAGCACGTCGGCGCTCTTGGCGCCCTCTGTCTTGAGTGAGTCGGGGTCGCCGTAGCCGCGGAGCACCAGTTGAATGCGGCCTTCGGCCTGCGCGATCGCAAGGCGCTCGGCCTCGATTGGAGTTGCCTCGAGGGCGACCATGGTTGCGGAGATCGGACGGTTGTCCACCGTGCGCGTATCCTGCGTGCCTACGGACAGTACGCGCATGTTGGCCATGAACAGCTTCGCGACGTTTTGGTTGGTC
>Ga0310811_10009300_pt1 | contig 12676 bp, 13 predicted proteins | sample YCmetagenome_FD_207642 | JGI IMG/M metagenome (GOLD analysis project Ga0310811, IMG submission 207642) | Soil microbial communities from experimental microcosm in Duke University, North Carolina, United States - YC | ecosystem: Engineered > Artificial ecosystem > Soil microcosm > Unclassified ... | reverse complement strand
CGTGCGTCGGCGCGCTGCCCGGCTGTAAAGCGCTTTGCGCTGCATGGGTGACCTGCTTGGAAGGCCGTAAAGAAAGCCTATTCGGCTTTCCGGCCCTTTCCAAGGCCGGACCGCCCCCGCCAACTGTCAGGTTATCTCAAAGTATGGCGGGTTCCGCCTTTTGTTCGCCTTATTAGGGGTGGCGGACCAGAATTGCGCTGTAATTTTCCTTCACCAGGCTGAAGGGCAGGCCTTTGCGATTTACCAGCAGGGCCGTCACCCGAAGGACATGCTGGCCGTCATGCAGGCCTTCCGTCCCCAAGGTGCGGCGCTGAAAATCCAGCGGCTTCACCACCGCGCCAAAAGGCGTGTCTGTACGGTCGAGCGTGCTGTTCATCTCCGCCGTCAGGCGCGCCGGCACATACCAGTTGTCTGCGTCCGATAGGACCTGGTCGCCGCAGGAAAGGCGCACCCGGCGATACCGCACAATCTCGCCCGGTTTGACCTGCAGCAACCGGCGGACGCTGCCGTCAGCCTTTCGCTCCATGCTGCGATCCCTGAGCGCGCGGATGACCGGGGGATCGGCCAGAGCAAGCCTGGCGCAGTAGGCCGTCAAGGTCTGGGTGGCGCTGGGCGAAGCGAGAATCTCCGCCTGGAGCCGGCGGATCACGTCCGGGCCTTGCGCTCCCGACCCTGTACTAAGACCAAGTAACAGGAGCACGGCCAAGAGCAGATCGGCGAAGCGCCAGCCTGTTTTCATAAGGAAAATCCTCGAAGGGTGATTATAGATTATAGCGAGTGGAAACGATCCCTGCTCTTCTGGCGTCATGACGACCTTGCTGTTCACCCATCCTGATTGCGCCGGCCACCAGACCGGCGAAGGCCATCCTGAATCCTCCGCGCGCCTGTCGGCCGTGCTGGAGGCGCTTGCAGAGCCCGAATTTACCGGCCTTGCCCGCCGGGACGCGCCGCTGGCCGAGGAAGCGGCACTGGCGCGCGTCCATGGCGCGGACTTCGTCAAGCGCGTCCTGAATACCGTGCCCCAAACGGGCCGCCGCGCGCTTGATCCGGACACGATCCTCTCGCCCGGTTCGGGCATGGCGGCCCTGAGAGCGGCCGGCGCCATGACCGCGGCGGTGGATGCTGTAGCGGCGGGCAAGGCCCGCAATGTCTTCTGCGCCGTGCGGCCGCCCGGTCATCACGCCGAGCCGGGCCGGTCCATGGGCTTCTGCCTGTTCAATTCGGTGGCGGTGGCCGCGCGCCACGCGCAGACGGTGCACCAGCTTCATCGCGTGGCCATCGTGGATTTCGATGTCCATCACGGTAACGGCACCCAGGCCGTCGCCGAAACGGACGAGAGCCTGTTCTTCGCCTCAAGCCATCAATATCCGCTCTATCCCGGAACGGGCGCGCGCGAGGAGACGGGGGTCGGCAATATCGTCAATGCGCCGCTGGCGCCTGGCAGCGACGGCGATGTTTTCCGCAAGGCCTGGGAGACGCGGATATTGCCTGCGCTGGATGGCTTTGCGCCCGACCTGCTGCTGGTTTCGGCGGGCTTTGACGCGCACCGCGCCGATCCGCTGGCAGGCCTGGAGCTGGAGGAAGAAGATTTCGCCTGGGTGACGGAGCGCCTGACGGAAATGGCGGACCGCCATTGCGACGGCCGGCTGGTGTCGGTGCTGGAAGGCGGCTACGACCTCAGGGCCCTGGGCAGTTCGGCCGCAGCGCATGTCACGGCGCTGATGCAGAGGGCCTGATCAGGCCATCTTTTTGTAAAGCGCTTCCAGCACAGGCCGCTGGCCTTTGACGATCTTGTCCCGTGCAGTCTTGCGATCAAACCAGCCGCCGCGATCGGCTTCCGGAAATTGCTGCAGCCGTCCCGATTTCGGCGGCCACACCATCGAAAACAACGTGCTGCTCAGCCGGGCCGGATCGCAGTCTCCTTCCACCGCCCAGACCGTCAGGTTCTTGCTCGAATTCTGCCGGAAGCTGCCCAACAGGAGAAAATCACCTTCGGCGGTAAAACCGGTCTCCTCCTGAAATTCCCGTTTGGCCGCGGCCAGCGGCTCTTCGCCCGGGTCGATGACGCCTTTGGGAATGGACCAGGCGGCGGCGTCCCTCGACGCCCAGAAGGGTCCACCCATGTGAATGAGAAAGACTTCCAGCTGTTGCCGCTTCCGGTAAAGCAACAGGCCCGCGCTTTCGATCGGCATATGCTGCTCTATAGGCGCATAGGTCCTTCGCACAAACTCTTTTCACGGAACATTTCCCGCGGGCTCGCATTCAGGCCGATACAGACTTACCCGTGGAAAAGCATTTGCTACATTTGTTATTTGCGAATTTCTTCCTGCGTGGCGCTTTGGGGATCATCCGCGCCAATGGCCGCTATCAACAGTTCGGCGAGGGTGAACCGGACGTCGTGATCCGCTTCACAGACAGCACGGCGGAAAAACTGCTCATCCTCAATCCAGACTTGAAGCTGGGTGAGCTTTATATGGACGGCCGCCTCACCCTTGAAAAAGGCGATGTGGCCCAGCTGCTGGCTTTGCTGATGAAGAATCTGGGCAACGCCCGGCCCACGGGCCTGCACCGGCTGGCCCGCACCTTCCGGCGCCTGACCCGCCGTCTGCAGCAGTTCAATCCGGCAGGCCGGGCCAGGGCACATGTCGCCCATCACTACGACCTGTCCGGCGCGCTCTATGACCTCTTTCTCGACACCGACAAGCAATATTCCTGCGCTTACTTCGCCCATGACGGCGAAAGCCTGGAGGAGGCGCAAGGAGGCAAGAAGCGCCACATCGCCGCCAAGCTGAAGCTGGACCAGCCGGGTCTCAAGGTGCTGGACATCGGCTGCGGCTGGGGTGGGCTGGGTTTGGACCTGGCGCGCGATGCCAAAGCAGAGGTGCTGGGCATCACCCTGTCGCAAGAGCAGATCCAGGTTGCGCGCGCCCGCGCCGAGCGGACCCAGCTTGCGGATCGTTGCAGCTTCGAATTGGCCGACTACCGCGCCTTGCGTGGACGCTATGACCGCATCGTCTCCGTGGGCATGTTCGAGCATGTCGGTATCGCCTATTACGACACTTTCTTTGCCAAGGCGCGCGAGCTTCTGGCCGATGACGGCGTGATGTTGCTGCACAGTATCGGCCGCAGCGACGGACCGGGCTCAACCAATCCCTGGATCGCCAAGTATATCTTTCCGGGCGGCTATGTGCCCGCTTTGTCGGAAGTGGCGGCGGCCGTGGAGCGCAGCGGCCTGATCATCACCGATGTCGAGGTGTTGCGCCTGCACTATGCCCGCACCCTGGAGGAATGGCGCCGCCGCTTCACCGCCCGCCGCGCCGACGCGGCCAGGCTCTATGACGAGCGCTTCTGCCGCATGTGGGAATTCTACCTGGCGGGAGCGGAAATGGCCTTTCGCCATGACCGCCAAGTGGTGTTCCAGATCCAGCTGGCCCGGTCCCAGGAAGCGGTTCCCCTGACCCGGGACTATATGTTGGAAGGCGAGCGGGCGATGCGCCTTGCCCAGACGCCGCGCCCCCTGCGCGCGGTCTCAAGCGTTACAGTTGCGAGGTAGAGTAAAGGCGGCAGGAACCGCCCATGGACGCTGACGAAATCCGCAAACTGTCCGCTGCCGCCGAACGCACGGCGGCCGCCATGTCGGGTTTCGACCGCGACGCTTGGCAAACCATGGCGGAACAATGGACCATTCTGGCGCGGCTGCGCGAAGGTCTGCGCCGGCCTGAAAGGTCGCCTCCCCGCCCGTCGGGCAACTGAAAGAGGTCAGGCCGTGCCGGTGGTCGGCGTGGTGGTGCCGCCATTGTTATGGTCATTGCTGTTGGAAACGGCCACGGCGATACCGATGGCGACGGCGATGCCCAGCACGATGAACAGAGTGGGATCGCCTTCGTATTCGGCTTTTTTCACGCCCGCAGGTTTGCCCGGAGCAAGCGGCCCGACTTCAGCGGCGGCAAGACTGCTGGTGGTCAAGGCAAGCGCAAGCGCTGTGGAAAGCAAGGCGCGCATGATGGATCCCCTTATTATCGTCCGTAACGCCAATGGTTCGGTGTCGAAACCGTTCCCTGCCCGCACGCAGAAATTTCGGCTATGAGAGTTCCAACCGCAGGCCAGAGTCCCTGCGCGTCAGCCCGATGCAACCGGGTTGGTTTCGGCGCCGTCCTCGTCTTCTGCCAGATCGCGCCAGATGGCGACAAAGACCGCCATGAGCGCGGGCCCTACGAACAGACCGACCAGGCCCAGCGACGACAGTCCGCCCAGAATGCCCAGCAGCACGAGCAGAAACGGAATGCGCGCCGCCCCGCCGATCACGGCCGGCCGGACCAAGTGGTCGGTGAGAAACACGATCAGGAAGCCGAAAACTGCCAGGCCGATTCCCGCCAGCGCCTTGCCCAGGCCAAACAAAAGCAGCGCCGCCAGGCAGAAGACCAGCGGCGCCCCGAAAGGAATGGCCGCCACAATACTGGTGGCAATGGAGAAGGCGATGGGATGGGGCACGCCCGTCACCCAATAGCCCACTCCGATCACCAGACCTTCGGCAAATCCCACCAGCACCAGCCCGTCCACAGTGCCATGCACCGCATCAATCACATGCTCGGCGATGGGACGGCTGCGGCTGCCGAACGCCCTGTCGGCCAGCGGCCGCGCGCGCGCGGCCAGTTCTTCGCCATCCCGAAAAAGGAAAAATAGCGTCAGCAAGGTGATACCGAACAACAGGGCCCGGTGCAGCAGCTCCGGTCCCAGGTTGCGCGTCAGGCCCAGCAGATTGCGCGGACCCAGCCCGCCAAAAAACAGCGTGGCCGCGTCCGGGGTCGCCAGATTGTCCTTCCACCAGGATGACAGCATCCCGCCCACCCAGGGAACGTCCATGGCAGCCGGCGGCACTGGAATGCCATGGGCGCGCGCGTCATTGATCCAGCCCATGAAGGATTCCGATTCCCGCACCACTTCCACCGCGGCGAAGGCGACCGGCGCGGCCACCAGAACCGCGATCAGAAGCGTCAGCAGGAGCGGCGCGCCCACGCGGTACCAGCCGGCAGAGACGCTCCAGGACCGCATCTTGAGAAAGGACGGCCACAATGCGATGGCCAGTACAAAGGCCCACAGCAAGCCCGGCAGGATACGCGACATCACAAAGACGGCGCAAAGAAGCAACGCGCCTCCGGCCGCGACCGTGGCATTTATCTGAAGGATGTTAGAACGTTCTCGTTGTTGCTCCATCTGCGCAACGTGGCCTAGCGCTCCGGGAATGGCAAGGGAGCCACGCCCTTAAGGCTTAATTGGCGTCGGCCTTTACAGCGTTGCGCACCTGCTGCTCCGGCTTCTGCTGTTGCACCGGAGCCGGCGCGCCATAGCGCTGAGCCCAAGGCGGATAGCCTTCGCTGTCCTCGCCGGAATAATGCGGCCGGTCTAGCGTCTTCAGGAAATAGTCCCTGCTGGGCAGCTCAGCGATATAATGCTCCATGGATGGGAAACTGGCTTCCGATGTGCCCGGCGGCACCGGCTGGGGCACACGCATCTCCACACCCCGCACGGTGTTGGCCTTAATCGCTTCGAAGGCCTCTTTGCGCTCTTCTTCCCGCGCCAGCCCGGGAAGATCCATCGGCTTGTCGGGATCGACCACATAGGCGGATGTCATCCGGATGCGATAGGCGGTGGAGATGCCGTCATATTTTCCGGTCTTGGCATTGTACATGCCGTCGGCATTGCGCCTGAGGGCATAATAGAGCGAGACATGGTCTTCATGCTCGCGGATGCCCTGCTGGCCGCCATCCTGGGCGAAGGTGTCCTCGGCATAGAGATCGCGCCAGTTGCGATAACCACCGATCAGGCCGGTGCCGGAAAGACCGCTCGGAGCAAGCTTCAACCGGATCCTGCCGTTGATGAGGTTCGCGTCACCGGTCTGGTCATAGAACCAGGCGATGCGCGGCATATGCAGATGCGGGGCCTGCTCGGTCTCCACTACGCCGTTCTTGATGACGGCCTTCAGCTTGGTGTACTGCGCCGACTTCAGGATGCGATAGGAATAATCATTGGCAACGCCGCTGCGGGCATCGCGGACGATCTTGTCGGGCGAATAGCCGATCTCGACGGTAGCGTCGGGATCATTCAACGGGTCCTGGTTGCCCGAAATGCGGACGACCATCGTGTAGAGGCCCTCCTGCATCTTGTCGTTGGCGCGCATATCGAGCGTGGCGTTGCCGTTGCCGCGCCAGGGCGCATCGCAGCCCCAGGCGCGATAGAGATTGTTGTCTATGCCCTTCTCGCCGTCCGGGCTGACGAAATCCGCCCGCTTGATCTTGCCGTCAAGGTTGAAGCCGTCGCCGATGCGCCCTGTGACCTGCGGCTGGCCGGGGTCATCGGCCGCCCAGGGATTCACATAGGTCTCGATACCGTGGCTGTAGCCCCGATAGGCGATGACCCGGTTCATGATGCGGCGGCGCACGGTTGCAGGTTCGCGCGACTGCTCAAAGCCCGGCGGACGCATGATCAGATCGATCTGCTGCTGGCTGCGCCACTTTTGGCGCGAGATGGCGCCCTTCGCCTGCGTGTCATTGGAGAAAAAGATCGTGTTGCCATGCGGGCAATCGACGCCGGGCTCGATTTCACCGGCCCGGGAGAAATCCGTCCGGCCGCCATAGTGAAAGGCATATTCGTAAGCGCCAACTACGAAGCCCTTCACCCAGGGCGCGGCGATGGCAGGCTGGGCCGCAAAGCCGCTCAGGGCCGTTACGGCCACCGAGGAGATCAAACAACGCTTCAGCGAAATCATGATCTCCTCCCTGGCTGCTTCTAAGGCTCGACCCTGACGGCTGCCGGTGGATCGGCGCGAACCTGCTGCTGCGGTTTTTGTTGTTGCTGTTCCGGCTGGGCTGGGGCGGGCGCAGTACGGCGGCGGCGGCCAATCCATGGCGGCAGTCCGTTGGCGTCCTCATTGGCATAATGCGGGCGGTCCAGCGTTTTGATGAAAAATTCCTTGCTGGGCAGATCGGCAATATCATGCTCGAAGGAGCCCAGCGCCGCCTCGCTGGTGCCGGGCGGCACGGCCTGCGGAACGCGGGTCTCGGCGCCCTTGATGGTGTTGGCCTTGATGGCGAGGAACGCCTGCATCCGCTCCTCGTCGCCGGCGAGCTTGGGAATGTCCATCGGCTTGTCGGGATCGACCACATAGGCCGAGGCGAACTTGATGCGATAGACGGAAGAAATGCCGTCATATTTGCCGGTCTTTTCGTTGTACATGCCATCGGCATTGCGGCGCAGGGCATAATAGAGCGAGACATGGTCCTCGTGCTCGCGGATGCCCTGCTGCCCGCCATCCTGGGCGAAGGTATTCTCGGTATAGAGCTCGCGCCAGTTGCGGTAACCGCCCAACAGGCCGGTGCCGCTTAGACCATCGGGCGCGAGCTTGAGCTTGATCATCCCCTTGCTGAAATTGGTGTCGCCGGTCTGGTCATAGAACCAGGCGATGCGCGGGGTGTGCAGATGCTCGACCTGCTCGGTCACAACCACGCCATTGACGATCTTGGCCTTCAGCTTGGTGTATTGGGCTGATTTCAGGATGCGATAAGAATAATCGGTGGCGATGCCGCCGCGGGCATCCTTGACGATCTTGTCCGGCGAATAGCCGATCTCGACGGTGGCGTCGCTGTCGTTCATCGGGTCCTGGTTGCCCGAGACGCGCAGGACCATGGTGTAGAGGCCCTCCTGCATCTTGTCATTGGCGCGCAGATCCAGGGTGGCATTGCCATTGCCGCGCCAGGGCGCATCGCAACCCCAGGCCCGGTAAAGATTGTTGTCGATGCCCTTCTCGCCGTCGGGACTGATGAAATCCGCCGGCTTGATCTTGCCGTCCAGGTTGAAGCCGTCGCCGATCCGGCCCGTGACTTCCGGCTGGCCGGGATCATCGGCCGCCCACGGATTCACATACGTCTCGATGCCGCGCTTGTAGGCGCGATAGGCCAGCGCCCTGTTCCAGATGTGAAAGCGGGTGAGGACCGGCGCGCGGACATTATCCAGTCCCGGCGGCTTGGCGATCCAGTCAATCTCCTGCTGGCTGCGGAATTTCTGCCGCGCCACGGCGATCTTGGTCTGGGAGTCATTGGCGAAATGGACGGTGTTGCCGTGCGGGCAGTCGATGCCCGGCTCGATCTCCGCACCGCGGGTAAAGTCGGAGCGCCCGCCATAGCGGAAGGCATATTCATATTGGCCCACCACATAACCTTTCACCCAAGGCGCGGCGATCGCGGGCGCGGCGCCGGCCAGTGCGATGGTGGCGACGGAACAGGCCAATAAGCTCTTGTGCGAGATCATGATCCCTCCAATGGCCTTTCAGGGTTTGACGTCGGTCGCCGTCTCGTTACGGACTTGCTGTTGCGGCTTGGCGGGCGGCTTGGCAGGCTGCGCCTGGGGTTTGACGCTGCGGCCACCTTCGGGATGGCGCTTATACTCCTGCATCCAAGGCGGATAGCCGTCTTCATCCTCGCCGGGATAATGCTGGCGATAGAGCGTCTTGCGGAAAAAATCGGCGCTCGGAAGGTCGGTCAACAGGCCCTCGGTGATGCCAGCGCCGAATTCGGTGGTGCCTGGCGGCACCGGCTGGGGCATGCGGGTTTCGATTCCCTTGATGGTGTTGGCCTTGATCGCCTGGAAGGCCGCCATGCGCTCCTCTTCCCGCGCCAGCCCCGGAAGAGCCATCGGCTTGTCGGGATCGACCACATAGGCCGAGGCGAACTTGATGCGATAGACGGAAGAAATGCCGTCATATTTGCCGGTCTTTTCGTTGTACATGCCGTCGGCATTGCGGCGCAGCGCGTAATAGAGCGAGACATGGTCTTCGTGCTCGCGGATGCCCTGCTGGCCGCCATCCTGGGCGAAGGTGTTCTCGGTGTAGAGCTCGCGCCAGTTTCGGTAGCCGCCCAGAAGCCCGGTGCCGGAAAGGCCATCGGGCGCGATCTTGAGCTTGATCTTGCCCTTGCTGAAGTTGGTGTCGCCGGTCTGGTCATAGAACCAGGCGATGCGCGGGGTGTGCAGATGCTCGACCTGCTCGGTCTCCACCACGCCGTTCTTGATGGTGGCTTTCAGCTTGGTGTACTGGGCCGCTTTCAGGATGCGGTAGGAATAATCCGTCGCGATGCCACCGCGGGCGTCCTTGACGATCTTGTCCGGCGAATAGCCGATCTCGACCGTGGCGTCGCTGTCGTTCATCGGGTCCTGGTTGCCCGAGACGCGGATGACCATCGTGTAGAGGCCTTCCTGCATCTTGTCATTGGCGCGCAGATCCAGGGTGGCATTGCCGTTGCCGCGCCAGGGCGCATCGCAACCCCAGGCGCGGTAAAGATTGTTGTCGATCCCTTTCTCGCCATCGGGGCTGACGAAATCCGCCGGCTTGATCTTGCCGTCCAGATTGAAGCCGTCGCCGATACGGCTGACCACCTGCGGCTGGCCCGGATCATCCGTGGCCCAGGGATTGACGTAGGTCTCGATCTCTTTCTTGTAGCCGCGATAGGCCAGGGCACGGTTCCAGATCCAGAAGCGCGTCAGCACCGGAGCACGGACGTTATCCAGCCCCGGCGGGGCGGAGATATAGTCCACCTCCTGCTTGGTGCGCCATTTCTGCCGGGCCACGGCGACCCTGGTCTGTTTGTCATTGGCGAAGTGGACGGTATTGCCGTGCGGGCAGTCCACGCCGGGCTCGATCTCCGCACCGCGGGTAAAGTCGGAGCGCCCGCCATAGCGGAAGGCATATTCATACTGGCCCACCACATAGCCCTTCACCCAAGGCGCGGCGATCGCGGGCCCCGCGCCGGCACCGGCCAGGGCGGCGGCAGCCACAGATATCATAAACTTTGTGTGCCGCATGATGCCGTCCTCCCTCTGAGGTGTCAGGAAACGATCACCGTTCCGACCATGCCCATCGCCTCATGATACTTGCAGACATATTTGTAGGTGCCCTTGGCCGTGAAGGTGTGGCTGAAGGTGCCGTCTTCCTCGATATCGCCCGAGCCGAACGGCGCGACGCCGGCCGGCAGCGCAACATCGCTGGCGGTCTGCGCCTGCGCCGGATCGAAGGTCACGGTGTGGGTGATGTTATAGGGATTGGTCCACTTCACCGTGTCGCCGGCCTTGATGTTCACGCTGGCGGGCACGAACAGCATCTTGGGCGACTGCTTCATCGAGACCTCGACCGTGGCGCCTTGCGCCAAAGCAGGCGTCGCGGCTGTGACCCCCAGGGCAGCCAGCGATTCGGTAAATGTGCGGCGACTGATAGACATTTTTCCTCCAGACCTATTGCGGGGGTGAAACCTGGTTGATCAGCAGGTCGGAAACAGGTCCTGCCTCGAACGCCAGGGGATTGAGATCGTCCATGGGGCCTTTGTGCACGGTGATATCGGCGCTGACCTCGAAGTCGGTCACGGTCTTGGGGTCCTTGCCGTCGGCGAAGAAGGCCGCGCCCGTGAAGGGGCTCCAGCTTTTCCAGGCGGTGTCGCCCTTCATCTTGTAGCGCCACATGGGACGCCAGTTTTCCATATGGAAGCTGTAGTGAGCGCCTTTCGGGTCACGCTTGGGCGCCGCCACCGTATCGCCCTTGGCATGCTCTTCGGTGAAAGTGAACCAAGTCGCTTTCTGGGCCTCGGTCTGCTGCGCGGCTTGCCAGGCCAGATAGTTTTCGATTTCGGCGCGCGAGGTGAATTTGTGGCCCGTCACGGTCAGATGAAGCCCGGCCGCGCCTTTCTTCTGCGCCGAGAAAACCCCCGGACCCGGCGGCGGCACCATGTTGAGAGCATCGGGATTGGCGTCGGGCTTGGTGGCAGCAGGCTTGGCGGCTGAAGCCGGCGCAGCAGGTTGCGCCGAGGCAGTGGCCGTGGCCGGTTGTGCGGGCTCCGCGGCGAAGCTACCGAAAGCCGTCAGTGTGATTGCAAAACCGGCCGCCAGGGCCGCAACGCGTCTCATTCCCATCCCCTTGCTGTTTTCTTGTGCTCCGAAAGCAAAAACCGGCAGCCGCCAAGGCGCCTGCCTGTCAGCCGGATCACTCGTCATTCTCTTTTTCATAGTCCTTGGAACGGTAATCGTCATGGCAGGCCTTGCAGGCCTTGCCCATGGTAACGGCCTCGACCTTCAGTGCATCGAGATTACGGCTGTTGGCGACCTGGTCGAACTTGATGGCCTCGGCCTGCATCGTCTTGCCGATCTTGGTGAAGTCATCCTGCTTCTGCCAGATCTCCGGCAGCGCATAGGTCTTCACACCCGCCTCCGGGCCGCTGCCCTTGGGGAACCAGTTCAGCAGATAGGCGCTGCGGTCCTTGATGGTCTGGGTATTGGGGATGATGACATTGTCCCAATCCACCTTGGGCTTCTTCAGCTCATCGGTGATGGCCTTCAAGGCGCCCCCCATGTCGCGCAGCTTGTCCTGGCGCGGCTTGATCTGGGCGGCTTGAGGAGAGGCGGCTTGGACAAGGGTGAAACCCACGCAAGATAGAAGGGCGGCCGCGAGGGCAAGGCGGCCAACACCAGAAGCAAACGGCATAGCGACTAAATCTCCAGTTCAGAACGAGTGAAAAAAGCCCCTCACGCCAACAATTCGGTATATGGGCTTTTGGTTTCCATGGAGCCTTTGCCCCAGCTTTCGAGGGAGACGCCCATGGCCTTCTGGATGGTGAGACCGACGCGGCTGACGGCGCTGCCGTCGCCCGGGGTGTGGTAGCCGGTCTTCATCCGGCCGCTGGCGCCACCCGCGGTGAAGATCGGAAGACCGTCCACCGCATGGATCTTGGCAAAGCTCTGGTCGGTGAAAGCGAAGAACAGGCTGTGGTCCAGAAGCGTGCCATCGCCTTCGGGGATCGCGTCCATCTCCTTCAGGAAGGTGATGAACAGTTCCATATTGTCGATATTGTAGGTGGAGACGCGCGGCTGATAACCCAGCACAGGGTCGATCGGCTCCTCATGGGTGGACTGGTGATAGCCCAGCGTGTCGCCCGGCACGAAGATCTGCGAGCCGGGTTCGGACACCGAGAAATTGAATACCCGGGTCTGGTCGGTAGCCATGGCGAGGGCGCCCAGCTTGGCCATGATAGGCAAGGTCTTACGCAGGTTGGGCAGCGCATTGTTGGCCACCATCTCCGGCGGGGCCTCGGGGATCGTCACCTTGGCCTGGATCTCCGGCTTCTGCAGCTCGGCGGCCATCTGAAGCTCGGCCTCGCGGACAGAGGTAAAATACTGGTCCATACGCACCTTGTCGGCGGCCGACAGATTCTGCATGGCGCGCTTCCTGTCATCGGCAACCACCGACAGCACGCTCTGCTGGATCATCACCTGCGGATCGGGCTTCCAGTCGCCCTTGGACGGATCCTGAAAGCCAGGCCCGAACAGCCGAGTGTAGAGCGAAAGCGGCGAGGCTTCCGCCGGCAGGGTGTTGGCCCCACCAAGGCTGGAATAGCTCTGCTTGGGATCGCCGGCCGCCGCCGCCGACACCGACTTGAACCGGGTGCCATGGGAGATGGAATCGGCGATCTGCTGGTCGATGGTCTTGGAATCGAACTCGCCCTGCTTGGTGGGCGAGATGCCGGTGGCGCTGGCCGCAGCGCCGGACCAGTGCTGATAGTTGGGATTGTCGTCCAGCGGCACGCGCAGGCCCGACCAGACATTGATCTTGCTGCGCATGGGCTCCAGCGGCTTGAGCTGGGTT
>Ga0310811_10009299_pt1 | contig 12677 bp, 10 predicted proteins | sample YCmetagenome_FD_207642 | JGI IMG/M metagenome (GOLD analysis project Ga0310811, IMG submission 207642) | Soil microbial communities from experimental microcosm in Duke University, North Carolina, United States - YC | ecosystem: Engineered > Artificial ecosystem > Soil microcosm > Unclassified ... | reverse complement strand
CCGCACGCCGCCAGGTCCCGGGCGACGCCTTCGCGCCAGATCGGGTGCTCGTCGACCACCACGACGGTCACCGCGCCCAGGTCGTCGTCGTGGCCCGTGCTCATGTCCCCGCGGAAGGAGCAGAACCCGCCGACGGGCCGGCGACACCGGTGATCAGCGCGTTGTAGAAGAACTTGCGCGGCACCCGGCCGGTGAGCAGGCGGGCGTCGACCCAGCCCAGCCTCTCCCAGCTGCGCCAGGCGAACATGGCCCAGCGCATGCCCAGTTTTCCGGGCGGCACCGCGGCTTCCAAGGTTCGAACCGGCCAGCCGAACATGGCCGAGGTCAGCTCCTCGGTGGCCAGCCGGACGTCCCGGGCGCCGGCGGCGACCGCGATGGCCTCCAGCTCGTCCGGGTCGAAGGTGTGGATGTCGACCACGGCCTCCAGCGCCTGCGCGCGGGACGACTCGTCGAGCTCGGCCTGCGGCCGGGCCCAGGACTTCAGGACCGGCAGCCGGGTGGCCCGGGTGACCGTCCACCAGGTGATCTGGCCGAGCTTCCGGGCGTACCGATCGCCGAGCTTGGTGGGCTCCCCGGCGAACACGAACCGTCCGCCCGGCTTGAGCACCCGCAGGACCTCACGGAACATCGTGTCCAGGTCCGGGATGTGGTGCAGCACCGCATGGCCGACGACCAGGTCGAACGTGTCGTCGTCGTACGGGATGCGTTCGGCGTCGGCCACCCGGCCGTCCACGTCCAGGCCCAGCCCGGTGGCGTTACGCAGTGCCACCTGCACCATCCCGGGAGACAGGTCGGTCACCGAGCCACGCTTGGCCACCCCGCCCTGCATCAGGTTCAGCAGGAAGAAACCCGTCCCGCAGCCCAGTTCCAGGGCGTGCTCGTACGGCTGGCCGTTCGGGCCGGCGACCAGCTCGAAGCGGCCCACGGCGTAGTCGATGCAGCGCTCGTCGTAGGAGATCGACCACTTCTCGTCGTACGAGCCGGCCTCCCAGTCGTGGTAGAGCACGTTGGCCAGCTTGGGGTCGGCCCGCGCCGCCTCCACCTGTTCGGGGGTGGCGTGCGGGTTCGGCGCCGGGTCTCCGCCGGGTTCCTGGGTGTGGTCCTCGGTCATCGTCATGGTGGGACGAGGGTAAATCAGCGACCGGTGAAGGTCGCCTTGCCGGGCCCGTTCGCCATGAACGACTCCATGCCGGCGCCGCGGTCCTCGGTTGCGAACAGGGCGGCGAACAGCTCGCTCTCGATGTCCAGACCGGTGCGCAGGTCGGTGTCCAGGCCGCCGTCGATGGCCTTCTTCGCGGCGGCCAGAGCCACGGCGGGCCCGGCGGCGAACTGCTCGACGTAGGTGCGCGCGGCCGTGTAGACGTCGTCGGGGGCGACCACCTCGTCGGCCATCCCGAGCGCCAGGGCTTCCTCGGCACCGATGAAACGCCCGCTGTAGATGACGTCCTTGGCCTTGGACGGCCCGATCAGCCGCGAGAGCCGCTGGGTGCCGCCCGCGCCCGGGATGATACCGAGCAGGATCTCCGGCTGGCCCACCTTGACGTTGTCGCCGACGATGCGGCGGTCGCAGCACAGCGCGAGCTCGTAACCGCCGCCGAGGGCATATCCGGTGATCGCGGCCACCGTCGGCTTCGGGATCGCGGCGACCGCACCCACCGAGCTGGACAGGTTGCGGGCCCGCGCGGCCATGTCCACGTAGGACATCTCCGCCATCTCCTTGATGTCCGCGCCGGCGGCGAACACCTTGGGGCCGCCGTAGACGATCACGGCGCGGATATCGGCCCGGTCGGAGGCCTCCGTCGCGGCGGCCCGGATCTCCTCCTGGACCTGCTTGTTCAGGGCGTTCATCGGTGGCCGGTCCAGCCGGATCGTCCCGATGGCCCCGTCTACCTCAAGCCGCACGAACTCGCCCACGATGCCGCCTCCCCGAACCGCTCCATTGAAGATCTCCCGCACCCTACCGTCGGCGTGCCGCGTACCGCCCGGCGTCGCTCTGTACGACCAGAGGCAGACCGAAGGTGGCCGACAGGTTCTCCTCGGTCATCACCTCGGGCAGCAGCCCCTGGGCCACGACGCCACCCTCACGCAGCAGCAACCCGTGGGTGTACCCCGGCGGGATCTCCTCGACGTGGTGGGTGACCAGCACCGAGGCCGGCGCCTCCGAGTCCATCGCCAGTGCCGACAGCCGGGTGACCAGGTCCTCGCGTCCGCCCAGGTCGAGCCCGGCGGCGGGCTCGTCGAGCAGCAGCAGCTCGGGATCGGCCATCAGCGACCGGGCGATCAGCGTGCGCTTGCGCTCCCCCTCGGACAGCGTGCCGTAGCGCCGGCCGGCCAGCGCGAACACGCCCAGCGCGTCGAGCAGCGAGTCGGCCCGGTCCAGATCCAGCTGGTCGTAGGCCTCCCGCCAGCGACCGAGCCGGGCGTAACCGGCGCTGACCACCACGTCGCGCACGACCTCGTCACCGGGCACCCGCGCGCCGAGGGCATAGGAGCAGAACCCGATCCTCGGGCGCAGGTCGAACACGTCGACCCGGCCCAGGCGCTCACCGAGCAGGTACACCGTGCCCTCGCTGGGATGCAGCTCGGCGGCGGCCAGCCGCAGCAGCGTGGTCTTGCCCGCGCCGTTCGGGCCGAGCACCACCCAGCGCTCGTCCTCCTCGACCGACCAGCTCAGCTCGCGCAACAGTGTGGTCGGACCCCGGCGCACCGACACGCCGTCCATCCGGATGACGAGATCGGTCAGGTCCGGGGCCTGGTCCACGACGGATTCGCCGGTGATCACGTCAGACCGTGACATTGGTTCGCTCGCTGTGCTCGCCCACGGCCCCTATCCTTACCGATGATGCCGCCCGATGAGCGCACCACGCCCCCCGCCGCGCCGACCGGTCCGGTCAGTCCGTTCAGTCACCCCGGTGGCCCCGTTTTCCCCCTGGGCGCGCACCTGACCGAGTCCGGCGCGCGTTTCGCCGTCAGCTCGAGCGCCGCTGAGGCGGTGGAGCTGTGCCTGGTCGAGCCCGACCCGTCCGGCGGCCCGCCGACCGAGCGACGCGTCGAGCTCACCGAGCGGACCTTCGACATCTGGCACGGCGAGGTCGCGGGACTGCACCCCGGGCAACGCTACGGGTACCGGGTGCACGGGAGCTACGACCCGGCGGCCGGTCAGCCGCTGAACCCGGCGAAGCTGCTGGTCGACCCGTACGCGCGACGCATCGCCGGGCGGCTGGTGGACCTGGAGGCCGCGCTCGGATACGTCGGTGACCCGCTCACCGGATCCCCCAGCAACCGCGACTCGCTGGGCTCGGTGCCGCTGTCGGTGCTGACCGAGCCCACACCGTTCGACCAGGTCAGTGAGTCGATCCAGGTGCCCTGGTCCGACACCGTCGTCTACGAGATGCACGTGCGCGGGTTCACGATGACCCACCCCGAGGTCCCACCTCACCTACGGGGCACCTATCTCGGGCTGGCCCACCCGGCGGTCACCGGGCACCTGCGCAGGCTCGGGGTGACGGCGGTCGAGCTGCTGCCGGTGCACTCCTTCTGCGACGAGCCGGGGCTGATGCTGACCGGCCGGCACAACTACTGGGGTTACGCGACGCTCGGGTTCATGGCCCCGTACGCCGGGTACGCCTCGGTGCCGGGCCAGGAGGTCGCCGAGTTCACCGCGATGGTCACGGAGCTGCACCGGTGCGGCATCGAGGTGATCCTCGACGTCGTCTACAACCACACCTGCGAGGGCGGCCTCGACGGGCCGACGCTGAGCATGCGCGGGCTGGACTCCCGCGCCTACTACGTGCACGGTCTCGACGGACGGATGGTGGACATCACCGGCTGCGGCAACACGCTGGACGCGGGATCGCTCACGGTGGCCCGGTTGGTGTGCGACTCGTTGCGGTACTGGGCAGGGCTGGGAGTCGACGGGTTCCGGTTCGACCTGGCCAGCGTGCTCGGGCGGCCGAGGGCGGGCGGGTTCGACCCGGCGGCTGGCCTGCTGTCGATGATCGCCGCCGATCCGTTGCTGGCCACCCGCAAGCTGATCTCCGAGCCCTGGGACGCCACCGCTGAGGGTTACCGGGTGGGCGGGTTCGGGGTGCAGTGGGCGGAGTGGAACGGGCGCTACCGGGACGCCGTGCGGGAGTTCTGGCGCGGCGGTGCCGGGGTCGGCGAGCTGGCCTCCCGGCTGACCGGCTCCTCGGACATGTACGCCGCATCCGGACGCCGGCCGTGGGCCTCGGTCAACTTCGTCACCGCCCACGACGGCTTCACCCTGCGCGACCTCGTCTCCTACCGCGACAAGCACAACCTGGCCAACGGGGAGCACAACCGGGACGGGACCGACGACAACCGGTCACAGAACTTCGGCGTCGAGGGCGATACCGAGGACGAGACCGTGCTGGCCGCCCGGCTGGGCACGGCGCGGGCGATGCTGGCGACCCTGTTGATGTCCACCGGCACCCCGATGATCACCGCCGGTGACGAGCGCTGGCGAACCCAGAACGGCAACAACAACGCCTACTGCCAGGACGGACCGGTGTCCTGGCTGGACTGGGAGAATCCGCCGGGCGATGCCGCCGCGCTCACCGACTTCACCGCGCGCGCCCTGCGGCTGCGCCGGTCGGTACCTGGGCGCAACGCCTTCTTCGACGCCAAGGACGTCGTCTGGTGGCATCCGGCCGGCCGGCCGTTCGAGGAGGGCGACTGGCACGACGGCGGTCTGCGCACGCTCGGGATCCAGGCCGCCGGGGGTGGGCTGCTGATCCTGCACGCCGGCCCGGACCCCATCGACTACACGTTGCCCGACGTCGTGCTCGTACCGCAGCTGGACACCCGTTGCCCCGACGGCGTGCCGGCGGCCGGCGATCCGCTCCCCCGTGGCTCCGTCATCACGGTGCCGTCCCGCTCGGTGCTGCTGTTCTCCGAGGGCGTCTAGGCCGTGCCGACGCGAGCGGCCCGGCGCCTCAGCGCCGCCGGGTGCCGAACAGGCTGCGGGTGATCTCCCGGCCGGCTTGGGTCGCCATCGACCGCATGAACGATTTCACCGCGGGTGAGCCGAGTACCTCGGCGATCATGCTCGGCTCCTCCTTCTCCTCCTCCACCTTCGGCGCCCGTGCCCTCGGGGGCTCCTGGGCCCGCGGCGGCTCGGGAGCCTCGGCGATCTTCGCGGTGAGCTTCTCGTAGGCCGACTCCTTGTCGATGGTCTCGGCGTACTTGGGGTACAGCGGTGAGACCCGGCAAAAATCGGTGATGCCCTGATTGCCGATCGCTCCCATCAGCGATCGCGGCGCCCGCAGCCGGGCCCACGCCACCGGGGTGGGAGCACCACGCTCGGAGAGCACCGTCACGATGGCCTCACCGATGCCCAGCGAGGTCAGCGCCTCACCCAGGTCGTAGTTCTTGGTGGTCGGGTAGGTCTTGACCGTCCTGGCCAGCGCCTGCTGGTCCTCGGGGGTGAACGCACGAAGGGCGTGCTGGATCCGGGCGCCCAGCTGGGAGAGCACGTTGTTGGGGATGTCGGTGGGCAGCTGCGTGCAGAAGAACACACCGACACCCTTGGAGCGGATCAGCTTCACCGTCTGCTCGATGCGCTCCAGGAACGCCTTCGAGGCGTCGGCGAACAGCAGGTGCGCCTCGTCGAAGATGAACACGACCTTCGGCTTGTCGAGGTCGCCGGCCTCGGGCAGCACCTCGAAGAGCTCGGCGAGCAGCCACATCAGGAACGTCGAGAACAGCTTCGGGTTGGTCTGCTGCTCGGACAGCTCCAGCAGGGTGATCACACCCTTGCCCTGGAACGTGCGCATCAGATCGGCCGGGTCCAGCTCCGGTTCGCCGAAGAACTTGTCGCCGCCCTGGGCCTCGAGGTTCACCAGCGCCCGCAGGATCACCCCGGCGGTGGCCGCCGACACCCCGCCGATTCCCTTGAGCTCGGCCTTGCCCTCGTCGCTGGTCAGGTGCTGGATGACCGCGCGCAGGTCCTTGGTGTCCAGCAGCGGCAGGTTCTGCTGGTCTGCCCAGTGGAAGATCAGGCCCAGGGTGGACTCCTGGGTGTCGTTGAGCCCGAGCACCTTGGACAGCAGGATCGGCCCGAACTGCGTGACGGTCGCCCGCACCGGCAGCGCGACGCCGCCCTCGCCGAGGGAGAAGAACTCCACCGGGAACGCGGTCGGAGCCCAGTCGTCACCGGTCTCGGCGGCGCGGGCCTTGGTGCGGTCGGTCGCCTCACCGGGACGGCACAGGCCGGACAGGTCGCCCTTGATGTCGGCCATCACGACCGGCACTCCGGCCCCTGAGAGCTGCTCAGCGAGGTTCTGCAGGGTCTTGGTCTTGCCGGTACCGGTGGCGCCGGCGACCAGCCCGTGACGGTTGAGCATCGCCAACGGGATACGGACCCTGGCGGAGGAGTCGACCTGCCCGTCGATGACCACGGTGCCCAGCTCAAGGGCGGCGCCGGTGGTCGTGTAACCGGCAGCGATGTCCGCCGCCGCCGAAGTCTTCTTGTCCGCCACGATTCCTCCGTGCTGCATGTCGGGCCGGCCGGTGACGCTCCGCGTTCCGCGGGACCTTACCCACACTAGGCTGAGGGGGTGAACGACCGTCTGGTGTGGATCGACTGCGAGATGACCGGCCTCGACATCGGCTCCGACGCTCTCATCGAGATCGCGGCGCTGGTTACCGACGGCGACCTCGAGGTGCTCGGTGAGGGAGTGGAGGTCGTCATACGTACCGACGACGCGAAGCTGGACGGGATGATCGAGCTGGTGCGTGACATGCACGAGCGGTCAGGCCTGACCAAGGAGGTGCGCAGCTCCACGGTCACCCTGGCCGAGGCCGAGCAGATGGTGCTCGAGTACATCCGCAAGCACGTGCCCGACCCGGGCACCGCGCCGCTCGCGGGCAACTCCATCGGCACCGACCGGATGTTCATCGCCCGGGACATGCCGGAGCTCAACGACCATCTGCACTACCGGATGGTGGACGTCAGCTCGATCAAGGAGCTGTGCCGCCGGTGGTTCCCCCGGATCTTCTACGCCAAGCCGGACAAGGGCCTGGCCCACCGGGCGCTGGCCGACATCGAGGAGTCGATCCGCGAGCTGCGCTACTACCGCGCCACCGCGTTCGTCCCGCAGCCGGGCCCCACCAGCGAGCAGGCCAGGGCGGCCGCGGCGCGGGCCCTCGCCGAGCCCGTGAGCCCGCGCGACGAGGCATCCGGCTGACCCTCGCGACGGCGTTCGCGCAGTGTGCGGACAGAGTTCAGACGGCATGCGGGCGGCGGGCGGACGCGGCGGACGAACCCCTTGGGACCCGCCCGGACGGACACGCTAAGCTACCTTCGCGCCTGGACGGATCGGGCGCAGCGATGGTGGGTGTAGCTCAGCTGGTAGAGCGCTGGGTTGTGGTCCCGGAGGTCGCGGGTTCGAGCCCCGTCACTCACCCCACCGAGCGAACAGCCCGCACCGGCTAGTGCCGGATGCGGGCTGTTCTGCTTCTTCTGTGCTTTTCGCTGCTTCGCCGGGCCGGATCGAACCGGGCAGGGGCTCAGTTCCCGTCGGAGTTCGACCGGTCCGCCGAGGAGGAGCGTCCTCCTGAGGACGAGGTCTCGTCCGGGACGTCCTGGGAGTCCAGTGGCTCGTCAGCCGACGACGACGGCCGCGAGGAGGACGAGCGCGACGGGCTCGAGGGCCGCGTCGAGGTAGACGGCCGAACGGCGGTGGAGGGCCGGGCGGCGGAGCTGCGGGGCAGCGCCCCCGAACGGGGCGTGGACACCGTCCGGATCGGCGGGGTCGGCGCGTGGCTCGGGGTGACCGCGGTGGTCTGGGCCCGCAACGCAAGCCCCGGGCCGTTGCCTGCCACCGCGAACGTGGAACGCAGGTCCGAGGCGCCCACCAACCCGCCTCCCAGCTCCTTGCCGAACATGTCGACACTGACGGTGACAAGGCTGCCCGGGGCCCACTTGCCGGCCGGACGCCAGAGCAGCTCACGGTCCGAGCGCCAGGCAGGAGTGCCGTTCGTCGCCGGGTTGGCGCTCACACGCAGGGAGCGTTCGACGATCGACCGGTCCACGATCGGCTTGTCGAACACGACACTCACGACCGCGTCGGTCCCCACCGGCGCCGAGGCGTCAGGAGTGATCTTGCCCCCGACCTGTTGCCCGGGGGCCAGCGTGCTGAAACGGGTGGTGGTGTGGTTCTCCTGGCCGGTGACGGCGCGCGAGGCCGCCTTGAGAACGTAGGAGGTGTTGGGCTTCAGCGGCTGGCTGGACGCCCACCGCTCGCCGTCCGGGGACAGCGTTCCCGCCAGCGGCACGCCCTGAGCGGTGGTGAGTACGACCTGCGTGAGCTGGCCGTCCATCACACTGGCCGTCACCCGCTCGATCGGAGACACGCCGGCGGAACCGTCAGCCGGGCTGACGGTGATCCTCGGCTGGTCGACCGTCGCCACGTTTCGCTGGGCCGCGAGGTCGAGCGAGTCGGGCGCGCCCTGATCCGCGCAGCCCGCGATCACCAGCGTGAGCAGACCTGCTCCGACTGCGTTCCGGATCCCTCGACGATCCACGCGAGCCACCACTCAATCCCTTTCGCCCCCGGACAGGTGTCAAGTCGACACCACGCTTCTAAAGGTTGAACGAGTGCGACACCAGTGGGTTACGTAACTCACGCATAGTTGCCAAATCCGCATACGCTGCGTGACATCGCAAGCTTCGGACCCGCCCCACCGGGTCGGACCGGGCCTGTGTTAACGTTTTCGAGCGCCCACAGAGGGCGCATCGCCTGGCGCCGTTAGCTCAATTGGCAGAGCAGCTGACTCTTAATCAGCGGGTTCGGGGTTCAAGTCCCTGACGGCGCACCAAAACTCCAGGTCAGATCGTTTTGTCGGTCTCCCTTGGTACTCTCTGGAGATCAAACCCACCGGATACCCGGCGGATACTCCTCCAGGGAGAGGTACAGATGGCCCGGCCACCCTTGCCGCTCGGCGACCACGGCTCGATCACCGTCACACGCTCGGGCGGTAAGTGGATCGCACGTTGCCGGGTCAGGGATCTTGACGGCCGCACCCGCAAGCTCGAGCGCTGGGGGCCGACGCGAACCGCCGCCAGCAGCTCTCTTCAGGATGCACTCCGCGAGCGACGCGGCGTGGAGAGGGCGAAGCCGCTCCGCCCGACGTCCAAGTTCCGCGACGCGGTCGACGTATGGTCGGCGAAGATCGCCGAACGCCGCGAGGATTCCACGTCCGACACCTATCGCTTCTGGGTCGAGAAGGTGGTACTCCCCCGCCTCGGCGAAGTCCGGTTGCACGAATGCGATGTGGCGTACCTGGACTGGTTCTTCAACCAGCTCGCGCGCGAGCAGGCCACCGAGGTCGATTCCGATGGAGTCGTCGAGGAGACACCCCGTTTCTCTGCGAACAGCCGACGGACCATCCGCTCGATCGTGTCCGGCGTCCTGCAACAGGCGGTGCTTCACGGCGCCATCCCGAGAAATCCCGTCAAGGAGCTCGATCCGATCGAGTCGCCCAGGGGACACAAGACGGCCCCGCCGCGCGGCCTCACTGGTGAGGAGCGGCAGCGCCTGCTCGATCTCGTAGACAACGACAAGCTGGCGCAACGGGCGGACCTGCCGGACCTCATCCGCTTCGCCATCGGCTCCGGGCTACGGATCGGGGAACTCTGCGCCGTGCGCTGGATGGATCTCAACCTTGAGGGCCTGCCAGTCACCTCCGCCGACGACGTACGCATGGTTCCGGTGGTCGCCGTCCGCCAGAACGTCTACCCAATCAAGGGGAAGGGCCTGGCTGTGCACGACGGGAAGACCGCCAGCGCTTTGCGGATCGTTCCGCTCCCCGAGTTCCTGACCAGCCTGCTGCGCGCCAGGAGCAGACCCGAAGACGACCTCACATGGCCCGTCTTCCCCGCCGCCGGTCGAGACGGCCTGCCGACGTACCGCTGGCCCGCCAATGTCCGCCGCAGTCTCCGCACAGCCCGGGAGAAGGCCGGCCTCGAATGGATGACCCCGCACACCTGGCGACGCACCTACGCCACCATCCTCGATGACGAGATGTCCCTCACCGATCGCGCGAAAGCGGATCTGATGGGACAGGCGAAATTTCTCAAGGACACCTACGTCAGCCGTGGCGAGTTACACCCTGATGCCGCCGTCGTACTCGACGCCGCTTTACGTTGACGCGTTGACGGCAGCCCGAGCCTCCACTGAACCCGGTTAGTCATGCCCTGCCCCTCGTGCTATGAAGTTGCGCCCACCACCCGAGGGGCCTCAGGCTCCACCTCATCATTCAGCCGCGGATGACCTTTGGCATGCTGGCCTGGCCTATCGATAACTAAGACCATTGGTTACCGAATCCTCCCACGACAACCCAAATAACCAAGATGAGACAATTACATGAAAATAGCTGTGTGCGACCAATCTGTTACTTATGAATTCGAGCGGAGAGACGCGGTCTCCTAGGCCGCCCGGAATGGAGCAACTGGGCCGTTGAGTCAACGACTGGAAGAACTCTCATGGCCCTATCATGTTGTAGATCCACAATCACTGCTGTGAGAAGTACCGCTTGGGACCTTGTCGAGATTTGCAGTGCTCCGACGATACGTTCTACCTTTGTGGAGGGTGCACTTGTGATACTTGTTCGAACGGCGGCAGTCGGGGTCATGGCGTTGGCGCTGACTGGATGCGGTGCCGGTAACGCCCCGGCCGCGCCCACCTCGACTCCTGGTGCGGTCGCGGCTGGTGGCGCGCTGCCGCTGGAGCAGCGCGTGATGCCCGGAGACCTCGCTGGAGTGAGCAGCCCGGCGGGTTTCAAGTCCGCTAATACCCCGGCTGCCTACGTCGATCTGCAAAGCGACCCGAGCGATAAGGACTACGCCCAGCGGCGGGCCAGCGACATAGCCCTATTGAACGGCAAGGGCTTCGTCGCCGGCGCCGTCAAGGTCTACGGCGACGACAACTCGCCCGGCAATGGCGTCTCAGCGGTCGTAGAACTCGGCAGCCCCGATCAGGCCAAGGCGTACGAACAGGCCCTCTACCAGGACGAGTTCGGCACCGACATGCCGCCGCCGGCGGTCAAGGGCACCATCGACGGAACATCGGCCTCGAACACCATCACCGACAAGGAAACCCAAGATGGGGACACGAGCAGCCGAGGCTGGGCGGCGTTCTCCGACGGGCCGTTCGTCTACCTCGAGGACATCCGTAGCGACGCGCCAGATGCTGATCCGCAGGCAGTCCTAAACGCCGCCAAGGCTCTATTCGCCAAGGTCAGAGGTACACACACCCCTTAGGTGTTGGCCTTCCAGATCCTGCCCCTGCTTCGGCACGCTGACAGGTTGCTCTAGGCAATCACCCACCGGCGGGCCAACTTCTGGCGACGCTTCGTCGCCACCAGTGACGCCATCTCAGAATCACCGCCGCTAGGACCGACGTCCGGAGATGCTTCGAGTGTCAGTGCCCGGGGGGAGCAGGCAGGCAGCGAGCAGGTAGGTCCGCCAGCGGTGCGCTGGTGATCATGGGTCGCAGCCTGGTCGCCGTGAGCTTGTTTACTAGGCTCGTCGCGTGTTGGCGCAATCCGAACACTATGACCGTGCAGATCAATGCCCCGGCGCACAGTCCGACGATGGTGTCCAGCGGGTAATGCACCCCGACATACACCCGAGTGAATGCGAGCATTGTCGCCAGAACGGTAGCCGCAGCACCGTCGGCGTACCCGGTCAACCAGCGCCCAGCCATGAAGGCACCTGCGATGATGCAGTGATCGCTGGGCATGGAGTAATCGGTGGCGCATTTCACAAGCACCTCGACGTCGGCCAAGGATAGACACGGGCGTGGTCTGGCGAACAGGGGTGAGATAAGCGCCTGGTTGCACAGAACAGATATGACGGTGGCTGTGCCGGTCAGGAAGATGATGGCCATTCGGTCGCTTGGGCCGGCCTCTCGCCGTGCCTTCCACCACGCGATGACCGACAAGGCCGCCAGTGCCACCAGGCCCGCCCACGATGCATAGGCGGCCGCGATTCCGTGCAGCCACGCGGTATGCCGTGCGAAATCATTGACATTCAGGTACCAGGCGATGTCGAAGTCCACGCAAGCTCAACTTTCCGACAGTGCGAGATGACGATGTGTGACGCAACACCTGCGCTACAGCTAGCTCAGCGAGGCGAGCAGGTCGGTGAGCGCGGCTCTTTCGGTAACCGGTTTCGGACTGGTCGAGCGCAGCTGCCGCAGCACTGTGTCGATCTTGCCGTCGATCGCGGTCCAGGCGGCCTTGTCCTTAGGCTTGAGCCGGGCCTCGGAGTTATCCCAGGCGGTTTCCAGATCGGTGATCCGGGCGCTGGCCCCGCTCTGATTGCCGGCGTTGAGCAGCCTCAAAGTGTCCTGGGTGATCTTCCTGAACCCGGACATGTCGCCGAGCGTGGTGACGTGCGCGGTCTTGGCGACCGGCCCGGTGTTACCCGTTCCCGGGCCGGCGATCCCCGGGGCGGCGGCCTGCGGCGCCACTGGTCCTAGGGCGGTGAGCAGGTCGGTCAGCGCGGCCTTCTCCGACACCGGCTGCGGGCTGGTCGAGCGCAGTTCCCGGAGCACCGTGTCGATCTTGCCGTCGATCGCAGTCCAGGCGGCCTTGTTCTTGGGCTTGAGCCGGGCCTCGGAGTTGTCCCAGCTGGTTTCCAGATCGGTGAT
>Ga0310811_10009298_pt1 | contig 12677 bp, 13 predicted proteins | sample YCmetagenome_FD_207642 | JGI IMG/M metagenome (GOLD analysis project Ga0310811, IMG submission 207642) | Soil microbial communities from experimental microcosm in Duke University, North Carolina, United States - YC | ecosystem: Engineered > Artificial ecosystem > Soil microcosm > Unclassified ... | reverse complement strand
GTCATCTGTCCCAGGATGCGATGCGTCTGCGTGTGCGACCCAATTGCCATTCCCGCGGCCTTCATCTCGTGGGCTTCCTGCCAGTTGATGAACCTCCGGCCGGTTGCAGGAACCACGCATCCTGCCTGCTCGCGAAGCTCCCTCATGAAGTCTTCGCCATCGTGATTGTCAGGGCGCTTGTAGTGACGCAGCACGCTTCGAATCGCATCCTCACGATCGCCCTGAAGGCTGATCGTGACCGGGACCGGAACCGTGAGATCGAGCTGCGAATGCGGTGAGTTGCGCACCAGGTAAGCGATCTCGTCCCACCATGGAACCGTATGAGTCCCCACGTACTCCGGCACTAGAAAGAAAGTTCCAGCGCAGTTGTGGGACTTCAGGATCGGATAGGACACGCAGTAATCGTTGATGTATCCGTCGTCGAATGTAATCGAGATATAGGTTCGGGTGAGAGGTTTTTTGCCTGAGACCAACTCCTCCAGTTCTTCGCCCGCGACGATGGGAAAGTAGCGTTTGAAGTACTTCAGTTGCATCTCGAAGCCATCAGCCGATGCGCTGAATACGTCGCGGTCAAAACGTGTGGTCGATGCGTCCCCCACACGATGATGGTTGACCACAAGGATTCCCGGCTTCGAGCGCAGGGTCTCAAACAACGCTAAGGCGCCCGATCTCTTTAGCAGTGTTGCTGCCAGCTCTCGCTTCGACATTCCCCCGACTTTCCTGCTTTCGACTACCTGTTATCAACTTTGTTGGATGATCTTCGTTCGAGGAAGGTCGTCTATGGTTCAATCCGGAAGCCTGCGCATCAGACCTATCGACCGCAGCGCCATCCCGACCGCTACGCGGGCGCATCCCTTAAGAGTTGCCGCCGTAGGCCGCCAGTCTTTGCGGTCGAAGTCGAAGTAGGCGAGCTTTCCACGATAGCTCCGGCGAATATCACCCCAGGTCAGCATGCCTCGATCGACATAACGCGGCAGGGCCGGAATGTCCCGCCGCAGCACTACATGCCTGTATCCCAGATGGGTCGCCTCCATCGGTTCCACCGGCTGGCCAATCAGGTCAAGGTAATGCAGCCAGCCAATATCTACACCGGCATACACCGAGGCGTCTGCGGTCACGCTGTAACGCGGATTCGCTTCAATGAGCCGGACGACACCATCGCGCGTGTCACGCTTCACCTCGATCTCGCAGATTCCAACATAGCCAACGCCGCGCAGAAAATTGTCGCACAGCGTTGCGATCTCCTCATCCACAACCGGCTCAACCATCGAACCGCTGCCGAAGAGCACCGGATGGGCACGCAGCTCATGCACCACCGTGTGTCCCAGCCTGCGGCCGCCGGTGCCGTAAACCGATAGGTAGCAATATTTAGCGTCATCCCCACCAGCGATGATCTCCTGCGCAACGACCTCCGGGCGCAGCGCCTCCGTATGGGCGTAGCTTGCCAGCAGCACCTCGGCGCTTTCCGCCGTAATCAGTTTCAGACCGCGCAGCGGGTTTCCCTCGGGAAGTGCGTCCCACTCCCGCTGGTGCCTTGGCTTGATCAGACACGGAAAACGGGCATTCGAGACAAAGCCTTCCAGATCCGCGCGCGACTGTATGTAGGTTGTGCTTGGAATGGGCAGCCCATGCTGTGCCGCCAGCGCGTACTGTTGCTCTTTTGTCGCAAGCGCTGCCTGTACTGCAATCGATTCCAGCGAAAAAATGTAGTGCTCCTTGAGAGCGTCTACATGCTTGCCCAGAGCCGAAACAAAAATATCGGCAGCGGGGATGATCACCGGCTTCGCCCCCAGCTTGCGGGCGAGATCGATCATGAACGCGACCCACTCCTGTGGATGAGTATCCGGATTGGGACAAAGGTAGGATTTCCCGTACGACGATCGGAAACCTTCGTGGCTGCCGTCGCAATCCACCCCCACCGTGCGTACTCCGCGCCGAAGAAGATCGCGCATCAGATTCAAACCCGTCTGAAAGACGCTGGCAACGACGACGGGAGGCCAATCACCCTGGGCACGAAGAGCTGTCACTCGTGAATCTCTCCTGAAAGCATCGCAAATCCTCAACTACGATCAAGGCCGGCAGAATAGCTAATGGTTACGCGTCCGTTCTTTGATGCTCTTTGCTAATCGCTCGATCTCCTGCGCCTTCTTGATCACCGTTACCGAGAGTGTATCCTTGTTGCTCTTTGCCACTTCGGCCTTCAGCTCCTGCGTCAGCTGATACAGCTTCTCGGTATCCGCCCGCAGTTCCTCCTGCTTCTTCTCTTCCGGGGTTAGAGGCGCCTTCGCGGCGGCCGGCCCGGTCTTCGCGTCCGAAGCCTTCGGATCCTGACTCTTTACCTGATGATTCGCGGAAGCAGTCTTCTCAGCCGGACTCTTCGCAGTCCCGCTGTCCTGCTGTGCAACACTCGCAGAGCCTGCCATACAGGCCATACATATACCCACTGTCGCGCTCCGTCGCAGCCATCGGGTCATCGGCATCATCGTTGCACTCAAGCTCCCCTTCACCAGCGAAGCAAAGATCCTCTGTTCCGATTCTATTCCCAGCAGAAGCAGTGGGAGACGGACGGCCTCAGGGTCGCTCCTCAGCTGGCAGAGGCAGAGGATTTACCTGTGGGCGGGTACTGAAGCTCACCCCGATGGTTACGACGAAATTAAGGACAAGCGCCACGAAACCCGCATTCAAGCCGAAGAACGGATCGCGGTGCGAAAACATAAGGAATGAGGCAAGGGCCAGCCCCACAAGCAGCCCCGCGATCACACCCGCGGAGGTCACCCGGCCCCAGAAGAGCCCGAGGACAACCCCGGGGAAGAACTGCGTAACTCCGGCGTAGCCGAGCAGCAGCAGTGCCACCAGGGTCGTCGAGCTATGCAGCGCGAGCCAGAAGCTAGTCAGCGCGAGGACAAGGACCATCACCTTCGCCAGCCGGGCGACGCTATCCTCAGACATCTGCGCGGCGAAGACAGGCCGAAAGACGTTTTTCGCAAAGAGCGTGGAAGCGGTTAGCAGGATGATCGCCGCAGGCACCATGGCCGTCAAAGCGCCTGCCCCGCCAATCACGCCCAGGAACCACGCAGGGAAGGTCTTGCGTGCAAGGACAAGCAACGACATGTCGCCGTTCGGCAGGCCGGGAACGATCAGCACCGCGGCAAAGCCGGTAATCAGGATAAAGACCAGGCTGAGGGTATAGAGCGGCGTCACGATGGCGTTGCGGCGCAGGATATCTCCGTTCCTGGCGGTAAATGCTGCGCCAAACGTGTGTGGCCACATGTAAAAACCGCAGGCGCTGAGGACCACGGTTGAGATAAACCAGCCATGCCCCATCGTCTTTGTCGCTCCTGGCATCACCAGATGCGTGGGATGTGCTGCTGCCAAAGCGTGAAACATCGGCGAAACTCCGCCAAAGTAATGCCACGGAACGAAGATGCCGATGGAGAGCGCGGCAACGATCATCAGCAGATCTTTAAGCACGCTGACCCAGGCGACAGAGCGCATCCCTCCGAAATAGACAAACATCGCCACGACACAGACAGCGATCAGCATCGAGACTGTTCGCGGAATCTGGTCGAAGCTGGCCACCTGCACGATGATGCCCAGCCCGGTGAGCTGAATCTGGAGGTAAGGGATCACAAAGAGCACTCCCACCAGCGAGACCAGCAACGGGAGGAACCGGCTGCCGTAGCGGCGCTCGAAGAAGTCCGACTGCGTTTGCAGGCCGTGACGCTGCCCAAGCTCCCATATATACGGAAGAATGTAAAACGACACCACGTAACCCAGCGTGATGTACGCCATGATGTAGAGCGCCGGCCCTCCACGCGAATAAGCCCACCCGCTCGCTCCCAGAAAAGCGAAGGTCGTGTAGATCTCACCCGCCATCAGGAGCCACATGAAGAGCAGCCCAAAGGAGCGGCCCGCAATCGACCACTCTTCGAGATTCATCTCCCGCCCCTTGCCTGCGCGCAGACCGATCAGAGTGCCTGCAAGGACGATGACGAAGATGATGCTCATGGCGACAACAGCCGGCGTCATGGAGTCGTCGGCCCCTTCTTCCGGCGCGACTGCTCCACACGATGCGCAAGCGCCATACAAACGCTGCTGAGCACAATCCACAGCATCAGCCAGAACAGGTTGAACGGCAGGCCAAAGATCATCGGCGAGACGCGGTCCCACCATGGCACCGTGAAGCACATGCCCAGGAAAGGAATCAGGCCGATGATGACGGCTATCAAAGAAGGTCTTTGCATGGCTGTTCTATCGTGCGACGCACTTCAGGCAAACGTGAGGAGCAATCCTGTCGTAAGGAATGATCGGCGCGGGCTTGAGAAGTGTCTGTACAGTGTGCTCGATCGAATCCTCTTTGACCAAACGGTTTTTAATAAAAACGATGCAATGATGACAATTCTCATCAAGGTGTCATCCTGAGCGAAGCGCGTTAGCGGAAATCGGCCTTGATCTGCTCCACATTCGCAACGGTCCGTGCCGTTGCTCTAGGCCTCAGACTTGCCCTTCGCATCTCTCACCTTGCAGGATGCGATCTCTTCAAGCGCGCGTATAGACCCGCAGATGTCGTCCTCGCCATATCCCATGGCCCTCGCCATCCGCAGCTGTTGCTGCGTAGCCGAGGTGGTATACATGGGAACTCCCAGCTCAGCCGCAATCTCCAGCGCAAGGCCGAGGTCCTTTTCCAGCCAGCGCACCGAAAACGTCGTGGAGAAGTCGCCCTTCAGAACAAAATCCGCCTTTGTGGAGACGTAACCTGAGCGGGCGCCGGTGTTATTAAGAATGTCGATCATCATTCGAGGATCCACTCCACCCTTGGTGCTCAGAACAATCCCCTCATTGAAGGCCTGCATGATATTTCCCAGCACCAGGTTCTGCGTCATCTTGGCATGAAGGCCGCTGCCCTGGGGGCCGCAGTAGTAGAAGGTCTTGCCCATCGCCTCAAACAGCGGCCGCGCCTCCTCGAAATCTGCCTTTTCGCCGCCGATCATGAATGACAGCGTACCCCCCTCTGCTCCTGGCTTCGATCCTGTGCAGGGTGAATCCAGGAATCGAATTCCCTTCTCCGCCAGCGCCTTTCCGATCGCCTTGCTCGCCATCGGCGAGACCGTGCTGCAGTCAGCGATCAGCGATCCACGGGCCGCGCCATGCACAAGCCCCTGCTCCCCCAGGATGACGTCGCGCGACATCGCCGTATCCCCCACGCAAAGAAAGGTCGTCGAGCAGCGGCGGGCCACCTCTTCCGGAGTCTTTACAACCTCGCAGCCGTGCTTCTGCGCAAAGGCCGCAGCCTTCGCGCCATTGTGCGACCACACCGTTACCCGGTTACCGGCCGCGATAAGGTTGCGGGCCATAGGACCGCCCATAATTCCAAGACCTAAGAATCCGATATCTTTCACGCATCTCTCCTTTGATTCGCCGCCGCCGGACTGCCCACACTTCCCCACAGCCCAGCTCATCCGCGCGCTGCTATTGTCGTATTGTCATACCACAATACCAGCTACGCCCGGCGTCTGTCCGGGAGTTGCGGGTTCCATGATGTATCGTGAAGAATGCCAGTTTCGGACATCAATCCGACCGTTTCCGAGAAAGTATGCGCTTGAAAGTTCGGCCAATTCGCAAAAGTTCCATCAGCGACGACATCGTTCAGCAGATCATCACCCTCATCTCCAACGGAGATCTCAAGGCGGGTCAGCGTCTTCCGTCCGAACGCGATCTCTGCGTCAAGTTCGCGGCCAGCCGTTCTTCTCTGCGTGAGGCACTGCGCTGCCTCTCCATCATGGGCGTCCTCACAGCCCGTCCGGGCGAAGGCACCTCTGTCGCAATGGATGGCACCAAGTTCATGGATACCGTGCTGCAGTGGCGGATGAGCACCGAGCAGCACGACATCGAGGACCTGATGGAGGTCCGCATGGCTCTTGAAGGCGTAACCGCTTCCAGTGCAGCCAAAAATGCCGAGGGACAGGATCTCAAAAAGCTCGAGGATCTCGTTGCCAGGATGGAGGAGTCTGTCGGTGACGCCCGCCGCTTTGCTGCACTCGACCTCGAATTTCACCTCTGTCTGGCCAAAGCGTCCAACAACAAGCTCGCCCTCGATCTGGTTGCCGTCATTCGCGGACAGCTGGAGCGCGGCGTCGCCAAGGTCCTGCAGCTTCCGGACGCCATGCCGCTCTCCGTGGAGGAGCACAAACAGATCCTGCAGGCCGTAATGAATCGAGACTCCGAACAGGCGCGCGCAGCCATGCAGCATCATCTGCAGGCAGCGGTGCTACGCCATCGCGCCGCCGTGGAAGCCTCTCTCCGGCAGGAAGTCTAGCATCGCAAGGGCCGCGCGACTGGTCATCGCGAGTTTCTCAGGTACTTCGCTCGCGCCTCGTGCAGCTGTCCTACCGCGGGCTCTTCCAACGGACATGGCGAACCAAGCTGGTTCGCAACCAGGCAGATATGCGCAAAATGTTCGACCGTCTCCATCTTCAGAAACGCATCGAGCAGACTCTCCCCATAGGCCACGGCACCGTGGTTCGCCATCAGGATTGCGGTATGATCCGGGATAAGCGGGGCCATGCTCGCGGCCAGTTCCGCCGTTCCCGTCGTCGCATAAGGAGCCAGCGGCACCGGGCCCAGCGTCATCACCGCCTCTGAGCACAACGGCACATCCAGTGCCTTGCCTGCACAGGCGAAACCCGTCGCTACCGGAGGATGCGCATGCACGACCGAATTTACGTCAGGCCTCAGGTTATAAATGGCAAGATGGATGCCTATCTCGCTTGTGGGCTGCCTTGATCCGGCGATCTTTCGCCCTTCAAGGTCCACCAGAACCATATCGTCCGTCTTCACCAGGTATTTGCTGCAGCCCGTAGGAGTCACCAGGATCGTATCGGAGTCCATCCGTACCGAAAGGTTCCCGGAACTGCCCGGCATAAAGCCAAGCCGATAAAGCCATTTGCTGAACCTCGCAAGGTCGCGCCGTAGTTCGAGTTCTGTCGCGGTTCCAGTTGCAATCAAAGGGCAGCTCCTGTTGCCATCTATTCCATCACATTTTCGCTGCCCTGATCGAACAGCATCGTTGAGAGATGCATCTTATCTAGAAATCGAGGTCTGATGAACACAAATGAAATCCTCAGAGCATGGTCGGGAATCCTTGCCGGCCGTAAACCATCGCTTTCGATTGAGATAACGAAGGAATGCCCCCTTCGCTGTCCCGGTTGTTACGCATTTGATGCAGCTCATCTGGGTGGTGAGACGGATCTGCGTCAACTCTCCGACTTCAAGGGCAGCGAACTTGTCGAAAAAATTCTGGCCATTGTGGACCGCGAGCGGCCGTTGCACGTATCCCTGGTCGGAGGCGACCCCCTGGTTCGTTACAGGGAACTGGAGGAATTGATTCCGCAGCTTGAGTCTCGCGGCGTCCATACGCAGATCGTCACGAGCGCCTTCCGCATCATCCCGTCCTCATGGAAGCAGTACAAGAAGCTCAACATCGTCGTCTCCATCGATGGCCTGCAGCCCGAGCACGACGAGAGGCGTAAACCGGCTACCTACGAGCGCATCCTCAAAAATACCGCGGACGCAAAGATAACCATCCACTCCACCATCACCGGCAATATCGCATCCCGGCCAGGATACCTGGAGGAGTTTCTTCGCTTCTGGAGCGCGCGGCCCCAGATCAACAAAGTCTGGTTTAGCCTCTTTACCCCTCAGATCGGGGCAGAAGGCCCGGAGATCCTGACCCCGGAACAACGCGTCATCGTCGCAAAGGAACTCCTTCGCCTGCGTACCCTCTATCCCATCCTGGACATGGCAGAAGGACTCATTAAGGAGATTCTCTCCCCTCCCACAAGCCCTGCAGAGTGCATCTTCGCCATGACAACTGCGACCATCTCAGCCGATCTTCGCACAAAGATCACGCCATGCCAGTTCGGAGGTGAGCCGGATTGCTCACAATGCGGCTGTATCGCATCCATGGGACTGGCGGCCGTAGGGCACCATCGCGTGCTGGGACCACTCACAGCAGGCCATCTTTTTCACGCCTCCGACAAAATCGGACAGTCCCTGCGCGCAGTACGGCACTCTTTTACGAAGACATCCGAAGAGCCGAGGAATGAGGTCTTCAAAATTCTTTCAAACTAGCATGGTCGAAGTCAGCGAAACGCATCGCGATGCTTCACAGCAGAGGGAGAGGTTCTTTATGGCGCAGTTAACTTATGAGATCGATCCGGCACATTCTTCCGTTCACTTCAGCGTCCGCCACATGATGGTCTCAAACGTTCGTGGCGAATTCTCAAAGATCTCCGGGACCGTAAAGTACGATCCGGAAAATCCTCAGAACTCCAGCGTCGAGGCCACCATTGACGCTTCCTCCATCAATACTCGCGAACCTCAGCGGGATGCCCATCTGAAGAGCGCCGACTTCCTCGATGTGGAGAAGTTTCCCGTGATGACCTTCCGCAGCAAGCAGATCGAGCCCAGGTCAGATGGAGTCAGAGTCCTGGGAGAACTGACTCTTCATGGAGTCACCCGCGAAATCGCTCTTGAGGTACAGGACCTCACGCCGGAGACAAAGGACCCCTGGGGAAAGCAGCGGATTGGAGCATCGGCGACTGCCCGGCTGAGCCGAAAAGAATTTGGTCTAACCTGGCACCAGGCTCTCGAGACAGGAGGGGCCCTCGTCGGCGATGAGGTAAAGATCACACTTGATGTGGCCGCCGTTCGCTCCTAGGCTTTACCGAATCTCGCAAACTTCCGCCCCAAAATCAATAAGGCCAGCCTAAACGGGCTGGCCTTATTTCTTAATCTTCTGGAGCACCGAGTGGGAATCGAACCCACGAATACTGATTTTGCAGACCAGCGCGTTAGCCACTTCGCCATCGGTGCTCATCACTCCGCCACGAAACCTCCGTGCCGGAGTGCAATCCATAACAGCTTACCTTACTTCGGCTGAGCCGCCGTACGAAGATACGGCTTGACCGTCTTGTATCCCGGGAAGAGCTTATCCGCTTCTTCGTTCGAGACTGCTCCGGTGATGATGATGTCATCGCCCTGCTTCCAGTCCGCCGGGGTTGCCACCTTGTGTTTCGCAGTCAACTGGAGCGAGTCGAGCACGCGGATAATCTCATTGAAGTTGCGGCCGGTCGCCATCGGATAGGACAGCGTCAGCTTGATCCGCTTATCCGGGCCGATCACAAAGACGGTACGGACAGGAGCATTGTCAGCAGGGGTGCGCCCCTCGCAGCTGTCGCCGGCATCCGCCGCCAGCATGTCATACAACTTTGCGATCTTCAGTTCGGGATCGCCGATGATCGGATAGTTTACGTCAGCTCCGCTGACGTCCTTGATATCGACAGCCCACTTGCTGTGGTTCTCGACGGGATCAACACTCAGGCCGATCACCTTGGCTCCGCGAGCTGCAAACTGCTTTTCAAGAGTCGCCACTGCTCCCAGCTCAGTCGTGCAGACTGGCGTAAAGTCCTTCGGATGGGAGAAGAAAACGGCCCAGTTGTCGCCGATCCACTCATGAAAATGAATTGTGCCTTGTGTCGTTTCCGCAGTAAAGTCCGGAGCTACATCGTTAATGCGCAGTGACATGTTCTATCTACCTTCCGGGGCGGTGCCCCACGTTCGATTTTCCCTTCTGGGCCGAAAAAAACCACCCGGCACGATGGCTTGGGTGGGTCTGTGTGCTACTCGAAAAAATTACTTCGATTCAATCATGCACACACCCTCACCGGCCAACAGCAACAGCAGGTCAGGAGCGCGTTTTGCATCATCGTCATGAATCGTCAAATATTTCGTACCGCAGCTGGCACAGCCAGCATCAAGCTGTTTGACTTGAATTGCGGTCTACCCAAACCATAGTCCCGGGAGCACCCCATGTCAACCATGCCCACAGCGCTCAACGCCCACATGGCATTCGAGTACGCACTCCTCGATGTCTTCGCGGAACGGCCGCTCGAAGGCAACCAGCTCGCCATCTTTACCGACGCCCGCGGATTAACCACCCCCGAGATGCAGGCCATCGCCCGTGAGACGAATCTCTCCGAAACCACCTTCCTCTTTCCTCGCGAAGCAGCGATCGAACAGCAGCGCGGCGTTCGCGTGCGCATCTTCACGACCGTAGAAGAGCTTCCCTTCGCCGGACACCCCACACTCGGCACAGCGAGCTGGCTCTACTGGAACCATCCCCGCCTGCAAGGTGCAGAGACCATCTCGCTCGATCTCAATGTCGGCTCCATCCCGGTTCGCTTCTCCCCTCCCGATCCTGCCAAACCAGGCATCTTCGGAACCATGCGGCAGAACGATCCGATCTTTGGTCCTGCGCAAAGTCATGCTGAGCTTGCAGAGATCCTCAACATGCCCCTCGAAGACATCGACACCTCCTCTCCCATCCAGACCGTCACCACGGGCAATCCCTTTTGCATCGTGCCGCTTCGCTCTCTTGACGCGGTACAGAGACTCTTCATTCCACAGAACAACGCCGTGCAGAAGTATCTGCAGCGGCAGCAGGCAAAATTTTTCTACTTCCTTACACGAGCCTCGATTGGCAGCGGCGCCGACTGGCATGCGCGCATGAAGTTCTATAACGGAGAAGATCCAGCGACCGGCTCAGCCGCCGGTCCTGCCATTGCGTGGCTTGTAAAAAACGGACTCGCGCAAAGCGGCCAGACGATCGTCATCGAACAGGGCGTCGAGATGCTGCGTCCCAGCCGTCTTCACGTCTCCGCGAAACTCGCCGGCGAAAACATCACCGAAGTCGAGGTCGGAGGGCGCACCATTCCTGTTGCAATGGGACGCCTTTTCCTGCCGTGATGCACTTAATTTCAACAGGCAGGCTTTGTGAATCTCCAATAAATTCGCGCCTGTTTCACTTTGCGGTGGATGTGCAAGTTCTAATCTTTCCTCTTTTCGCTCTAAATTCGCCGTTGCGCTCGCGCACGTCTCTTCATACTCTTGGCAAGCGTTAACGATTGTTCGCGTACGCAATGTGCGGAACGTCGCTGATGAGTCTTTCGCCTGTATTACTGAAAACCTGAGTTGAGAGGCGCTCGGCTGCCAAGCAGTCGCGGGTCTTCGAACCAAGGCATCGCAGCCTGCAACCCAGCCGCGTGCAATCCGTTTTGACGGCTCTTGCACGCAGGCCAACCGGCAGATCGATCCACCTGGTTCGAACCACACCTCGCGAGGCAACCTGCGTCGCCCGAGCCTCTCTCGCACCCTGCGGCCCGGCCGTCCCATCGCTCGGAGTCGCCACTGTTCCCTCAGGAGCAGACAGGAGAGCTTTGCCTCTTCTCTCTGCTCTCTCCCGGGAGCGGACAGGAGTTGTGCGCCCGAAATGCGCCGGCCGTGCCTGCAGGGGATTGCCTGAACCACCCAGGCATGTGGATCGTAAACCAGACGATCTGCACCGCCTGGCCCACCCGCCGGCAAAGCCGCTACGGCTGCCGCCGGCAGAAGCGAGACTGAATTGCGGCCTAAGAAGACGATCCTCTGCGTAGACGATAACGAACAAGCCCTCTCCGTTCGCACCTTCCTGCTTGAGACCCGTGGCTACCGTGTGATTCCCGCGCTCTCGCCCCAACACGCCCTTGAGGTCGTTCAGCAATCTGTCCCCGGATCGCTCGACCTTCTGCTCAGCGATCTCAATATGCCCCAGATGGACGGCAACGAGCTCGTCCGCCGCGCCAAGCAACTGCAGCCCGCGCTGCCCGCGATGATCGTCTCCAACACCGCCGGCGGATCCGACCGCGCCTGCTGCGCCGACGTATTCCTTCCCAAGGGCGCTAGCTCTCCGGCTGAGATGATCGAGCGCATCCGCGTCCTCGTCGCCCGCAAGCGCGGCCCCAGGCGCTCGCACTTCGCCCCCAGCGTCGCTCTCGACCCCGCTATGGCCTCATAGGTCCGGCCATGGCCTCGTTGGTTCTTCCATGGCCTCGTTGGTTCCTGCGAGGCCTTACATAAAGAAGATTTCGTAGCAGGATTGCCAGGTCGTAGCCAGGCGTAATCTGATTTGCAATCTATCCGCGAATCGTCATTCTGAGGCGAAGCCGAAGAATCCCTGTATTTCGTCTGCGGAGACGACTTACGCTCAAGGAAATGCCATCCTCCTTGACTCCCCAGGAGGATGGCATGTAAGCCGAACGTCGTTGTTTATCTTTCTCCGGTTCCTTTAAACGCCTCTGAAGGGAAGTCCTCTTAACCCGGAGAGGTATGCGTCAGGGAGCCAGCACAATCCGCAGATCACGAAGATTGTTTCCCGTGGGCCCGGTCGTGATCGCGTCTCCAAGTTTTTCCAGCAGAGGATAGCTATTGAAAGACTGCAAGGCATCTTCAACGGAGCTTCCCGCGCGAAGCGCCCGCTCTACAGTCGTTCCATCCACCACACCGCCTGCAGCCGGGCTGTTTCCGTCCACACCGTCGCTGCCTGCGCTCAGAACCACCATCTCTTCTCCGGCAATCCGGCGCGCCGCCTCCAGCAGAAAATGCTGATTTCGTCCGCCATTGCCCGTAGCTCCCTGAGGAATCGTGACCGTCACCTCGCCAGCCGAAAGCAGACAGACACGGCCGCTCAACCGGCGCAGTTCGCGCATTCGGTTGACCAGGTAAGCCGCAGCTTCCTCCGCAGGCCAGTCGTCGCATGTATCGTCGACAACCACCTGCCATCCCAGCTCTGCCGCCCTCTT
>Ga0310811_10009297_pt1 | contig 12679 bp, 7 predicted proteins | sample YCmetagenome_FD_207642 | JGI IMG/M metagenome (GOLD analysis project Ga0310811, IMG submission 207642) | Soil microbial communities from experimental microcosm in Duke University, North Carolina, United States - YC | ecosystem: Engineered > Artificial ecosystem > Soil microcosm > Unclassified ... | reverse complement strand
GTTGTATCCCACCGAGACGGCGAGCTTGGATTCCGCGTCGTCCAGGCACAGGATCATCCTCTTGCTCTGGAAGGCCTTCCGGATCAGGTGGGCCCAGGCGATCGTCATCGGCGCCCCGTAGCGGGGCAGGTTTTGCGTGCCGCAGGCCACGAACGTCTGCCCGTCGAAGTCCCCGGCCTTCCCCTGGAGCCCAGACACCCAGCGCAGCGTGCCGTTCACCTCGCCGTGGTTCCCCTTTCCCGAGGAGTCCGCGACCCGCGTTCCCTTCCCTTCGTTGAAGAGCCATTGGCCGACGAGCCCGTTCTGGACGGCCGGCGGGACCGGTGCCGGCCCAGCTCGCTGGGTGATCTTCATCTTGAGCAGGCCTTCCGCTTGGGGGAGCGCCGCTTCGTATATCGACCGCGCGTGCGCGAGGAGGTTTTCTTTGCGGGCCGGATTCTTCTCGCTCTCCGCCAGGTCCCACCATCCGTCGGCGACCTGCACCCTGGACGTAAGGTCCGCGACGGCGGCGAGTTCCTTGGCGGCAAGAGTCTTGAGCGGTCCCTCGGAAGCCTTGGCGAGACGGGCCAGGCCCTCCCTCCAGCGACCTTTCGTCAGGCAAAGGTGCTCGCCCAAGACCAGGTTGGCGCCGGGGTCCTCCGAGTTCGTCGCCAGCGTCTGTTCGGCCTTCTTCGCCTTCTCGGCGGCGGTCTTGAGCTCGGCGACCAGCTTGCCCATGGAGTCCGCGCGGGCGCTGAGCGGCAGGTCCTTGGCCTTCTTCGAGATCGCCAGCGCCGCCTGGGCCGAACGGGCGGCCAGGTCGAACTGATCGAGATCGAGCGCCCCCCGCGCGACCTTGAGATATCCCTCGGCGAGTTTCTTCAAGTCCTCCGCCTTGGTGAGAAGCGGCTCCGCCTTCGAAAGCGCCGACCCTTTGAGGGCCCAGGCGTCGACTTCGTAGCGGAGGCAGAGTTCGTCCAGGGCGGACTGCAGGGTCTCCAGATCCGCGGAACGGGCCGAGAGCTCGACGGACTCGCGCAGGAGCACGTATTGCGCGCCAGGGTCGTCTTTCGTGTCCACGCCCTGCTGGAGCAGCTTCCTGGCGAGGATTTGCTGGCCGGACATCGTCTTCACGCCGTACTCCGCCTTGAAGACGTCCCGCACGATCTTTTCCGCTCTCGTCTGCTCTTCGGCCGAGGGGACCGGCAGTTTCGGGTCCTGGGGGGCGCCAAGGAACAGGCTGAGAAATCCGGCGAGAATCGGCGCTACCCGTCCCATGTCAACGATCCCATTCGCAAACGAAGGTCCGCCGCCCGCCTCCGCCGACATTGTTCCAGGTCTCGGCGTTGCCCTTGGCGAAGAGTTCGACGGCGTGCTCGAACTCCAGGTAGTTGGGCTCGCCGGGTTGCCAATTGGTATAGCGGACCGGTTCGCCGGTGACCCATGCCCACACCTTGGCCTTGACGTCATAGCTGAGTCCGATCCAGGGGCCGTTCTCCTGCGGGACGTTCACGAGCCCGGCCACGAAGCGCCCTTCCTCCTTGGAGGCGATCGTCACCAGGTGTCCCCCCTGCTTCTCGCAGAACGCTTTCGCCTCGGCCCAGGGCAGCTGCTCCGTGAAGAGTTTGTACGAGTGTCCGTCCAGTTGTCGGGCGTCGGGCGGGGGCGGAGGTTTCGGCTCGGCCGCCCGCGCCTCGCCCAGACGCTTCTCCGCCTTGACGCGCGCCAACCCCGTCAGGGTCGGAAGCGCCGTCTCGTACAAGCCGCGAGCGTGCGCGATCAGGGTCGCCTTCCGGAGCGGGCTCTTCTCCTTATCGCCCAGTTCCCACCACCCGTCGGCGACCTCCAGTCGAACCCGCGCTTCGCCGGAGAGTTCCTTGGCCGAGAGCCTCTTCGCGTCGGAATCGGGTCCTTTTGCCAGGAACGGGAGCCCTTTCTCCCACTGCCCCTTCGTGACGCAAAGGTAGTCGCCCCAGGCCTGATTCGCGCCCGGGTCGTCCGGTGTCTGAGCGAGCGTCTGCTCGGCCTTCTTCGCTCTCTCGTAGCCGGCTTTGGCGTCGGCGATTCCCTTCGCGACCGACTCCGCGCGCAACGCGAGGCCGATGTCCCTCGACTTCTTCGCCGCGGACAGCGCCGACTGTGCCGAGCGGGCGGCCACATCGATCTGATCTTGATCGCAGGCTTCCGAGACTACCTTGAGCTGTGCTTCGGCCAGGCGCTTATAGTCGTCGAGCTTCGTGATCGCCGACTCCACTTTCGAGAGAGCGGATTCCTTGAGCGACACGGTTGTGATGGCGAAGCCTTTGTAGAGCTCGTCGAGCGACCCGAGGAGCGTGTCGAGGTCCCCCGAGCGGCTCGCCAGATCGACGGACTCGCGGAAGAGGACGTAGCGCAGCGTCGCGTCGTCCTTGGTCGCGACTCCCTGCTGGAGCAGCGTCTTGGCCAGCTTCTGCTGCGCCGTGGTCGATTTTACGGCGTACTCTTCCTTGAAGACGTCCCGGATCGTCTTCTCCCCCTGCGCCTGCGCATCGTCGGCGGGCGGGGGGAGGCGCCCCTCCTGTCCGGGGGAAGCCAGGAGCGCGAGCAGCCAAAGGAACGCGGTCCGGATCGTTTGCATCGCGTCCGCCGCCTTCAGCGTCGGCCAAACTGGTGGAGCTTCTGGATTTCCGGGGCCGTGAGCGCCCGCGTATAGACCCGAAAATCGTCGAGGCTCCCTTTCAGGCTCTGGTCGTCATGCGCCCCCAGCCGTTCCAGGGACAGAGGCCCGAACAGGTCCACGGCTCCCACGAGCACTCCATTGGCGTAGAGCGAAACGTTTTTCTCCGCTCCGACCCAGGCCAGATGGACCCACGTGTCGATCGGCGCGGAGTAGTCAAACGCGTGATCGGCCACCTGCAGCTTCGTAAATCCCACCCTCTTGGTATTGATCGACTGCTCCAGGCGAAGACTCGTCCCCTTCGCATAGCCGACGGTGTCCGTGATTCGGGCGGTGTGACTGGGCGCTGCCTCCCTCCGGACCCACATCGCCGCGGTCCAGGGGGCCGGCACGTCCCCTGCGTCCAGGATTACCCGTTGCAGGTGCCCGTCGAAATGGAGGGCGCCGCCGATCTGCCCCTTGACCCACGTCGCGCCTTCGATCTTGCCGTTGTGGCGGTTGCCTGAGGAATCGTTGATGACGTCTCCCGTGCCCTCGTCGAACTTCCAGTGCGCAAAGAGGCCGCTCGAGAACCAGGCCGGAGCGCCCGAGGACACCCGCTGATTGACCTTGATCTGCTGAATGCCCGAGAGGTTGGGAAGCGCCCGCTCGTACCAGAAGACCGCGCGGCGCCGGAGGGAATCCTGCGAACGCCCCTTGTCCTTCTCGGCCAGATCCCACCAGGCGTCGGCGAGGGACACCTGCTCCGATGCGACGGTCGGCTCGGAAACGTCCAGGCGGGCCAGGTCCCTGAGCTTGCCTTCCGGGCCCTTGGAGAGATGCGGCAGTCCCGCGACCCAGTCCCCCTTGACCAGGCAGAGGAACTCTCCCATCGCGGCGTTCGCGGCGGGGTCCTCGGGGTTCGTCGCGAGAGTCTCCTTCGCCTTTCGAAGTCCCTCGGCCCGTCCCTTCAGCTCCGAGAGTTCCTTGGACTTGGCATCCGCCTTCGCCGCGAGGACCGCGTCTTTCGCGGCTTTCGCGACCGGGACCGCACGGGTTGCGGCCTGGGTAGCGACCTCGATTTCGTCGGCGGCCAGCGCATCTTCCGTGAGTTTCAGGAAGGCGGTCGCGAGCCGCTTCTGGTCCTCGGGGTTCCGGACGGCTTTCGTGGCCGCCGTGAGGGCCGTCGATTTCATGGGAAAGGGGGCGACCTTGAAATCCGCGGCCATCTGATCGATGGCCGCGATCGACGTCTCGGCGTCGCCGCCGTCGGCGGCCAGGTCCCGGGCCTCTCGGAGGAGCACGAATCGCGAAGGAGGGCTGTCCTTCGTCTCCGCGGCCTGCTGGAGCAGCTTCTTCGCGAGCGATTGTTTGTCCGTCAGCTCTTTCTTGGCGTACTCGTCTTTGAAGATCTTCCGGATGAGGGCCTCCTGCTCCTTCTGCGCCGCCGGCTCCGGAACGGGCAGTTTTTCAGGAGCGCCGTCCTGGCAAAGCGGGGATCCGGCGAGCAGCAACGCGACGAGCCCGGTGAGGAACGGTCCGTTCAGCCAATGCATCGTCGCCCCGTCAGTCCGCCCGCCGCAGCTTGATCTGATCGAACTTGATCGTGGCGTTCCGGCCTTCCAGCCCGAGGTACTCGATGCGGGATTTCGTGGTCTTCATGCGGGTCTTTTCCTTGCCGTTCACGTGGATGATGTACTCCCCGTTCGTCAGGAGGACCGTGATGACCGTCTCGGGCTCCTTCGTCCACCAGTCCGTGTAGTCCAGGTTCCAGCCGTTGCCGGTGCCCTTGGCGTTGGCGAAGAACGCGCGTTCCGCGTCGATCAGCGTCGCGAGCGAATTGGGGCCGTCATAGATCAGGAACGCCGCGCAGTTCTTGTTCGGGTCGAGCGTCACCCTGGCCGTGAAGCCGTCATACTCCCCTTTCGGAAACTGCATCTTGAGAGTGGTGGTTGAGCCGGGCTTTCCGGCCACCTCCACGGGATCGCCCGGCTTGCCCGGAAGGTTGAAGAGCTTGGGGTCGGTCACATCCACCCACGTCCCCTTGAGGAGTCCGCTCACCCGGCATTCGGCCAGACGCTTCTCGACCTTGGTCTTGCTCAGGCCCGAGAGCTTCTCGAAGGCCTTGGCGTACCAGATCCCGGCATGATCCTTGAAGCGCTCCTTCCCCGGGGACGGCTCCTTCTCGGACAGATCCCACCAGCCGTCGCCCACGGCCAGCTGTCCCGGGGCGTCCGTGGGATTGCTCAATTCCCTCTGCGCCAGGGGGGCGTAGGCCTGGTCGGTGCCCTTGGCGAGCATCGGAAGCCCCTTCTCCCAGTCCCCTTTCACGGAGCAGAGGAACTGCCCGACCAGCAGGTTTGCCGAGCCGTCCGAAGGGTCGACTTCTAGCGTCTCCCGCGCCTTGCGCAGCTTCTCGCTCTTGGACTTGAGGTCGGCGATCTCCTTGATCCGGGCCGTCGCCCGGCTCGTGAGGGAAAGGTCTTGCGCCTTCTTGGCGTACTGCAGCGCGGAGGCGGCCAGTTTGTCGGCAAGCTCGTAGTCGTCGGCGATCACGGCCGCATCGATCAGCTTGAAGGACAGAGAGACGAGCGTCTTATAGTCCTCGTAGGTCCGGGCGGCTTTGGCGGCCTGGCTGAGGACGTTCATCCTCATGCCGGCGGCGTCGACCGTAAACCTCCTTGCGAGTTCGTCGACCGCCGAGAGCGCCGTCGCGGCATCGCCACCCTGGGTCGCAATGTCCCGGGCTTCCCGCAGGAGCACGAACTGGACCTTGAGGTCGTCCTTGCTCTGCAGGGCCTGGGCGAGCAGCTGCTTGGCGAAGGCCTGGCGCTCCGGCTGGCCCCTCTTGGCGTACTCGGCTTTGAAGACGTCCTTCACCATCTTCTCCGCTTCCCCCTGTTCCGCGGCGGACGGGGCGGGAGCCTTCTCCGGATCCTGGGGCGAAGCCGCCAGGGTCAAGAGCGCGACGAGGACGAGCACGCTCTTTCCTTTCGACACAGGCCGACAAACCCTCTTCCCATTAAACACCATGATCAGTCCGCTTTGTGGAACTGAATGCGGTCGAATTTCACGGTGGCTTCGCGGACCTCGAGCTCCAGGTTGCTGAAGCGCGTCTTCGAGGTCTTGACCCGGGTCATCTCCTTCGCGTTGAGGTAGACGATGTATTCGCCGTCCCCGATCAGGATCGTGACGAGCGCCTCCTCCTCCTTGTGCCAGGCGGTCTTGAAGTCGAAGTTCCAGGAGGCGGTATCGCCGCGGGCGTTCACGAACATCTTCCGCTCCGAATCCACGAACGCGGCGTAGCCGTTGGGCGGCTCGTAGATCACCCAGCCCGAGCCGTCCTTGGCGGAGTCCAGAAGGATCCGGACCGAGATACCGTCCCACTCGCCCTTGGGGAACTGCATCTTGGCGGTGCTGATCATGCCCTTCTTCCCGACCACTTCGATCGGGTCGCCGGCCTTGCCGGGCTGGTTGAACAGCCGGGGTTCGGTCATGTCGACCCAGTTCCCCCGAGTCAGGCGGGACATCCGGACTTCGTTCAGGCGCCTTTCGATCTTCGTCTTGTTTAGGCCGGTCAGGCGCTCCAGCGCCTTCGCGTACCACTGGCAGGCATGGTCCCTGAGGTTGTCCTTCGCGGTCGAGGTCTCCTTGTCCGAGAGGTCCCACCAGGCATCGCCGACGGCCATCTGGGCTGCGGCATCGGGCGGGTTGAGCAGATCCTTCTGGGCGAGCGCCTTCGTCGCCGGGTCGGAGCCCTTGGCCAGAAGGGGCAGGCCCCGGGGCCAGTCCCCCTTCTGCAGGCAGAGGAACTGTCCGAACACGAGGTTCGACGTCTCATCGTCAGGGTTGGCGGCGAGCGTTTCCCTCGCCTTTTTGATCTTGGCGAATTTCGCCTTCAGCTCCGCGATTTCCCGGCTCTTGGCGAGAACCTTGCCGTTGAGGGGGACGTCCTGGATCTTCTTGAGGAGTCCGGCCGCGGAGGCGAGGGTCTTCTCCGCCGATTCGTACTCGTCCGCAAGGAGGGCGGAGTCGACGAGCCGGAGCGAGGCGAGGACGAGCGGGCGGATCTCCTCCGGCGTTTTTGCGGCCTTCCCGACGCCGGCCAGCACCGAGGTCTTGAGGGCGGCCGCGTCGACCGCGAAACGCTGCGAGAGCTCGTCGACCGCCGAGAGCGCCGTGGCGGCGTCGCCGGCTTGCGTCGCCAGATCCTTTGCTTCCCGGAAGAGCACGAACTGGATCTTGGGTTCGTCCTTGCTTTGGAGAGCCTGGGAGAGAAGCTGCCTCGCCAAGGCCTGGCGTTCGGGCTGGCCGCGCTTGGCGTAATCGTCCTTGAAGATGTCCTTGATCATCTTCTCCGCCTCGCTTTGTTCGGCGGAGGAAGGAGGGGGACTCTTCTCCTGCTCCTGCGGCGAGGCCGCGAGGACCAGGAGGGCCAAGAGCCCCGCGAGCGCTCTAGCCCGGACCATGGGAGACCTCTTCATCGGCGGCTCCCGGCACGTTCTTTCGCAGGGCACATATCAGTTCAGAGCCCGGTATTCGAAGGACAGGATCCTCAGGGTCTCGCCCTCGGCCCAAATGTGGAGGTGACCGACGGTCGCGACGCTCCGGGACGTGAGCGCGATGGCCTCTCCGTCCAGCCACACCCGGACGTCGCCGCCGCGCACCTTGAAGGACACTTCGTGGGCCTTCCCTTCCATGCTCCGGAGCATTTCGGTGGGCACGAAGACCGCATCCTCCCCCGCCAGGCCCTGGTGAACGGCGAACTTCAGCCGCGTGAGATTGCGCAGCTCGAAGCGGATCCGGAATTCGCCGTCCTCGAACTTGTCCTTGCTCTGAATGGCCTGGTTCACGGAGGCAAGCTTCTCCACGGCCCCGTCGCTCACCTTCCATCCGTGCTTGCAGATCTCGTTCATGAACTCGAGGGTCTTGCCGTCGAAGAGCGCCGTCCAGCCGGCGGCGGGCTTTATCCCTGGAGCCTTGGGGGAAGGCGGGCTGGGCGGGATCTGGATGCTGCCTTCGTAGTCCTTGACCCGTCTCTCCAAGCGAACCCGGTTCAGCCCCGCCAGCTGCGGAAGGGCCTGCAGGTACCAGTAGCACGCCCGGCGGCGGACGTTTTCCCGCACGAGGCCCGATTCCTTCTCCGCCAGCTCCCACCAGAGGTCACCCGTGGCGACCTGCTCCCCCGTAGCGGCGGGGGACGCGAGATCCGCGGCGGCGGCCGCCTTCGGGCCGGGGTCGCTCCCCTTGGCGAGATGCCCCAGGCCGCTCAACCAGTCTGCGCGCACGAAACAGACGAAGTGCCCGACGACGAAGTTCGCGTCCGCATCCTCAGGGGTCTTCGCCAGCGTCTCCCGGGCCTTCTTGACCTTCTCCTGCCGGGCTTTCAGGTCCGCGCTCTCCCTGCCCTTGGCATCCAGGCGTGCGACGAGGGGGATGTCCTTCGCCCTCCGGGCGCTCTGGCCTCCGGCCGCGGCGGCCTTCTCGGCGGCCTCGTAGTCGCCGGCCGCCAGGGCTTCGTCCGTCACGGCCGCGTAGAGCCGGGCGAGTCCGGCGAAATCGTCGAGCGTCTTGGCCGCTTTGGCGAGCGTCGAGAGCGCCGCGGATTTCATCTCGACCTCGTCGACCTCGTAGCGAGCCCCCAGTTCGACGATCGACTTGAGCGCCGTGGCGGAATCGCCGTTCTGCGTGGCCAGGTCTCTGGCTTCGCGAAGCAGAATGAAGCATTCCGGACCCCGATCCTTCGATTCGACCCCGAGCTTGAGGAGCTTCTTGGCAAAGGCCAGCTTCTCGGCGGGCGATTTCTTCGCGTAGTCGTCCTTGAAGACCTCCCGGACCAGTTTCTCCGCATCCTTGAGGGCCGGGGCGTCCGGCGCCGGCGCCTTCTTCGGCGCCGCCGGCGCATCCTTAGGTTTGGCCCCGCGGTCGATCGCGGGGTCCGCCTTTCCGGAGAGCTCGGCCGGCTTCTCGGACTCGGAGGGCGCCGGAGCGGCGACGGCCTCGGAGGCCGTCACCTCCTGACCCGGAATGAGCCCCAGGACCTGCACGATGGTCAGAAGGTCCTTCGACCGCTCGTCGAAGCGGATCATGAACTCTTCCGTGGCTCCGTCCCGAAGGACCGCGACCCTCGCCCGCGATCCTCCCCGGACCCGCGCGACGAAAGTCCCCAGAAGCGCGATCGACTGCTCCCGGCCGATCTTCTCCAGATCCTGGCTGTCGAAAAAGCTGATCCGGTCCGTGGAACGGATGGTGTCGTCGACGTACGCGTTCTGCCCTTCCCGCTTCATGAGCGCCACGAGGGCTTTCACCTTTTCCCCGGTCTCTCCCATGGTCCGGCGCAGTTCCGTGGCTTCCACTTTCATGCCCTTGAGATCCGCGTAGGCTGCGGCCACGCCGGCAAGGTTGATGATCGAGACGTAGTAGTCCAGGCGCCGCCGCCGTTCGGGCGGGCTGAGATCCTCGTGCGTCAGCGTGGGTTTCGACTCCGGATCGGTCTTGGCGGGTGCTTCCAGGGCGGAATCCGATTGCTTGGGAGGCGTAGCGCCTTTGAGCGGGATCGAGTCCGGACGCTCCGGCGCCGGATGGGCCGAGACCGGGCTTGCCAGAGGCATGGACTCCACGGACGAGGGCGCCGGGCGGGCGACGGAGGGCTTCAGCTCCGGATTCTCTTCCCGATTCTCGCGGAGCGACCAGAATCCGGCGAACGCGAGGAGGAGGGCGGCAACGCCGACGCCCGCGGCGAGGAGCCGGTAGAAGAACGCTTGCCTCGCCGCCTCGGCGGTGACGCTCCGGACGGTGCTTTTCCGCTGCGGCAGCGCGGGCTCCTCGGGAGCCTCCTCCTCCATCGACTGCCAGCTCGCCACCTTTTCGATGGCGCGATCGAGGTCGCGCTCGAGGCTCTGGGCGGAATCGGGCCTGGAGGCCGGATTCTTGGCCAGGAGTTTCCGGACGATTTCTCCCAGGACGGGAGGGATGTCCGTCGCGGACTTCCACATCGCCGGAGGCGGCTCGGACACGTGCTTGAGGAGCAACGCCGTCGGGTTGGGGGCGGTGAACGGGGGGTGGCCCGCGAGTCCCTGGTAGAAGATCACGCCGAGCGAGTAGAGATCCGAGCGGCCATCCACTTTCTTGCCCTGGACGTGCTCCGGAGAGACGTAATGCGGCGTCCCGATGAAGGTCCCCGTTTCGGTCAGCCGCTGCGTCTCCTCCGCTTCGATCGCGATGCCGAAGTCGGCAATCTTCGCCCTTCCGTCTTCGGCCAGGAGAATGTTCGCCGGTTTGATGTCCCGGTGCACCAGGCCCGCTTCATGGATGGCGCGGAGGCCGCGGGCGACGTCCCGGATGACGTGGATCAGCCGCAGACGGTCGAGCTTGGGCTTTTCGTCGAAGATGGTCTGGAGATCCATCCCCTCGACGTGCTCCATCACGAGGAAGAGGAGCTCGTTCTCCCGTCCGAAGTCGAAGACCTGGACGATATTGGGGTGAGGGCCGCCAGGATCTTGGCTTCGCGGTCGAAGCGGAGCCGGAAGGAGTCCGACGCCGCAAGCTCCGGCGCCAGGATCTTGAGCGCCACGATCCGGTTGAGAGGCGTCTGCCGGGCCCGGTAGACGTAGCCCATGCCGCCCCGGGCGACGATCTCCAGGATCTCGAAGGACCGGAAGACGTCGCCTTTCTTGAGAGGGGCGTGATCGATGTCGTACTGGGTGAGGGTCCGCGCGGCCCATCCGGGACTCCGCTTCTCCTCGCGCGCCAGGAGTCCGCCCAGGCAGTGAGGGCAGATACCACCGAATTCCTGCTCCAGCTGGGCCTTGGGCAGCTCCCTCCCGCAGCGCTTGCAGACGGTGGTTTCTACCATAATGTAAGCTTCAACGTATTCTAGCGGGATAAGAGGAGGGCGTGGGGTGGCCGTTTAAATAATTAGCCGTTCATTTCACGGAAGCCAGGGCCTTCATATCCGCTTCCGTGAGCGCGCGGTCGTAGATCCGGACGTCGTCGATGACGCCCGGAAACGGCTGATGAAACCCGGCGAATCCCAGGGTCAGGGGGTCCGGCGAGGTGACCGGCGTTCCCGTCCTCCGGGCCGATGCATCGATCTGACCCCCGACGAAGAGCGTGACCTCGTCTCCCCGTACGACCGCCCCGACGTGGTACCAGTTCCCCGCCTCGATCTTGGTCTTGCCCTGGAGCGCAATGAGCTCCTTCTCGCCCGGGCCCCACTGCTGGAAGAGAAGGATGCCCTGCTGGTTCTTCCCCCCCGAGAAGAGCCCGTAATTCCGCAGGCGATGGTCCCCTTTGCCGACGAGGCGGGCCCAGTCGACCTGGTGATCGTCCTTCCGGAACCAGAGCGCGATCGTGAGGTCTCCCGTGAGCCTGAGCGAGGGGGCATCGGCGACGACCACCTGCCCGTCGGCGCCCCCGAGGCGCAGGCCTTTCCCCACGCGCCCCTGGACCCATTCGGTCGTGCCGGCGATTTTGCCCTGGAGCTTGTGTCCCGAAGAATCCTCGGCGACGGTTCCCGAGCCCTCGTCGAGCTTCCACCAGGCGACGATCCCGCCCGGGGCGGCGTCCTTCCCCTTGCCCGCCACTCCGGGAACGCCGCCGCCCGCGAGCGCGGCGATCGCCTTCTCCAGCTTGAGCTTGAGCAGCCCGGAGGTCCGCGGATAGGCCTGCTCGTACCAGTGAACCGCGCGTTCGCGCAGCTTCTGCTTGCCGGCGCTTTCCTTGTCCGATCGATCCTTCCAGGCATCCCCCAGGTCGACCTGTTCCTGAACGCCGTCGGGGCGCGCCAGATCCTTCTGGGCGAGAGCTTTCAGGTCTTCATTCGAGCCCTTCGCCAGAAGCGGGAGCCCGACATCCCAGTTTCCCCGCGTGAAGCATTCGAATTGACCGAGCTCCAGATTCGCCGCGGGGTCGTCCGGATTGGCCAGAAGCGTCTCCCGGGCCGCTTTCACCCGGGCGCCTCTCGCCTTGAGATCCGCAGCCTCGCGAATCTTGGCGTCCGCGCGGACGGTGAGGGCGACGTCCTTGGCCTTCCGCGCGGCCGGCACGGCGGCGGCCGCCGCTTTTTCGGCGATGTCGAAGTCGTCGGAAGCAGCGGCCTCATCCACCAGCTTGAGGTACTGCTCGGCGGCCGCTTTGGCACTTTCGGGAGTCTTGGCCTCCTGGGCGAGGGTCGACAGGACGCCCAGTTTCAGCCGGGGGCCGTCCACCTCGAAGCTTCCCGCGAGCGTGCCGACCGCCTGCACCGCGGTCGCCGCATCCCCGGACTGAGCCGCGAGATCCGCGGCCTCTCGAAGCATGATGTACTGCGCGCCCGGGTCGTCCTTGGTTTCGACGGCCTGCTGCAGGAGCTTCTTGGCCAGGGCGATCCGGTCGCCCGGGGCTTTCTTGGCATAGTCGGTCTTGAAGACTTCGCGGACGAGCTTTTCCTTTTCCTTGAGGACGCCGGCATCCGGAACGGGGGCCCGCCCCGCCTGGAGGAGGCCCAGCGCCAGGAGAAACCATGCCGTCATGGACGCGCGTCTCCCGCCGAAAGGCGGACCCGAGCCATCATTCACTGGATTCTACCTGCATGAGAGGGACGACATGGGGCGGCGTTTAAAGATTTCCGCTAGGAAAAAGCCGCGAAGAGATCCCGCAATTCCTCCTGGCACTCGGATTCGCTCTCCGTGTACGAGCGGATGACCTTCAGGATCGACTCGCGGAAGTGAACGCGGGCGCGGTGGATGCGATTGCGGACGTCGCTTTCCGAGACGCCCAGCTGCTTGGCCAGCTCCGCGTACGACGGGCCCGCCGTCGCGCCGTAGTTCAGGTGGGTCTTGAGGGTTTCGAATTCTTCGAGTCTCCTCGAGGCGGCGTACTCCTCGCGCAGGCCCTGCATCGCCTGGGAAAGGACCCGGACGGCCCACTCGCGGCGGAAGAGCTGGTCGGGCGTTTCCCCCTGAGAGCGGCCGACCAGGCTTTCGGCCTCGGCCTCGTCGAAGTTCAGCGAGAACGGGGCGACCCCTCCTCCCCGCTTCAGGGCCTTCGAGCGGTCGTAATGATCCGAAAGGTAGTGCTGGAGCG
>Ga0310811_10009296_pt1 | contig 12680 bp, 7 predicted proteins | sample YCmetagenome_FD_207642 | JGI IMG/M metagenome (GOLD analysis project Ga0310811, IMG submission 207642) | Soil microbial communities from experimental microcosm in Duke University, North Carolina, United States - YC | ecosystem: Engineered > Artificial ecosystem > Soil microcosm > Unclassified ... | reverse complement strand
CATCGCCCAACAATCCCGCTGCCGACGCCGACGGCAATGTGCTGGTCACGCCGGGACGGCACATTCCGCTCAATCCCGCGCATCAGTTGCGAGCGGGCGCCGATGTGCAGGTTCTGGAAGGACTGTCGCTGGGCGCGGACCTGGCGGTAACCGGCGGCCAGTATTTCGACGGCGATCCGGCCAACCAGAACGCGAAACTGCCGGCTTTCTGGACGGTCAACCTGCGCGCCAGCTACCACCTGACGCCGCGCTGGGAGGTCTTTGGCCTGGTAAACAACCTGTTCGACCGCCACGATGCCACCTATGGCGCCTACTATGACGCCGATCCGGGCGACGATCCGCGCACCATTACCCTGCGCCAGCCCATCTCCGCCCAGCTGGGGATTCGCGTGGCGCTGTGAGGCTGGCAAGGACGGGCGGCTGTCTCTATATGTCCGCCCGCCATGCTGCGCCTGACCGACATCAAGCTGCCGATCGACCATCCGCCGGAGGCGCTGAAGAGTGCCATCCTGAAGCGGCTGAAGATACCTGCGGCGGCGCTGAAGGGTTTCACGGTTTTCAAGCGCGGCCATGACGCGCGCAATCGCTCGGCCATCGCCTACATCTATACCGTCGATGTGACGGTGGCCGACGAAGCCGCCGTGCTGGCACGCAAGCCCGCAGGTACGAGCCCGTCGCCCGACATGACATACCGTTTCGTGGCCCAGGCCCCGGCGCGGCCCTTCCTGCGTCCCGTCGTGGTAGGCGCAGGGCCCTGCGGACTGTTCGCGGCGCTGATCCTGGCGCAGTCGGGTTTTCGTCCCCTCATCCTGGAGCGCGGGAAGGTGGTGCGCGAGCGGACAAAAGACACCTGGGGCCTGTGGCGGCGTTCGGTGCTCAATCCGGAATCCAACGTCCAGTTCGGTGAAGGCGGCGCAGGCACCTTTTCCGACGGCAAGCTCTACAGCCAGATAAGAGATCCGCGCCATCTTGGCCGCAAGGTCCTGACCGAATTCGTCCGGGCGGGCGCGCCCGAGGAGATCCTCACCGAGGCTCACCCCCATATCGGGACCTTCCGCCTGGTCACCATGGTGGAATCGCTGCGCGCGACGATAGAGGAGCTGGGCGGGCAATACCGCTTCCAGAGCAAGGTCACCGATCTGAAAGTCATTGACGGCGCCCTCGCCGGCGTCGTGCTGGAATCAGGCGAGGAGATCGAGGCCGATCATGTGGTGCTGGCACTTGGGCACTCGGCGCGCGACACCTTCCAGGTGCTTCATGACCGCGGCGTCGCCCTTGAAGCCAAGCCCTTCTCGGTGGGTTTTCGCATCGAGCATCCGCAAGGGCTGATTGACCGTGCCCGCTATGGCCGCTCCATCCGGCAGTTGGGCGCCGCCGAATACCGGCTGGTGCATCACGCCAGGAACGGCCGCAGCGTCTACAGCTTCTGCATGTGCCCGGGCGGCACAGTGGTTGCGGCAACCAGCGAGCCGGACCGCGTCGTCACCAACGGCATGAGCCAGTATTCGCGCAACGAGCGCAACGCCAATGCCGGCATCGTGGTGGGCCTCACGCCCGAAGATTTCGCCGCTTACGGCAAGGGACCGTTGGCGGGCATCGCCCTGCAGCGGCATTTCGAAAGCGCCGCCTTTGTCGCCGGTGGCCGCAGCTATCGCGCACCCGCGCAGCTGGTGGGCGATTTTCTGACGGGCCAGCCATCCGCCGGGCTTGGCGAAGTGATGCCGTCCTATCGCCCAGGCGTGACGCCGACCGATCTTTCTCACTGCCTGCCTGATTACGCCATCGCCGCGATCGGCGAGGCGCTGCCCGCCTTCGGCCGCCAGATTAAGGGCTTTGACCGTCACGATGCCGTGCTTACAGGGGTGGAAACGCGCACCTCCTCGCCCATCCGCATCCAGCGCGGCGCCGATTTCCAAAGCCTCAACACCCGCGGCCTTTTTCCGGCAGGCGAAGGTGCAGGCTTCGCGGGCGGCATTCTGTCGGCGGCGATCGATGGTATCCGCGTGGCGGAAGCCGTCGCCACATCCATCGCCAGGGGCTAAAGGGAAATCTGCGAGCGCAGCGCGATGGCGCTGGCCGAAATATCGCCCGCCGGCGCCTCGACATGGTTCACCTGGATATTGTCGTAATCCAGCATGAAGCGCAGGCCCGCGGTGGGATACCAATTCAGTCCCACGCTCCAGATGTTCTGTTCGCCGCCTGTCACACCGCCGGCCGCCGCGCCCGCAAGGGGATCGAAGGCCAGGTCGGTATTGCTGTAGCGCGCCGCCACTTCCCACGCGCCCCATCCGTCCTTGCCCAGCGGATGAACGGGCTTGAGCCCCCGGAAGCTGGCCGAGCCCGCATCGTACCGGCGCGGCTCGCCCGTCAGCGAAACCGCCGCCATCGCATACCAGCCTGAGAAACCGGGATCGGGCAGCGCGGTACGGCGCGTGACGTCGAAATGAAAATAGCCGCCCTGGCCATAGAAGCGTCCGGACTGGGCGGCGGTTTCCAGCCCCCATTCCGTCATGCTGTCGGCATCGATGGAACCGGTATCCACGGTATTGAGGGGCGTAACCGCCACTTCCGGCCCGCTGCCCAGATCCACAGTGTTGGGCGAGCCCGCGCCCGCCGCCTTGTCGGTGAACTTGAAAACATGGGTCAGATCGGCATCCAGCAGCCATTTGAAATTATCGCCGTCGACCGCCAGGAAGGCCGCGCGGCTGACCAGCGCCTGCTGCGAGTCGAAATTGCTTGTCTGGGTCGCCTTGCGGCCGGTGAAAGCCAGTGACAACAGATAGCGTTCGCCCTGGGCCATGATGTTGAAGCCTTCGCGGCCCGGCGCGCCGGCAATGCCGCGCGCAATGTCGGCCGACGAGGCACGCTCCAGGAAAATCAGATCGCCGGAACCCGTGGAATCGTCCAGCCCGGCCGGTGGAGAGAAAGCGCCCACACGGATCGCGAAGGGCTCGAAATCATATTGGAGCGAGGCGGTGTAAATGTAACCGCTCTTCTCTATGCCGTTACCGCCGAAATCATAGGTGAAATTGTACGACCAGTCCTTCCACGCCGTGCCGACAAGGCCGACCTGGGCGCGGCGGAAATTGGTGCCGCTGTTGAGGTCGGTGCCGCGCCCTTGCGAAAAATAGCCTGCATCGAACTGCACCAGGCTGCGCAGCGAAAGCGAGAAGGCGCCGTCGCGCGACGTGACGGAGAGCCGGCCGTTGGCCAGGCTGAGGCGCGGCTGATCATCCAGCCGCTTTTTCAGGTCGGCATATTGGCCGCTTTGCGCGCGCCGGACATCGGCGAGCTGCGTGGCGGTGACGGCCGGCTGGGCCGCGGCGGCCTGCTGGCGGCGCATCTGGTCGAGCTGCTCGCGGACATCACGCAACTGCTGTTCGACAGCGGTGATGCGCGAATCCGATGCCGCCGCCTGTCCCGCCGCCAGGGCGGTTGCCGTCGTGGCGGGTGCGATCAACACCGCCGCGGCCCCCAGCATAATTCGCGGCAATGTTTGCATGGCTTTCCCCTCAAGCGAATCGGCCTGCCCCTCTTTACATGGCCTGCCTCGCCGGGTGCAAAACGCCAATGACGCGGGTGCGCCCGGGAGGGGTTGTCCGAACCGCCCCAGACGCGACAGCTTGCGACATTCCTGATGCTGCGCCGGCCATGTGTTTGCCTCTATACTTGCACGGCAATCGGCGTTGCGGGCCTGACGGAGCTGCAGGATCGCCCTTGGGGAACCCCGTGCTGAAAATCGCGCTCAAAAGGATCGGAGCCGGCCAGCGGGCGGTGCGCGCATGACCTGGATCGTCAAGGTCGCGCTCGACCGGCCCTATACCTTCATCGTCCTGGCCCTGCTGATCCTGATCTTCGGGCCGTTGGCGGCGATAAGGACTCCCACCGACATCTTCCCCAATATCGGCATCCCGGTGATCGGCGTCGCCTTCAACTTCACCGGCCTGTCGCCCGACGAGATGGCGGGCCGCATGATCGCGCCCTATGAGCGCATCCTGTCCACCACCGTCAACGACATCGAGCATATCGAGAGCCAGTCGATGGCCGGCATGGGCATCGTCAAGATATTCTTCCAGCCCGATGCCGATATCCGCACCGCCACCGCCCAGGTCACCTCGGTGTCGCAGACCACGCTGCGCCAGTTTCCCGCCGGCGCCCAGCCGCCGCTGATCCTGAACTTCAATGCCGCCACCGTGCCGGTGATCCAGCTTGCCATGTCCAGCGACGTCCTGTCGGAACAGCAGGTGCTGGACCTGACCATGAACTTCATGCGCGCGCGCCTGACGACGGTGCGCGGCGCCGCCGTGCCCTATCCCTATGGCGGCAAGACCCGCCAGGTGCAGATCGACCTGGATCCCCAGGCGATGCAGGCCAACGGCCTGTCGGCGGCCGACGTGCAGGCCGCCTTCGCAGAGCAGAACCAGATCACGCCCACCGGCTCCATCAAGATCGGCAGCTACCAGTATGTTGTGAAGCTGAACAATGCGGCCAGCACCATCGCCGAGATGAACAACCTGCCGGTCAAGACGACGGACGGCGCCACCGTGCTTTTGCGCGACGTCGCCCATGTGCGCGACGGCAGCCCGCCCCAGACCGGCGTGGTGCACGTCCGCGGCAAGCGCGCCGTGCTGTCCACCATCCTGAAGAACGGCAACGCATCGACCCTGGATGTGGTGCAGAACATCAAGAACCTGATCAAGGTACTCAAGACCCAGTTGCCCGAATCCCTGCGCATCGACGTGCTTAACGACCAGTCGCTGTTCGTGAAGGCGGCCGTCAACGGCGTGATCCGCGAAGGCGCGGTAGCCGCGGCGCTGACCAGCCTGATGATCCTGCTGTTCCTGGGCAGCTGGCGCTCCACCGTCATCATCGCCACTTCCATTCCGCTGGCGGTGCTGTCGGCCCTGATCGGGCTGTGGGCCACGGGCCAGACGCTGAACATCATGACCCTGGGCGGGCTGGCGCTTGCGGTGGGCATCCTGGTCGACGACGCCACCGTCACCATCGAGAACATCAACTGGCATCTGGAGCATGGCAAGGGCGTCTATGACGCCATCATGGACGGCGCGCGCCAGATCGTGCAGCCCGCCTTCGTCTCGCTGCTGTGCATCTGCATCGTCTTCCTGCCGATGTTCCAGCTCACCGGCGTGGCCGGCTACCTGTTCGTGCCCATGGCGATCAGCGTGGTCTTCGCCATGATCGCCTCCTTCATCCTGTCGCGCACCCTGGTGCCGACCATGGCACACTATCTGCTGAAGCCGCACACCCGGGCCGCCGATGGAGGCAAGCACGCCCCGCCCCACCTTCTGGGCCGGCTGCAGCGCCGCTTCGAGAACGGCTTCGAGGAGATGCGCGAGCATTATCGCAACCTGCTGGCACTGGCGATGACCGCCCGGCGCGCCTTCCTGATCGGATTTCTGGCGCTGGTCGCGGCCTCCCTGCTGCTGGTCCCCTTTCTGGGCGAGGACTTCTTCCCCGCGGTCGACACCGGCCAGATCACTCTGCATGCCCGCCTGCCCGCGGGCACGCGCATCGAGGACATGACTCGCCAGTTCGACCGGATCGAGCAGGCGGTGCGCAAGGTGATCCCGCCCGGCGAGATAGACGCCATGGTGGACAACATCGGTGCCCCGCGCAGTTCGATCAACACGATCTACAACAATTCGGGGCTGGTGGGCGCCCAGGACGGCGAAGTCTATATCAGTCTGAAGGCGGGCCACCGCCCCACCGCCGGTTATGTGCGCCGCCTGCGTGAGCTGCTGCCGCGCGCTTTCCCAGGCACCATGTTCTATTTCCCGCCGGCCGATATCGTCAGCCAGATTCTGAATTTCGGCTCGCCCGCGCCGATCGACGTGCAGGTGGCCGGCACCAGGCTTGAGGATTCCACCGCCTTCGCCCGCCGATTGCAGGGCCAGTTGCGCGACGTGACCGGCATCGCGGACCTGCGCATGCAGCAATCCAATTCCTATCCCCAGCTCAACATCAATGTGGACCGCACGCGCATGGCCGGCTATGGCCTGGTTGAGAGGGATGTCACCAACGCGCTGGGTACAAGCCTGGCCGGCACCTCGCAGTCGGCGCCGAATTTCTGGCTGAATCCCAAAAACAACGTGTCCTATCCGATGGTGGCACAGACGCCGGAATACCGCATCGACACCCTGGCGGCGCTGGAGAACCTGCCCATCACCGGCTCGCAAGGCCAGTCGCTGGTTCTGGGCGGCCTGGCCAAGATCACCCGCAGCCATGCCAACACCGTCGTCACCCATTACGACATCATGCCCACCATCGACCTTTACGCCGCCCCGCAGGGCCGCGACCTGGGTGCCGTCGCCCACGATGTCCGCAAGGTCATTGATGCCAACAGGCAGTACCTGCCGCGGGGGGCAACCGTTACCGTGCGCGGGCAGGTGCAGACCATGGAAAGCGCCTTCTCGGGCCTTTTCTTCGGCATTCTGGCCGCGGTGCTGCTGATCTATCTGCTGATCGTGGTGAACTTCCAGTCCTGGACAGACCCGTTCGTCATCATCACCGCCCTGCCCGCCGCATTGGCCGGCATCGTCTGGATTCTGTTCGTCACCGGCACCACCTTGTCGGTCCCGGCGCTGACCGGCGCCATCATGTGCATGGGCGTGGCAACCGCCAATTCGATCCTGGTGATTGCCTTTGCACGCGAACGGCTGGCGGTGCACGGCGACGCGGTGCTGGCGGCGGTCGAGGCCGGCTTTACCCGCTTCCGCCCCGTCATGATGACCGCGCTGGCCATGATCATCGGCATGACGCCCCTGGCGCTGGGCCTGGGCGAGGGCGGCGAGCAGAACGCCCCGCTGGGCCGGGCGGTTATCGGCGGCCTGGTTTTCGCGACCTGCGCCACGTTGATTTTCGTGCCGGTCGTGTTCAGCATCCTGCATGAACGCAACGCCCGCCGCGCCGCCACCAGAGCCACAGAGGCCGGAGAAGTCCATGCCTGACAAGAACCCCGACGATTCCCCCGGGGCCGATCCGGCGCGCGACCGGATGCTGCGCCATTACCGGCCCGCGGGCCTGGCACGCTGGGGTATCGCGGCGCTGGCGGTGGCCGGCATCGTGGCGATGGCCGGCATCGGCTGGCGCTATTACCGCGGCGTGGAAACCCGTGACTGGACCGAGGCCCAGACCGTGCCCACCGTGCAGCTTGTCCATATGGGCGCTGCCAAAAATGGCGGCACGCTCATGCTGCCGGGCCAGCTTCAGGCCTTCACCAACGCCCCGATCCACGCCCAGGTCACCGGCTATGTGAAGAAGTGGTACGTCGATATCGGCGCGCCGGTGAAGAAGGGCCAGCTTCTGGCCGAACTGGACACGCCCGATCTGGATGGTCAGGTGCAGCAGGGCCGTGCGAACCTGGCCAATGTCGTCGCCGCGCAGAAATTGTCGGCCGCCACCGCCAAGCGCTGGAACGCGCTGTTTGCCCAGGGTGCGGTGTCGCGGCAGGACAAGGACGAGAAGGATGCGGACCTGGCCGCCAAGGATGCCGCCGTGGCAGCCGCCCGGGCCAACCTTTACAGCCTTCAGGCGCAGGAAGGGTTCAAGCGTCTGGTCGCCCCCTTTGACGGTATTGTCACCAGCCGCACGGTCGATGTCGGCGCGCTTGTCACCACCGGTACTACCACGCCGGCGCTGTTCACCGTTTCAGACCAGCGCCGGTTGCGCCTTTATGTGAACGTCCCGGAAAATTATGCTGCCGCCATCCGGCCCGGGCTCAAGGCGAGGTTCGCGGTGCCGCAGGCGCCGGGCCGGACTTTCGTCGCCGACCTGGTGGCCAGCGCCGGTGCGGTCAACCAGGCCTCGGGCACCACGCTGGTTCAGTTCGGTGTCGACAATGCCGACGGCGCGCTGCAGCCCGGCGGCTATGCCCAGGTCACCTTGCCGCTGCCGGCCGGCATAAACGGGGTGCGCCTGCCCGCCACCGCGCTGACGTTTCGCGACCAGGGAATGGTGGTGGCCACGGTGAACGGCGAAGGCCGCGTGCACCTGAAACCGATCAACATCGTGCGCGACCTGGGCCAGGCGGTGGACGCCACGGGCGTGAGCGACAGCGACCATATCATCGACAATCCCTCCGATTCGCTGTCCGAGGGCGACAAGGTGCTCGTGGCGACGGCCAAGTAGCGCCCGGCGGCCTGCGCCGCTATAAGTCCTTCCGCTCTTGGGAGGAAACGCATGCGTGGATTATTGAAGCTGATGGTGGTGGCGCTGGTGCCGGTCCTGGGACTGACGGCCTGCGAAAAGAAGTCCGACGCCGCGCCGGCCTCGACCTACACGCTGACGCCCGAATCCAACGCCAAATTCCTTGCGGACTTCGCCAAGCGCCCCGGCGTGGTCAAGCTGCCTGACGGGCTGATGTACCGGGTGCTGCAATCGGGCAATGGCCCCACGGTGCAGAAGGGCAGCGATGTCGTGACCGTCTACTACCGGGGCGCGCTGATCAACGGCAAGGTGTTCGACCAGACCAAGCCCGACGAGCCGCGCCAATTTCCTGCCGGAGCCCTGATCCCCGGCTGGGTCGAGGCCCTGGGCAAGATGAAGACGGGAGACATGTGGGAAATCGTCATCCCCTCAGCCCTTGGCTATGGCGAGGACGGTGCCGGCGATGCGGTTCCGCCGGATCAGACGCTTGTCTTCACCATGAAGCTGGTGAAAGTCGAATACGCGCCGTAAGGCGCGACCGGCGAAGCCGGGCAAATCGGTCCGGTGGACCGATTTGAGCGCCAAACGCGCCGAGCTTGGGCGAGGCGCAAGGCAAAGTTCTTCTTTGTATTCCCCCTCCGTCGGCAGCTCGGTCTGCATACCGCAGACCCATCGCTGCGTTCGCACGCTGCCGCTACTCACCCTCCCCTTCCGGCGCGCTTTGCGCGCGAAGGGGAGGAAGCCGGTGTGCGCTGCTAGAATTTATACCCCAGCGTAATGCCGCTCATCCGCGGGGCCAGCGGCACGCATTGCAGCACGCCGGCCGTGTTGGCCACGCCGAAAGTGCTGTTGGGCGCCGAATTCAGCACGCCGTTATACTCGGGCATGCAGACGGGCGTTCCCACCACATTGGTCATATAGACGCCGAAGTCGAACTTGCTGCCTGCGATGCCGGTGACATTCGCGCGCAGGTCCAGAAGGCCATAGGAGCCGGTGCGCTGGCTGGGATTGAAGGTGCGCAGGTCGGCATTGTAGCGGCTCTGCCAATAGTAATGCGCCGTGAAGGACACATCATCGACCGGCACGCCGGCAATGTCGTGGACACCGGTGGCGTAGGTGACGGTCTGGCTGGTCTGCCAGCTGGGAAGCGGGAAAGGCGTGCCGGAAAGGTTGGTGGTGCCGGTCGGCAACAGATAGCCGGCGGGCGGCGTGAAGGAATAATCGGTGTAGTGCGCGTCCAGATAACTGCCGGAACTGTTGATGGTCAGGCCGGGCAGCGGGATGATGCTTATGTCCCATTCGGCGCCATAGATGTGCGCCGTCTTGGCGTTCAGCGTGACGTTGTCGTTGGTGGTGTTGATGCAAGAACCGGCGTCGAACAGCGACTGGGTGCACGGCACGCCGCCCGGCCCGGTCGCCAGCGTGACGTTGGGCAGCGCCGTCAGTATCTGGATATCGTGATAGTCGGTGAAATAGGCGGACAGGTTGGTGCGCACGGGAATGTCCCAAATGCTCCAGTCCGATTTCACGCCGGCTTCATAGTCCAGAACATTTTCCGGCTTGGCCACGGTGACGGCGGGGTTGATCGCGGTGGAATTGATCGCCCCCGAACGATAGCCCGAACGGCTGGTGATATAGACCAGCGTGCCTTCCCACAGGTCGTGGTCGATCGCCAGCGTCCAGGTCGGCTTGTGGAAGCTGGCGTTGATGTCGGTATCGCACTGCGAGAGCGGCCTTAGTATGCCGTTCACGTCGGTCAGGGTGCAGGCGTGGGTAATGCCGCTATAGCTGATGCCGTTGAAGGTATAGCTGCCCGGATCGAAGACGCCGTTGGGCACCCGGGCGGTCGACGCCGCGCTGGCCGGGAAAATGACGGTGCGCGTTCCCAGATGGGCAAAGCGCTCGTCATAGGTATAGCGCACGCCTGCCGTCAGCCGCGTGTCGGGACGCACGGACCAGGTCGCCTGGGCATAGCCGGCGTATGAGGTGTTGCGCTGGCTGTTGGCGTTGCCGTCCTGCAGGGTGATGCCCTTGCCCGGCGCCGGAACGCCGTTGTTCGGAATGAAGAGATAGAACAGCCCGCCGTCATGGGGGCTGTCTTCCTGGAAGAAGAACAGGCCCGCCGTCCACTTCAGGTCGCCGGCGAGTGCATCGCCATTGACCGTCAGCTCGGACTGGTAGGACTTGTAGTCGGGCGTGATGTATTCGTAGTCGGCGGTATCGTAAGGCAGGCCGCGCCCGATCGACGTGCCGCGATTGTCCCACCAGCGATAGGCTGTCAGCCATTTCACGTCGAAGCCGGCGAACGTCTTGTTCACGGTCGCCGAGACGGTCTGGTAATGGCCCACATCGGCATTGCTGACCGTCTGCTCGGTGCTCCAGAAGCCGTATTTCTGCTCTCGCAGCACCGACTGCTGCAGCGAATTGTAGGCCGCCGGATCGGTGTTGACCGGGCCCACGCCCGCCGCCGAGAAGGACGCGTAATAGGGCGCGATCTTGTGGCCCAGCATGTCGGTGAAGCCGATGCAGGCGCCCGGGATGTTGCAGATGGCGGGGCGGCCGAAGCGGTTGCCCACCCCATCGAACCAGCCCAGGGAATGATAGGTCGAGCCGGTGTCATGCTCCGCCGCCAGGTTGGCGCGCAGCAGGATATTCAGCGTGTCGTCCGGCTGCCATTTCAGCGACAGGTTGGCGGCGATCTTGTTGGCGCCCATGGCCGGCTGGTTGTTGCGATAGCCGGTGGCCGGATCGGAATAGTAATTCGCGATATAGCCACGCTGGTCGCTGACCTGGGCGGCAGCGCGGAAGAACAGGTGGTCGGTGACGGGAATGTTGATCGCCCCGCGCAGCTGGGCGCGGCCATAATCGCCCAGGGTGGCGTTGACATAGCCGCCGAATTCACTGTCGGGCTCGCGCGTGCGGTACAGGATGGCGCCGCCGGTGGTGTTGCGGCCGACCAGGGTACCTTGGGGGCCCTTCAGCACTTCCACGCTGTCGATGTCGAAAAGCGCCCCGGTCAGGCCCACCGGCCGGGCCAGATAGACGCCGTCCATATAAACCGCCGCCGCCGGATCGAACGACATCACCGACTGGCCCGAGCTGGAATCGAAATCGCGCTGGCCACGGATGGTGATGTTCAGCGTGTCCTGGCGGAATGTGGTGGGGGCGATATAGACCGAGGGGCTGACATAGCGCAGATCCTCGATCGTCTTGACGTCCAGCCTGTCCAGGTCTTCCTGGCTGTAGGCGGAGATGGACAGAGGCACGCTCTGCTCGTTCTCGGCGCGCTTGCGGGCGGTGACGACGACACTCTCCAGCCCCGTGGCGCCGACCGAATAGGTCGGCACGGACTGGGTCTGCGCCAGGGCCTGGCCGGGAACGATCAGGCTGGAAGTGGCGGCGAGCGCCAGGACAAGGCGTCTTGACATGAATGCTATCCCCGAAATGCTTTCCGCAATGATCTTGGCCGGGCTTTCTGGGCCGCCCGCATGCGCCAGCAGCTCTATCGGAAACGCCTGAAACGATAAAGGAAATGCGACCCGCTTGCGGCAAATCGGGAAATTTTCCTTGTGTCCGCCAGCCGCTAGAGTGTCCTTTCCCTAGCGAGAGGCAACAATGGCAAAAATCGCAATGATTACCGGTGCCGGCAGCGGCGTGGGCCGGGCCGTGGCAAAGGCGCTTTCCCAGGCGGGCTGGAGCCTGACGCTGGTGGGCCGCAACAAGGTCACGCTGGAGGATACCGCCGGCCAACTTTCCGGCGCGGCGCTGGTGGCGCCCGCCGATGTGGGCGATCCCGCCCAGGTCAAGTCCGTGTTCGCCCAGCTTGCAGGCCGTTTCGGCCGGCTGGACCTTCTGTTCAACAATGCGGGCATGGGTACGCCCGCCGTACCGATCGAGGACCTTTCCTTCGAACAGTGGCAAGCCGTGGTCGCGGTCAACCTGACCGGTGCCTTTCTCTGCACACAGGAAGCGGTGCGCATGATGAAGGCCCAGCAGCCGCGCGGTGGGCGCATCATCAATAACGGCTCGATCAGCGCCGACCGTCCGCGGCCGCACTCGGCACCCTATACAGCCACCAAGCACGCCATCACGGGCCTGACGAAATCCACCATCCTGGATGGGCGTCCCTTCGACATCACCGCGGGGCAAATCGACATCGGCAATGCGGCAACCGAAATGACCGAGCGCATGACCAAAGGCGTCCTGCAGGCCGACGGCAAGCTGGCGGTTGAGCCGCGCATGGACGTTCGTCATGTCGCCGATGCGGTGGCCTACATGGCCAGCCTGCCGCTGGACGCCAACGTCTCCTTCCTGACCGTCATGGCCACAAAGATGCCGCTCTACGGCCGGGGCTGAACCGCGGCCGTCACAAATGTGATCATGTCACCCCCTCCACTCGCCGGATTTCCGGTGCCGCCCGCGCATGGGGACCGCGGTGTGGCGTTTCTGCAAGCATCCCTTCGGGGAGCGGCGCGCAGAAATGTTAATGCGGTACACTGCGCGGGTTCCGCGCT
>Ga0310811_10009295_pt1 | contig 12680 bp, 14 predicted proteins | sample YCmetagenome_FD_207642 | JGI IMG/M metagenome (GOLD analysis project Ga0310811, IMG submission 207642) | Soil microbial communities from experimental microcosm in Duke University, North Carolina, United States - YC | ecosystem: Engineered > Artificial ecosystem > Soil microcosm > Unclassified ... | reverse complement strand
CCCACAGCGCGGGCGATTTCGGGCAGGACGGAGATGGTGGAGGGCGCGCTGTCGAGCTGCCTTCCGCCGTGATTGGAGACGATGATCGCATCGGCGCCGAGATCCAACGCTCGCTTGGCGTCGTCCACCCGCATGATCCCCTTCAGCACGAGCTTGCGGGGCCACTGCGCGCGCACCCACTTGATCGTCTCGGCATCGATCGCGCTGTCGAGGTGGCCGTTGATCCACTCGGCCAACTGGATGACGTTCCAGGCCTCGGGATGTTCCGGCGCCATCGTGCCGAAGGTGGCGTGCCGGCTCCTGAGCATCCGCGCGATCCACGGGAGGTGCTCGAGCATGTCGAAGGTGTTGCCCGGCATGATGTGTGGCGGCGCGACCAGGCCGTTGCGGTTGTCAGCCCAGCGCTGGCTGTGCACGTGGACGTCCAGCGTCATGACCAAGGCTGAGCAGCCCGCGGCGTTGGCGCGCCCGATGACGCTCTCGTTCACCCGTTGGTCGGTCATCAGATAGAGTTGCGCCCAGAACGGGCGGGTGATGGCCGCCGCCACATCCTCGATGGAGTCGATCGAGAAGGTCGAGAGGCAATAGGGGATGCCGAACGCCTCCGCCGCCTTCGCGGTCGCCACCTCGCCGTTGGGCCAGGCCAAGCCGGCCATCCCTGCCGGCGCGACCGCCAGTGGGATACTGGCCTTGTCACCCAGCAGGGTCGTGGTCGTGGTCAGGTTCGAGACGTCATTCATGACGTGTCCGTTCAGCGCCAGGGCGTCCAGATCCGCGCGATTACGCCGGAGCGTGATCTCGTCAAACGATCCGCCGTCGATGTACTGGAAGACCGCCTTGGGCAAACGGCGGCGCGCTCGCGCTCGCAAGTCCGCGATGTTGACGATGACGCTCATTCCTGGGTCTCCAACCTACAGTTCGCCCCTTTGCGAGAGCGCCTCGATGCGGTCGCCTATGCGGAGCGCCAGGGCTTGGATGGTCAGGGAAGGGTTGACCGCGCCCGTTGTCGGGAACAGCGAACCGTCGCAGACCCATAGGTTGGGGATGTCCCAACTGCGTCCGTCCGCGTTCACCACGCTCGTGCGCGGGTCGTCGCCCATGCGACAGGTGCCCATCAAGTGACTGGTGTCGTCGTTCGTCCAGAGGTCGCGGCCGCCCGCCGCCTCCAGCATCTCGCCCATGAACTTGAGCGCGTGCTTCTGCAGTCGCTTGTCGTTGTCGGAGTAGCCGAACGTCACCCTGGGGATTTTCAGCCCGTACTGGTCGGTCTCATCGGCCAGCGTCACCGTGTTCTCTGGCCGTGGCTCGACTTCGCCCACAGGCACATAGCCCGCCGTATGGTTGTAATTGAGCATGGCGCGGCGGAGCGCTTCGCCCCACAGGCCCCGCGAACCCGCCAAGGTCTGAGCCCAGGCGCGAGCCAGCGGACCCTGGCTCATGAAGGCGTAGCCCCCGTGAAAATCCTTTCCTTCGTCGGTGTAGTTCCAATGCTCCGTCATCGCCATGTTGGGTGGGCCCTTGTAGAAGCGCACCTCCTCCTCGAACGTCGCCCACACGCCGGGCCCTGAATGGGTGGTCAGGTGCGTACCGACGAGCCCCGAAGAGTTGCCCAAGCCTTGGGGATGCCGCGGCGTTGCGGAGTTGAGGAGCAGGCGAGGGGTCTCGATGGCATAGCCCGCCGCCACCACGTTCTTCGCCCTCTGGAACCGCCATCCGCCATCGCGTCGATAGTGGACGCCGGTCACCCGTTCGCCCGCCGCGTCCGTTTCGATCCTTCCGACCATGGCCATGTCGCGGATTTCCGCGCCCGCCTTGACGGCCCGGTCGGCCCAGACCACCAACGCACTCTGCTTGGCGTTGGTCGAGCAACCGAAATTGCAGAAGCCCCGATAGACGCAGGGCGGCGACTTGCCATGCGGCGCGCTGACGGTGGCCAGCGGGGTCGCCGCCCACTTGATTCCGAGTTTGTCGGCGCCTCGCGCCAGCAGCAGGCCGGGCCCGTTGAGCGGGTGGGGCCGGTAGGGATAAGGACCGCGCGGGGGGCCCCAGGGATAATTGACCGGTCCGGAGATGCTCAAGGCTCGTTCCACCTGCGCGTAATAGGGCTCGAGGTCTTCGTAGGTGATCGGCCAGTCGAAGCCGTAGCCGAGCTTGGTTCGGGCCTTGAACCACTCCGGGCGCCAACGCAGGGAGATCATCGAGAAGTGGACGGTCGAGCCGCCCACGCCGCGCCCGCTGTTGTTGCCGCCGAGCGCGATGGGATCCGCGCCGCCTGAGATGCGGACATCGGTCCAATAAAGCTTCTGCTGCTCGGCTTCATCGGAGGCGAAGTCTTCGAGCGGCCGCCAGTAAGGTCCCGCGTCGAAGCAAACCACCGAGAACCCCTTTCGCGCCAGCTGCCACGCCAGGGTCGCACCCCCCGCGCCTGCGCCGACGATGGCGAAGTCGACCGCCTCGTCCTCGCGGTGCTCACGCATCGGCAGCCACCCGCCTGGGGTGAACACGTCCGGCGCCCGGCCGTCTTTTGCGCGAGGCGCTTCTCGCAAGCCGAGCGCAACGCTCATTGACCGTCTCCGGGCGCGGACGCGAGCGGCGCCTCCCAGGGATCACTCTGGTCCAGGCCGATTCGGACATAGCCGCGCGGACTTGCTGGGCCGCCGAAGCCCACTTCGCTCCAGGCTGAAGGGTGGCTGTAATAGACGCCGACCACGGCCTTCAGCATCATCTTGAAGACCTCCTGTTGCGGCAGGTCGCCAAAGGCGGGCGCATCCCCGCACTGGGCCGCCTCGAGGACCGCATCCTGGCTCTGCGGGTGAAGCCCAGCAAACGACTGGACGTAGCGTTCGCGGGCCTCCGCATCGATTGCGCGGAGCCCCAGGCGCCAGGCCGCCCCCTGGGGCGGCATGTCGGGATGACGGTAGCCATCGCCTTTGCCGGCCAAGAGGTCGGCGTCGATCCAGCACGCTATGGGGATCGGCTCCGAGCGATCCGCTTGCGGGATCAAGCGCGCGCAAACGGCCTCCAGGACGACGTACTCCTCCTGGCTGAAGAACCGGCGTTCGGGACTCGCGTATAGGCGCCGCCTCAGCACACCGCGGGTAACGTCGTTGAACGACGGCCCGGACCATTTGTCGAGCACCTCGTAGTCTGGATATGGGGTCTTCAAAGCTCACCTCGGCGGGCCAGAAACTCGATGCGGTCTGCTGTGCGGAGCGCCATGGCCTGGATGGTCAGGGACGGATTCACACTGCCGCTGATGGGGAAGACGGAGCCGTCGCATGCCCGGAGATTGGAATGGTCCCAGGTCCGCCCATCCGGGTTCACGACGCTGGTGCGCGGATCGTCCCCCATACGCGCCGTGCCGTTGAGATGGTTGGTGCCGCGCGGGCTCGCCGGCCCGCCGAATCCGACGTCGCTCCACGCGTTTGGATGGGCGTAGTAGGCGCGCACGCACGGCCCGGTAGAACAGGCCGTAGAGCATCATCGACACCCAGCCCAGGAGGTTGATGTGGGCGTGCACGGCCTGGAGCTGGAAGTTCTGCGTCGCCCCCATGCCGACGCCCAAGCCAAGGCCGGTCAGGGCCGCCAGGACCGCCAACTGCAGGAATCGATCGGATACGCGCGTCATGTAAAAGTCCCCGGCTTTGCAGGCCGCCTGTTCGCGGCCGGGGGCAGTCAACCGTCGTTATCCGAGTGGGACAACGACCGAACTAGGTAGGCCGGCGTCAGCGCCGTTCGATCCGTTGAGCGACGGCGGGATCGAGCCGCTCGAACCGGGCGCCAGCCGAGGCCACGTAGTAGGTCTGGCCTTCGAACACGATCTCGCGCACCGGGCAGCCGGCGACCGAGCGCCAGACTGCGTGCTCCAGCACGCCCTTCGGCAGCTGGTCCAGCCGCTTGAACATGCGCACCCCGTCCGGCGCCACGGTCTGGGTCCCGAGCTTGGCGCAGAGGTTGACCTTGGGCGTGGGAATGTAGGTCCCGAACGGACGCCCGGGCAGCGGGTTCAGGTAGCTCGGCTGCAGGTTGCCGTCGACGGGGTGATACGGCGTCGGAGCCGGAGGGCTGAGGACGAGGGCGGCGACGAACAGAAACGGAGTCATCTAGGCCTCCTGGTTCGATGCTTCAGTCTACTCCGGCTCGGCGTTCTGGACCACTCAGAGCTGCGCCAGCCGCCCGCCGTCCACCGCCAGGCTGGCCCCGGTGACGAAGGCGGCGTCGTCGGAGGCGAGGAAGGCGACGGCGCCGGCGATGTGCGCGGGCTTGCCCACGTCCTTGGGATCGAGCTTCTCGGCGCCCGATTTCAGGTTGGGGTTGGACCACAGCATCGGCGTGTCGATGGCGCCGGGCAGGATTACATTGGCGCGGATGCCCAGCGCCTTGCCCTCGATCCCGGTCGAGCGGGTGAGCGAGAGCAGGGCGGCCTTGGAGGCGGCGTAGGGGGCCACGTTGGGCGTGGTCATCACCGCGTGCACCGAGGCGATGTTGACGATCGCGCCGCCCGGGCCCATCCGCTGGAAGGCTTGGCGGGTGAAGTGCATGGCGCCCAGCAGGTCGACGGACAGCACGTCCAGCCAGTCCTTCTGGGTGAACTCGGCCAGGGGCTTGAAGGTCATCAGCCCGGCGTTGTTGACCACCACGTCCAGGCGGCCGAACCGTTCGACGCAGGCCGTGGCCGTCCGCTCGACCGCCGCCTCGTCGGCGACATTGCACACTGCGCCGAAAGCGTCCGGCGCGCCCGCCGCCTTGGCCTGCTCGGCCACCTGATCGACGGCGTCCTGGCGCAGGGCCGCTACGACCACCCGCGCGCCCTCCGCGGCGAGCCGCTGGCAGATCGCCAGGCCGATGCCGCCCGAGCCGCCGGTGACGATGGCCGCCTTGCCCTCGAACCGCTTCATCAGCTCTGCTCCGCCACGGCCGGCTCGGTGGGCGGGCGCTGCAGGTGGTCCAGGGCTTCTATCCTCTGGCGCATCGCGGCGGCCTCCTCGTATTCGGACGGCGGGACGACCGGGACCGTCAGACAGATGCTCTGGGTCGGCAGCACCGTGCGCCAGGAGGCGATCAGCTCCTTGTAGCAGCGGCCCACCGGGCGGATGTTGCGGTCTAGGTCGTAGAGGCCCAGCGGATTGACGCGGTTGTTCTTCTCGCGGAGCGCGGTGTCCCAGTCGATCTGGTCGGTCAGCGAGTACCAGGTGAAGCCGACGATCGGCACGCCGTCGTTGCGCACGCGCAGGACGTTGGCCCACTCCTTCCACAGCCAGTTCACCGCCTCGTCGCCGTGCGGGCCCTCGATGATGTTGGTCTCGGTGTGCATCACCGGCAGGTGGTAGCGGTCGTAGTACTGCTTGGTGATCACCGCGTAGCCGAAGATCTCGCCGGACGCGCGCGTCGACCCATCCGCCGAGACCCGGTGCTCGTTGGTCACGTAGTAGTCGTTGCCCAGGATGCAGTGCGCCTTGAGCCGGTGTTCCAGGAAGAAGTGGTACTCGCCCCGCGTCATGCCGTTGTCGGTGAGGTACTCGTACATCTCCGAGTCCACCCGCCGGCCGTAGTTCAGGTCCAGCGACAGGAAGCGCGCCGAGTTCATGATCTCCGAGGGCATGATCGCCGCGGGGTTCTCGGCGTGGAAATATTCCGAGCTCTCGCTCTGGATGAAGATCGCGTCGGGCCGCACCTCCAGGATGGTCTGCATGGCCAGGACGTTGGCCTTGACCAGGTGCTTCAGCGCCGTGACGAAGCCCAGGTCGGTGGTCAGCTGCTCGTTCCACCAGCCGTAGCGCGCCGAGAAGGTGGCGCAGATGAACATCTCGTTGACCGGCGTGTAGAGCTGGATCCACGGGAAGCGCTCGGCGAAGGCCCGGGCGTAGCGTTCGAACAGGCGCGGGAAATCCGGGTTCTGGAAGTTGCCCATCCAGTCGGGCAGGCCGAAGTGGCAGAGGTCGACGATCGGCACGATGTTGCGCCGCTTCAGATCGCCGAAGGTCATGTCGGCGAAGTCCCAGTCGTACTTGTCGGGGGCCAGCCAGGACGTGTGCAGGGGCGGACCGTACCGCAGGGTGCGGATGCCCAGGTCCTCGCAGATATCGAAGTCGGTCTTCCAGTGCTTGTAGTGGCCGCAGGACTCCATCTCGTCCACGCGCACCTTGCCCCCCTGAATGGTGGGGATGCTGTTTTCAATCCCAGTCGCGAACATGAAAGCGGTAATGGGCTCGCCCTCCTCACGCCGGCGCTGCCATGGCGCTCCGGCGCTTCAACGGCCCGGACGCAGGGAAGGTTCTCGGGAAATGCCTTGCCGCACGCGAAAACCTCGGGCGTAGCTGCAACGGCCGCGCGGGCCGGGAATTAAGGCGGCAGGGACCTCTCCGTCCGGGACCAGAGCGGCATGAACAAGAAGCGCATCGACGTGCTCCTGGTGGAGCGCGGCCTGTTCGAGAGCCGGGCCAAGGCCCAGGCGGCGATCGAGGCGGGCGGGGTGCGCGCGAACGGCGAGGTCGTCTCCAAGCCGTCGGACTTGGCGGCGCAGGACGCCGAGATCCAGGCCGAGGCGGCCCATCCCTGGGTCGGCCGCGGCGCCCTGAAGCTGGCCCACGCCCTGGCGCACTGGCTGATCTCGCCGCAGGGCAAGGTGGTGCTGGACATCGGCGCCTCGACGGGCGGTTTCACCCAGGTGTGCCTGGCGGGGGGCGCCGAGCGCGTCTATGCGGTGGACGTGGGCCGCGGCCAGCTGCACCGGCAGGTCGCCGCCGATCCGCGGGTGATCAACCTCGAGGGAGTCGACGCCCGCAAGCTCGACCCCGGACTGATCCCCGTGGCGCCCGAGCTGATCGTCTGCGACGCCAGCTTCATCGGCCTGGAGAAGGCCCTGCCGGCCGCCCTGGGGCTGGCGGCCCCGGGCGCGGACCTGATCGCCCTGGTCAAGCCGCAGTTCGAGGTCGGCCCGGACAAGGTCGGCAAGGGCGGGGTGGTCAAGGACGAGGCCGCCCGCCAGGGGGCGCTCGACCGCGTGGCCCGTTTCCTGGAAAGCGCCGGCTGGACGGTGCTCGGCTCGCTCGACAGCCCTGTCGAGGGATCGGACGGGAACCGCGAATACCTGCTGCGCGCACGGGCGCCGGGCGAAGCCGCCAGCGCGGCCTAGGGCGGAGCGATCCGCGATTCCTCGGTCAGGAAGCCTTGCGGAGGCGCAAGGAAGCAGGGCCCCAGGCGCAGGCTGTTGGGCGGCGGCCTGGTCTTGACGATCGCCAGGCCGCTGAACTTGATCGAGCAGCCGACGCCGACGGTATGCCCGGCCATCGGCGGGCCGTGGCTCTGCTGCCCGTAGGCGTCGGCGACCGCGCCGTAATAGGCCTGCTTCTCGGTCGACATGCGGAAGGTCTGGGGCATGCGCTGGGCCTCGGCCACCAGCCGGGCGGCCCGCTCGTCCGCGCCCCTGGCCAGCCGCCGGGCCTGATCGGCGTCGACGGCGTTGCGGCAACGCGCCTTCTCGGCGTCGGTCAGAAGGGGCAGGTCCTCGGGCGCACAGTCGGGCGGCCCCTCGGCGACCTGGGGCGTGGGCGCTGCGGCGACGGGCGCGGGCGAGGGCGGGATTTGCGCCGGATTCGGGCGGCCAGGGCTCGGCCGCGCGCGGCTTGGGGATGCCTTGGGCGCTGCGGGCCCCGCGGGCGCCGGCTGCAGCAACTGAACCGCCACGGGCGGCAGGGTGTCGGGCGCGGCCGGCGCCGGGGCCCGCGGTATCCGCCAGCCGAGCGCCAGCAGGGCCAGAAGGTGCGCGCCGATCGCCAGCGGCAGCGCGGAGAGGCGAGGGAACGGGCGGCGTCTCGGCGTCATCAGAACGACCAGGCGCAACTGGGGCCGAAGGTCGTGCTGGACCCGCTTCTTCCGCCCACGGGGGCCGCCGCCTTGCGGTCGCCGATGTGCGGCAGGCAGCCGTTGTGCGCCTTGCGGGTGAACATCGACTCCTGCTTGTCGGCGTTGAACTGGGCCTGTTCGGCGGCGCTGAATTCGGGTCCGACAGGGGCCGGCTTGGCGGCCGCCAGCCGCTGGTCGCAGGCGGCGCGCTCGTCATGGTTCAGGTGGTAGGCCGCCGAATCGCTGCAGCCCAGGAGGCCGCGCAGGGCGCTGCGGAAAGGCTCGCCGTCGGGAGCCGCCTCCGGCTGGGCCGCGGCCGAAGGGGCGGTGGGCGCCGGTTGGGTCAGCATCGGCGGCGGCGGGCTGGACGACGGCGACGGAGCGGCGGCCGGCGGCGGCCGAATCGGGGCCGTCCGGCTTGCGGGCGCCGCCGGCCGGGCGGGCCTCGGCGGGCGCATCAGGGTGATCTGCAGGGGCGGGGCGAGGTCGGGTTCGCGTTTCTGGACCAGGACCGGCGCGCGCCCGCCGAGCGCGAGCAGGGCCATCAGGTGGGCCAGGGCCGCCAGGGCCGCGGCGGGCGCGAAGCCGCGCCGGTGGCTGGTCCGCCTCGGGCTCATGGCCGTCCGCCGTCCGCACCGCCCCTGGCGCAGGCGGCGGGCCAGCATGCCGCAACCTGCGGTGGGCGCCAAAGAAAAAGCCGCCCGCGAGGCGGGCGGCTTCTCTAGGCCAGGCGGAGGCGGGCGCTTACCACCAGCGATGGCGCCAGTAGCGCCCGTGGTAGTAGTAGCGGCCCGGGGCCACCACCACCGCCGGCGGCGGGGCGTAGTAGCCCGGCTCGTAGTAGGTCACCGTCGGGGCCGGCGCGGCATAGACCGGCGGCGCTTCGTAGTAGGCGGCCGGCGGCTCGGAATACTGCGCCGGCGGCGGGGCGTAGCCCTGCTGCTGGGGCGGGTAATAGCCCTGCTGCGGCGGGTAGTAGGCCTGGGCCGGCGGGTGGTCGCAGCCGGCGGCCGAGTGGCCCACGGCCGAGCCGGCCAGGGCGCCCAGGACGCCGCCGATGATGGCCCCGCCGGTGCGGCCGCCGCCACGGGCGAGGTTGGAGCCCGCCGCCGCGCCGAGGCCGCCGCCGGCCAGAGCGCCGAGGGTGGTGCCGGTGGAGCAGTCCTGGGCCGCGGCCGCGGTCGGCATGGCCGCCGCGCCGGCCAGCGTCAGGGCGGCGACGGCCGCGCCGACGGCGCCCTTGGCGAGGAAGGTGGACTTCAACATGAGAGCTTCTCCTTGGAGGTCTTAGGCCGGGCGCCAGACGCCGTCACGGCCCTGGCATTCCCGGACTTCATAGCGACGGTGGTCGCGGTAATGGGTAGCGGTGCGGCAGGCCACGGCGTAGCTGCGGCGGGGCTTGTCCTTGCAGTTGTTACGCGCCACTTCGTGGCCGATCACCGCGCCGCCGAGGCCGCCGAGGAGCGCGCCGGCGGTGCCGCCGTGCGCCAAGCCGCCGCCGATCAGAGCGCCGCCGACGCCGCCGCCGACCGTGGCCGCTGCGCGGCAGTCGGCCGCCGAGGCGAGGGCGGCGGTGGGGATCACCGTCACGGTGAAGGCCGGCGCCGCCATGGCGACCGCGCTGGCCAAGATCATCAAATTCCGCATTTTTATTCTCCCTCGAAGCGGCGACCGCTTCCTGTCCGTTGCGCGGTATGGTGGAAGACTAGACCGTAGCGCCTGAACGGAAGTTGATCGCGCTGTTCATGTTCGTTCATGCCGTGGCGGGCCGGAATCGGTCGGTTTCCGAACGCCGGGGCGGCCGAATTTTTCGGCCCGCTCGGTGGAACAATGCTGGAAAAGGTGCGTCGTTCCGTTGTCCAAGGTCAAGCTGCCCCCGGTTCAATCCGGCCCTTTCGAGGCCGACATCACGTCGATGGGGGCGCAGGGCGACGGCCTTGGCCGCCCCCCCGATGGCCACGCCGTGTTCGCAGCCTTCACCTTGCCGGGCGAAAGCGTCCGTTTGGAGGCCAAGGAGGGACGAGCTGAGCTGCTGGAGGTGATCCAGGCCAGCCCGGACCGCGTCGAGCCGGCCTGCCCCCACTTCCTCGCCTGCGGCGGCTGCGCCCTGCAGCACTGGGCGCACGGGCCCTACCTCGCCTGGAAGGAAGACAAGGTGCGCCAGGCGCTGTCCCGGGAGGGGCTGGCGGCGGCGGACTTCGCGCCGTCCTTCGCCGCCCCGCCGGCGTCGCGCCGCCGCGTGGCCCTGCATGCCCGCAAGGGGAACCGGGAGGCCGCGCGCCTCGGCTACAAGGCGCGTCGCTCCTGGACCCTGGTGGAGATCGCGGTCTGTCCGATCGCCGATCCCCGGCTGGTGGCCGCCTTCCCGAGCCTCAAGCGCCTGGCCGCGCCCCTGTTCGAGCACCCCAAGTCGGCGCCCACCCTGCACTGCACCCTGACCGACACCGGGATCGACGTCGACATCACCGGGGTCGAGAGCAAGAGTGGCGGCCTCTCCGCCGACGCCCGTATGCGCGTGGCCGAGGCCGCCGCGGCGGCCGACCTGGCGCGCGTCACCCTGGCCGGCGAGATTCTCTACCAGGCCCGCCAGCCCCTGGTGCGCCTGGGACCGGCCGCCGCTGTCCTGCCGCCCGGGGGATTCCTGCAGGCGGTTCCGCAGGCCGAGGAGGCCATGGCCGCCTTCGCCCTCGACTCGGTGAAGGGCGCCGGCCGAATCGCCGACCTGTTCTGTGGCCTCGGCACTTTCACCTTCCGTCTGGCGACGATCGCCCCGGTGATCGCGGCCGATTCGGACGCCGCGGCCGTCCGGGCCCTGACGGCCGCTTCCGGAACCGCGCCCGGCCTGAAGTCGATTCGGGCCGAGGCGCGCGACCTCTACCGCCGCCCGGTCCTCGCCCAGGAGCTCAAGGGCGTCGACGTCGTGCTGTTCGATCCGCCGCGCGCGGGGGCCCGGGCCCAGGCCGAACAGATCGCGGCCTCGAGCGCCGCGGTGGTGCTGGGGGTGTCGTGCGACGCCGCGACCTTCGCCCGCGATGGGCGCATCCTCGCGGAGGCCGGCTTCAGGCTGGAGCAGGCGATTGTGGTCGACCAGTTCCTGTGGTCGGCCCACGTGGAACTGGTCGGGGTGTTCAGGCGATAACGAGGCGGTGCGGGTCTTCGCCCGCCAGGGGCCGGCGTGCGCGCACGCGTTGGCGGGCGTTGCGCACGCTGGGCGGCGCGGCTTCCATCAGCCCGACGACGCGAAGCAGGCGTCGGAACTGGGACAGGGCTCGTCTCGCAGGGCTCTTGTGGGACATGGGTACTCCCCCTTCCGTCTGCCTGAGCAGTGGAGTGCACGGCCAAGGCGGAAAAGAGGCGGTCGAACGGCCAAGTCTGGACGGGCGGTAACTTGGCCGTGGGCTGAGCCGTGAGCGCCAGGGCCTGAAAAATGTCCACCGTCCCGGATGTCCGCGCCGCGTGGGCGCGCCGTCCGGGATCAGGAACTCAGGCTGATGGCCTGGCTCAGGCTCCCGCCCGCATCCGCTCCGCGCCCATCAGCTGGGCCTCGATCAGGTCGGCGGCGACCGCGGCGCCGCGCTCGGCGGCGACCGTACGGCCGATCTGGCCGGCCTTGTGGGCCACGGCGCGGTCGCGGGTGAGGGCGGCCAGGGCGTGGGCGGCTTTGCGCGGGTTGTAGGCGTTGGGGGCCAGCTGGCGCGCCACGCCCAGGCGGCACATGCGCATGGCGTTGTCCGGCTGGTCGCCGGCGAAGGGGGTGATCAGCTGCGGCTTGCCGGCGCGCAGGGCCTGGGCGGTGGTGCCGACCCCGCCGTGGTGCACCACGGCCTCGGCGTGCGGGAAGATCAGCGAGTGGGGCACGTAGCCGGCCCCGATCATGCTCGGCGGCAGGGTCCGGCGCACCGTGTGGGCGTTCTCGCCGAGCGCGCCGTCCAGGCCCAGGAACACGGCCCGGCGGCCGAGCATCTCGGCGGTCTGGAAGCTGCGTTCGTAAAAATCGCCCGGGTCGTTGACCAGGGCGGTGCCGAGCGTGAACACCAGGGGCGGAGGGCCCTCGGCCAGGAATCGCTGGAGCTCGTAGGGAAGCTCGGTCGGGGCGCCGGCCGGGGTGTCGTAGAAGGCGAAGCCGGTGATGTCGCAGTTGACCGGATGGTCGGGCTGCAGGTCGCCCATCCATCGCGAATAGAGGGCGAGGGTGGCGTAGGGCGAGAACTGGCCCTCGAACAGCGGATTGATCACCGGCGGCAGGCCGAGCTCGCGGCGCAGCTGCTGGAACGGCGCGGTCCACGGGTCGGTGACCTTCTTGACCATGGCCAGCAGGGCCGCGTCGAAGCGGGCGTTGGTCAGGTCGCGGAGCATGGCCAGTCCGGGCGCGGTGGAGAACACCGGCGGGTCGACCGACGACATCAGGCCGAAGGGCGCCAGCACCGCGCTCATCCAGGTCAGCCCGCGGGTCTCGGCCGCCAGGCGGGCGGCGAAGGCGGACGGATGGGTCACCACCAGGGCCGCGCCCTGGGTGGCAGACATCATGTCGGAATAGGCCCGGCGCAGGAACGGCATGGCGATTCGGCGCACCAGGAAGGGCAGGCCGGAGGAGCCGTTGGTGGCCTTGCGGTAGACGGTCTGCTGGTCGTAGCCCAGTTCGCCCTTCACGTCCTCGACGCCGGGACGCAGGGCGTGGAAGGTGATTCCCTCCGCCTCGATCTTGGCGCGGAATTCCACCTGGCTGGCGATCAGAGGCTCATAGCCGCGCCGTTTGAGTTCGAGGGCGAGGGCGATGAAGGGATTGAGGTCCCCCAGCGATCCCGCAGTCGAAATGACGACCTTGCGCCTCATGC
>Ga0310811_10009294_pt1 | contig 12681 bp, 9 predicted proteins | sample YCmetagenome_FD_207642 | JGI IMG/M metagenome (GOLD analysis project Ga0310811, IMG submission 207642) | Soil microbial communities from experimental microcosm in Duke University, North Carolina, United States - YC | ecosystem: Engineered > Artificial ecosystem > Soil microcosm > Unclassified ... | reverse complement strand
CCGCCGATATCGACGCCTACCTGCTTCAGCACCAGCATAAATCGCTGCTGCGCTTCATCACCTGCGGCTCGGTCGATGACGGCAAATCCACGCTGATCGGCCGGCTGCTCTACGATTCCAAGATGATCTTCGAGGACCAGCTCGCGGCGCTGGAGGCGGATTCCAAACGTGTGGGCACGCAAGGCCAGAATATCGATTTCGCCTTGCTGGTGGACGGCCTTGCGGCGGAGCGTGAGCAGGGCATCACCATCGATGTCGCGTACCGGTTTTTCGCCACCGAGAAACGCAAATTCATCGTCGCCGACACGCCCGGCCACGAGCAGTACACGCGCAACATGGTCACCGGCGCCTCGACCGCCGACCTTGCGGTCATCCTGATCGACGCGCGCAAGGGCGTGCTGACGCAGACGCGCCGGCACAGCTATCTCGCGCACCTCATCGGCATCAAAAACATCGTGCTGGCCGTCAACAAGATGGACCTGATCGGCTACGACCGGGGCAAATACGATTCCATCGTCGCCGACTATGCGTCCTTCGCGAAAAGCATCGGCATCGAATCCTTCGTGCCGATGCCGATCTCGGGCTTTGTCGGCGATAACATCACCACCAAATCCACGAACACGCCCTGGTATGAAGGCGTGCCGCTGATCCAGCATCTGGAAACGGTGGAGCTGGACGTGACGAGCGCGGCCGCCAAGCCGTTCCGGTTGCCGGTGCAATGGGTCAACCGACCTAATCTCGATTTCCGCGGTTTCGCCGGCCTCATCGCCAGCGGCACTGTTCGCCCGGGCGATGCCGTTCGTGTGCTGCCTTCGGGCAAGACCTCGACCGTTACCCGCATCGTCACGCTGGATGGCGATCTGGACGTGGCGGCGGCGGGGCAATCGGTCACGCTCTGCTTCGCCGATGAAATCGATTGCTCGCGCGGCGACGTGATCACCGGCGCGGACACGCCGGTGCAGGTCGCCGACCAGTTCGAGGCAACCCTCGTCTGGATGGCCGACGAGGCGTTGCTGCCGGGCCGGGCCTATTGGCTGAAATTGGGCACGCAAACGGTCACGGCCACGATCCACGCGCCGAAATACCAGGTGAACGTGAACACGCTGGAGCATGTGGCGACCAAGACGCTGGAGCTGAACGCGATCGGCGTCGCCAATGTCACCACCGACCGGCCGATCCCCTTCGAACCTTACGCGGAAAACCGCGCGCTGGGCGGCTTCATCCTGATCGATAAGCTGACCAACGCCACGGTCGGCGCGGGCCTGCTGAATTTCTCGCTCCGGCGGTCGCAGAATGTGCATTGGCAGGCGCTGGATGTTTCCCGCGAGACCCATGCCCGCCTGAAAAATCAGCGGCCTTCGGTGCTGTGGTTCACCGGCCTCTCCGGCGCCGGCAAGAGCACCATCGCCAATCTGGTCGAGAAACGGCTGGTGCGGATGAACCGCCACACTTTCCTGCTCGACGGCGACAATGTGCGCCACGGGCTGAACAAGGATCTCGGTTTTACCCAGGCCGACCGGGTGGAAAACATCCGCCGCATCGGCGAGGTGGCGAAGCTGATGACCGATGCCGGGCTGATCGTGCTCACCGCCTTCATCAGCCCGTTCCGCGCCGAGCGGCAGATGGTGCGCGACATGATGGCGCCGGGCGAATTCATCGAGATTTTCGTCGACACGCCGCTGGCCGAGGCCGAGGCGCGCGACGTGAAGGGGCTCTACAAAAAGGCCCGTGCCGGCCAGCTGAAAAACTTCACCGGCATCGACAGCCCCTATGAGCCGCCGACCGCCGCGGAACTGCGCATCGACACGACGAAGATGACGCCCGAGCAGGCCGCCGACCTGATCGTCGAGACGCTGATCCCATGAGCGAGGCTTTGCTCCAGACCGCCGACGCGGCGCTGGCGGGGCAGATCGCCACCATCGCCGGCGATCTGCTCCTGCAATTGCAACGCTCCGGCCTGTTCGCCGGCAAGGCGTTGGGCCAGGCGGGCGACCGCGTGGCCAACGCCTTCATCATGGAGGTCTTGGCGGCGCAGCGCCCGGACGATGCCGTGCTGTCGGAAGAAGAACGGGACAACCCCGCCAGGCTGTCCGCAAGCCGGGTGTGGATCGTCGACCCGCTGGACGGCACGCGCGAATATGGCGAGGCGCGGGAGGATTGGGCGGTGCATGTCGCGCTGGCCGTCGACGGCCAGCCGGCCGCCGGCGCCGTCGCCCTGCCCGGCCTCGGCCAGACTTTTGTTTCCGTCCCCGGCCTCACGGTGCCGGCTGCGCCAGCGCGACCGCGCATGCTCGTGAGCCGCACGCGCCCAGCCGCTGAAGCGGTCGCCGTGGCCGAGGCGCTCGGCGCGGAATTGGTGCCGATGGGCTCGGCCGGCGCCAAGACCATGGCGATCCTGCGCGGCGAGGCGGACATCTATCTGCATTCCGGCGGGCAATATGAATGGGACAATTGCGCCCCCGCCGCCGTGGCTCTGGCCGCCGGGCTGCACGTCTCGCGCATCGATGGTACGCCCTTGGTCTATAACAACGCCGACCCGTATCTGCCGGACCTGCTGATCTGCAGGAAGGCGGATGCGGCCCGAATTCTCGTGCTGTTAGCGTAGAAGAAAGTAAGCAGCCGCTTTTTGAAAAAAGCGGCGCAAAAACTTTTGTTTACGCTGGGCCTGAGGCGCCCAAACGGCACGAGCCTAAAGTAAACAAAGTTTTTTTGCTACTTTTTGTTCACAAAAAGTAGCGCTTTCTTGCTGAATACTTCCCCTACGCGGGTGGGTCGTGTTGTGGCTTCGATCAGATCAGCAACGCGCTTTCCGAGCGCGATACCGGGACGTTCGATGCAGTGATGCGCGACGGTTGCGACCACGACCAGGAGGATCGAGGCGAGGCAGACGAGCGACCAATGCCCAAGGGGGGATGCAACGGCGATGGCGCGGAGCGGCGCGGGCCGAAGCACGACAGCCAGCACCAGCCCTTGCAGAAGATAAATGCCGTAACTGATTTCCCCAAGCCGCCGTGCCGGGCGGCAGGTGAGCAGACCGAACAGTGTGCAACCCGACGCGATCAAATAAAATGCAGGGCCCATCAGCAGAATTGGCAAGGCCGCATAAGCCGTATCACACGATGCGAAGGCGGCGCCGATCAAGGCCAGAACCAGCATCGAGGCAACATGATTTGGCAGGCGCAGGATCATGCCGGCGCGCAGCAGTGAGGCGCTGATCATTCCAGCCAGAAAGAGCGTGGAATAGTTGAAACCCGACGGGTCCCCGGAAAAAATTACGATCAGGATGGCGGCCGCGACGGGCAAATGCAGCCATTTGTAGCGAGCGAAGAGCGCCAGATAGGGCAGCGCCAGATAGAAAACCCATTCATAATGCAGCGTCCAGGTTACCCCGGCGAGGATCAAGGTGGTGTTGCCGTAGCCGTTCACATCGGGCCCCACGACAAATCCAAGCTCCAGCCAACGGCCGACCTGATGAATAAGTTCGCCAGCGGGGACGTGCAGATGCAGCCTTGTGCGAACGGCGACGAACACCAGCATGGCGGCAATGGCGGCGAGATAAAGCGGGCCGATGCGAAAGACGCGGCCGATATAGAGCCGCACCCAATTTGTCCGGCCGGGTTCGTCAAGCAGCCGTGACCAGAACAGATAGCCCGTGATCATGAAAAAAAATGCCACCCCCATTTGGCCCATCAACGCGTAGGGTCTCGATGGCGGTAACGCCCATGGGCCTCCGAGCAAAAAGCGATGGTAAATCGAGGAATGATGAAAGAATACGGCGAGAGCGAGAAAGCCCCGCAAACCGTCCAGGGTCACGATGCGCCGGGACAGAGAATTCGACGGTGCGTCAGCCGCCGCAAACAGCGGTGTGGCTGAAAGCGCAACAACGATAAGCATGCACGCGAAAAAGGGCACGATCGAATAGAAGCTCATGTGCATCTTTAGGCAGAACCAGAGATATTTTTCTACTCGGTTCCGCCAGAGGGCCTGAGGCGCCGAAACCAGCACGGGCCAAAATTAACAAAGTTTTTTTGCTACTTTTTGTTCACAAAAAGTAGCGCTTCCTTTCTTAACCTTCGGCTTTCGGCAGCCGGATCACGAACCGCGCGCCGAGCACCGCGCCATTCTCATCCCGCCGGTTTTCCGCGGCGATGCGCCCTTGGTGCGCCTCGATGATTTGCCGGGAGATTGACAGGCCGAGGCCGGAATGGCTGCCGAACTGTTCGTTCTGCGGTCGTTCGGAGTAGAAACGGTCGAACACGCTGTCCAGCTTGCCGTCCGGGATGCCGGGCCCCTCATCCTCCACCGCCAGCTCCACCATGCCGCCGGTTTCGCGTCCGCGCAGCCAGATGGTGCCGCCCGCGGGGCTGAAGGAGATGGCATTGCCGATCAGGTTGCGCAGCACCTGCACCAAGCGGGGTTCGGAGCCGCGCACCTGCAGCCCGGCGGGCGGCGCTTCGACCACAATCCTCGGGCCATTGTCCTTGCGCGTGGCGTCATGGATTTCCGCGAGAGTCGCCAGCACGCGGGCCATGTCCACCAGTTCCGGCGCGGCGCGGGAGAGTTCGGAATCCAGGCGCGAGGAATCGGAGATATCGGTGATCAGCCGGTCCAGCCGCGCGACGTCCTGGGTGATGATGGCGAGCAGCCGCGAGGCGCGCGCGGGCTCGTCGACGCGCGCCAGCGTCTCGATCGCCGAGCGGATCGAGGAAAGCGGATTCTTGATTTCGTGACTGACATCGGCGGCGAATCGTTCGATTGCGTCCATGCGCGCCCAGAGTGCTTTCGCGGAGCCTTCCAGCGCCCGCGCCAGGGTGCCGATTTCGTCATTGCGGCTGCTGATCGATTCCGGCGGTGCCTCGGTCCGTGCCCGTCCCTCGCGCATCAGCGCCGCGGCGTTGGCCAGGCGCTGGATCGGCCGCGCGATGGTGCGGGCGAGGTAGAAGGAGACGATGACGGTGAGCGCCAGGGCCAGGGCGAACAGGCCGAGAATGGAAATCCGGATCGCCAGCACCGCGCGGTCTACCTCGTTGGCCTCGCGTGTCAGCAGCACGGTGCCGAGATTCTGCTGCGCGTGCGCGATCGGCTCGGCCACGGTGATGAGCAGCTGGTGATGCGCGTCGCGCCGCACGAAGGGCGCGCTCTCCTGGCCGGGCTTGATGGCGGTGAGCTGCAAGGCCTCGCGCGCATCGGGCTGCCAGCCCAGCGTATCCGGGTTTTCTCCCGCGCCGGGGCTCAACACTTCGTCGTCCGCCTCGCCGGTCAGCGAGCCGGCCAGATGGTCGTAGAGATAGCTGACCATCCGGTTGAACAGGCCGGGGGGGGGCGGGGCTTCGAGCGGTGCGGTGACGATCGCCCCGGTGGCGCTGGGATGCACGCGGGAATTGGCGATCAGCGTGCCGTCCGGCCCGTAGATCAGCGCCTGGGCGTTGGGCGTCGGCTCGGTCAGCTGGAACAAAAGCGGCTGGGCGAGGTCCGCGTCCAAGGCCGCCTGCCCGGCGGCATTGTTCTGCACCGCGCTCTGCGACAGCGCGCCGGCATATATCTTCGCCTGCTCGCGCAAGGCCGCCACTTCGGCGGTCAGCAGCCCTTGCTGGTACTGGTCGAGATAGAAAAGTGCGGCGAAAATCAGCGCCACGGGGAGCAGGTTCACCAGCAGGATGTCGCGCAACAGGCGCGAGAGGCGCGGCCGCTTAGCCATGAGGGGTTCGGGTCCGCCGGCTTATCACGCCTCCTTGTACCGGTAGCCGATGCCGTAAAGGGTTTCGATCTGGTCGAACTCCTCGTCCTGGGTGCGGAATTTCTTGCGCAGCCGCTTCACATGGCTGTCGATCGTGCGGTCGTCCACATAGACATTCTCGCCATAGGCGGCGTCGATCAGCTGGTCGCGGGATTTCACCATGCCGGGGCGGGCGGCCAGCGCTTTCACCAGCAGGAACTCGGTCACCGTGAGCTGGATGTCCTGGCCCTTCCACAGGCATTGGTGCTTGGTCTCGTCCAAAGTGAGCTGGCCGCGGGTGATCACGCTGGCCGGCGCGACGCCCGAGCCCTCGGCCTTGGAGTTCTCGTTGCGGCGCAGCAGGGTGCGGATGCGCTCGATCAACAGCCGCTGACTGAATGGTTTGGTGATATAATCGTCGGCGCCGAGGCGCAGGCCCATCAGCTCATCCAGCTCGTCATCCTTGCTGGTGAGGAAGATCACCGGCATCGCCGAACGGGCGCGCAGCTTTTGCAGCAGCTCCATCCCGTCCATGCGCGGCATCTTGATGTCCAGCACCGCGAGGCTGGCCGGCTTGGCCAGCAAGGCCTGCAGCGCGGATTCACCGTCGGTGAAGGTCCGCACCTCGAATCCTTCCTGTTCCAGGGTCATCTGCACGGAGGTCAGGATGTTGCGGTCGTCATCCACCAGGGCAATCGTGTGTTTCATCGGCTGCAGCTCATGTTTCCGGGGTCCGGCATTGGGTAAATATATCTGCATCGCAGATCATTGTGCAGAAAGGGAGTGACCGGATTATGGCAGCAAATCAAGAGCGCAATTTTGCCCGGGAGGCGGCGGTGCTTCTGCGGGCCGCGCGCAGCGGCGCCCTGGCCACCGTGGCGGGCGGGTGGCCCCATGCGGCGCTGGTGACCCCGGCGCTGGGACCGGACGGTTCCGTGCTGCTTTTGCTCTCCGACCTCTCGGCCCATACAAGCCATTTGCGCGCCGACCCGCGCTGCGCCTTGCTCGTGACCGGCACAGCGGCGGCCGAAAACCCGCAGACGGTGCCGCGTCTCTCGCTGCGCGGCACGGCCTGCCTGACCGAAAGTGATGCGGCCCGCGCCGCTTATCTGCGTCATCATCCTTACGCCAAACTTTACGCGGGATTTGCCGATTTTCATGTTTGGGCGCTCCACCTTGAGGAAGCGTATTACGTGGGCGGGTTTGCTGCGGCCGCATCATTGCCGATCGTTGCGCTGCAACAAGAGATTGAATCGATTCTACCAAATCGTAATGGTTGAAGGATATGTCACCTCTGCTAAGAAAAGAGACAGCAAAAAATAGTGAGGAGCCACGGTGTCCCACGCGACCGATATTTCTCCCTTTCGTGATTCCGTTCCCCTGGCCGGCACCGGCATCCGCCTTGCTTCGGTGCTGCACGCGAACCTGACCGCGCCCGCTCTGGTTGCCCATGCGTTGCGCAAAAATGAAGGCCGGCTCTCCGCCGAGGGCGCGCTGATCGTGCGCACCGGCATGCATACCGGCCGTTCGGTCGCCGACAAATTCGTCGTCGACGAGCCCGCCACCACGGGGGATGTGTGGTGGGGCAAGGTCAACCAGAAATTGCCCGAAGCGAAATTCGCGATGTTGAAATCCCGTGTCCAGGCCTATCTGCAAGGGCGGGAATTGTTCACCCAGGATCTTTACGCCGGGGCCGATCCCGCCAACCGCGTGCGCGTGCGCCTGGTGACCACCGGCGCCTGGCACGCTTTGTTCGCGCGCAACATGTTCATCCGCCCGCCGGCGGCGGAGTTGCCCGGATTCGTGCCGGATTATGTGATTTTGCACGCCCCGGATTTTGAGGCCGACCCGGCGATCGACGGCGTGCGCTCCTCCACCGTCGTCGCGCTCTCCTTCGCGGAAAAGACGATTGTCATCGCCGGCACTGAATATGCCGGCGAGATCAAGAAATCGATCTTTACCGTGATGAACTGGATCTTGCCGCCGCGCGGCGTGCTGCCCATGCATTGCTCGGCGAATATCGGCCCCGACGGCGACACCGCTTTGTTCTTCGGCCTTTCGGGCACCGGCAAGACCACGCTTTCCTCCGAACCGTCCCGCCGCCTGATCGGTGATGATGAGCATGGCTGGAGCGCTGAGGGCGTGTTCAATTTCGAGGGTGGTTGCTACGCCAAGGTGATCAATCTCAGTGCCGAGAACGAACCGGAGATCTGGGCCGCGTCGCACCGCTTCGGCACCGTGCTGGAGAATGTGGTGGCCGACCCGCAGGGCCATCTGGACCTCGCTGACGCCACCTTCACCGAGAACACGCGCGCCTGCTACCCGGTTGAATTCGTGCCGAATGTTGCGCTCTCCGGCCGCGGCGGCACGCCCCGGAATGTGGTGATGCTGACCGCCGATGCGTTCGGCGTGCTGCCGCCGCTGGCACGGCTGAACCCGGCGCAGGCAATGTACCATTTCCTCTCCGGCTACACGGCGCGCGTCGCCGGCACCGAGAAAGGCCTCGGCGCCGAGCCGCAGGCGACCTTCTCCACCTGTTTCGGCGCGCCGTTCCTGCCGCGCCACCCGGAAGTTTATGGCAAATTGCTGCAGGCGATGATCAAGCGTTACGGCACCTCCTGCTGGTTGGTGAATACCGGCTGGACCGGCGGCGCCTATGGGACCGGCAAGCGCATGTCGATCGCCCATACCCGCGCTTTGCTGCGCGCCGCTTTGGCAGGCGAACTCGACCGCACCAACTTCCGCACCGACCCGTTCTTCGGCCTGGAAATCCCTGAACATGTCGAGGGCGTGCCCGACGAAGTGCTCGACCCGCGCACCGCCTGGCCCGACAAGGCAGCCTACGACAAGGCAGCCGCAGCGCTCGTGAAACGCTTCGAGGACAATTTCGCGACATTCGCGCATCTGGTGGATGACGAAATCAAGGCCGGAGCGATCAAGGCGGTAGCTTAGGCAAGGAAAGGCAAGGGAAGGAAGCGCTACTTTTTGTGAACAAAAAGTAGCAAAAAAATTTGTTATGCTGGCCATGGGCGTTATCGCCGACACAGCCTCAGGCCCAGCATAGAAGAAGTTTTTGGTGCCGCTTTTTTCAAAAAGCGGCTGCTTTCTTGTTCCTGGGACCGCTGACGAACGGGCTGTCCTTAACGTAAAATCGCAGCAGGCGGTGCGCATCCCGCGTCACGCCGATCCTGTTGCTCTGCGCGATTTCGTCCGGTTCGTGGTCGTCGCGTCCGAGCCATAGAGGGCCTTCCCGGCACAGATCGAGCCCGTCGAGAGCGCGATCGATCCGCAGCGAAGCGGTGAGCCTTCCCGGTCCGCGCGCCAGGTCGCGCAGGCGCGTGACGCCGCGATTGCGCTGCATGATGGAAATGCCGTCGCGCGGTTCGAGCGCCCTGATCAGAACGCCGGCGCCGATCCCGGGCGTTTCGCTCGAGACGTTCAGCATTTGTGAGGTGCCGTACGCGACATAGACGTAAGCGTGCCCGCGCTCGAGAAACAACGAACGGTTGCGTGGCGTTATGCCCCGGTAGGCGTGCCCGGCGGCGTCGCCGACGATGTACGCTTCGGTCTCGACAATCCGGCCGCTCGCGCTGCCCTCGGGCAGTTCCCGCACCACGATTTTGCCAATCAGGTAGCGGGCGAGAGCTTCCGTATCGACCGGCAGCGCCGTGCGCGTGAGCGGATGGAAGACGGCCACCGTTATGAGGGCATCCGTTCGACCCATTGCGTGCGCGATGGCCCAGGCTCGAACGGGTCGGCGAAATACTGAGTCTCGCGAGCCACCTTTCCGTCGCGGAACTCCATGATGCTCACGGTGTAAGACGGTTGCCCGTCATAGGTCAGCACGAATTCGGTGACCCAGAGCTCGCCGGCCCCGATGATTCGCCGCACATTGAAACGTTTCAGGTTGGGTTGCGCGGTGCGCGAGGCCTGAATCGCCTGCCGCCCGCGGAGGCGTTCGCCCGATTGCGGATATTCGAGCACCGCGTCGTCGTGGTAAATCTGGTGCTCGGTCTCGAAATCGTTGGCATCGGAAGCGGCCCAATGGCGTTCCAGAGCGGCTCTGATTTCTTGGTCTTCCATATCAAACCTCCATCAAATCTCCCGGGTCGTCGGTGAAAGCACCATTCTGTCGATTTTGGCCCGTGACGGTGAAATCGCCACGGGCCCAGTTTACAAAAAGTTTTTGCGCCGCTTTTTTCCAAAAAGCGGCCACTTTCTTATCCGCTATACTTTGCGGGCGACGAAAGTCGGCATCATGTTCGCCGCATCCGGCACCACGCTGATGTTCGTAAAGCCGGCTTCCCCCAGTTGGGAGATCGTGTCCGCCGTGCTGCAAAAACTGCTCCAGCGCGGCTCGATCATTCCGTAAATACGCTGCGTCAGCATCAGCCCCGCCATGTCGACCTTGTCGAGCGTCCATTCGCTGGGCTTGGGCGCGCCGGGCGGCCAGGTGAGCGCGCTGGTGATCAGGATGCCGCCGGACACCAGCATCTCTTGAAAGGAGCGGTAGAGCGCCACGCGGCGTTCGGGTTCGGCCACGTAGATGTTGAGCCCGTTGCTCACGCAGATATCGTAGCGCGCCGCCGCGGTGGCGCCGAGCTCCCAGGCATCCGCCTGGGCGAAATGGCAATGCGCCGACACGCCATATTGTGCGGCGAGCGCGCGGGCACCTTCGAGCGCCGCCTCATCGAGGTCGTAGCCGTCCAGTGTGAAATTGCTTCCCTCGGGGAACGGCAGCGACAGCACGTCGCGCATGAAGCCGCACGGGATCGAGGCGATGCGCACGCCCGGCTTGAGGTGCTGGATGAGTGCTGTCCGGAAATGCGCGTCGCGTTGGCGTGTCGCTTCCTGCAAGGGCAGGGTGAAGAACCGTTCCAGGCCGGCGATCGACCGGTCGTCGCGGTAGCGGTGGATCATGTAGTCGGTCCAGTCGCCGTTCAGCCCGCCATTGACGATGAGATAGGCCCAGAACGGCGTGCCGGCGAGCGTGCCGAGGAGCGCGCGCCGCTCGGCTTTTTCGGCATCACTTGCGGGTGACGCGTCGATCTTCGCCTGGTTGGCGCTGAGCGCGGCCGCGATGTCCGGGTAGCGCGGCGCGTGTGAGAGAAGCTTCGTCATAAATCACCCTGCTATGATGTTGGCCGTCGGCTGGCGGTTTCGCCACCCTGCCGCGCTCATGGTGGATCGTCTCAGCCCACGCAAGCACTCGCCGTTAACAGATTGCAACCATGTCATGATCCGCGAAAACCGAACATCATGGGCAACGGGCAACGGCCTTGGCGAATGCGCTGGCCTTGGTGCCGGTTTTCTGGCGTTTGCCGGCAGGGGCATCGGCATCGCCGCGATAAGCGTTGCAAGCAAGCCGCATTCATCGCGTTTGACAGGACTAGCGCGGTCCTGTATTCGTCCGCTCAATTGCGAATAATTATCATTTGCAACTGAGAGGGGATAGCGATGTTTCCGATGAATACCAACCGGCGGAGCTGACTTCCGCTTGGAGTGCGACCGAGCGCGGCATGCCGCGCTTGAGGCCTGTCGCGGGTCGAACGCCGATGAAAAGCAGCAAATCCAGACGGAATCGACCGGGGTGTTCATCACGGCCGCATGCCGATCCGTGAGCAAATGCCGCCCATAACGCGACGTTAATTTTACTACTTTAACTGCGCCTTGCGGGCGTGGAAGAGTTCTGCGTGCTGAGCCTAAAGCCTAATGGGAAAGCCAGATTTTGTTTCTATCCAGGCCTGTTCGCCAGAAAATCGACAAAAGCCATTCTCCTGGCGGCATCATGTTTGGTATCGATGACCCAATTCTCACCGGTCCAGGCGCAACTCCTGACACCGGCGAAAAACGTGCCACCCTCGGGACCGCTGACGGCATTGGGACAAAATCTCGACGACGAAGGCATCCGCCTCAATTCCCTGATATTCGATTCTTTCGAAAACAATGTCAGCACCGGCGAAAATCCCGGCGAGTCCGGCAATGACGTGTCGGTTTTTCTCGGCGCGGATTTCGATCTGGCGAAGCTTGCCGATCTTCCCGGCGCGACACTCCATGTCCAAGGCGGGTATTTTTTCGGGCGTGTGAATAACAGTGTGACCCGAGGCTGGCTGCAGGCCGCCTCCAGCGTGCTGGCCGGCTTGCCGTTCATCAATCGGCCCAGGTCCTATTATCTTACCCGTTTCAGCTACGAACAGACATTATTCGCCGATCGCCTCGACATTGAAATCGGGCGCATCAATGCGAAACGCGCCTTCGACCTGCCGCCGCCGGGAAACTCGCTGTCGACGGACGATCCGGTTTTCGCCATGGATGGCGGCACGTCTCCCGCACCCTACGCGCATTGGGGCGTCCGTGCCCGGTTGACAGTAACGCCACGCTGGTCCGCCGGCTTTGGCACCTATGTTGTCGACACGGGTGAAAACCAGACCTTTGGAACGGACTGGCGATTCGACCAAGCAAGCGGCGCGCTGTTCGTCTCCAACGTCGTCTACCAAACCGATTGGTCGCAATCTTCCTATCCGTCCCGGTTCGAGCTGGTGCCGTTCCATAATTCCTCGCCGGTCAAAGACCCGTTGCACCCATCGGCTCTGCATACAGGGGTCTACGGCATCGCCAGCCGGTTGCAGCAAACGATCTGGCGCAACAAGCTGTCCAAAAGCACGGTGCCGCAGCATGTCGATCTGTTCGGGTCTGTCTCTTACACGCCAAACCCGTATGTCGTGGCGGCCAATAACCAGGAGGTCGGCGTCACCTTGTTCGGGCTGACGCCGGATGCCGCCCTGGATTCGATCACGGCCAAAATCGACCATCTCGGCCTCACGCCGCGCGCGATCGAATTCGAGCGGCAGGCGCGTGTCGCGGCGGGCGGCCCGGATGTTTCAACCGGGACCGATGAGTATCGGCTGGAACTCAACGCCCATGTCGACCTGGCGCGCGGGATCGGGCTCGAGCCTGTCGCGGAA
>Ga0310811_10009293_pt1 | contig 12681 bp, 12 predicted proteins | sample YCmetagenome_FD_207642 | JGI IMG/M metagenome (GOLD analysis project Ga0310811, IMG submission 207642) | Soil microbial communities from experimental microcosm in Duke University, North Carolina, United States - YC | ecosystem: Engineered > Artificial ecosystem > Soil microcosm > Unclassified ... | reverse complement strand
ACCCCCTGTGGAGATCCATTATGGGATTTCAGCTCCAGAAAGGAACTAATTTGTCAGTTTGTGTTTGATTTGTTGTATCATCTAACACTCTATCTATAGCTCATGAAACAATGATCCAATGACAAGTTCTACACCTTAGCCCAAACAATTTTATTATCCATGAAGGTATTGGATATTTCATTGATTTTGACCATGTGTCAATCATAAAGGAGTGCAAGACATTTACAGTTTTGTTCGGTACTGTAAGTTTGCACATGAAGTTCAAGATTCTCGCTATTGACCATGCTATTTCTGGGACCTGTGCCATATATCTCTATGCACATTTTGAAAAAAATATTGAAGAACACTGACATCCTCAAGAAGGAAAAGACAATCAATGCAAAAAAGAATGACAACACCAACAGCATCGCTCAGCCAGAACTGGCTGAGCACAATTCCAGTGATGACCTTGAGTCCCTGTTCTATATTTTTTTTGAATTTATTTCCAAGTATGGGGGTGCACATGGTACACTGGCTCCAACCTGGGATAAGATGAGTATGCCATGGGCGGATGTCTATGAGAATTTGGGCACTACAAGCAGCTTGCTTGCCACCTTTTTGGTGAAGAAGGGAGCCATGTCTGAGGGTGATATCCTAACAGACAGGGTATCAGACTACTTTTCAGAATTCAAGCCCATTGTTGATGAATGGTGCACTCAAATTTATTGCATGGAGTCCAATCTTGAAGGAGCCATTGTTCATGACCACATCTTCCAAATGCTTGCTACATTCATTACAAAACTTGGTGATGAACTGCCAACTCCACTACCCTCTCCAGTAGCTCCACCGAGTGCCTCAAGTACTCATCATACTGGAGCTCCCCCCATCGTTCAACCCATGGCAGGGTCTTCACTCCATCATTCATTGCAGCTCAAGCAGGTGGCCAGACCTAATGATGCTGGCAGATAAATTCAGACCAGTAAATCTGGTTAGGGTTGCAAACCTCTGGATCATCATAGAGGAAGGCCCAGTTATTGAGATGTTTTGCTGCCAGGACTTGTTCAAAGTCAGCATCATTGTCTTCATCTTTGTTCTCGTCATCTTTGGCAGTAGCTAGAAAGTTTGCAATGAGAGCCATTGCTGTTGATCCAAAATGACTGTGCCAGGAGCAAATGCACTGATTTACCTTTCAATAGAGATGACTTGTAGTGAGAAACAGTAGTTTGATGGTAGGAGTAGAAGACTTAGGACCTTTTGGTTGGACATTATGATTTATTCCTGAATAAACCACATCAAAAATAGCCTCGAGTGCTGGAAGTAGTTTTTTGATCTTGATGGACCAAAAATTAGGCTAAACACCTGCCCACAAAAAACAGTGGGGATAAAAGACTTTTACCATATGTCATCCTCTAACATAATCCAGGGGAGATTGGTATTTCACCACTGGTTTCCATTTTTTAGCTTCATCATCATGTCAGCAGACATCAGGTCAGGCTCAGATGATACTGGAATACTTGTAATCTGGGAGGTCAGTTCTAACTTAGCTTTCTTAGGTGGGTTCAGGTTCTCACAGACCATTACACTAGTCTGTTGAGCACCTCAGTATCAATAGAATTAGATATAAAGAAAAAAGCCTACCTTTGAAGGGATCCATGCTGGCTTAGTAGGAATGGGCTCGACCCCGGGAGTCATGAACTCAGAGTCATCAAGGATGATGGAGTTAAAAGAGGCATTTGGATCATTCTTGTCAGCAGTGTCTAGGTCCTCTTCCGATGAACCGATCAAGTTAACTGCTTCAATCAGTCTCTTCATGGAACTAACAGTGTGAGTTGATTGAACTTGTTCTATAGTGAATCACACAATTTCAGCTTGTTGAGTGAATGGTAATAGATTGAATGGCATTGGCACCAGCAGTCTTTCAGCAGTGTCATCATCCAAAAGTTCTACAATCTCATTAGTGATCCCTACAACACTCTAAAAATCATAAATGTGCATCAAATCATGTCAGACCTTAATTTGTTGATGTAGTTGAATACTTACCTGCATCTCCCCCCTTCCTTTTCCATTAGCTATGAGAGATGACAAGCGCCCTTCAAATTTGTCATCATCTTCATTAGTGTCAATGTCAACATCTCCATCTTCATCCAATGCAGGAATATGTGAAGTTCCAGATGAGTCCATCAAGAAAGGAGGCGGATCTTTTGTGAGTGAAACTGTAGTTGCGACTGTTTGGCCTGTTCTTACCAATGAAATGCCCAGAGAGTCGACAGAAACAGTTTCAGTATGTACACTGGGAATAGGGGAAGGTTTTACAGCTCCCTTCAACTCAGGTTTGAGGTGAGCATGCCAGTTATGGATCTTGCCTGAGAGGCTATATTTCTTATTTCTGAGCCCCCAAGTAAGGGTCATATAGTGAAGTGTAGACTCTGTGAGCATCAACAACATGATGGTGAGAAGGCAAATTACTAATGGGTTAACATTTCCTTTCTTGTTGCTATCAGATGCTCAAACTTGATGGATTTACCTTGTTGCAGCACTGATTATTTTATATGATATGGTAGGGTTGACCTTCTTTTTCCTTATTGTCTTTCCTCCCTCATTCTCAACCTCCTTGTTGTAGGTATCACAACCTGGCTAGGCACTAGCTATAATAATGCTAAACCAGTATAACTGAGTCTCAGCTCTACCTAGCTGCTATACTAGCAGAAGCAAGAGCATTCAACCCTAAAGGGGACACAAGGAAAGCAAGGATCCACAAGTGATACTGATCAACCCTGATCAAATGTGATGTAAGCGCAAGAAAATGTGATGAAATGCGATAAAATGCAAAATGTGCTGAAGGTGTGTGTGGCAAAAGTGAAACACAATGGTTGCGCAAAGTGTGGGAAAGTAGTGTGCAAAGTGTGCAAGTGTGGAGAAGATGTATAAATGATGCTGGGATGTGAACTGAGGCAAGGAGGACAGATGCTGGATGGAATAATAGATGGATAATGTAATTGCCACTAGCTATAGACAGATGCTAGGGACTACAATAATGGATACATGCACTGCATGGAACTAACTGGTGATAGATGGTGACTGCCAGAAGCTAAGTTGTAAAAACAAACATGGCAACTCTAAGTTGCACATAAGCACCTTCCCAGGGCTCAGAAGCAAATCGGGAGTGCACTAAGTATATAAGTGAGGTAAAGTAAGGGTCCATAATGAAATAATAGTGGTATGATGTCAAATATAGTCAGATATAGTAATAAATGGAATGCAACACACTAAGGAACTGGCTGGACAATGGATGGATACTCCTGCAATGATGCACACTAAATCATGATGAAACATGAAGATGTGTGATGAAATGTGAAGATGCCCGAGTGTGGGAAAGTGTTGTGACTCTGGCACATTATTGCAGGGAAGCTGCACATGATATGCAGAATCGCTCTACACATGATGATGATATTGTGCTGTGAAACCCAGTCGTCATGAGCTGTAAAGTAGCCCAATATCAGCCTGTAGAGAATTGAGTCTCTACATCATTTCCAGTTGCCTTGCCATTGCCTGCACCCACACCCATGCTATCAGCTGTTACAGCCACCCTATTCTTTTCTCACACTTATGCTTCTCTTCCATTTCACCATGTTTCCTTATCACTTCACTTCTGTTTCACCTACCTCGCTGACCCCTCATGCTTCTCTTATCTCTGACTCACACTGACTCACCTTCCCATGAACCTTCCTCTTCTGTACTTCTATCCTTGGTCCGTGCTCCATCTCTTTACCTATTTAAGAACGTAGTTACTGGTTATATTTCCTTAACTTGAATCTACTTGGTTCTCTCTGATAACTTGAACTCTAGCTTCTTGGGAAGGAGGCTAGCCTTGTTGACCTCGACTTAGCTCTAGATCCTGTGGGAGTCCATAGCCCGACAAAGCTACGCTTCAGTCGGTCCTGATCCAGAACCACCTTTATTGGTGCTGACGATTGCCTTTGTTGGTGTACTCTATCCGAGTCCGTAACATCAGCTGTACAGTAACCACCTGTGTCTTGAACTCTAGCTTGCACTGGATGAGTCTCTGAGGTCAGCTCACTAGTTGTCCCTTGCATGCTCTCCTTCTTTTTCACTGGTCTAGCCTGGGGTTTTATAGGTTTTACCCTGGTGGTCCCCTGAGTTGCCTGCTCTATCTCCATGGTAGCCTCAATGCCTGTAATCCGATTGATTCCATGCTGCAGAGCAACTTCCTTGATAGTCTGTGCTTCCAGGGTATGCTCCTTGTCTTGTGCAATTTGGGCTTTGGTATATCGTTTCTTTTGACCTTTGAGAGGTACAAGTCCAGGGCACTGAGTTGCATTTTTAGGGCATGTATGGTGAGGAGAAGTGGGAGGTGGCATAGTGAATGCAAAAAGCAGCAGTAGAGAGCTGGTGACCAATGGGCAAACCGCAATGCTCAAAAGTATGTGTTTGTTAATTTTGTATGTTATTGTCCTTACATCTTGCAAAGCAACAAAACAGCATGCTGGGACAAAAGAGTTCCAAAGGTTTCACTGCCAGCTATTTCACTCATCACTAGGTTTGCGGTGCAGGTGGCTTGCCTGTGGGCCAGCCTGGGACATAATGCTTCAGTTAATGGTATTTGAAGTCAGGGAGTAGGCCAGTACCAGCTCCAGCATTTGAGTTGATGGTATTTGGAGCTGGGGGTAGAATGGCCAGTACCAGCTCCAGCGTTTGAGTTGATAGTATTTGGAGTCAGTGGAGTAGAATGGCCAGTACTAGCTCTGGCACTTGAGTTGATAGTATTTGGAGTCGGTGGGGTAGAATGGCCAGTACCAGCTCCAGCATTTGCACCAGATAGCAAGACAGGCTTATTGATGGTGGAGCCATCTTCCATCAACAACCATGTCCACTTTGCAGTGATTCACATTGACTCAATTTTTCAGTCTGCTCACCTTATTCCTGTTTATGGTCCTGAAATGCTTCCTGCAGCCATTAAATTCCACCATACTCTTGATATATTCACCCTTTTCTATGTGAACAAATATGCAGATCATCACGCCTTTGAAATAGCTTATTAACATTCTCCTACATGACTCACTTTTTTCTTCATTACTTACTTTTAACATGTTGCTTTGCTTTTTTCAACTCACTGCTTTTTCCAACTTTTTAGCTTCTTTTATATATTTGGCATTGTGAAGTTTTCAAGTCCAAAAAAGTGTGAAAAAGTGACAATGAGTAGTTGGTCACTTATTTAAGCACCAAAAAGCTAGAAAAGTGAACCTGTGATTTCCTGATGCATTTCACTGTACATTTATGTTGCTGCAACTTCCTCAGTGAACATTGTTCAAACTCTCTGGTCATCCATCAGTGTTGGTGCCCTCTTCCGCAAACACTGCCCCAGTCTGCACCATTGTCATGTGCCTCTCCTCTGGCACAGTCATGTTATGAAATAAGCAATAGGAACCAGGAGTCTAGAACACAAATAAGAATCTCAATGTTTGATAAATGTGTTAAGGTTGTACTCAAAGGGTAACGGATCTGAAGGGCTTTGGCCTCAGCTCGTACGCTGTGCCCCTTTCCCGAGTATAGCCCCATATTTCAGAATGCTATATGTATCGTATCCGAAGATCTGGATGGCTATTGTAGCATATCCAAAGGTCCGGACAACTACCGTATGATATCCAGGTGTAGAGGAAAGTAACATATTCCTATCCGAAGACAAGGAATAGTATTGTATGATATCCGAAGGTAAAGATTAGTATTGTATACTTATCCGGATGGTGTCCGGATATCAGACAGGAGTGTAAGAACTAGTCTAGACAAGTCTAGGACTAGAAACTAGCAGAGTATAGACTATCCATAGGTAGAGGCGGATGCGTATAGACTATCGGATACAATCCTTAAGTCTCGGAGGGCGACAAGAGTTGTTAAGACTTGAGTCCGGATAACGGAATGAGGACAATCTAAGATGATATTTGAACTGGGGTGCTATAAGACATATACAAGAGTTTATATACGATAGAACTACGCGAGAGGCTATGCACAAAGTATCGCAATGTATAAGCAACGCTTATTAGAACTCAATCATAAGCCGGAAGATAATCACAAGTGAAGCGGATCAGTAAACATAGCCGGAAAAAAGCATAACCAATACACCGGAAAGGAGGATATACTAAATGGAGGAAATAAGCAGTGTTTAACGTTATATGAACAGGATATGAATGAAGAAGCTTATCATGACAGATCCGGTATGGATCTGTGAATCGGATCTGATCGGATCTGACATCTGGAACTTCGGATGAGAAGCGTGAATGTATGGGATACGACAAAATGACTCATTGCATATGCTTTAGCTACCTAGAACACAAGTAAGACTAAGATATGTTAGATACATTGTAATGGTAAAGAAACAGTTATAAGAACTCACATCTCAGTGTTTGATAAATGACTGAGATGTTTGGGTGCTATTGATGGCACTTTTAAAGCTAAATGCTTGATATAAAAGAAAGACATAAAATAAATCTTTTCATGAGCCAACATCACAGCAGCTAGCTCTCCCTGTCCCTTCTGCTTGTGCTCATACCTCTCACTCACTCACTGCTCCTAGATCAGATCCTTCAGTCTTCTTTGTCTTGGTCATCTTGGAGTTCAACACTCTCCCTCAAGTGCAAGCCAGGCTCATTAGGAGCCTAAGCTTTTGCAAATGAAGACATGCTAGTGCCTTCATAAAGGCATCAGCTACATTGTTGTCAGTTGGACAATAGTACAGTTTGAACATGCCATTTTTGACATGGGATCAGATGAAATGATACCTGAGGTTGATGTGTTTGGTGCATGATTGAAACTTGCTGTTTGAAGCAAGAGTGACGGCTGCCTGATTCTTGCAGAATACTGGAATAGGGAATGGAGGGGGTTCCATCAGAAAAACCTTAAGTTAAGGTCCACCCTTATACAGTGCTGTATAGTGCTACACAGCACCACACAGCACCATATAATACTGTAAAAGGGGGGACCTAAACTTAGGGTTTTGCTGATGTCATATAGCTCAGTAATGAGCAGCTGCAGGCATAGTAGCTTGCATATCACACTAGTCAGGGTGATGTACTCAGCCTCTACTGTGGATAGGGCTATTAAGGGCTGCTTTCTGATGCTCCAAGCTACAGGACCACCATTTAAGAGAATGATGTAGCAAGACATCAAGTGGCAATGGGGCTGTCATCAGTAACTTCACACATGTATTGGCAGTTCATGTCTTCAGGTATGTGACCCTCGATGGCTGGAAGAAATACCTTCATGGGTGCTTTAGAATCATTGCCCAACCACCGTGTAAGGTCATGGCCTTGAGGAAATTGTTGTAGACTAGAGAATGATGCTATAGCTGCTGCAACTCTGACATATTATCAGATAATGTGGTTGAGATGACAAGTGAGGTAACATACCTGTGATCTATGTCACTCATGATCTCCTCTGACCATCTGGTTCTGTGCACTGCCTTCAGGTACTTTGCTACCCAGTCAATGAGATGGTCTTTGAAGGCCCCTTTAATTAGCTGGTGGAGAAGGTCAAATGACAGCAGCCTATGAATGTTGGCTTGGGGGAAGTCATTAGTGAATGGCTATACAAAACAGATTAGTCTAGTATTGAAAAGCGGCCCATTCCACTCACAATGAGATCAGCAATGAGACCATATTCAGCACCAATGGATACTGCAAGTGCTAATACTTACTTCAGGTACCAATGTTTAACAATACAGGATAGTACAAGTTGTTCCTCATAATCCACTATGTAGGGTCCTAGACTATATATCACATGCTGGAAATGATCATCTCCACAGCACATGACCAGTGCATAATAGGCATATTCACACAAGCAGTCCATTTATCATTCACATAATGATTTCCACTTCAATTGGTATATCATGCGACACTTTCCTGTATAATATGCCAGAGGTGTGATACTTTCCCATACTTGTGCATTTTTACATTACATCATACATTATTGCATTTCATCGCACATTATTACATTGCACCCCATTTTATCGCCTATCATCCAGGAGTGCCTATCCATGTCTGACCACCTCATTGATACATCATATGCCTTGCCTCATTGTTGTAACAAGTAATGCAGCACTATTACATGTTATTACATACTATCAGTGTGTTTTCCTCCTAACCCTTCTGTCAACTGAGGCTGCATGGTGTATCATTGAATTTTTAATGCACCTTGAATGGCCCTCTGTCTACCACTTGCCAGTCCATCTTCCAAATGAGCATATGGTGTTCTATAACTCCAAGGACAATGCTCAGGATCTATAAAGTAAGAGAGAAGAGTGTGGGAGGATGTGGCATGCTCACATGAAAGCCATATTTTGTGGGATCCTTTGTTTGGAAGTCTTGTGTGGTGTTTTCAAGCACTGACATCTCTGCTCCAACTCCAAATGTGCACTGTTTGACATTCCAATTTGATTTAACTGCATGCATGTCTTCAATTGGCTTGAATTTTGTATTGTAGGACCACACATGAGTTTTTAGGGTTAAGTTAGCTTGAATGTGTTGATAGCCACCTCTCTGCAGCTCTCAATAGGCTAAAGGCTGCCCACCACTACTTGCACAGTCTGTGGTACAGTTTTCTGCTTCATCGGACAATGGATGAGTCGTTTGGTCATGTACTAATGAGGTAAATATTAAAAAAAATCCTTCTGCAGTTCCCCTTGTGCCCAGGCCCTATTTCCTCCACTTCAGCATGGCTATGCTGCCTTGCCACCCTCCTTGCCTTATCACTCTGTTGACTGGGAGGCTCAAATGCACCATAACTGGCTTGAGCACTGCAAGCTCAATAATCCTTATAGTAAGATGGCCTGTCAAGAGTGCACTCATGCACATGATCAGAGGATGCATGATCTCTCCAAGGGCACTGCAAGAATCAAAAAAGAAATGGAGAGGAGCAAAGAGGAGCATGAGTACTGGATGAGTAAGAAACAGAAGAAGTTGCAGAAGATGGCTAATAAGGCAAAACAAAAGCAACTCATTAGGGACTGGAAGGAGTGGTGGCACAATGAAAGGCATGGTCAAGTTGTTAGGCCCAGATTGATGCCTATGACAAGCTACTTCATCAGGCACCAATACCAGGTTGGAAGTTGCCACCAGGCTGGAAGCATCCTCCCCCTAGGAAAACTCTTCATATAGTTTTCTCTTAGATTGTTTATATTTTGGCTATTAAAGAATCTGAACTTTGTCATTTGAATAAATCATGTTATTTGGCTTAAAATCTGCTATGATCATTAGGATGCAGAGATGGGGGGATAGATGAGCATGGGGAGGAGAGAAAGACAGGAGATGGTATAGGGACTCATATGTCTATAGGTGCATAATGGGCATATTCACGCAAGCAGTCCATTTATCATTTGCACGATAGCTGCCACCACCATTGGTATATCATGTGACACTAACCTGTATAATGCACCAGAGGCACAATGCTTTCCCTAGCTTGCACTTAGCATGCATTTTTGTGCACTTCCGCATTTCATTGTGCATTATCACATTTCATCACATTACAGGGTCTCTCATATATCTGGTTCTGTGTGCAGTAGCAGTCCCCTTTAGGGTTGAACATGTCTGTCTCAGGCATAGCAGCCTAGGTGCAGCAAGACTCAACATTCTGCCTCACCAGCAGCATTGTTTATCCCACATTGAGAGAGTGATTGCATGTGCAGCAGTCACTTAGTGCCTTCAATGGGAGATGGGTGACAATTATGAGGATACAGCCAAGGCTAGAAAGACAGGAGAAATGGGAGAATGAGAGAATGGGATCATGCAAATGGTGAAATAGTAAAATTAAATTGATTTGTATTTATGAATTAATGATATGAGAGGACTGTTGTGCAGAGATGTCATATGGTATTATATGTGACTCAAGCTAGCATCTAAGATTAGTTGTTGAGTAGTAAACAGATTATACCTTTAAATGTGTGAAACTCCTGCTTAAAAATGTATTATTATGATTATTTATTTATTTCAAAAACCACTATGGTTATTACTAAGTCAAGGTGCCTGTGGCACCTCCCAAAGGAGCACAAAGTGCTCCATTGCCTCTTACTGTGCCAAAGGCACAGTGACTATAAGTATTAGGATGAGGCCAAGGCCAGGAAGCCAAAAAGGAGCACAAAGTGCTCCTTTTGCTTCCTGTTTCAAAGGCACAACAGGTGAAGGACTAATGTTATTGAGCATGCAACAGCCAAAGATACTTGCCTCACTGGATGGTTTAAAGCCAATGCCAATCAGAACTTGGCAGCAGCTGAAGCCCACAATAACCTCTATCAAGATTTTCCCTCAGAATGTGTCTGGACCCAAAATGCATAGAAGATATCTAAGAAGTAAGTTGTGATGGGTGGGAATGTCTTGCTAGCTCGCATGGCTTTCGCTTAGGAATGCTTAGTATGCTTAGCTTGCTTATTTCACTTAATCTCTTTTTGGAAATATCGTGTGGTTTTGTCACGTGTTTTCAATCGCTGACTCAAAATACTGTTGCCCATTGTGTGATTGCGTGATTTTGTCACATGACTGCACAGCCTGTGCGCTGTAGTTCCCTAGATATACCCTCGAACTCCAAGCTTCCTTTCGCCTCTTCCCCCCACCACTGCTCCCTCTGCCAATCCCTTGATCTTTCTGTTCTGATTGTTTTTGTGCAGGAAATTCCTGCTTTAATTCAATTTTGGTAGATATTATATCTTTACTGTTCTTCATTGATGTAAGCCTTGGCAATCTATATAGTGTATATATTGAAAATATCGAAAAAATTAATGATTATGTAATCAGATTTCGCTTTTTGACGTGTTTTTGGACCTCTGGACCTGGACCCTGGACCCTGGACTGGCCATATCTTAGAGTTTGAAGGATTGTGAGTGTGATTGTTGTTTATTACTGGCTCTGTATTCCATTCGGACTCGCAAACTCCTGTTGATTCAAGACGAACGTGTAACCAAGTCCTACTTCCCTGGCCATCTGTTCTTGCAGGTGTTTGCTGGTTGTTTCTGGACCTCTGGGTATACTACAGTATAGAGATTTTGGATTGGTGGGGCACTTTTCTGTGCTGAGTCGGTCTGCTTGCAGCCTTCTCACAGTTGCCATCCTATCCTTTGGGATAATTTCTCGGACAGCTTTCAGCTGTTTTTAGCACTGTCATATGTCGAACTTCCAGGGTAGTAGCTCATCCCGGAAACTGCTGGTACTTCTTCAGTCATACTCGGCAATATTTGTTTGAATCTTTGGTATGTGATATTGTACCATATATATGTAATGTGACAACTTATCTTTGATGCAGTGGTACTACAACTGTTGGAATTTTAGCTCTCCTCTCTCTTTGTTTCATATATCTTCTCCAATGTATGTGGTTATCAACATATATATTTATATTATGTTGACTGATATTTATTGTTAATAGGAATCCCTCCACCCCTCCCACCTCTCCTCAGCAGGCACAGGCTGCTGCATGTCAGGCTAAGAGGAATCAGTGAAATATTGGCTCCCCTCCTGCATGTTGCCATCCTGGCCCTATAGGTCAACCATTAGAAAATGCTCCTCAAATGGTACAATTTAATTTTCTAATTTTCATTAAACATCTTCTAATATGTTCATAGAATATTCCTCAGATCTTGGGAAATTTGAACCATGGTCCAATTCCAATACAAAGGTTTCCTGGTCTGCTACGTAATGTTATTGAGCATCATGAGGCTCAACATATGTGGCGTCAACACCAGCCCCCTGTTCCTGCTCCACTCTTAGGGCCTCCCTTTGGTTACATTCCTCCTCCTGTTGCACTTTAGAATGAGTATCAATGTCATATGACAAATGTTGCTGCAGCCACAAACAATAGCCATGAAGCATGCCGTGCTGGCAGACGAAGACGTAATAATGCTTGACAACAACCTGCACCAGCACCTCCTGCTCCTGCACCAGCACCTCCTGCTCCTGCTCCTACTCCTACTCCTGCTCCTGCTCCTGCTCCTGCTCCTGCTCCTGCTCCTGCTCCTGTCCCTGGTCCTGCCCCTTACATGTATGGTCCTATTCACTATGAGGGTGCAGTTGGTCATCATAATTTCATTAATCCCCTTCAATACTTTGTACCCCCTCCTGCACCTCCTTTGCCTGTACCACCTCAACCTGATCATCAACAATTCAATATTCAATTTCAGCATCATTTCCAGCAGCAGGAGGATGGACAAGTACAGGAGGCATTATATCAACAGCAGATCCAACAGCAATTGCAGCAGCAGCAGCATGGACATCAACAGCAAATACAGCAGCAATTTCAGCAGGAAGAAGATAGACAAGTACAGGAGGCATTACATCAACAGCACACCCAACAGCAATTGCAGCAGGAAGAAGATAGACAATCACAGGATGTATTACATCAATAGCACATCCAGCAGCACATCCAGCAGCAGCAAGATAGACAAGCTCAGGGTACTCAACAAGCAGGTCAACAGGAAGAGGCCTGCCATAACCATGAGGAGCAGAGAGTTCATGAGCAGCAGGAGCGTCTTGAGGAGGTACTCCATGAATATAATGATCCAGCTTCTCAGGAGCAGCATGATCACAGTGCTCTTGCATTCACATCAGTGGGTGTTGATATTGAGGATCGAGCTCTTCAAGGCTCTGGACCAAATGCTTTTCGTATCCATGGATCTCTACACCACCTCATGGGCAGTCTTATACCTCCAGA
>Ga0310811_10009290_pt1 | contig 12683 bp, 14 predicted proteins | sample YCmetagenome_FD_207642 | JGI IMG/M metagenome (GOLD analysis project Ga0310811, IMG submission 207642) | Soil microbial communities from experimental microcosm in Duke University, North Carolina, United States - YC | ecosystem: Engineered > Artificial ecosystem > Soil microcosm > Unclassified ... | reverse complement strand
GGGGGATCGGGCTCACGGACCTCAACAAGACCGAATACGGCTCCGACCATGAGCTGAGCGCCCACGCGATGGACGCCAGATCGTTGCACGCGAAGCTGCGCAAATACCGGCCGGCGGCCATTGCCTTTACCAGCAAGAATGCCGCGTCGCTCGGGCTTGGCTGCAAAGCTCTTGCCTACGGCCGGCAGTCCGAGGTGCTCGAAGGTGCGGCTGTCTTCGTGCTGGCCTCGCCGTCGGGCCGCGCCCGCTCCTTCTGGACCCTGGAGCCATGGCGGGCCGCCGCCACCTTCGTCCTCGAGCGACGGCAACAACGGGAGCGGCAAGCATGACGGTCGGCCGGCGCGCCCTGCTCGCCGGCTGCGCCGCCTCGGTCGCGGCGCCCCTCGCCACTGGCCAGGCTCGTACCGGCGACACTGCGCTGCACCAGCTCGCCCACCGCGCCGCGGTCTATTTCATGCCGCTCTCATGCATGTTCGCTCGTCGCCACCGCGACACGGTCGAACGGGGCCAAAAGCTCAACAACCTGACGTGGGGCGCCGATGCGAGCGACGGCGTGCTGGCGGGAGCGGCGTGGCTCGATCTCTCGATTGGCCCGCTCTTCCTCACACTGCCGCCCATGGGCGAGCGCTTCTACAGCGCGGCTTTCATCGATCCCTTCACCAATGCCTTCGCCCATGTCAGCAGTCGCGTCTCGGGGCAGACGCCACCGGCGTGCCTGATCGCAGGCCCCTCGTGGGACGGTGCCGTCGAAAGCGACGTGATGCTCCTGCGCGCGCCCGCGAATGTGGTGTGGATGCAGATCCGTATCGCTGCCGCGGACTCCAGGGCTGACCTCGAGATCGCGCAGAATCTGCGGGCCCGCAGCCTCCTCGAGACGCCCGACAAGCGCAACGAACGGCGCATCCTCGAGATGCGCGAGCTGATGCGCTTTCGCACCTACGCGCCAGCCGAGCCGGTGGTCGACTGGGATGCACCGCACCCCGAGGACCGGTTCGATCTCCTCAATACCGGCCTTGCGCTGCTCGCCGCCTGCCGGCTCTCGGAGACCGACCGCGAGGTACTCGACGATCTCGCCCCCTTGAGATTGCATGTCGGCCGCCGCTTCGATGCCCGAGCCTTCAGCAATGGCGAGCGCGAGGCGATTGCGTCAGGTCTCGCCGATGCGGCGGCCGAGATCGCCGCAGCCGGACCCTCGTTCGGGGAAGTGGTGGACGGATGGCGCTATCCAGCGCGGACGCTCGGTCAGTTCGGCCCCGACTATCTCTATCGCGCCTTTATCGCCACGACGGCGTTGGGCGCGCCGGTGCCGGCGGAGATCCTCGACCTCGTGGCCGAGATCGACGGTCGGTTCGCGCCACCCTCGCCACTGCCGGCCCGAAGCGTTCGTTGGCTGGCCGATCGGCGCATCGCGCGGTTTTTCCAGCCCGATGCCGCTCTGCTCGACGGACGCTATCGCCTGGCGCCACCAATGCAGGTGCACGCGCCAACGTGACTGGTTTGGACCCGCCGCCTTGCTCTAGGCGTTCGGCTGCGCGCGCCGAGACTCTTCCTCGGCCTTGGCTTCGATCGCTTCCATGTCGTCGTCGCTGAGGCCGAAGTGATGGCCGATCTCATGGATCAGCACGTGGCGCACGATGTGCGGCAGATCCTCCTGGGACTCGCACCAGTAGTCGAGGATCGGCCGGCGGTAGAGGAAGATACGGTCGATGTCGTTGGCGATGTGGCCTGCGCCACGTTCGACCATCGACACGCCCTGGTAGAGGCCGAGTACGTCGAAGGGCGTTTCGAGCTCCATCGCCTTCTCGACTTCGTCCGACGGAAAATCGTCGACCTGGATGCGGACGTTGCCGACGTGCCGACGAAACTCCTCCGGAATCGTTGCCAGTGCCTCGGCGGCGATGGCTTCGATGTCCTCCAGCGATGGCGCAACGCTGAACGTTGGCGTGCGCCGCGGGTTGGTGAAGACCGGCATCCTTCCCCCATATAGCAGGCGCGCGCGCTCGCCAAGGTCCCGGCGTGACTGATTGTTCACCGTTCACGCAAGCTATTCAGCGTGCATGAGCATGGTCGCGTTCCCGGTCGAACCCCTCTAAGCTGCCCACGCATGCTCCGCTTCCTCGCCCGCCGTCTGATCGTGGCATTGCTTGTCGTGGCGACGGTGATGACGCTCGCCTTCATCCTGACACGCCTCTCGGGCGACCTCGCCGTCTCCATCGCCGGGCCAAGCGCCACCCAGGCCGATGTCGACGCTGTCCGCAAGGCCTACGGTCTCGACCGGCCGCTAATTACCCAGTTCCTCGACTGGGTCGGACGGGCCGCGACCGGCGACCTGGGCGACAGCTATTTTTTCAAGACTCGGGTCTCGACCCTGATCGGCGAACGCATGCCGGTGACGCTGACCCTGGGACTGACGGGGCTGGTGATTGCACTCGTCGTCTCGCTGCCACTCGGCATCCTGGCCGCGGTGCGGGAAAACACGGCTTTCGACCGGATCGTGCAGGTCGTGGCCCTGCTCGGCCAGGCGATGCCTTCGTTCTGGCTGGGCCTTCTGCTGATGATCCTGTTCGGGCTGAAGCTCGGCTGGCTGCCGATCTCAGGCACCGATTCCTGGGAAAGCTACATCATGCCGGGCGTGGTGCTGGCCTTCTCCGCCATCCCGGCCCTCACGCGACTGACGCGGGCTGGCATGATCCAGGCCATGGGCTCGGACTACATTCGCACAGCGCGCGCCAAGGGTCTGTCGCGCGCCTCGATCCTGCTCAAGCATGCGCTGCGCAACGCGGCAATCCCGGTAGTGGCGATCGCGGCTGTGCAATTCGGCTTCATGCTGGGCGGCTCGATCGTGATCGAGCAGGTATTCGCCCTGCACGGCGTGGGCTTCCTCGCCTGGGAGAGCATCGCCAAGAACGACTTCCCGGTCGTGCAGTCGGTCGTGCTGGTGCTGGCCGCGATCTTTGTCCTGCTCACCATGTTCGCCGACCTGATGAACGCTGTCCTCGATCCGAGGCTGCGCAGCGCATGAGCCTCACGGCAACGGACGCCGGATCCACGGTCGGCTCCTTAACCAAGGCCTCGCGCGGGCCGCGGCGCGGTTGGCGCAGCGCCGGAACATGGTTTGGCGCGGTGATTGTCGGCATCGCGGCCTTTTGCGCGATCTTCGCACCATTGCTGGTACCACACGATCCCTTTGCACAGGACCTCAGCAAGCGCTTGCTGGTGCCGTTCTGGATGGAGGGCTCGAACCCGGAGCATCTTCTGGGCACCGACCAGCTCGGGCGCGATTACCTCTCGCGGCTGATCTGGGGCTGCCGCATCTCCATGCTGATCGGCGTGACCGTAAGCTTCGTCTCCGGCCTGATCGGCATCACGCTGGGTGTGATGGGCGGATTTTTAGGCGGCCGGGTCGACGACGCGGTGCTATTCGCCATCACCACCCGCCTCTCGCTCCCGGTCGTGCTCGTGGCGCTGGCGGTGGTCGGCCTGCTGGGCAGCTCGATGACCCTGCTGGTGATCACGCTCGGCCTGCTCTTGTGGGACCGCTTCGCGGTCGTGTCACGTGCCACCACCATGCAGGTGCGCAACCTCGACTATGTCGCGGCCGCCTGGTGCGCCGGCTGCTCGCGCTTTCGCATCCTCACCCGCGAGGTGCTGCCCAATATCGCGAGCCATCTGGTGGTCGTCGCGACGCTCGAGATCGCGCTTGCGATCCTGCTCGAGGCTGCCCTCTCCTTCCTCGGCCTCGGCGTGCCGCCGCCCCTGCCCTCGTGGGGCCTGATGATCGCCGAGGCCAAGGACTACATGTTCTTCAGCCCGTGGATCATCATGATCCCGGGGGTGGCGCTGTTCGTGCTGGTGCTCGGTATCAACCTGCTGGGCGACGGGTTGCGCGACCAGTTCGGCGCAAGGACCGCGCCGTGACGGCACTGCTGGAGGTCGAGCGCCTGCAGGTGGATTTCGGGGCCACGGCGGCAGTACGCGGCGCCTCGCTGAGCGTCGCTCGCGGCGAGACCCATTGCCTGGTGGGCGAATCGGGCTGCGGCAAGTCGGTGACGGCGCTGGCGGTGATGAACCTGCTGGCGCGCGGCGCGGCGCGGCGGGCGGATCGGCTGGCCTTCGAGGGCGACGACCTGCTGAAGCTCTCGGAGCGCGGCATGGCCCGCCTGCGCGGCAATGCCATGGCCATGATCTTCCAGGAGCCCATGACCAGCCTCAATCCGGCCTACACGGTCGGCTCGCAAATGACCGAGGTACTGCGTCGCCACAAGGGTGCGAGTCAGCGCGCCGCCACCGACCGTGCTGCCGATCTTCTGGCCCGAGTCGGCATCACGGCGCCGGGGCTTCGGCTCGGCCAGTTCCCGCACCAGCTCTCGGGCGGCCTGCGCCAGCGCGTGATGATTGCCATGGCCCTGATGTGCGAGCCGAAGCTCCTGATCGCCGACGAACCCACCACCGCGCTCGACGTCACGGTGCAGGCGCAGATCCTGCGGCTGCTGGCCGGCCTGCAGCGCGACCTCGGCCTCGGGCTCCTGCTGATCACCCATGATCTTGGCATTGTGGCGCGCGTGGCGTCGCGGGTGTCGGTCATGTACGCGGGCGAAGTTGTCGAAAGCGCGCCGACGGCCGAGTTGTTCGCCCAGCCGCGCCATCCCTACACCCAGGGTCTGCTGCGCTGCGTGCCGGTGCCCGGCAAGATCCAGCGCGACCAGCCGCTCGGCGCCATTCCCGGCACGGTGCCGCGCATCGGCCGCGGCTTCGCCGGCTGCGCCTTCCGCGAGCGTTGCGACTTCGCTGACGAGACCTGCCAGCAGGCGATCCCGCGGCACAGCGCCGGCGCGACGCACGACTATCTCTGCCGGCTGCCGGCATGACCGACGCGATCGAGGTCCGCCATGTCGCCAAGACCTTCGCCGTAGGCAAGGGTCGTGTCGTGGCGGTCGATGATGTCTCCTTCTCGATCCCGGCTGGCGGCGTGCTGGGTGTGGTCGGCGAATCGGGCTGCGGCAAGAGCACGCTCGCGCGCGTGATCCTGGGCCTATTGGCGCCCGACTCGGGCGAGGTCGAGATCGAAGGCCAGAAGATCGCCGGTCTCGACCGCCGGGCGCGGGCGCGCCTGATCCAGCCGGTGTTCCAGGATCCCTTTTCCTCGCTCAATCCGCTGACGCGCATCCGCGATATCGTCGCCCTGCCCTTGGTGGCGCAAGGTTCGCTCGGCCGCGCCGAGATCGCACGCAAAGTCGACGAGATGCTGAGCCGTGTCGGCCTCAGCGCCGAGATGGGCCGCCGCCTGCCGGCCGAACTTTCCGGCGGCCAGCGCCAGCGCGTCGCCATCGCCCGCGCCCTCGTGCTGCGGCCGCATATCGTGGTGTGCGACGAGCCGACGTCGGCGCTTGACGTGTCGGTGCAGGCGCAGATCCTCAACCTACTGGCCGAACTGCGACGCGACCTCGGCCTCACCTATCTCTTCATCAGCCACAATCTCGCTGTCGTCGAGCATGTCGCGAGCGAAGTGGCGGTGATGTATCTCGGCCGGCTGGTCGAGCGCGCGCCGACCGAACGTCTGTTTGCGCAGCCCGAGCATCCCTATACCAAGGCGCTGCTCGCCTCCGTGCTGACACCCGAGCCCGGACTCGGCGTGCCCGACGTCGGGCTTGGCGACACTTTGCCCGATCCAGCGAACATCCCGTCCGGCTGCCGCTTTCATCCCCGCTGCCCGATCGCCGAGCCACGCTGCGCGACGGAGACACCGCCGTTCAAGCCTCGGCCGGCCGGCGGCGTGGAATGTCTGCTGGTGCCTTAAAAGACCCCTCGGCTTGGCTCGGGGTGACGCGCCTTCGGCGCGTCACTTCCACTTCGCGAGATAGAAGCGCGGCAGCTCGTCGGGGAAGGTCTTGAAGTCGAGATCCTTGGTGAAGGCGTAGGCGTTGACGTAGGTGTTGATCGGCAGCCAATAGGCTTTCTCGGTCTCGATCTTGATCGCCCTCGAATAGGCTTCGAGGCGGTCCTCCTTGTCGGCGGTGGCACCGCCGGCGGCCACCAACTTCTCCAGCTCGGGGTCCTTGGAATAGTTGTCGCCCGCGCCCTCACCGAACATCACCGGCAGGATCGCCGAGACATCGTTGATCGAGTAGCTGCCCCAACTTCCCATATAGAGCGGGTTCTCGCCGCGATGCGCCTTGTCGATGGCCGGCGCCACTTGGAGCTGGTTGATCCTGGCGCGGATGCCGACGGCCTGGAGGTAACTCTGTATAGCGGCGGGCCAGGACGTCGGCTGGACGTAGGTCACCATCTCGGTGTCAAAGCCGTTGGGATAGCCGGCCTCGGCTAAAAGCTCCTTGGCTTTCTTGGGGTCGTAATCGTACTTCACCGCGGCCTTGGCGTCGCAGCCGAACTGGCTCGGGAAGCAGGGCGCGGGCGGCACGCGGCTGCCGCCGGTCACCAGCTTGTCGGCAAATTCCTGTCGGTTGATGGCATGGAAGATCGCCTGCCGCACCTTGAGCTTGGTGAGCGGGTTGCCGGCGCCGGTGCGGCCAGCGGCGTCGATCGAGAGATAGCCGATGCGCATCGATTCCTGCCGCACCGCCTGCAGGTAGGGCATCTTGTTGATGCTTTCGATCTGGTCGGGATTGATGTTCCAGATCCAGTCGGTGCGCCGGGCCAGCAGCTCGGTCACCTCGGTGGCGAGATCGGGCACGAAGCGCACATGCAGGGTCTTGATCGCGGGCTTGCCCTTGGGCGAGCCCGTCCAATAGTCCTCGAAGCGCTCGAAGACGACCTCCTTGCCCTGCTCGTTCTTGACGATCTTGTAGGGCCCGGCGCCGACCGGCTTGGCAGCGAAGCCCTCGGGCCCGACTTTCTCGCGATAGGCCTTGGGATGGATCGGGGTCACCATGGCGAGGTATTCAAGTGCCGCCGGCGTCGGCCGCTTCATGTGGATGCGTACGGTGGCGTCGCCCGTCTTTTCGGCCTTGGCGATCCAGGCATAGTTACTGGGCGTGGCGACCTTGCTCGCCGGATCGGCCACCATGTTGATGGTGTAGACGACGTCATCAGCGGAGAAAGGGCTGCCGTCGTGGAACTTCACACCCTGCCGGATCGTAAGATCGAGCGTGCTGGCGTCGGTGAACTTCCATTCGGTGGCGAGCGACGGCTTGATCTCGAAGGTCGCGGGATCGCGATGCACCAGCATGTCCCACGCCTGGTGCGCCAGGATCAGGCCGGTACGCTGGCTGTTGAAATACATGTCGACGTTGGGCACGGCGTCCACGAACTGGATGCGCAGCGTATCGGCGGCCTTTTGCGCGCGAGCGGCGGAAGGAGCGACGGCAAGCGACGTGGCGGCAAGCAACGCAGAGCGGCGAGTGATGTTCACAAGGGCCTCCTGTAGGTGATCGAGCCTAGGCGTGGCCACCCCGATGAGGCAAGCTTTGCCCGAAAAGGAAGGAGGATCATATATGACGGCGAAATTGACCGGAAAGGCACGCAGCGACGCGCTTGGCGCCCTCAAAGGCTGGGCGGAGGTGGCCGGCCGCGACGCCATCCAGAAGAGCTTCAAGTTTGCCGACTTCAACCACGCTTGGGGCTTCATGACCCGCGTGGCGCTGGCGGCAGACAAGGCCGACCACCATCCCGAATGGTCGAACGTCTACAATCGGGTGGAGATCGTGCTCTCGACCCACGACGCCGGCGGTGTCTCGGAGAAGGACGTGGCGCTGGCCAAATTCATCGACCAGGCCGCTGCTTGACGGCGCAGGCCATATCACCACATACACCTGATATGGTTTGCCTAATTCGCTCCATCGCTTCGCGAATGCGCCCGGCCCCTCGACAGGATGGGCCGGAAGGATGACGCGCGGGCAATAGCTGACGCCGGACTCTCCAGCCCTTCCTCGCGAAGGGCTTTTTCATGTCCCCCGACACGATGGAGAGTTCGATGGCGAAGTTCCTGATCACCAGCGCCCTGCCGTACATCAACGGCGTCAAGCATCTCGGCAATCTCGCGGGCTCGCTCCTGCCCGCCGACATCCATGCCCGCTTTCGCCGGCAGACGGGGCACGAGGTCCTTTTTCTGTGCGGCACCGACGAACATGGCACGCCAGCCGAACTCGCCGCACGCGCCGCAGGCCTGCCGGTCGCCGAGTATTGCGATCGGCAGCACGCGCTGCAGGCCGATATCTACCGTCGCTTCGGCCTCTCCTTCGATCATTTTTCACGTACCTCAGGGGTCGCAAACCGCGCGCTGACGCAGGAGATTTACCGTCATCTCGATGCCAACGGCTGGATCGAGGAGCGTGCCCTGCGGCAGGCCTACTCACCGAGCGACGGCCGCTTCCTGCCGGATCGCTATGTTGTCGGTACCTGCCCTTTCTGCCAGAACCCCGACGCGCGTGGGGACCAATGCGAGAGCTGCACGCGACTGCTCGATCCCGCGGAGCTGATCGCGCCACGGTCTGCCATCTCGGGAGCAGACGACATCGAGTTCCGGGAAACGCGCCATCTCTACCTGCGGCAGTCTGCTTTCCAGGAAAGGTTGCGCCGCTGGATCGAGGGCCAAACGGATTGGCCATCGCTGGTTCACTCAATTGCGCTCAAATGGCTCGACGAGGGCCTACGCGATCGCTGCATCACGCGGGATCTGACATGGGGCGTGCCGGTGCCGAGGCCTGCCTTCGAACGCAAGGTGTTCTATGTCTGGTTCGACGCACCGATCGGCTACATCGCCGCCGCCGTGGAATGGGCGGCGGCTGCACCCGGTCGCGACTGGCGTGAATGGTGGGAAGGCGGCGAGAACGTTCGCTACCTCCAGTTCCTCGCCAAGGACAACGTGCCGTTCCATACCGTGAGCTTTCCCGCAACGCTGCTCGGCTGCGGCCTGCCTTTAAAACTTCCCGACATTATCAAAGGCTTCAACTGGCTAACCTTCGAAGGGGGGAAGTTCTCCACCAGTGCCCGACGCGGCATCTTCACAGACGCAGCCCTCACAGCTTTGCCCGCCGATACCTGGCGATGGTGGCTTGCCGCCAACGCCCCTGAGAGTGCCGATACGGACTTTACGGTCGCGAGGTTCGTGACGGGCATCAACAAGGACCTGGCCGATATATTCGGCAATCTGGTCAACCGTTGCCTTTCCTTTGTCGTGGAACGATTTAACGGGATCGTTCCCGGCGGCGGAACGCCGGGGCCGGCGGAAGAAGATGTCGGCCGCCAATTGACCGCGTGCCTCGATCGCTTGCGCCGCCACCACGAAGCCCTCGAGTTCCGCAAGGCTGCCGAGGAAGTCCGCACCATCTGGCGCCTCGGCAACGCCTATTTCGCGACGCAAGCGCCGTGGGCGGCCCTCAAAAGCGATCCCCAGCGCGCTGCCGTCATCGTTAGAACCAGCATAAACCTCGTTCGCGCGGCCGCTCTCGCGGCGTGGCCCTTCATCCCAACCTCGGCTAACGCAGTTCTCGAGCGCATCGACGACCCACCATGTGTCCTGTGGCCAAATGAGGGCGACGCGATCCTCACCGCAATTCCAAGTGGAAGGCGGATATCACTGCCACCACTGCTGTTCCCCAAGATTACAACCGCCGACGTCAGTGGCGACTAAGACAACTCACCGGGAACAAGGAAGCGTGCATCCCGTTTAATGCCGACGATGGAGGCCGCCATGAATGATGTGATCGGCACACTCGATAAGTTTCACCTTGGCGTGAGCGCTGATGGCGAAAATTGCGTGATGGTATTCATCGATGAAGCACAGCGCAGCATCAACTGCGTTGCGAACTATGCCGAGTTCAACGCCTTCATCTCCAACCTCAATCGCGCCGCGAACGAGATGGCGCGTCGCCGTAGCGTGCTTGGCGAGGAGGATAACGAAGGTACCCGCCTCGAAACAATGAACGTCGCGTCTGCTGCTTTCGAAATGAACCAGGACGCAGGTTATATCGAAGGCGCCTTGGTGGGCGATTCCGGCGAGGTAGTGGGTATCCGAATGCGTCCCGACGTGGCATGGCAGCTTACACGGGCAATGCTGATGTCGGCGCCGGCCGTTAGCACCTGCTGAAACGAAAAAGTGCCTCCCGCTCGCGGAGGCACTTTCTCTATTCCAATCAACATATCAGTGCGGCTTGTTCTGGCGGCGCGGATCGCCCGCTTTGCCCTCGGCTTCGGCGGAAGCGAGATCGGCCGCTTCATCCGAGTCCATGGCGCGCTCGGCTTCCTTGGCAGCCCTTTTGACCTTTCCCTCCTTGACGAATTTCGCCGTCGCTTCGTCATAGGTCTTGGCGCCGCTATAGCTGCCTTCGCCCTCGATTTTGCCCTTCGATTTCGTCCTGTTCGGCATGGCTCGCTCCTTTCGTTCCCAATAGAACGCAAAGGCGCCGGCCGGGGTTACCGGCCCAAACCAGCCTGACGGTAGTAATCCAGCACACCGGGATGCAGCAGCGACGGCTCGGGAATCGCCGTCAGGGTGTTGCGCGCCGTCGTGTCGGCAAGTTGCGCCGGTGCAGTTGCTTCCGCCTGATGCAACGCCTTGGCCAGCCGCGAGGCCACGGCGGCATCGAGGCCGGGCCGCGCGAGGACGAAGCTCCAGGAGCCGACCGATGTAATCGGCACCGTCTGACCGGGATAAGCATCCGCCGGCTGCACAATCCGCTTCAGGAACTTGTGTCGGCCCAGGATGCGGGCAATCTCGTCGTCGTCCGGCGCGATGAAGCGGCCGCCGCCGGCGCTCGACGTCACCGTCTTGAAGCCCGGCCGTCCGTCGAGCACCATCGCGGGCCCGTCACCTGCACGGTCAAGGTAGATCGGCTGAAAGTCTTTCGCGGCATCGAGACCGAGCCCGTCCATGACGTAGCGGCCCAGAATCACCAGGCCCGAGCCTGCGGCGCCCCAGGCAATCGGCTTGCCCTTGAGATCGGCGATGCGATGGGCCGGACTGTCGGCACGCACGACGAACAGGCCGGCGGTGGGATACATCGCGGTGATGACCTTGAGGTTCGCCGGCGGCCGGCCGATGCCTTCGAGTGCCTCATGCACCACTTCTCCCTGCACCAGAGCGATGTCGAGCGTGCCCGCTTCGAGCCTCGGCACGTTCTCGGTGCTGCCCTTGGTGTTCACCGCCTCGATTTCGAGCGTGGGATCCTGCGCCCTAATGGCGGCGATGAAGGCATCGCCATAGACCGGAAAGCCGCCACCTGGCGTGGCCGTTCCCAGGGTGATCTTCACCGTCCCGGCCGCGGCAGTCGAACTCATGACAGCAGTTCCCCCCAAGCCCAACACGACGGCGCGACGGCGGATCGCCATTTGCTCAATGTGGGCCAGCGCAGCGATGGACCTCGACCGTGACGTGACTCAGGCCCGGCACGTCATCGAGCCGCGCCTTGTAATGCACGACCGGTTCCGGCTCGTGCGCGACCAACGACACGATGGCGCCGTGATGGCCAGGGCCGAGCCGCCAAACGTGCAGGTCGGCGATGCGGTCGTCCCCGACTTCGAGGCGCTGGCGGATCGCCTCGCCCAACGAGCGGCTGGGGGCGGCGTCGAGCAGCACGGCGCCGGCATCGCGCATCAGGCCCCACGACCAATGCGCGATCACGCAGGCACCGACGATGCCGATCACCGGATCGAGCCAGTTCCAGCCATAGAAGCGGGCGGCAAGCAGGCCTGCGATCGCCAGCACCGAGGTCAGCGCATCGGCCAGCACATGCCAGTAGGCCGCGCGCAGATTGTGGTCGTGGTGATCATGGTCATGATGATGATCGTGTTCATCGTGATGATCGTCGTGAGCATGATCATGCCCGTGACCATGATGATGACCTGCGCCCAGAAGCCAGGCGCTTGCGAGATTGACCGCAAGACCGACGGCCGCGATCGCCGTCGCTTCGCTGTAGTGAATTGCCACCGGCTGGAACAGACGGCCGATCGATTCGTAGCCGATCAGAAGCGAGATCATCGCGAGCACGATCGCGCTCGTGAACCCTGCCAGATCGCCGAGCTTGCCGGTACCGAAGGCGAAGCGCGGATCGCGGGCGTGGTTGCGGGCATAGCGGTAGGCGAAGGCGGCGATGCCGAGCGCGCCGGCATGGGTCGACATGTGCCAGCCGTCGGCCAGCAGCGCCATCGAGCCGAACAGCGTGCCGCCCACGATCTCGGCCACCATCATGGCCGCGGTGAGACCCACCACCAGCCAGGTGCGCCGTTCGTTGCGGTCATGCGCGGCGCCCAGGAACACGTGGTCGTGGCGCCAATCGGCGAGCGTATGGCTGTGCATTGCGACCTCCACTACTTCTGCAGATAGGGCTCGACCTTGCCGGTGAGCTTGATGGTGAGCGGATTGCCCTTGCGATCGACAGTCTTGCCCACGGCGACGCGGATCCAGCCTTCGCTCACGCAATATTCTTCGACGTTGGTCTTCTCCTGGCCGTCGAACTTGATGCCGACACCGCGGCGCAACAGCGCCTCGTCATAGAACGGGCTCTTCGGGTTGGTCGAGAGTCGGTCGGGCAAAGACGCGTCGGTGTTGGTCATGGTCCGACTATTACAACAGCAGAGCCTGAATGCCCAATGACAGGGGTGAAAAATCTATGGCTGGCGAATGGCGGCACCGAGGCACAGAATACTGCTTGGCATCGAACGTCGAGAGGATCCACATGCCCGATACCCTCACCAAGAACCGTGTGATCCCGGCCCCCAGCCATCCA
>Ga0310811_10009289_pt1 | contig 12683 bp, 13 predicted proteins | sample YCmetagenome_FD_207642 | JGI IMG/M metagenome (GOLD analysis project Ga0310811, IMG submission 207642) | Soil microbial communities from experimental microcosm in Duke University, North Carolina, United States - YC | ecosystem: Engineered > Artificial ecosystem > Soil microcosm > Unclassified ... | reverse complement strand
GCACAGGAAAGGCTGGCTTTCCAACGCACCCTTCACACTACCCCAGTCGAGTCGGCCCGTGAGCGTCAACATGCGCTGGGAACAGTGCTGCGAGTCCGACGGCTGCACGAAGCCCGCCCACCACGGCACGCTCTGCGCGGCCTGCTTTCGCGCCGCGACCCCGGCTCGCCGCGCCACCGAGTTGCTCGCTGCTGCGCCCGCGCCCGCGAACGACTACGTCGACGACGAGGGCGTGGCCTGGCTGCGGGACCTCTGGGCCGCGTAGCGCTCGCGGCGGTGAGTACGCTGGGTCGATGGATCAGACCAGCCCAGGGGAACTCGTGACGGTCGCCGGCAGCGGCGCGCAGCTCGACGGGATCGTGTTCGACACGCCCAGCCGGACGAAGGTCGTCGTCGCCGTCGTGGACCCCGCCAAGGGCCCGGTGTTCCGCACGGTGCACCCCGACACCTTGAGCGAGCGGGCCGACGATCGCCCCGCCGACAAGGCGCTGCGCCTGCTCATCCGCCGGACCCCCGCGCCGGTGCGCGGCTCCTCGCGTGGCGGCGGCGAGGCCGAGCGCGGCCGCGCGGGCCACACGCGCGCTGCGATGCACCGCTCGACCGGCAAGTAGTCGCCTGAGCCTGGCTTAGGCTGCTGCGACCACGCGCACACCGACGCCGAGCGCGCGGCGGCCGCGATTCTGGCAGCGCACCGAGGCTCCTAGACTGCAGGGACACCCGGCCGCGCGCTCGCGCGGGCGGTCGTTCTGCATGCATCTGCGCCCCCTCCTCAGCAACCTCTCCGACGACCCCGGCGGCGCCGTGCTCGCGCGCGACGGCGGCCGCGCGTTCGTGTCCGCCTCGCTGCGCCCGTACATCCTCGCGGCGCTCGCCGACGGCGACGCCGGCCGGCCGACGCTCGTCGTCGCCGGCGACGACAAGCAGGCGCGCGACCTCGCCGCCGACCTGCGCGCCTGGCTGCACCCGCGCCCGGTGCGCTTCTACCCGAGCCGCGGCGTCGCCTACGAGTCGCACCTCACGCCGCCGCCGCATCTCGTCGGCCTGCGTGTCGCCGCGCTCGACGCGCTGCTGGACGACGACCGTGCGACGGGCGACGACGCGCCCGTCGTCGTCGTCTCCGCGGTCGCGCTGAGCGAGAAGGTCCCCGACCCCGCGCTGCGCCCGCGCTCGTTCACGCTGCGCACCGGTGAGCTGCTGGACCTCGACGAGTGCATGGCCGAGCTCGTCGCCGCCGGCTACGAGCGCGTCGACCAGGTGAGCGACCGCGGCCAGTTCGCCGCCCGCGGCGGGTTGCTCGACATCTACCCGGCGACCGAGGACCGCGCCGTCCGCGTCGACCTCTTCGACATCGAGATCGAGTCGCTGCGCTGGTTCTCGACGTTCACGCAGCGCTCGCTCGGCGAGACCGACGCCGTCGAGATCGCGCCGGCGGCCGAGCTCGCCGCCGAGCACCGCGACCTCGCCGAGATGGCGGCGCTGGAATCCGAGGAGGACCGGCCGGACATCGCCGAGCTGCTGCCCGTCGACCGCTTCCGCGCGTTCCTCGACCTCGCGCCCGACGCCGCCGTGCTGATCGCCGCCGAGGAGGAGATCGAGCCCGCGCTCGCCGACCACTGGCAGGACGTCTGCGCGGCCTTCCACGACGAGGACGCCCACCAACTCTACGTCGCCCCGCAGGCGATCCAGGCGGCACTCGACGCCCGCGCCCACGCGCGGCTGTCCTCCTACGACACCGACCAGGCGCTGCAGTTCCGCGCGCAGGCGCCGGACCTCGCGGCGCGCTCGCTGAAGGAGGCCGAGCCCGAGCTCGAGAAGCTCGTGCGCTCCGGCTACCGCACGCTCGTCACCTGGCCCCAGCGCGGCGAGGGCGAGCGCGCGGCCTACAACCTCGCGCGGCTGAACGCGTCGTGGCTCGGGGAGGGCGAGATTGGCGCCCACCCACCCATCGAGAACCCGCTGCGCTTCGCCCAGGTCAACCTCCGCGACGGCTTCATCGCCGCCGGGCTGAAGCTCGCCGTCCTGCCCTCGCACCGGCTCTTTCGCCGCCGCGCCGAGCGCAGCGCCGGCCGCGACCACGGCGCCCGCCGCAAGGGCGCCCTGCGCTCGTTCGCCGACCTGCGCACGGGCGACATCGTCGTCCACGAGGACCACGGCCTCGCGCGCTTCGCGGGCTTCGAGACGAAGACCGTCGCCGGCGTCACGCGCGACTACCTCTACCTCGAGTACCAGGGCGACGACCGCGTCTTCGTCCCGAGCGAGCAGCTCGCGAAGATCAGCCGCTACGTCGGCGCCGGCGGCGCGCATCCGCCGCTGAGCAAGCTCGGCGGCAAGAGCTGGGAGCGCCTGAAGGCGCGCGCCCGCCGCGCGGCGCAGGAGCTCGCCGGCGAGCTGCTGAACCTCTACGCCGAGCGCCGGCGGCGCACGGGCCTCGCGTTCCCGCCGGACTCCGACTGGCTGCGCGCGTTCGAGGAGGCCTTCCCGTACACCGAGACGGCCGACCAGCGCGACGCGATCGAGCTCGTGAAGCTCGACATGGAGTCCGAGCGCCCGATGGACCGGCTCATCTGCGGCGACGTCGGCTTCGGCAAGACCGAGGTCGCGCTGCGGGCGGCCTTCAAGGCGGCCGACGCCGGCAGGCAGGTGCTGATGCTCGTCCCGACGACGATCCTCGCCCAGCAGCACTTCGGGACCTTCACCGAGCGGCTGAAGGACTACCCGTTCACGATCGAGCACGTCAGCCGCTTCCGCGCGCCGGCCGCCCAGAAGAAGGCGATCGCCGGCTTTCAGACGGGCGCCGTCGACATCCTCATCGGCACGCACCGGATCCTCAGCCGCGACGTGCGGGCGAAGGACCTCGGGCTCATCATCGTCGACGAGGAGCAGCGCTTCGGCGTCAAGCAGAAGGAGCTGCTGCGCCAGCTCAAGCTGCGCGTCGACGTCATCTCGATGAGCGCGACGCCGATCCCGCGCACGCTGCAGATGTCGCTCGCCGGGCTGCGCGACATCTCGGTCATCAACACGCCGCCGGAGGGCCGGCGGCCGGTGAAGACGTACGTCGGCGAGTACGACGAGGAGCTCGTCAAGCAGGCGCTCGTGCGCGAGAAGGCGCGCGGCGGGCAGGCGTTCTTCCTCCACAACCGCGTCGAGTCGATCGACGAGACCGCCGAGCGCCTGCGCGGCCTGTGCCCGGGGATGCGCTTCGAGGTCGCCCACGGGCAGATGGACGACACCGAGCTCGAGGACCGGATGCTGCGCTTCCTGCGCGGCGAGGCCGACGTGCTCGTCTGCACGAGCATCATCGAGTCGGGCATCGACATCCCGCAGGCCAACACGCTCATCGTCGACCGCGCCGACGTCTTCGGGCTCTCGCAGCTCTACCAGATCCGCGGGCGCGTCGGCCGCAGCCGCGAGCGCGCCTACGCCTACCTCCTGTATCCGAGCGCCGCGGCGCTGACGCACGAGGCCGCCAACCGCCTCGCCGCGCTGAGCGACTACACCGAGCTCGGCGCCGGCTTCAAGATCGCCATGCGCGACCTCGAGCTGCGCGGGGCCGGCAGCCTGCTCGGCGACGAGCAGTCCGGGCACGTCGCCGCGCTCGGCTTCGAGCTGTACATGCAGATGCTCGACGAGGCCGTCGCCGCGCAGGAGAACGAGCAGGAGGGGCGCGGGGGAGTCCAGACGCCGGAGCCCGTGCGCCTCGACATCAACGTCGACGCCTACGTCCCGGCCGACTACATCCCCTACGAACAGGCGAAGATCGACGTCCACCGGCGCATCGCGGGCGCCATCGACGTCGCCGACCTCGAGCTCCTGCGCGAGGAGCTCGACGACCGCTTCGGCGAGCTGCCCCAGCCGCTGAGCAACCTCATCGACCTGCAGCGCGCGCGGATCAAGCTCGGCCAGGCCGGCGCGACCGCCGTGAGCTTCCGCGGCGGGCGTCTGGCGGTGACGCCGATCGAGCTGGACTCCGTGCGCGCCAAGCGCGTGCGCGCGGAGATTCCCGGCGCGCTGTACGAGTCGGGCAAGAGCCAGCTCTCCGTCCGCGTGCCCGACGATCCGCAGCAGCGCTTCCCGGCCGTCGTGCGCGCCGCGGAGGTTCTGCTCGCGGTCACGCGCGAGGCTGCCTAAGGACCGGTGAAGAATCGACGGTGTGTCACGAGCAGGTTCGCTAGGATCGCCCAGTTGTGACTAAAGCTCTTCGTCTGTTCCCGGCGCTAGGCGCCTTTTTTGTTGGTGCGACCCTCGTGGCCGGCTGCGGGGATTCCGTCCCCGGCAATGCCGTTGCGAGCGTCGACGGCAGCGCGATCACGCGGACGCAGTTCGCGCATTGGCTCGGCGTCGCTGCGGCGACGAGCCAGCAGGGCGCCACCAAGACGACCTACACGCCGCCGGCCTTCGCGACCTGCGTCGCGGCCAAGCGCAAGACGGCGCCGAAGCCCGCCAAGGGCCAGCCGGCGACGACCGACGCGCAGCTGAAGACGCAGTGCAAGCAGGAGTACGAGAGCCTGCGCGACCAGGTGCTCGAGTTCCTGATCCTCACGAAGTGGGTCGACGGCGAGGCCGCGAGCCAGGGCGTCAAGGTCTCCGACAAGACGGCCGAGGCCGACTTCCAGAAGGCGCGCAAGCAGTCGTTCCCCAAGGACGCCGACTTCCAGAAGTTCCTCAAGCAGTCGGGCATGACCGTCGGCGACGCCCGCTTCCAGGTGCGCTTCAACAGCGTCTACTCCAAGCTGCGCCAGAAGGCGATCAAGAACGCCGACAAGGTCACCTCCAAGGAGATCGCGGACTTCTACAACAAGAACAAGGCCCGCCTCGGGACGCCGCTCACGCGCGACCTGCGGGTCGTGCTCACCCGCGACGAGGCCACGGCGAACAAGGCCAAGGCGGCGCTGCAGGGCGGCCAGAGCTGGTCGACCGTCGTGAAGAAGTACTCGATCGACCCCGCCACGAAGGCCACCGGCGGCGTCCTCTCGGGGCTCGCCAAGGGCCAGCAGGAGAAGGCCTTCGACGACGCGATCTTCAGCGCGCCGAAGGGCAAGCTCACCGGGCCGATCAAGACGCAGTTCGGTTACTACGTCTTCCAGGTGCAGAAGGAGACGCCCGCGTCGCAGCAGACGCTCAAGCAGGCGACGCCCGCGATCAGGCAGCAGCTCGAGGCGCAGAACAAGCAGAAGGCCGACGACAGCTTCAACACGGACCTGCGCAAGAAGTGGAAGGCCAAGACGAACTGTCGCTCGGGCTTCATCATGCGCCAGTGCAAGAACGCGCCGAAGGAGACCACGACGGCCACGGCGGCGGCGCAGGCCCCGACGCAGCAGGCGCCCACGCAGCAGGCACCGACGCAGCCGTAGTCCTCTCCTCGCGACGCACCGCATCGCGGCCGGGCACCCGTAGGCTTCCGGGCTCGTGACCGCACCCGAGATCACCGAGGCGCTCGGGCGCCTCGACGCGCTCACGCGCCGCCTGCGCGTGGAGTGCCCGTGGGACCGCGAGCAGGACGAGCGCACGATCGTGCCGCACACCGTCGAGGAGGCCTACGAGCTCGCCGACGCCGCCAACGCCCGTGACGACGCCAAGCTCCTCGACGAGCTCGGCGACGTGCTCTTCCAGGTCCACTTCCTCGCCCTCCTGCTGGAGGAGCGCGGCGCCGGCGACCTCGCGGCGGTCGCCGAGCACTGCCGCCAGAAGCTCATCCGCCGCCACCCGCACGTGTTCGGGGAGGTCGAGGTCGACGGGGCCGCCGAGGTGCTGCGCAACTGGGACGCCATCAAGGCCGGCGAGGCGGGCCGCGAGCCCGGCATCTTCGGCGAGGTCCCCGAGAACCTGCCCGCGCTGCTGTACGCGCGCAAGCTCCAGCGCCGGGCGGCGACCGCCGGCCTGCTCGAGCGCGCGCCCGACCCCGACCCGGCGGCCCGCGACGCCGATTTCGACGCGATCGGCGAGCGCCTCTTCGCCGTCGTCGACGACGCGCGCCGCCTGCGCGTCGACCCCGAGCTTGCCCTCCGCGCAGCCGCCCAGCGGTTCCGCGCCCGCCTGGAATCCCAAGGAGACACATGAGCCAGATCGAACGCGTCCACGCCCGCCAGATCCTCGACAGCCGCGGCAACCCGACCGTCGAGGTCGACCTGCTGCTGAGCTCGGGCCACAGCGGCCGCGCGGCGGTCCCATCGGGCGCGTCGACGGGCGAGTTCGAGGCCACCGAGTTGCGCGACGGCGGCGCCGCCTGGGGCGGCAACGGCGTCACGCAGGCGGTCGCGAACGTCAACGGCGAGATCGCCGCGGCGATCGCCGGGCATGACGTCCTCGACCAGGAGAGCCTCGACGGGACGCTCATCGACCTCGACGGCACGCCGAACAAGGCGCGCCTGGGCGCGAACGCGATCCTCGGCGTGTCGCTCGCCGCCGCCCACGCGGCCGCCGCGCACGAGAACGTGCCGCTGTGGCGTCACCTCGGCGGGGCGACGGCGCACGTGCTCCCGGTGCCGATGATGAACGTCCTCAACGGCGGCGCCCATGCCGACAACAAGGTCGACTTCCAGGAGTTCATGGTCATGCCGGCGGGGGCGTCGTCGTTCTCGGAGTGCCTGCGCATGGGCGCCGAGGTCTTCCACGCGCTGAAGCAGACGCTCCACGACGCCGGCCTGGGGACCGCGGGCGGCGACGAGGGCGGGTTCGCCCCCGACCTCGGGTCCAACGAGGAGGCGCTGCAGATGCTCGTCCAGGGCATCGAGCTCGCCGGCTACGTGCCCGGCGAGGACGTCTTCATCGCGCTGGACCCGGCGACGAGCGAGATCTACGACGACGGCGCCTACGTCCTCGAGCACGAGGGCCGCTCGCTCGGCGCCGCCGAGATGGCCGCCTACTGGGCCGACCTCTGCGCGCGCTACCCGATCGTCTCGATCGAGGACGGCATGGACGAGAACGACTGGGACGGCTGGAAGACGCTCACCGACACCCTCGGCGACACCGTCCAGCTCGTCGGCGACGACCTCTTCGTGACGAACACGTCGCGCCTGCAGCGCGGCATCGAGCTCGGCGTCGGCAACTCGATCCTCGTGAAGGTCAACCAGATCGGCACGCTGACCGAGACGCTCGACGCGATCGCCACGGCGCGCGCGGCGGGCTACACCGCCGTCATGTCGCACCGCTCGGGCGAGACCGAGGACACGACGATCGCCGACCTCGCCGTCGCGACCGGCTGCGGGCAGATCAAGACCGGCGCGCCGTCGCGCTCCGATCGCGTCGCGAAGTACAACCAGCTCCTGCGCATCGAGGAGGCGCTCGGCGAGGCCGCGCAGTTCCCGGGGCGCAGCATCCTGCGCTCCTGAGCGATCGATTGCGCATGCAGGAGGCGCCCGCCGCGGGGCGAACCGTCCATCGATGGCTGACTTTGCACCGCGGGTGCGCTGGGACCGCGTCGGGCGCGTTGCGCTGCTGTTCGTCGGATTCCTGCTGATCTACCTCTACATCAATCCGCTGCGCACGTACCTCGCGACGTACCACGAGGCCCAGACCAAGCGCGGCGAGGTGGCGGCGCTGCAGCGCGAGCACGATGCGCTCAAGCGCCGCCAGCAGGCGCTCCACAGCCCCGGCAGCATCGAGACCGAGGCCCGGCGCCTCGGCATGGTCCGCAGCGACGAGCGCGCCTACGTCGTGCGCGGCCTCCCGCGCGGCAAGTAGCCTGCGCCCGCGGTGGCGACGAGCTTTGAGACAGCACTCCTGCAGTGGCGCGAGGGCGAGCGCCGGATGGCCGGCGCGCCGCCGCACGAGCGCCCGGCGCTCGAGGCCGCCGTCGTGGCGATCGAGGCCGAGCTGCGCCGCCGCCTCGGCGGGACGTTCACGACCGACGAGCTCACCGAGCTCTACGAGCGCGGCACGGACTGGTGCACGGACCTCGCCGCCCGCGTCGCGCCCGACGAGCCCTGGGCCTGGGACGCGCGCACCGTCGCCGACGCCGCGTTCCTGCGCTACCTGCGCGAGGCCCGCGACTACGCGGGCGGCCGCAGGACCGAGCCGTAACCGGGGGGTGGAAACCTGGTGGTGTTCGAGCCGGTTCGCCGGCGTGGCGCGGTGCGCTGACGGCATCGATGAAGGGTGTGACCACCGGACCCTGCGGCGATGGCGGGCGAGTCCGCCATCGCGAGCGATTGGCGAGTTACTCGCGATGGTTGCAACGACGCAGCGGCGCAGGGAGCCCCCTCCTGTCGAACGTGAGCAGCCGCCGCTATCACGGGCGGTAGCGCCGACTGCTCACGCCGCTCACCGCTGCCGTCAGCGGCTCGCGCCTCGCAGGCGAAGAAGGGTCGGCGCCCGGCCCGAGGCCTAGTCTTCGTCGGCGCCGGCGCGGCGGATGACGATCTGGTCCTCTTCGATCGTCACCTCGACGGGGCGGTGGCCCGCCCAGTGCTCGGCGTACACCGGGTTGTCGGCGACGGCGGGATCGAGCCACAGGCCGTAGCCCTCCTCGCCGTGGTCGAACGTGCCCTCGAGCGCGCCGCCGCTCGTCCGGGTGCGACCGCGCCCGCCGCGGCGGCCGCGGCGGCGCGGAGCGGCCTTCGGCGCGTCCTCGTCGTCGTCCTCGCCAGCCTCGGCCTTGCGCGCGGCCTCCTCGGCGAGACGAGCCGCCTCGGCCGCCTCCTCCTCCAGGCGGCGGGCCTCGGCGGCCTCGAGCTCGGCGGCGACGAGCGCGTCGTCCTCGGCGCGGAGATCGATCTCGTCGTCGAAGTCGATCTTCGGCGCCTCGCCGTTCTCGGCGTCGGCGGGCAGGAGGTCGTTGTCGCGCTTGAAGGTCTCGATCTGCTGGACCGTCGCCTCGAGCTGGTGGGCGATCCAGGCGTCGGTGCGGCCTTGACGGACCCAGCCGCGGATTTGGTTCAGATGTGGGCGCAGGGATCGGCGTGCCATGACGGCGAGACCTTACAAGACCCAGGCCGCCGACCTCCCGGCGCCACGAGCGCCGCCGGCACCTCCCCTGACGGCGGTTGCCTTTGCACACGCAACCTGCTTGAGTTGATTCGGCGACAAGGAGAGTGGCCAATGCTGGTCCTGACACGCAAGTCCAACCAGAGCATCATGATCGGCGACGACATCGAAATCTCGGTGCTGTCGATCATGGGCGAGAAGGTCCGCATCGGCATCCAGGCGCCGCGGGACATCCCGGTGTTCCGCAAAGAGGTCTACCTCGAGATCCAGGCAGAGCGCGGACAGGTGACCGCCGGCGGCAACGTCGAGGCGGCGCTGCGCAAGCTCAGCACGTAGTGCGGCAGGGCGCGAGCGCCCCGCCGGCTCAGCCCATGACGATGTAGAGCGTCTGGAACATCGCGATCGTGACGATGACCGCCGTCGCGATGAGCACGAGCACGAGGACGATGAAGCGGGCCGTCCCGCGCTTGTGGACGCGCTCGAGGTTGCGCTGGCGCGCGCGCAGCGCCGCCTTGCGGCGCAACGACTCGCGGCGGACCCGGTCCACGTGGGTCTCCTCGACGAAGGCCTGCTCGAACTCGTCGAGCGACTGGCGCATTCTGGTTGCCATTCGTTACGGAGCCTAGCCCACTTCGGGGTCGATCAACAGGCCGACCAGAGCCCGCGGCCGGCAGCGCGGGCGTCGTGGACAAGTGTTGCGAAGCGCTCGGCGTAGCGCACGTCGGGCGCGATCGTCAGGGCTCTGGCGTAGCCCCGGCGGGCCAGTTCGGCGTTGACGAAGAGGCCATCGCGGACGCGGTAGACGTACGCCAGCAGGCGCCCGAAGCGATCGCGCTCCTCGACGTCGCGCACGAGCCGGACGCGCTCTCCGGCGACGAGCCGGGCGTTGTAGGCCGCGGCCTTCGCGCCGTAGCACTGGACGGGCTTCGTCGGGTGGTGCGTCTCGGGCGTGTCGATGCCGATGTAGCGGACCCTCTCGCGCCGGCCGCCCACGAGCACTGCGATCGTGTCGCCGTCGACGACCCTCACGACGCGTCCCTCGCCGGCCGGCCCGCCGCCGCCCGCGTCGCCGTCGCCGTCGCTCGTGAAGACCCCCGAGGAGCCGGCCCCGGCCGCGGCGGCCAGGACGAGCAGCAGCGTGACGATGACGTTGCGCGACACGCCGGGGACGCTAGGGCCCGTCGCGGCGCGACGCAGCGGACGTTGCAGTTTTGACGCGAAGCTGCGTCAGACCGGGGTGAGGTCGCGGTCGCGCACGTGCGACCAGAACGCCGACTCGAACTCATCCCAGTCGATGCCGCCGCCGCCCGGGTCCTCGGGCGCGTCGGGGCGCAGCGGCTGATCGCCGCCGCCGTTGTTCGTGTCGTCGTCGGTCTGCTTCGTGCGCAGCATCCAGCACCACGCGATCACGCAGGCGATGTAGGCGAACGTCGCGGCGTGGGCGAAGCGGTGCGCGAACATGACCGCCGTCGGGGTGCCCAGCCAGCCGACCGCGGCAAGGACCGTCATCGGCATGACGACCCGCGCGCGAACCGGCTCCTCCGGGGCGGGGCCGGCGACCGCGCGCCACAGGCCGATCGCGAGCAGTGCGATCGCCGCGAGGTTCAGGGGGCTCGCGAGGCCGTTGAGATGGGGCATGCCGAGGTGCAGCACTTGGTCCTACATCGGCTGTACCGCCCGGAGCCCTTAGTGAATCCCTACGCGATCGTCACGTCCTGCGACAGGTAGACGTCCTGGATCGCCTGCAGCAGCGCGACGCCCTCGTCGAGCGGGCGCTGGAAGGCCTTGCGCCCGGAGATGAGCCCGGTCCCGCCGGCGCGCTTGTTGATGACGGCCGTGCGCACCGCCTCGGCGAGGTCGCTCTCGCCCGACGACGCGCCGCCGGAGTTGATCAGCGGCGCGCGGCCCATGTGGCAGTTGACGACCTGGTAGCGCGTGAGGTCGATCGGGTGGGCGCTGGTCAGGCGCTCATAGACGAGCTTGCTCGTCTTGCCGTAGGACCCGTTCAGCGCGCTCACCGCCGCGAAGCCGCCGTTGTTCTCGGGCAGCTTCTGCTTGATGATGTCGGCCTCGAGCGTCACGCCGAGGTGGTTGGCCTGCCCGGTGAGATCGGCGGCGACGTGGTAGTCGACGCCGTCGATGACGAACGCCGAGTTGCGCAGGTAGCACCAGAGCACGGTGAACATGCCCCGGCGATGGGCGTCCTCGAAGGCCTCGGCGACCTCGACGATCTGGCGCCGCGACTCCGGCGACCCGAAGTAGATCGTCGCGCCGACGCCCGCGGCCCCGAGCTCCTGGGCGCGCTGCACGGACGCGAACATGATCTGGTCGTAGCTGTTGGGATACGTCAGCAGCTCGTTGTGGTTGAGCTTGACGATGAACGGGAGGCGGTGGGCGTACGCGCGGCTGACGGAGCCCAGCGCGCCGATCGTCGAGGCGATCGCGTTGCAGCCGCCCTCCATCGCCAGGCGCACGAGGTTGCCGGGGTCGAAGTAGATCGGGTTCGGCGCGAAGCTCGCCGCCGCCGAGTGCTCGATCCCCTGGTCGATCGGGAGGATGCTCACGTAGCCCGTGCCCGACAGCCGGCCGGACCGGAAGAGCCACTGGAGGTTGCGCAGGACGTTCGTCGAGCGGTCCGACGTGAGCAGGACCCGGTCGACGAAGTCCGGGCCCGGGAGGTGGAGGTCCTCGGCGGAGACCGTTTCGCAACGGTGACTCAGGAGGTCTGCGGCCTCCTCCCCGAGCAGTTCCTCCAAGCGCGTGCTGGTCAAGCCGGCGGTTGCCACGATGGGCTCCCTTCGATCGACGTCTCGTCCTGCGCGCAGCGTACCCCGGCGGCGTCGGGCCCCGGGCCGAAATCCTCGTGACAGCACGGCACGCACGGCCGCTGCGGGTACGCTCCGACGCGATGCACCATAACTTCACGGGCCCGAGCTTCACCGTCGGCGTCGAGGAAGAGCTCATGATCGTCGACGCGAAGACCTTCGCGCTCGTCAACGCGATCGAGTTGCTGCTCGAGGACCACGGCGCGGCGAACGCCGAGCGCGAGAGCGGCGAGGTCAAGCCCGAGCTCATGGAGTCGGTGCTGGAGATCGCGACGAAGCCCTGCGCGAGCGTCGCCGAGGCCGGCGCCCAGATCCACGCGCTGCGCCGCCAGGTGCGCGAGACGGCCACCCGGCGCGGGCTGACCATCGGCTCCGCCGGGACGCACCCGTTCGCGATGTGGGAGGACCAGCGGATCGTCGCGCGCCCGCGCTACCGCGACCTCATCTCGGCGCTGCGCTTCGTCGCGCGCCAGGAGCTGATCTTCGGCATGCACGTCCACGTCGGCATCGACGATCCCGACAAGGCGATCCACGTCGCCAACGGCATGCGCGTCCACGTCCCGGTGCTGCTCGCGCTGAGCGCCAACTCGCCGTTCTGGCGCGGCGACGCGACCGGACTGCTGTCGACGCGGACGCCGATCTTCCGCCAGTTCCCGCGCGTCGGCATGCCGCCGGCCTACGACGACTGGGCCGATTGGGAGCGCCAGGTCGAGTTCATGGTGCAGAGCGGCGTCATGGAGGACTACACGTACCTCTGGTACGACGTGCGTCCGCATCCCAACCTCGGGACGGTCGAGATCCGCTGCTGCGACTCGCAGACGCGCGGCGAGCACACCGTCGCGCTGACGGCGCTCATCCAGGCGATGGTCCACGAGCTCGCCGAGCACTACGACGCCGGGACCGAGCTCGGCGTCTATCCCTGGCAGATGCTCGACG
>Ga0310811_10009288_pt1 | contig 12683 bp, 13 predicted proteins | sample YCmetagenome_FD_207642 | JGI IMG/M metagenome (GOLD analysis project Ga0310811, IMG submission 207642) | Soil microbial communities from experimental microcosm in Duke University, North Carolina, United States - YC | ecosystem: Engineered > Artificial ecosystem > Soil microcosm > Unclassified ... | reverse complement strand
ATCACCGTCTCGCGCGTCGTCAACACGCCCGATGCCGTGTCCCAAACCCTGCGCGAGAAGGTGCTCCGCGCGGTCGAGGAACTCGGCTATGTGCCGAACCGCATGGCGGGTGCCCTTGCCTCGGCGGAAAGCAGGGTCGTGACGGTGATCGTGCCCTCCCTCGCCAATGCCGTCTTCATCGAGGTGATCCAGGGCGTGCAGGAAGTGCTGGAGGAGGCGGGCTACCAGCTGCTCCTCGGCAATACGCAATATGATCTGAAGCGCGAGCAGGAGCTGACGGCGACGCTCCTTGGCTGGTCACCGGCCGGGGTCATCATGGCCGGACTCCGCCATACCGAGCGGACACGCGCCATGCTTCAGGCCTGGAACCGGCCGGTGGTCGAGGTGATGGAACACGGCGCGCGACCGATCGACATGAATGTCGGCTTCTCGCACTACAAGGTGGGGGAAGCGATGGGGGAGCATCTCATCTCACGCGGCTACCGTGAGATCGGCTTCGTGGGCGGCGCGCTGAAGGGCGATTACCGGTCGCTGCAGCGCTGCCGGGGCTTGGAACGCTGCCTCGCCCGGCATGGTTTGCGGGTGCGCGCACCTTTTCCCCATGAGGAACCGTCCAGCCCCCGAGCGGGGGGAGTGGCCCTCATGCGTGCGCTGGCAGCAGCACCGGAGCTCGATGCGCTCTTTTTCGGCAATGACGATCTCGCGGTCGGCGCCATTCTGCGCGCGCAGGGGGAGGGGATCGCGGTGCCTGGGCGGATTGCCATTGCCGGCTTCAACGGTTTCGGCATCGGGGAGATGGTGCGGCCTGCCCTCACCACCATCGTCTCGCCCCGGCGGGACATGGGCCGGGTGGCGGCGCAGAAGCTCATTGCCCGTATCCGTGGGCAAGAGACCGGGCGGGCCAGTGTCGATATCGGCTTCTCACTCCGCCTGGGCGACAGCGCCTGAGGGAGCTTCGGGCAGGGTGACGCCGATCATGTCCCCCTCGTCTACCAGCGCGGCGAGCGCCTGCTCAGACCAGCCCTCGGTGCCCGCGGGCCGCATGGGCAGTACCATCCAGCGGTAATCGGCCGTGCTATCGACCACACGCAACCGCACGTTCTCAGGCAGCACCGTGCCCCATTCGGCGAGCACGCCGCGCGGATCGCGCACCGCGCGGGCGCGGTAGCTGGTCGATTTGAACCAGAAGGGCGGATAGCCCAGCACGGCGCGCGGATAGCAACTGCAGAGGGTGCAGACGACGAGGTGATGCACCTCCGGCGTATTCTCGAGCACGCCGAGCGGCGGCATGCCGCGCATCGGAATGCCCATGGATTCCGCCGCACGCGCGCCATCCGCCAGCATCAGCGTGCGAAAGTCCGGATCAACCCAGGCTTTCGCCACCATCGCGGCGCCCAGCGCGGGGGAGGCGGTATCGGTGATGCGGATACGCTCCGCGATCTCAGCCGGATTGGTGATGCCCTTCTCGGTGAGCAGGGTGCGGAGCGCGCCCAGGAGCGCCCCGGTCTCGATCTCGGCGAGCGTCATGGCAGCACCTCCAGCCAGGGTTCGTAGAGTTCGACGAGAAGCTCGGCCTCGGGCTTGCCGTCTGCCCACAGCGTGCTGGCATCGAAGGCCACATGATAGAGCGGCAGGCGCACGGCCGGCCGGCCAAAGGCGAGATCCTCGGGATTCGGAAAGTCGCCTAAGTGACGATCGACGCGGCCGGTGGCGCCGCGCAGGAAATGCGGCGTGCGGATATGGCAGCGGCCGCGCGTTTCGGGCCAATCCTCCCGCACGCGCACGGGCGTCCCCGGCGCGATCATGCCGAGGTCTCCAGCGCCGCGCGCAACTCGGCTTCCGAAAAGACGCCCTTTTCCAGCAGGATGGCGGTGATGGAACGGGTCCAGCGCTGGTAATAGCTGAGCCGCAGATACTCGGCTTCCGGCAGCGCCTCGATCCCGCGCCGCAACTCGTCCACCGACATCACCTTCTTGGCGCCGAGGATCTGGCGGATGGCATCGACCTCGCGGTCGAAGTCGGTGAGTTCATGCGGCTCGGTGTCGATCGCCTCGCACATGTAGCGGGGGACGCCGCCGAGATCATGCATGGCGCGCGGCACGTCGCGCTCGGGGAGATCGCTCATCTGGTGAGACCTCGGGCCGCCACCGGCCAGACGCCTTCTACCATGCCGCCGCGGCTCACCACCACCTCGTTGTGAAGGTTGGTGACGACACAGACATGGTTGGGGATGATGCGCACCCGCTCTCCCAAAGCGGGCTTGCGCGCGCTTTGGGAGAGATCGAGCATGCCATGCTCCTCGCTGACGCGATCGATGCGTGCATCGGGGTAGTCAGGCAGATAGCCGTAGCCGGCGCTGGCACCGCGCGGGATGAGGTCGCTCGTGAGCGTTTTCGAGCCGCAGTCGAGAATGGCGCGATCTTCCTCCGGGCGGCTCACCACCGTCGCGTGCACGGTCAGGGCGCAATCCTCAAGCTTTGCCGCATCCGCTTCGACCAGGGTGCGGTCGTTATAGATGTACGTGCCGACGCGCATCTCCGTGACGCCTTCGATCTCATGGGCATGCGCCCAGCCCGGTGTGCCGCCGCCCGAGACCATGGGAAGATGGACCCCCGCTTCCTTGATGGCACGAACGAAGCCCACGGTTTCCGGTGTGCTCGGATAGGTCATCAACCCGTCAAAGCGCAGGCCGGATGCCGCCTTCACCTGCACAATGAGGGCAAGCGCGGCCTCGACCGAGGTGACGCCGGTGCGCTTCATGCCGCTGTCGAATTCGATGAGCACACCGATCGGCGTGCCGGCCTCCTGGCCCGCGCGGGCGACGGTTTCGAGGACGAGGGGATTGTCCACCGCCACGCGCATCTTCACGCGTTTCGCCAGCGCGGCGAGCCGCGCGCCCTTCGCAGGCCCGATGATGGGGTAGGAGATCAGGATATCGTCGAGTCCGGCATCGGCCATGACCTCGGCCTCGCCCAGCTTCTGGCAAGTGATGCCGACCGCGCCGAGTTCGACCTGCCGCTTCGCGAAGACCGGCAGCTTGTGGGTCTTGATATGCGGGCGAAGGGCGAGGCCGTGCGCATCGGCATAGGCCTGCATGCGCGCAAGATTGCGCTCGACGATATCGAGATCGATGATGGGAACCGGTGTGTCGATGGCGCTGACGGGAACGGGCTCAGTCATCGGAAAGCACCGCGATGCAGTCGACCTCGACCAGGATGCCGTTGAGCTGGCAGCCGACCGTGGTGCGCGCCGGAGGGGCGGCGGGGAAGAAGTCCGTATAGATCCGGTTCCACTCGCGAAAGCGGGTGACGTCGCTCAGGTAGCAGTTGATCTTGGCGACATCGTCCAGGCTGCTGCCGGCACCTTCCAGAATGGTGCGGAGATTGGCGAGCGTCTGGCGCACCTGGCCCTCGAAATCATCGGGCATCATGCCCGTTGCCGGGTCCACGGGCCCCTGGCCCGAGACGAAGACGAGACCGTTGGCCACGATCGCGTGCGAGTAGTGCCCGCCGGCCGGGGCTGCGCCCTCGATCATCAAAGCCTGTCGCATTTCCAAATCTCCTATCCCCGTCCCAAAACACGGCCCGGCAGATGGCCGGTAACGGCACCTGCCGCCACGACCGCCTCGCCCGCGACCCAGACATCCGTGATCCCCGAAGGGGCCTGCACCGGCTCCTCGAAGGTCGCGTGATCCATGACACTATCCTCGAACAGAACCAGATCGGCCACCATCCCCGGCCGGATCAGGCCGCGCGCGCCCAGGCTGAAGCGCTGCGCCGGGATCGCGGTCATCCGGCGCACGGCATCTTCCAGGCTGAACCACTTCTTGTCGCGCCGCAGCGGCCCGAGCACGCGCGGGAAGGTGCCGAAGGCCCTGGGATGCGGCCTTGTGCCGGGGCGCGGCAGCCCGTCCGACCCCACCATGTGCAGCGGGTGGCAGCAGGCGGCATGCAGATCATCCTCGCTGAGCTGGAACATGACGATGGCCGTCTGGCCGCCGTCCTCTTCCACGAAACGCACGAGAAGATCGAAGGGCGCGATGCCGAGATCGGCGGCGGCCTTGTCCATGCGACTGCCTTCGAGCGCTTTCAGCGCCGGATTGCCGACCCCTGAGATCATCACATTGCCCCAGCCGATGAGGGAAATCTTGGATTGGCCGTGGCCGTCATTGCTGCCCTGTTCCACCCATTGCTTGAGGGCGGCGCGGGTCTCCGGGTCCCGGAGGCGTGCGAGAAGCGCGGACATGCCGCCTTCCTGGGCCGAGGGCGGCAGGAGCTGCAGCATGTAGCTGCTGCCGGCGGGGTAGGGGTACATGTCGAAGCTGATATCGATGCCCCGCGCACGGGCCGCTTCGAGCAGGACGAGGGCCTTCGGGATCTGTCCCCAGTTGGGGCGGCCGGCCGATTGCAGATGCGAGAGCAGGCCGGGCGCGCCGGCCGCCTCCAGCACCGCGATGAATTCCTCGATCGAGCGCAGGAGATTGGCCTCATAGCTCCGCACATGGGCGGCGAGGACGCCACCTTCCTCGCGAACCGTTTCTGCGAGGGCCACGAGTTCCGCCGTCTCGGCGAAAGCGCTCGGCGGATAGACGAGACCGAGAGAGAGGCCGGCGGCCCCTGTGCGCAGCTGCGGCCGCAGCAGGTCCTGCATGGCGCGGATCTCGGCCGCGGTCGCGGCCCGCTTCTCATAGCCCATGACCGCGAGGCGGAGGGCGGCATGCCCCACGAGGGAGACCAGGTTGAGGGCGATCCCGGGCGTTTCGAGCGCGGCGCGGTAGCCGTTGAGATCGGCGAAAACCTCGGACCGCGCCGTCTCCCCCAGCAATCCGCTGAAATGGCCGCGGAGCAGGTCGACCGCAGGCTCAGGCGCCGGATAGAGCGAAAAGCTGCAATTGCCGACGACGATGGAGGTGACGCCCTGGCGCGCTTTCTCCGGCCGCGTGGGGTCACGCAGGAAGGCGAGGTCGTCATGGCAATGGGCGTCGATGAAGCCGGGGGCCAGATAGCGGCCCGCCGCGTCCAGGATTTCCGCGCCTTCCGTGTCGAGCCCGGGTCCGACGGCCGCGATGCGTCCTTCGGACAGGCGGACATCGCCGCGGAACCAGGGCGCGCCGGTGCCGTCCACGATCCGGGCATTCTTGATGACGAGGTCCTGTTTCATGCGGAAACTCCTTTCGCGGCGGGGGAGCCTATACGGGCCAGGCCGCTTCGGCCATGCTGGGCCACCTCTAGGATACGGAGATTGCCGATGACCCTGTCGTCTCTTTCGCGCGTGGAGGCGGTATGAATAAGCCGCTGCACTGGGCCTTCGTCACCGGCGGTGGCGGCGATATCGGCGGCGCCATCGCCGATGTGCTGGCATCCCGCGGCTGGGGTGTCATCTGCGCCGATCTCGCGGCGGACCGCACGGCAGAGGTTGTGGCGCGCGTCCGGGCGGCGGGCGGCGTGGCCGAGGCCATGACGCTCGACGTGACAGACGAGGCGGCGGTGAATGACGCGGCCCGCGCGGCGCTTGCGATCGGCGACGTGCGGGTGCTGGTCAACAATGCCGGCCATGCCTTCAGCTACAGGATGCACGACCTGGATTTCGCCACCTGGCGGCGGGATATCGCGCTCAACCTCGACAGCGCCTTTCTCTGCACGCGCGCCTTTCAGGACCATCTGCTGGCTTGCGGGGGGGTGATCGTCAACATGGGGTCGGTCAACGGGCTCAGCGGCAGTTTCGGCCATCCGGCCTATAGCGCCGCCAAGGCGGGGCTGCTGCATTTCACCCAATGCCTTGCTGTCGAATACGGGCCGCACGGCGTGCGGGTGAATGCGGTCGCCCCCGGCACGGTGCGCACCCGCGCCTGGGATGGACGGCTCGCCGCCAACCCCCAGGTCTTCGAGGAGGTCACCGCCTGGTATCCCCTGCGGAAGGTTGCGACCCCGCTGGATGTGGCGCGCGCGGTGGCCTTTCTTGCCTCCGACGAGGCCTCGCATATCACCGGCGTGATCCTGCCGGTGGATGGCGGCATTACCGCCGGTCTGACGCAGCTGCATCAGTCGATCACACAACAGAAGTGAGACGATGCAAAGCCCTGGGACCTGCGCCTGGTAAGAATTTTGTTGTGAGCGGTGGCATTCGTCCCAAGGCTGAACCGTCAACGCGACGCCACAAGGAGAAACGAAAGATCGGAACATCCCGGCTATACAAGCCGGCGTAGCCCTGCTTAGAGTTCAGCCCTGCATTGCTCGAACCCCAACCAAGGCTCCCTCATGCGCATCGCCCGTTGTCCCCTCCTCGCCGGCGGCGTCTCCGCGGCGTTCGCTCTGACCCTTGGTCTGTTTGCCGCAGCGCCGGCGAGGGCGGATACGGTGCTGTCGCTGGTCGCGGCCGACTACGGAACAGGTCCCAAGGATACCAGCGAGATCTACTGGCGGAAGATCGCGGATGACTTCCATGCCGCGAATCCGACGATCACGGTGAAGGTTCAGATCGTCAACTGGAATGACTTCGATACCAAGGTTCAGACCATGGTGCAGAATCGCCAGTATCCAGACATCACCGAGGGCGATTATTTCTCGAACTATGCGCAGGAAGGACTTCTCTACAAGGTCAGTGACGTCTTTTCGGACCCGTCAAACCTGATGCCGGTCTTCAAGGAACTGGGCAGCTATAACGGCGTGCAATACGGCCTGCCCTTCACCACCAGTGCCCGCGCCCTCTTCTACAACAAGGCGATTTTTGCCGAAGCCGGCATCACCAGCCCGCCCAAGACCTGGGATGAGATTGCGACGGATGCGGCAAAGATCGAGGCCAAGGGCAAGATCGGCTTCGGCCTGCCGCTCGGGCCAGAGGAAGCCCAGGCGGAGACGCTGCTGTGGTTCCTCGGCAATGGCGGCGGCTACCAGTCGGCGGACGGCAAATGGGTGATCGACAGCCCGGAGAACGTCGAGACCCTGAAATTCATGACCAAGCTGGTGAAGGCGGGCGATACCGAGCCGAACCCCGGCACCAAGAACCGCACCGATCTGTTCAATGAATTCGCCCAAGGCCAGATCGGCATGATGAATGGAGAGGTGGCGCTGCTGCCGATCATCAACTCCGCCAACGTTCTCAAGAAGGGCGATCTTGGCACCGCCGCGATCGCCGGCCGCACCGGGCCGATCGACAAGACGCTGGGCGTCTGCGATTTCGTCGCCGCCTTCAAAACGGATGGCAGCAAGCAGGCGGCGATCAAGAAGTTTCTCGATTTCGCCTTCCAGGATAAATACCAGCTCGACTTCGTGCATATGTATCTGGAACTGCCGGGCACGACCTCGGCGGCCGTCGAACTCGCGAAGACCGACGCAACGCTCGCGCCCTTCGTGAAGGCTCTGCCGAATGCGGTTCAATACCCGAACGATCCGGTTTGGGCGCAGGTGAAGACGCAGATCCAGCAGATCATCGGCACCGCCATCGGGCCCGATCCGAAGGCAGTGCTGACGACGATCCAGCAGACCGCGCTCAAGGGAAGCTGAGCCGTCAACCACGCGAGGGCGCATGGCCCGCACCGCGACCGGGGTCTTTGAACAGGGACCCTGGCAACGGCGGCGAAGCCCGCACCGAGCACGCTATACAACCCTGCGGAGCCGCGCCTAGAGTTCGGCCCGCTTAAGAAGAAACACCAGGAGAAGGCTTCCTATGCGCATCGCCTGTCGTCCCCTCTTCGCCGGCGGAATGTCCGCGGCTTTTGCTCTGACCCTGGGTCTGTTTGCTGCCGAACCGGCGCGAGCGGATACGGTTCTGACACTGGTGGCCGCCGATTACGGCACCGGCCCCGCCGACAGCAGCCAGATCTACTGGCAGAAGATCGCGGACGCGTTCCATGCGGCCAATCCGTCGATCACCGTGAAGGTCCAGACGGTCAACTGGAACGATTTCGACACCAAAATTCAGACCATGGTGCAGAATCGCCAGTATCCTGACGTCACCGAAGGCGACTACTTCTCGAACTATGCGCAGGAAGGTCTGCTCTACAAGGCGAGCGACGTGCTCAGCGATCCTTCGAACCTGATGCCGGCCTTCAAGACGCTGGGCAGTTACGAGGGTGTGCAGTACGGCATGCCCTTCACCACCAGTTCGCGGGCGATGTTCTACAACAAGAAGCTCTTTGCCCAGGCCGGCATTGCCGCCCCGCCCAAGACCTGGGATGAGCTGATGACGGATGCCGGTAAAATCGAAGCCCTGGGCAAGATCGGCTACGGCATGCCGCTCGGGCCGGAAGAGGCGCAAGCCGAAACGTTCCTCTGGCTCCTCGGCAATGGCGGCGGCTTCCAGACGGCGGACGGTAAGTGGGACATCAACAGTCCGCAGAACGTCGAGACGCTGGACTTCATGACCAAGCTTGTGAAGGCCGGCGATACCGAACCCAATCCGGGCACCAAGAACCGCGCCGTGATCCTGGAGCAGTTCGCCCAGGGCCAGGTCGGCATGCTCAACGGTCTTACCGCGCTGCTGCCCATCATCAAGCAGGCGGGCGTGCTCAAGGACAGTGATTGGGGCACGGCGCCGATCGCGGGCAAGACCGGTCCGCTCGATACGACGCTCGGCGTCTGCGACTTCATCGCCGCCTTCAAGACCGACGGTTCCAAACAGGAAGCCATCAAGAAGTTCCTGGATTTTGCGATGCAGGACCAGTACCAGGTCGATTTCGCCCAGGAATACAACCTGCTGCCGGGCACGACCTCGGGGGCTGCGGCCTTCGTGAAGGTTGATCCGGCGCTCGCCTCCTTCGTCGATGCCCTGCCCAAGGCTGTGCAGTATCCGAATTCCCCCGTCTGGGCCCAGGTGAAGACGCAGATCCAGCAGCTCATCGGCACCGCCATCGGCCCGCATCCGAAGGCTGTGCTGGATAGCATCCAGCAGACCGCGCTCAAGGGCAGCTGAGCCGCGGGCGGTATTTCCGAATGAGCCTGTCCACGCTCGAGCAGGGGGTGGTGGCGCAGAAGCGCCATCGCCCCACGCGGTTTTTCTCCCGGCTAGGCCCTGTCCTCTGGGTCGGGCCTGCCGTCCTGCTGATCGCCGGGGTGGTGCTCTGGCCCGTCGTCATCATGATCGAGACCGCCTTCCAGAATATCAGCCCGGACGGGTTCATCCGCGGCTGGGCGGGCTGGCGGAACTTCGTCTTCCTCTGGCAGGAGCCCGATCTCACCGGCATCCTGGTCCGCACCGTGATCTGGGTCGCGACCATCGTCGTCTGCACCATGCTGATCAGCTTGGCGCTCGCCCAGCTCTTCAACCAGAAATTCCCGGGACGCCGAGCGGCGCGTTGGGCGCTTATCGCGCCTTGGGCTGCCTCCGTCATGATGACGGCGATCGTTTTTCGCTGGGGGCTTGACGCCAATAACGGCGTCATCAACGTCTTCCTCCACGACATCGGCCTGCTGGCCCGTTTCAACAGCGAAGCTTCGGACTGGCTGGGCTCGCCCGGCTCCGCCTTCGCCTGGATGATCGTGGTCGCGATCTTCGTTTCCGTGCCTTTTTCGACCTACGCGCTGCTCGCCGGGCTTCAGAGCATTCCCTCCGACGTCTATGAGGCGGCGCGGGTGGATGGTGCCGGGGTCTGGCGCACCTATCTCGGCATCACCCTGCCCTTGCTCAGGCCGGCCTTCATCGTAGCCTTGCTCATCAACGTCATGAACGTCTTCAATTCCTTCCCGATCATCTGGGAGATGACGCGCGGCGGCCCCGGGCATCAGACCAGCACGACGACGACTTTCATGTATCAGCTCAAACAGAGCTATATCGGCGAGTCGGCCGCCATGTCGGTGGTGAATTTCGGCCTCGTGCTGCTCATCGTCCTGGTCTATCTGCGCGTGACCGTCTGGAAATCAGGGACGGCCGAGCCATGAGCGCCACAACCCTGCGCCCGAAACCCTGGCCCTGGCAGCGGCTGGTCTATGCCGGCCTCGCCTATATCGTGGCCGCGATCTTCCTGCTGCCCTATCTCGAAATGATCGTCTCGGCGCTGCGCCCGGCGAACGAGATGCTGGCGCGAACCTATCTGCCGAGCCATTTCGACATTTCGGCCTTCTTCAATATCTGGAAGACCGGCTTCGGCCAGCATCTGCGCATCAGCCTTGAGGTCGCGAGCGGATCGACCCTGCTCGTGCTGTTGGTGGCCATTCCGGCCGCCTATTATACCGCCCGGCAGCGCTTCCGTGGCCGCGGCGCGTTCATGCTCCTCGTGCTGGTCACCCAGATGTTCCAGCCGACGGCCATGCTCGTCGGCCTCTACCGGGAATTCCTCGATTTCGGGATGCTCGACAGCGTGGTCGCGCTGATCCTGGTGAATGCCGGTTTCAACATGGCCTTTGCGGTCTGGATTCTGAACGCCTATGTCTCGGCCATCCCGGCCGAGTTGGAGGAGGCTGCCTTCATCGACGGGTCGAGCCGGATCGGCGCGCTCTTCCGCATCACCCTGCCGCTGGCGCTCCCCGGCATCGTGACCGCGCTGATCTTCACTTTCATCAGCGCCTGGAACGAATTCATTGTGGCTTTGACGCTGACGACCTCTTCCGCGACCGAACCGCTGACGGTCGCCCTCAACTCCTATATCGGCCAGTATCAGGTGGATTGGAGCCATCTTTTCGCGGGTTCGGTGATCGCAACGATCCCCGTGATCATCCTGTTCGCGCTGATCGAAGGGAAGGTTGTGGGCGGGCTCACCGCCGGATCGATCAAGTGAGCGGCTTGGGTCCTGTGGACAGGGTGCGGCCGCCCCGGGTCGAGATCTGTGTCGATGATCTCGCCGGCGCCTTGGCGGCCGAGGCCGAGGGTGCGGACCGCATCGAGCTTTGCAGCGCACTCTCCGAAGGCGGGCTGACGCCGAGCTTTGGCCTGGTTCAGGCAGTGCTGGGCCGGGTGCGCCGCATCGGCGTGCGCATCATGATCCGGCCGCGCGGGGGCAATTACGTCTTCTCCTCGGAAGAGGTGGAGGTGATGCAGGCCGATATTGCCGCCTTCCGGGCGTTGCCGAAGGCTGCCGGGGTCACCATCGGTTTCGTCTGCGGGGCGCTGACCAATGCGGGTGTGGTCGATGCGCGGGCCATCACCCGGCTGAAAGCGGCCTGTGGCGGCGCACCCATGACCTTTCACAAGGCTTTCGATGCGGCGCGGGACCTGCCGGCAGCGCTCGAAACCCTGCTCGGCCTCGGCATCCGCTCGGTCCTGACCTCAGGCGGCAAGGCCACGGCCGAAAGTGGCGCGGAGGCCTTGGCGGCACTCGTTACCCAGGCAGCGGGGCGCGTCGCCATCATCGCCGGCGGTAGCGTGCGGGCGGGCAATGTGCGGGCACTGGTGGAGCGGACCGGCGTGCCGGACGTGCATCTCCGGGCCATGCGGCCAGACGCTTTCGGCCGGCTCGTGACCTCGACGGAGGAGGTCGCGGCCTTCATCCGGGCGGCGCGCCCGGGCTGAGGGGGAGAGGTGGCGCGCGTCCTTGCCGTCGATGTCGGCGGCACGAGCTTCAAGGCGGCGCTGGTCGAAAGCGACGGCGCCATGCAGGTCTGGGAGAGCGAGCCCACCGGCGGCGCGCTGGGGGAGGCGGCCTATCTGCGTCTCGCGTCCTATATCGGTCGGATTCTCGGCGAAATCGTGGGCGAGGCGCCGTCTGCTCTTGGGCTGATCGCGCCGGGAATGGATGAACGGAACGGCCAGGTGATCTTCGCGGCCAATCTCGGCTGGCGGGATTTTCCGCTCGGAGCCCGGCTTCGGGCCGCCTTCGGCTTGGCCGTGGCGGCGGGGCACGATGTGCGGACGGCGGGACTCGCCGAATCGCTGCTGGGCGCCGCGCGAGGCGAACAGGACGCCGCCATGATCATGATCGGCACCGGCATCGCCGCAGCCTTTCTCTGTAACGGCCAGGCGGTCTCGGGTGCGCGGCAAATGGCCTGTGAAATCGGCCATGCGCCGGTCTATCCGGAGGGGGAGGCCTGCGCCTGCGGTCAGTTCGGCTGTCTCGAAACCTATGCCTCGGCTGCTGCCATCGCCCGGCGCTACCGGGCGGCGGGGGGCACGGAAGCGCTTTCGGCCGCCGAGATCAGCCGGCGGCTCGGCGCCGATCCGGTGGCGGCGCGTGTCTGGGGGGAGGCTGTGGAGGCTCTCTCCATCGCCTGCGCCACGGTGACTCTTATGCTCGACCCGGCGGTCATCGTCATCGGCGGCGGTTTGGCGGAAGCGGAGGAGGTTTTGCTCTCGCCTTTAGGGGCGGCGCTCGCGCGCCGGCTCGCCTGGCGATCGCCGCCACCGCTCAAACGCACGTCTCTGGGTGCCCGCGGGGCACTGCTGGGGGCGGCGATTCTGGCCTTTCGCAGCCAGGGACTCGGCATCGCGGAGATGGTGGCCGCGGCCGGGCCAATCGCGTGAAGCGCTGACCCGGTCAGGAGAGATCGAGATTGGCCCGGCTGCCGGTCACGGCGTGTCGGAGCGAAGGCTTCTCCGCGCGGGCTTGTCTAGAGGAATTTTACGCTGGGCTACCCCGCGCCCGTGACAGTGAGATGACGATCGGCTGGTGTTGACGACCCGGGACAGGGGGCCTAGAAGCCGTTTCACCGACGGGGATCGGGGGTTGCGGCGGGTTGGTTGATCTGCTAAAAGCTCTGCCTCCTTCGACAAGATTATCGGCCTGGGCGCCCTGAGAGATTGGGGTGGTTTTGGGC
>Ga0310811_10009287_pt1 | contig 12683 bp, 15 predicted proteins | sample YCmetagenome_FD_207642 | JGI IMG/M metagenome (GOLD analysis project Ga0310811, IMG submission 207642) | Soil microbial communities from experimental microcosm in Duke University, North Carolina, United States - YC | ecosystem: Engineered > Artificial ecosystem > Soil microcosm > Unclassified ... | reverse complement strand
ACCTGTTTTGTCTGTGTGCCAGCATACAGGGAGCCATATTAACGTAACGAAGCAAGTTTGTACGGCACAATCGGGCGCAGATTAGCTTCGATCTCCTGACGGTGCGGCTCCAGAAATGGCGGCAGGGCTAGACGCTCACCCAGATGTGCGCTATCCTCGTCCGTGGCAAAACCCGGACCATCCGTAGCCAGTTCAAAAAGAACGCCCCCGGGTTCACGGAAGTAGACAGAATGGAAGTAAAAGCGATCAATCACAGGTGTTACCTGACTGATTCTTGAGGCAACTTTACCGCGCCACTGCTGATGCTCTTCATCATTCGGCGTGCGGAACGCCACGTGGTGAACGCCACCAATACCAGGACGACCGCTCTTCAAACCAGGACGAACATCGAGATGTACCTCGGCTCCCGGTCCACCAGGACCAACTTCATAAACATAAACAGTCGTTTGCGCGTCTGATTGGTAGGTACCAGCCTGACGAAAACCCAGCGTCCCAGTGATAAAACCAGCCGTTGGCTCAAGAGCACGCGCCGTAATACGAACAGCATAGAGGCCACGGATCGCAACATCAACGGGAACAGGACTACCTTCCCAGGGTTTTCCCTGTAAACGTCCCTCATCATCAATCAGTTCCAATTGCTGACCTTCAGGATCTTTAAATGGCAAGACAACTTTACCGTTATCACGCACCTGGATACCATCATGGGTGACCTTAAATGTGTCAAAACGCTCAACCCAGTACTCCAATGCCTGACGACCACGCACACCAAACGCGATAGCCGCAACCGTTCCAGCCCCTGGACGATTCGGACCAGATGTCGGCCAATCAAAGAACGTCAATTCAGTTCCAGCCCCACCAGTGGCATCTCCATAAAAAAGATGATAAGCACCAGTATCATCCTGGTTGACCGTTTTTTTCACCAGATGCAGACCCAGAATAGTCGTATAAAATGCATGATTTAAAGATGCATCACCGGTGATAGCAGTAATATGGTGAAGACCACCCAGTTCCATTGTATCTTCCTCCTGTTTTTTCCTGTCATCTATGCTTTTGCACACTAACAGTTTATCTATAAACCTATTGATCAAAAGATCGTCGGCATTCATCACTTTCTACCGATAGTTTACCACTAAACCATCAAAGCGTCAAGAGAAAGCATCATCACTTCACCCTAATCCACCAGACAGTTATATTATCTGATTATGCTACTTGATATAGATTTATATAATATTATCTAGCAAAAAATGCTACTGTTGACATGTAAATATATTACGAGTATTATTCTATTGTAGAGCCATTACTATTGGAAGACGCCCACAATCCCAGCTAAAGTAAATCTCAAAAATGACAATAGTAAACTACCTACAGACAAGGAAAGAGAGATAAATATGTTTAAGCACTTACTACGCGTAGTAATGTTTGGAACATTACTTCTTGGTGCATTAATGGTTTCATCCAGCATGTTCGCTGGTACCGCAGACGCCGCAACAAGTGTTGCTTCCCATCAGATGACACAACCCACAATAAGCCACAAGGGGCCAAATCGATCCTATGATCGCGGTAAAAAAGACGGCTATACGGCTGGCTACAAAGATGGCAAGTTCGATTGCGCTCGCCGTTATAAATACAATGACAGACGTCACAGCGATTCCCGCTCATACAGCCGCGATTATCAGTACAAAAAAGGCTACAATGACGGATATCCAAAAGGCTACGGCGATGGATTTCGCACCTGCCGCCGCCGATAACAGAAGCAGGCCATAAAATAAACCGACATCACGCTGAAGAAATAGCCTGACTACCCGCAACTAACTGTATAATAGTGATTGCTTCCGCATCAAGACTCCTCACTGGTCCAATGGGCGCAACCAGATGAGGGGCCTTTTTCATTTTTGGGATACTCCATCTGCTTTCCTTTTTTTCTGATACTATTGACGATTTTACCCTAAATGCATTATAATTTCATCTATTTATTAAAAAAACATAAAAATGTTCTACTAATGATCAATGGAAACACTTTTTTATGCTATACTCGGCAGAGTATAAGCAGCATGCAAACGGTATTTATGTTGGGTAAAGGAGATAAACATTCTTATGGTCTGGGAAATTGATCGCTCTCATAGTCTGGCTGAATTTTCCGTTCAGCATCTCAAAATTGCTACCGTCAAGGGGCAGTTCACTGAAATACACGGTACCATCGAAACAGATACAAAAAATCCAGAACGATCCTGGGTAAAAGCACAGATACTCACCAATAGTATTTATACGGGCACACCTCAACGGGACGTCCATCTGCGCACCGCTGATTTCTTCGAAGTTTCTACCTATCCAACAATTACATTTGAAAGTAGTCAGGTACAGCACGTTGATACCAATCGCTTCATCATTGGGGGAAATCTATCACTGCATGGAATGACACGATTTGTACAATTGCGCACGCTCTATACTGGCGCTAATCAGGATCATTTAACGAATGCCTGGCGCATTGGTTTACACGCAATTGCAGAGATCGACCGCCGTGATTTTAACTTTACCTATAAAGAGACAAACAATGTTGGTATCGCGTTGGTTGGTAACGAAATAAAGATAAATCTGATTATTGAAGCGGTCTGGATAGGATAGTGATTCTATATTGAAATACATAAACATATATCAGAAGCTATATACAAAAAAAGAATGAGGATGAGAATATGGATGTTCTCAAGAGGATAGAAGAGATACTGGCTCAAAGAACTTTGTACTGAAATAATGAGAGATGTTGAGGAATGGTTATCATCACACTGAAATATCCAGTGTTAATCTCAAAAGACTAACACTGGAGAAAAAGTTATGCGTGTTTCGCGGCATCCAGAATAACTTCGGCAACGGCCTGAGGCTGTGACACTGGCGTAGAATGGCTGGCTCCCTGAAGAGAACGTACGGTAACATTAGCGCCCATGCGCTCAACCATCCAATGCTGAACCTCTGGCAATACCATCTGGTCGCCTTCAGAGATGATGTACCATGATGGCAAATTCTGCCATGCTGGTGTACCGCTCTTATCACCAAAACACTGCGCGGCAATTGGCTTCTGGGTTACTGCCGTGACACTCACCAGAGCGGCGTCAACATCGTGAGCTAATCCTGCCTGGAAGTGCTCTGGCGCAAACCACAAGAACCCCTGATCATCAGGACGAAGACCTGCTCCACCAGGAGCGGCGGCGAAACGTCCAAGGATATCACCAACAGCCTCTCCCTCCGCATTCGCTAAAGCCGCGACATAGACTAAGGCAGTGGCGTTTGCTGCACCGTTTGCGGCGTTACTGATGACGGTACCACCATATGAGTGACCAACCAGCACGGTTGGACCTTCAAATGTAGCCAGCACACGACGTGTCAATGCCACATCATCCGCCAATGAGGTCAACGGAAGCTGAACAGCTTTGACTGTATGACCGGCTTTTTGCAGAGCGGGGATAACACCATTCCAGCTCGAACCATCTTCCCATGCACCATGTACCAATAATATATTAACCACAATTGTCTCCTGATATCTATCTATACATACGAAATTATGCTGCTTTAAAAAGACTCTTTTTTCTGAGAAAGTTCGATCTTTGCTCAAATTGCTAAACAACATAGGACAGTTAGTGTACTAATTTTCTGCCTTGCACAGTGTATGATTTTAGCCTGGAGAAATGCAATATCGGGAAACCGATTCTCTGCTCTGATTCAATAAGGATTACTTGCAATTGCTAGATTCATGCTGATTTCTTTTCGTATGCTCTCGATTGATGATCAATATCATAACACCTGTAAAATACCCCTGCGACTGTTGCCAGCACTGCACAGATACGATAGAAATGCATCATAGAACAGGATTAGTGCTGATCATTACGTCGTTATTCAAGCCGCTTCATTTCATATAAGATCTCCCCTTGACAACCTTCCTTTTTTTGCTTACTATATCCATAGTGAATATATCCAATTTGATTATATGCATTGTGGATAGTTTTTTGAAGCAAGAAACAGAAGGATTTCTCTGTGAAAAACAATACAAATGATCCAGAAGCACTCCTCCCGCTTCCTCCGGCTACCTTTCATATTCTACTGGCACTGATCGGAGAAGAACGGCATGGCTATGGCATTATGCAAGAGACAAACAGCCGGAGCGAGGGGAAAATAAATCTTGGTCCAGGGACGCTTTACCGCACGCTCAAGCGTCTGCTAACCGATGGGTTGATTGAAGAGTCCGCTGAACGGCCAGTCGCTGAACTTGATGATGAACGGCGGCACTATTACCGCTTAACTCCTTTTGGCTTACAGGTAGCCAGAGTGGAGGCACAACGGCTGGCTGCTCTTGTCCGCATAGCACAAGCACAACAACTCTTACCGCGATCAGGCATCGTCACGCCTGGGGGAGGCGCATAATGCCCAACGAACAGTATAAAAACAGAGCACTCACCATCTCAACATGGTGCTATCGCCTGCTCCTCCACGCTTACCCATCATCATTCCGCCACGACTTCGGCGAACGTATGATTGGTGTCTTTCGCGATAGTTGTCGTACCGCGCTACAACAACATAATATACAAGCGCTCATTGCATTCTGGTTACATACTTCCTTTGATATCCTTATTTCTTCCTGTTTGGAACAATGGTCAGTTGTAAAAGAAAAGATCTATGCTATGACTACATCTACAAATGAACGACAATCTCAGCTACATCTCCGGGTAGCACGCGCAACAACCCTGTTCGCCTTTATCGCTTCGCTAGCGGCTAGCCTGCATCTCTATCTACTGGAAGACGCGAGTCCGCTCACACAGACCGCTTATGCCGCTTCACCAATATTACGTTTTAGCTATGATGCGACCTATATCACGACGCTGGCTGCCGCTGTCGCAGTCTGCTCCATTGTAGGATACGCGCTGCTGCAACGCACAACGCAGGTAGCCATCAGCATAAGCATCATCTCACTCTTGATCGCGTTTGGTGGCTTCGGCGGACTACTTATCCGCCACCCGATGAACTTCCTGATGTTATTCAGTCTCTTTGTCGCATTGGTTATTATCAGTTTTCTGCTCGGACAGGTTGTGGCAAAACATGCTGCTCAACGCATAGAAAAACGGCGGGCATTGATGCTGGGAGCCTGTGTCAGTGTTGGTAGCATCTTGCTTATTAATATTGCTGCCCTGATTCTCCATACTATCCTGCTCAATCCAGTCAGTCACGCACTCTACATGCAAGGGCAGATAGCGGGCACTCACTGGAACTCCTTGCTGATAGCGATGGTTGCAGCATTTCTTGCAATGATCATCTGCGGTGGCGGACTCAAATATGCACTACGCTTTCCAGCACTCCAATCTTAAGAGATTGAAAACAGATAACAAACAGGTCCGTGGGAACAGTTCCCACGGACCATTATAAAGGGAATCAACCAGGAACCTATTTGACGTATCTTTTTTATAATTATTTCCGGACATGTAAACCACGAAATGCGATAGTAGATATGCAGATGACGAAAGGCTATCATCCCAGATGAGCATTAATTTTGCTGAGTGAATGCCATACAATTTGCCAGAATGGATAGAGCAATACCACTCAAACAGAATAAAATGACCAGACACAAATAGCCATCCAGCAATGAAAAGAGCATCATCTCCTGAGGAAAAATAGTAAGGACAGCAATAGACAAAAACATCAATGTAATGAATATTGGAATATATATCCTTACCGCGAGAATGAACGAAGTCATCCCGATAACAATTGCAGATAAGAATAAAATTGCAAATTATCGCAACATCATCCTCGGCAACAAATATCTTCATTCCACAGTTTTTCCGCCATGAGAAACCAAGGATAAAGCCTGACAATAAAAATGCTGATAATAACAGGTGCTCAAGGTGCTAATAATTCACGCTGAGACTTGTTATCATCAGCATTTAGAACAGCAATAATCAAACCAGATCTATTACTATGATATATATCATCCAGCCTCTTCCACTTCCGGCTCCTTTAGTTCCTCTGTCTGAGCCAGATATTCCTCTATCTGTCGAGCCTTGACCTCACGACTCGTGCGCGGAGGAACTTCAGGTAACAGAAGTACGAGATCAAAATCGTCATCAGCCCCAATACGATTGAAGCGCTCAATATCGCACCCCATACAATGGTGAACAATCACATACTCACCATTGGGACGCTGGAAATAGCCAGTAGGCTCCATTGAAGCTCCACAGGAACTCATTCTATCTCCTGGTTTACGGTCATCGACATGACGGGAATAGAGACAGAAAGGACAATGGTTTCTATGGTGACCACCATAAGGTAGCGGGCAAACAAAACGACGACAGTGTCTACATTTGAAAACTTCTTCAGACGATTGTGTATAGAGTGGTTTGCGCCGAGCTAATTGGCGAGCCTGACGCTCATCCTCATAATGTTCCAGATCTTCGTCATAGTATGACTGCGCATCAATACGCAGAAGCTTCTTGCGTGACTTTCGCACCGGTATATCCTCTTTATTTTTCTGCTTGCTCTGTGATCGGTAGCGTATTGTCCAGCAGCAGGAGCGATGTGCGCTAACTGGCTGGCAGGGGTAGAAACAAGGACCGGTACGAAGCGTATTGTCATACTATTACACATAAAGTTACCTTTCTATGCTTACTTTTCATACAGTAAGTGCAGCGTTGACTGGATAGAAACCGGGCATTGAGAAAGCCACAATACGATGCAGTGATTGATCATACAGCCTATGGATCTTGCGGCACATTCAACAGAGCATAAAATGCAGCCGAAAGGTTGCAGCAGATAAAATCATGCCTGTAAGTGTAACCATCAACATTGAAAAAAGACAAAAATGCCCGGAACAAGAGAAAAATTTGAAGTAAAACGATGAGGAAGTGTGAAGGATGTGCTAACTATGAGGTAAGAAGTATAGCAGGTAAACTCAAATTACATTACCGCGAAAACAACTTGCGATGATGAATATACGATATCCTTAATCCACACAATACAACGCGCTTGCTAGATAATGGATATCAAAATATATTGCTTATCAGAAATTAGCAGCCCATCACACTCTTTACATAGGTGGCTTGCATAAAAGGTATTCCCTTCTAGAACTTCACAGTTAAGTTGAACTGAATTGAGTATAGTATCCTGCTGATAGAAAGTCAAGAGTAAAAACCGGATTGTGCAGGGTCTGAAAATTATTGCTGGGGAGACCAAAGACGAAACAAAAGGCCGAGAGCCATAGCAGGATCATGGGAGAAAGTCCTTCGCGTTTCAGCAATGTGCGTTGTACCAGTTCGATGGATCAAAGTGATCGCCAGATTGCGCAACGTCGCCCAAACCTGAGGAGCGACGCCCGAACGAAGGCGAGAACGATCCTCACCGAATGTGACATCGCGAACGTAGTGAGAACCGTTCTCAATCGACCAATGCCCCCGCACGATGGCGAGCAGACGTTGAGGGGAAGCGTGGGCAGCAGAAAGATTGGTAATGAGATACACAACTTCCGTTGTGGTACCTTTCTTACTGGCAACGACACGAGTCACTTGAGCCACCTGACGAATGTGTGGCCACGTGGCGTGTAAGTAAGCATTCATCTCGGAACTGACACGGATGCGGCGGTGTTCAACACGTCCGCGACGACGATCCCAGGTTTCATCCTCGGTGCAGTGAGCAGAGGGATCAGCAAAATACGTTTGCAAATCGAGGAACAGGGTGGGCTGATTTTCTTTGACGGTTAAAACAGTAAAAGCCTGGCATTCATGAACGACCTGCATCCATTTCACTTGCGTGTGTAACGCATCGGCAGTGTAGATGCGCCCGGGCTGGGCGATGAGGGGAAGCATGGCTTGAGCGACAGGGATTTCATTGGTTTTGTCTTGGATACGGACCTGCAAAAGCGTCTCTTGCTCATCATGCGTGCGAAAGGAAAGGAGATTGGGAGCGGTTTGGTCTGCCGTTTTGGCTCCGCGAACCACTTTGCCATCCAGCGCGATTGGAGACGGTGAATCAGGGTGCAGCGTGGCACGAACCCAACAGGAAAGCAGATGCTCCAGTGCGTGGATCGAGCGTTGAGGAAGCAACCAGCGATAGAGTGCTCCCGTTGGGCTGAGAAAACGTCTGTGACCAAACACGCGTTGCAGAAGGGGGCGTTGACCACGGCACCATTGTCCAACCGCTTCGCTATGGTTGCAATTGCAGAGCAATGCGGCGACCAGGCAGGTGAGTAAAAACGGGAGATCGTAACGTAAACCATGAGACGAACGAGGATCAGGAAGAGAGGCAAAAGCTTGTGAGAGGCTTAAAAGGGCACAATCTTTGCATAATTGCTCACGTTGCTCAGCAGTCAATGACGATAATGGTTGGGAAAATGCGGTACAATTCATGACAGAGACTCCTTTATGCTGGGATGAAATGTGATGTTTCCATCTTATCAGCTTTGGGAGTCTCTCGTCTCAGCAATAATTTTCAGACCCTGTTAATATGCTTGAGTTTGTTGACAAACCCTTCAGCCATCCCGTTGTTGTAAGCCAACGAGCACGCTGCAACGAAAGCAGGCAATTCTTTTTGTATGCCGAGGGCAAAAGCTTCCAGTTCTGCGATGCCCGATTGGGAGCAGATGCTGACCCAGGAGGTGGCCTCATCACCCTGTTTGTTCTTCATCAGTTGGAGCAGTTGTCGGGTCATCTGATACGCCAGTTCCAGTTCTTTTTCCTGGCGGATGAAAACTGGTCATGGCTCTCTACATGCGTTGGGTCCCTGACGAAGAGAGAGGAAAGCTGGCGAGCCGATGGAAGTTCGACCACGTGTTCGGGAGGACTCTGCTCCTCCGACGAATCGGAAACAAGACGTGTTTCCTCTTCCACTCTTGTTGTTGGGTGAGAGGTCTCTGGCACGGCTTTGCTTCCCCAATCCTCTTGAAATTTGCGAAGTTCATACCGGCGGGGAAACAATCCTTGTGCTTGCAACCATCGGAGCACTGTCCGGGGATTGCCTGAGAAGCCCTGTTCATGGATTTCCCGATACAGCTGTTGCGCATTTTGGCATCCCTAGGCACACCGTTCTCGCAGGGAATGGAGTTGACCCGTTTTTGGAGGGGACGTAAACGGAAAAAGTGAGTCCATGGAGATGGATCAAAAAAGAGAAAGATGATCATTTTTTTGTATGTATACGTATTTACGTCTAGATCTATTTTAGCATGAAAAATTATTTTCGTCAAGAAAGCTGATTTTTCATCTCTTTTTTTCGTCTTTCGTACTCAACTGGACTTACATATCCTCACGAAGAATGTCTTCGTTTTCGATGGTTAACCTAAGCAAAGGAGTTGCCTCCTCTGCTCGGCTTCAAAACCGGACATGAACGTTTCCCTTCATCCGGCTCCTCAATGATACGGTCTTTGTCAGAGATACCTTTGGCACGCTCTGCGTGTCGGTCATCATGGCAATGTCGGTGGAGAAGGCATTTGTTCCCAAGTTCTTCTCCTCCACCGTGCGCCTTTGGCGTAATGTGATCAATTTCAATCAGGTCAGTATCCTGTAAGAGCAACCCACACCAACGACATTTTCCTTGCTGTTTGCGAAGAAGTGCACCTTTTATCCCATTAAACATCGGGTGCATGCGCAATCGCTGGCTCCAATAGACCATGTTCCCATCATAGGGACTTGCCGTTCCTTTCACTTTGACATGTCGTTGGATGTGTGCCTGCCCGTGTTTCCACAGGATGGTTTCCTGGCATCGGAAGTTCCATTGTTTCTCTTCCTGCACATGCCAGTATTTGTTCACAATCCATCGCATCCCTTTATGTGGATGGCGGCGTTTGGCCCATCTTCTCAATTGCAGATACAAGATGTGATCACATCGATGAAAAGTCTTCGATGCAACCGTTCTGCGATGGTAATTGGTCCATCCTCGATTCACACGATTCAGCTCTTTGATGAGCTGTTCTTGTGACGCACCTTGGTTTCTCTTGATGACCGCTTTCATGCCCGTAATGTGCCTTTGGACGGCCTCTTTACTGGGAGAGATAATCGTTTTGAAGCCAAGCGGTTTGCCTCGTGTGTTCTTTCCCGTATGAGTTTTTCCTACGGGAAATTGTCGGATGGTCCACCCAAGGAAGTCAAATCCCACGTTTCCCTGGTATTCCCAGAGGGTATGCGTGATTTTTGTTTTACTGGGTTTCAGTTCTCATCCCATTGTGCCTATCCATGTTTCCAGAAGACGTTTTGCTTTGTGTACTCCTGCCTCCGAGGGATGAAGGATGACCAGATCGTCAGCATAGCGGATAATCTGAGGGCGTCCTTCTTTGGAAGAGAAAGCTCCTTGTATCGTTGCTTCGATGCCGTGTAAGGCAATATTCATGAGTAAAGGGGCGTGATTACCCCACCTTGGGGAACCCCTTGTTCTGTCGTGTAGAACGTTCCATATTCCACATAGCCTGCTTTGAGCCATTGTTTGATCAATTCCTTGCCAGGAACAGGGCCAATGGCCTCTAGAAGATGGTTGTGTGAGATGGAGTCAAATGCCCCTTTGATGTCGGCATCCAGTATCCATTTCTTGTTTTTGTTGGGTCGAGCGAGTGCATAGATCTTCCCAATGGCATCCTGGCAACTCCGACCAGGCCGAAAGCCATAGCTCGTCCCCTCAAACCTGGCCTCCCAAGATGGCTCAAGGGCGTTTTTGACGAGGGCTTGAAGGCATCGCGATCCACGACGACGGGTATCCCGAGCGGCCTGAGTTTGTGATTGGTTTTGGGAATGTAGACTCTGCGTACTGGTTTGGCTTTCCTGGGGGTATATTGGGCGAGCTCATCGACCATGTTCCCTCTAGCTGCTGGTGTTTTGATCACCAGTTTGTCCACTCCTGGCGTGTTTTTCCCAGCGTTGATTTGCGTCACGCGCCGGACACTGACCAGTCTGTTCGAGTGGCTTTTGAGCATGAGTTTTTGAAGGGAGCGAACCTTTTTCAGGTCTCTCTCTTGTGTTGCCCGAAAGATACGATATCTCAGATTGCGAACAACCTGGTTGGCTTTGTGCCAGTTGACGGTCTTCCAGTCGGTCTGCTTCTTGGTTCCGTTTGCTAAGCATGATGCTTGCATCTAACTTTTCCCTCGATAAGCCTTCCTTACATCGATCTTTGGGTGATGTACCAGAATCACGTCAGCCGTCTTTCGACGCGGGTATCTCCGATTTTTTTTCGGCCCTATCTGCCCAGTTATGTCTTCCTGTTGCCTTTCAGCAGGCAGCCTTCGCTTCTTGATACCTCCTCTCCCCACTGAGGAGTTCAGCCAACTTTACAGTCTGCCTACTCATAAGGAGATCCTTTTGAGACCTCATTGGGGTTATCACGTTCCACATGTGTGAGATGCAACTGGTGAGGAACGCCCTCTATACTGCGGAGACTGGGTATCCTTTGCCATGATTCAAGCACCCACGGCGACCATTGTCTCGTCCATCATCGTTGCAGCCGATTACGATGACCGAAAGTCACGCAGCTTTTTCGAAGGTTCATTTGCATTCATCCTTCCAGTTTTCCTCTAGCCCGGTCGCCTCATTCGGCTCAAAGCTTCCTTAGACATTCTTCCTCGCTTTCTACGTCTTCGTTACCGATGGCGCAGAGAGGAAGTGAGGACAGCCCTGGATACTGGGCTGGGAGCCTTATGCTCCACTCATCACAAGCAACTTCGTGCCGCACGCTTGAATTCTTTTGTGTAGGTTGGTTGCGTTTTGCCCATCGTTCCCTCCTGGCTTTATTCTCTCATCTTTCTCTTCTCCTTCTCCCCAAATCCGGGTCAATTCCAAACGAACCACGAGTGATCAACGTGGACAAAAACGCAGCCTATCCCAAAGCGTTCGCGGAATTGAAAGCGGAAGGATGCCTCCCCGAAAGGTGTGAATTGCGGCAAGTGAAGTATCTCAATAACCTCGTTGAACAAGACCATTGCTTCATCAAACGGTTGACGAAGCCGGGGATGGGCTTTTTCTCGTTCGAGACCGCATGGCGAACCAGACAAGGATACGAGGTGATGAACATGTTGAGAAAAGGGCAACTGCAAGGCGTGGTAAAAGGGGATGAGAGAGGGCAGGTCGCGCTCATCGCCAAGCTCTTTGGCGTGGCAGCTGAAGAACATTTGAGAGGACCACTCACGCTCCATTTCTTTTCTTCAGCGTTTTTGCAATACAACCTCTCGCAGGGTCACGGCTGGCAAAAAAATCACCTTGTTTCATGTGATATCGCACCCTCTGGTCACGGCGGATGAAGTTGAGTGTACTGTTTTCGCCAGAAAAGGGCAAGATATCGCACCTAATGGGCTATTCGCTGCGATATCTTGCCACCGCAAGCCAGGGAGGTGTGGTTCTCCCATCTTAGTGAAGCCGAGTGCACCGTTTCGAGGGGTTATGCAAAAGAACTATTTTCCCTCTCAGATTAATCCTCGCTGCATGAGATAGTGTTGAGTAATGGTCAGACGTCCCTGATCGCCGAGAGAATTGGCCGCTTTCTCGTCATAGGTATGGTTGGCGAATGGTATATTTACGAGCGTCATGTTTACGCCGACCGCACGAGCCTGATCAACAAAGTTATAGACGCCATCAGGAGGGTTAAGCCCATCGTCCTCCGGCTCAATGATCAGCGTCTGAGGGGCTTTGCTCGACAGATAGGTTGCCGAGGAAATCGCCTGCATGCGGGCCGGAAACTTC
>Ga0310811_10009286_pt1 | contig 12683 bp, 6 predicted proteins | sample YCmetagenome_FD_207642 | JGI IMG/M metagenome (GOLD analysis project Ga0310811, IMG submission 207642) | Soil microbial communities from experimental microcosm in Duke University, North Carolina, United States - YC | ecosystem: Engineered > Artificial ecosystem > Soil microcosm > Unclassified ... | reverse complement strand
GTTGCGAGCCAACCATCATGGATAGTTTGTGCCGTGGCCTCTGGTCGGTGATCGTATCCTGCTGTAATACTGGGACCTTTGAGATAGATGGTACCTGCTTCTGCTGCTGCTGCGATGGTATTCTCATTCATAATACGGAGTTGTACCTGTGCCAGTGGTCGTCCGGCAGAGCCAAGTTTGCGTAATGCATCCGCGGGGGAGAGTGTTACCGCCTGAGCACAGGATTCGGTCAGACCATACGTCTGAACGACAGGTATGGATCGAGCCGCGCAATTTTCCAGCAAGGGGCGTGGTGCTGGACCACCGCCAAGAAGCACACAACGTAGTGTCTCTGGATACTGTTCACCTGCGTCATCAAGCGCTGAGAGCATGCGCTGTAACATGATGGCGACAACTGAGATGATGGTGACGCGATTTTCGCGGATGGCCTTGTTGACTGCCTGGGGATCAAATTTTTCCTGTACAATTATGCTGATGCCATTGATAACACTACGCATCAAGATAGAGAGGCCACCGACATGAAAGAGGGGCATACAGGCCAGCCAGCAATCATCGCGGTGATGCCCAAGATTGAGGGCGGAACCGATCGCACTCCACCATTGCATAGTATAGGTAATGATTACACCCTTCGGGTTGCCTGTCGTTCCGGATGTATACATGATGGCCTGGGTATCATTCAGGTTGATGAGATGGCGCAGGATAACATCTGTTTCTGGTTGATTCTGTAGTGTGACGTTCTGTGTTGTCTGTTCAAGATTGATGGTCCCGTAGTGGAGTTGTGGCAATGCCTGTTTGATTGCCTCTACCCGTGTGTTGTGCTGGGCATCGCTGAGCAGAACGGTTGCGTTGACGTCCTGAATTTGCCAGATATGCTCTTCTGCTGTAAGGCGGATATTGAGGGGAACCATAATGGCCCCCAGACGCGTAAGTGCGTGGACGCACGTGACGTATGGCAGCCCATTGTGAGCCAGTACGGCTACTCGTGTCTGTTCGTGTATGCCCAGACTTGCCAGTTGTCGCGCCAGATGTGTGGCTTGCGCGTCAAGTTCCGCGAAGGACCAGCGAATCTCACCGTGTTGAATAGCAAGCTGATCCGGCGTGTTTTCGGCACAACGCATAAGCCAGTTTGGTAAAATTGTATCTGCTGTATTCACTATAAGCCTCTTCACTAAGCTGTTTTGATATCGTGTTGTCGTATAGCCTGTTCTATATGGATCCCTGAACCATCACCTTCTGGTAGCTTCATCATACCATCTTGAACTGGCAACGGTTCTTGTATCAGGCTTTTCGTTAATAGAGGCAGGGTTGCCAATCCACATGCCAGCGTGATTTCAGGCATGGCACACGCCAGATGGAGTGCAGCGGTAATGCCGACACCAGTTTCGATGGTACTGGTGATGACACATTGTATTCCCTCCATTGTCGCTGTGGAGATGATGCGCTGACTGGCAGCGAGACCACCAGCGAGTTGAGGCTTGAGAATGAAAATGTCCGCAGCCTGCGCATCTATGACTCGCCGGGCGCTGGCGCTGTCTGAAAGCATTTCATCTACAGCGATAGGAATTGCGACGGATTGCCGGAGGCGAGCAAGACCGGAGAGATCATGTCTGGAAAGGGGCTGCTCTATATACTGGATGTTCAGGTTTTCGCAGCGGCTGAGAATGAATTGTGCCTGTGAGAAGTCCCAGGCTTCATTGGCATCGAGACGAAGCTGTATATCGGGTCCAATCACGTTACGTACAGCCTGTATGCGTGTAATTTCTTCTTCTGGTGCGGCTACACCTACTTTGAGTTTGATACAGGAAAAACCTGCTACAAGAGCCGTCTGAGCGCGTGTGATACTCTCATCCAGCGATTGGACACCAATCATGGCATTGACCTGGATCGCTGTGTGGGGAACTTGCTGCTGCGTTGTTGTCAGTAGTGCGGCGATACTTTTATGCTCTTGTCTGCCCAGAGCATCAAGCAGGGCCGTTTCGATGCCATAGATGGCGGATGATGGGTATGTAGCGTCCACATGTTCCGAAGCTTGCAGGTTGTGTAGCGCCTCTATCAGATCCTGACCCTGTAATTGTCGTGTCAGCCGAGGCAGACTATATAGAACATCGCTCAGCGTTCCACCACTAAATTCGGGAAGTGGGGCACTTTCACCAAAGCCAGTGATGCCGTTATCTGTCTGGATCTCTACAATAACACCATCGCGGGTGGCGAGATTTTCGTGTGCGGTGTTTAAGCTACCGTACAATGGCACCCGATAGGGATACCATTGTACGAGTTGGATTTTCATGATTTTGTGTGCTCCCTATGCTTATGGGAGACGAGGGTACTTGGAGAAATCGGGTTTGCGCTTTTCTAAGAAGGCGTTTTTCCCTTCTTTTCCTTCCTCGGTCATATAATAGAGCATCGTGGCGTTGCCAGCCAGTTCCTGAATACCGGCAAGGCCATCGGTGTCGGCATTGAAGGCAGATTTCAGGAAGCGTAATGCAACCGGGCTTTTCTCCAGAATTTCTCGGCACCACTGGATGGTTTCTTCTTCCAGTTGCGCCAGCGGTACAACGGTGTTGACCAGTCCCATATCCAGAGCCTCTTGCGCGTTGTATTGACGGCAGAGATACCAGATCTCACGGGCTTTTTTGTGGCCGACGATCCGAGCCATATAGGTCGCGCCCCAACCAGCGTCGAAGCTACCAACACGTGGACCGGTTTGTCCAAAGCGAGCATTATCAGCGGCAATGGTCAAATCACAGAGCATATGGAGCACATGGCCGCCACCAATCGCATAGCCAGCGACCATTGCGATAACGGGCTTGGGCAGATATTTGATTACTTTCTGTAGATCAAGTGCGTTCAGACGGGGCACACCATCTTCACCCACATAACCACCTTCACCACGCACCTTTTGATCACCGCCAGAGCAGAATGCTTTTTCACCCTCACCGGTCAGAATAACCACACCAATTTCGGGATCTTCGCGGCAGATGTTGAATGCATCAATCATCTCGTTTAGTGTTTGTGGGCGGAAAGCATTGCGCACTTCCGGGCGATTGATCGTGATCTTGCCGATGCCCTCGGCTTTTTCAAAACGAATATCAGTATAGCTTTTTATTGTTTGCCATTCGACAGACATTGATGGAACTCCTTTGTTGTGTATTATTGCTGGTCCGCACAAAATTGTTTGACCAGTGCGACGAATGTCTTTGTCTGTTCCAGATGAACAGTATGGCCCGCGCCTTGGATGACGCTGTGTTTGACATCTGGGAGGCATTGCGACATTTGTTGTGCAATTGTACAAAATTTCTTATCTAACGCGCCAGTGATCAATAAGACAGGGATATGCAGTTTCGTGAGGCGTTCATGCAGAGCTGGCTGAGTGCCAGTGCCGATGCCTCGTAAACTCTGTGCCAGACCAAAAGCGGTATTCTGCAATCGTTGCATATGTAATGCAGCCTGTTGTGCTTCTGGCAGGCTGTGCTGACTGGCGAATAATGGAATATTTTCCCAGTAATCGACAAAAGCTGCAATCCCCTCATGTTCTATCCGTTCCGCGAGTGCGTTATCACTCAGGCGTCGTTGCTCTCGTTCAATTGGATCCGCTATCCCAGGTGAAGCACTTTCCAGGATGAGAGCGCGAAAATAGCCAGAGAAGGCTGTATACAACGCGATCCGTCCTCCCATCGAGTAGCCAAGCAGTATGGCCTGACCGGAGGCAACCCCGAGCCGGTGTAGTGTCGCGAGTATGTCCTCCTGACAATGTGCCATATTATAGCGTTGCGCATCAAGTGGAGCGCTTGAGTGACCATGCCCCGGCATATCCAGCGCGACGACATGCAGTCCAGCGTTGGCAAAAGCATCAAGTAGGGGCCCCCAGCCTGCGGCGCTCCCGGTAAATCCGTGGATGAGCACAAGACAGGGTGATTGGACGGAATGATCAACTGGTCTGTTTCGTTCCACGACACCGATCTGAATGCCATTCACCTCGATTGTTGCTGAAGAATTGTTTGGTTCAATCATTGCTCCTGTTGCTCCAGTGTCGGGAGCACATGTTGTACTTTTTGCCAGAGCTGACGGTGCATATCCACGTTGCTTTCGCGTTCTGTCTGTACCTCAACGACGTGCAGACCGCCATGTTCAATGCCATGTGAGATCGCTGCGCGAAAATCCGTCCAGTTGGTGCTGGCTGTGTATATTCCCCCATACATTTCAATCACGGGTTGAAATTGCAGCCCGGTTGGTGTGCCCCAGAGTTGTTCAAAATGGTCTGGATACGCGGCCTGTGGCAAGAACGAGAAGATGCCACCGCCATCATTGTTGATCAGCACAATAACCAGATTGAGTTGATGGAGGCGTGCCGCCAGTAATCCATTCAGATCATGGAAGAAGGACAGGTCACCGATTACCAGTACCGCCGGTTGACCCGCGTTTGCTGCGCTACTTCCTAATGCACTTGAGATGATACCATCAATACCATTCGCTCCACGATTGCCGAATACATGAATGTTCCGGTCGCTGCCCCAGAAGAAGGTATCCAGATCGCGTACTGGCATACTGTTGCCAGCGAAAAGTACGCTCCCATCTGGCAGTAAATCCTCTAGCTCACGAAAGACACGGCCCTCAAAAGGTGCTGTGAATTCGTGTATTGCTTGTGTCAGTGCCTGACGTGTTTGCTGTTCTGTCTCCTGCCAGTTTGCCAGCCATGTATTGTTGGCAGGTTTCTCCTCTGATTGGAGCAGATCAAGCTGTGTGATTAACTGACTACAGAATGTTTTGGTGTTTGTATGAATGATCTCTGTGGCTAACTGTGTGGGTTCATTCCAACCATTCTGGGCGTCAATCACAATTTGTGGTTGGTCTGCATAGTGCTGTAGATAGAGTAAGATTGGTTTGGCGGTAGGCATTGCACCAAAACGCAGAACTACATCTGGTTGATGCGTGTTGACAAATGGATTCAGGCGAATAAATGCGTCGTAACTGCTGATAATATGCTGCTTGTTGTGTGCTCCACTACGTAGTTGCGATAGCGGATCAGCCAGAATTGGGTAGTGTAAGTGCTCGGCGAGTTGGACTAATGCTTCTGTCGCGGCTGGATCTGTGCCCGGTCCCGCAATGATGATGCCTTTGGGGCTTGCCAGCAATTGCCGAGCGAAGTGTGACAATCTGGAGTGTGAGATGGTTGCCTGTGTGGCTTCTTCAACTTCTGTATAGGCTTGCGTTCCTGATCGTCCTGACCATGCTTTCGCATCACGTTGTTCCTGTGGTGGTAAAGGCTGATCCGCGATGGGGCCAGGTGTCAGCGGCTCTCTAAATGGGAAGTTGAGATGCACGGGTCCGGCTGGTAGCATACGTGTGGTCGCAGTGGCGCGATCCGCGAGCGTACGGATGTAGCGCAATGCTGAGTTTGTGGCCTCTGGCAATGCTACCTCGACAAACCATTTGACATGCGTGCCGTAGAGTCTGTTCTGGTCAATTGTCTGCGGTGCGCCATTATCACGTAACTCATGAGGCCGATCTGCTGTTAAGACCAGTAATGGAATATTTGTGAGTTTGGCTTCTACAATGGCGGGCAGGAAATTGGCTGCCGCCGTACCTGAAGAGCAGAGCAAACCGACTGGTTGTCCTGACCGTTTTGCCATGCCAAGCGCGAAAAAAGCGGCTGAACGTTCATCTATATGCATCCAGGTTTTTAGACCGGGATGTTCGGCGATTGCCAGCGCCAGTGGCGTTGAACGTGAGCCAGGACAGATAACAATGTTCTGTAGCTTCGAACGATAGAGTTCATCTACAAAAGCATTTACATAGGCGAACGTTGGATTCGCGGCAGACTGTGTTGATGTTGTGATTTCTGTATATGTCATAATGTTTTTTATAAATCTCCACCAAGACCACGTAGCATAACTTGCAACTTCCAGCCCGATTCCTGGTATTCACTTTCTGGATCTGAATCAGCTACAATACCACAACCTGCAAAGAGCGTTGCTTGATTGCCCGTGACCAGCCCTGAACGCAGTGCGACCGCGAACTCGCCGTTGCCGCTTGTTCCAACCCAGCCAATCGGACTGGCATACCAACCGCGATCCAGTAGTTCGTTTTCACGGATAAACGCGAGTGCTGGAGTTTGTGGATGTCCTCCAACTGCCGGGGTTGGGTGCAGATCCTCAATGGCATCAAGAATGCTACGACCGGGTAATAAATCGCCGATAATTGGCGTTTCCAAGTGCTGGATATTATTGAGTTTCAGCAAGCGTGGCGTATCTGCCGTCCAGATGCGTGAACATAGGGATGATAGCGCCTGTCGAATCGTGTTGACCACAACCAGATGTTCTCCCTGGTTTTTGAGACTCTGGAATAAATCAGCCTCCAGCCGTTGATCTTCCGCTTCTGTTGCCCCTCTTGGAGCGGAGCCTGCTAATGCCATTGTTTGTATTTGTCCGTCCATGCCACAAACCAGGCGTTCAGGGGTTGCGCCAATAAAATAGTGCTCTGCTCTCTGAATCGCGAAGACAAAAGAACTGGCATAGCTCTGGTAGAGACGTCGCAGACTGGCAAGGATATCGAATGGTTCTTTGCTTTGTAGCTGTACACTGCGGGCAAGTACGACCTTTTCAAAATCACCCTGCTGAATTGTTTCCACCGCCTGTGAGACTTTTTGTTTCCAGGCAGGCGCAGGCATTGTTTCATGAAGCTTTATATCCTGAGCCTGGGTTGTATCAGATTGTGTTGATTGATGGACAATATCGGTAATGGCCTGTTGTAACTGTAGGAATTGTTGTTCGATCGTATCCAGGCATAGTTCTATCTGCGTCGTAGCATCAACAAATATATTGATTGTGAAGGCGCTCCGTTTCTCATCACAGTGAAAGAGGAGTCGGGGCAAGATCAGAAGCCCTGCCGGAAACTGTGACCAGAGTGACGAAGATGGATTGAGTGAGTCAAAGGTAAAACCACCGTAGAGAACTGGACCCTGGGTGAAGGTTGGGAGCGTCTCGTCTATCTCATCGATGATGGCGTGTTGCTGGAGTTGTCGCCATGCCTGGGCCGCATCCGTGACGCGTGTTGTTCCACGCGTTTCAATTGCCTGCGCGACACCAGCGCCGACCAATGCATGTTGTTCAGCAGGGTGTGTCCAAAAGAAACGATCTCCTAATGACAGCTGCTCGAATGCCGCAAACATATGAATGGGATCACACGGTACCGCCGATAGGGTTGTACTCACAAGGATTGGTTGCTGTTCTTGGACCGTACGAGTGATGGCCTGTTGCAGAAGGGTAAGCATATGTGAACGCTGATAGCGTACTAACCAGGAGTGAGCCGCTTCGTGTTGTATTGGAGTCTCTGTAAAAGCTATATCCATAAATTTTCACCAGTATGTAAACAGATTCATGTGAAATGGAGTTACCATGCGATCAATAATGTGGGCATTACCCGGCTGGTTGCCAAGCAAGTATGCGGAAGGAGGGGATGTGGACGATTGAGATAACAATTATGATAGCCTGTTAGTACTACCTTCATCCTCTGCGAGCCCGCACGGCTGTAAAACGGCTTATCCATTATCGTTCAGTCATCTTCTATCTGCGCTGCTAAAAAAGCCGAATGATGGTGGGAGCCAGACCAACACTGTCTGTAGATCACCAGTGAGCTTATGTATGCTGTAGTGATCAAAAAGCCGGGAGCCAAAAGCAGTGCCTGTAGTATTATAACACGTCGCTAGTCTGGACACCAGAAATAGCGATGGTAAGCTAAGGCCAAAAGCTAAGAAAATAGGAGAGTATACCTGTAATGCGTATGCTCTCCTATTTCTGTGTGTCGATCTTATCGATCATGATAGAACAAGATAATTGTTCCTAAGAAGCAGGCGTTTGCGCCGTTTCTTCTTCGATGATTGCTGCGATTTCCGGGGTTTTGTAACCGGAGGCAACAGCCCAATAGAAGATGATCAATGAGAAGACAATAACGATCACCATATCCAGCGGGAAAGGAATGGGGGAGCCTGAGCCGTTTGCGCTAGCGAAAGGTCCAAAGCCACCATACTCAGATATGAGATAGATGCCGAACATCATGACAAAGAACCAGGCGCTTGCCAGAATATCATGCTTCTTCGAGCGTTCAGTCGCCAGCCATGTGTATGCTGAATAGAGGATCGCCTCAACGAGCAATAGGACAAAGTAGAGAATGAAGCTCAGCTTATTCTGGTTGAGTGGTCCGAAGTAGGCTGTGATGAGCACCGCGATGACCATTATGAGGCCAACGATGAGGCCAACAACCCGATTCATACCCATGAATTTGGGTCCATAGAACCAGCCATAGATTGGCAAACCAAGAATAACCAGTGTCACAATGTAGTTCAACGTTGTCGTGCCAGACCAGTACACAATGAGGGTTGCCGCGATAAACCCGATAGGGGCAAGAACAGCAGAGCCTTTCAGACGGAACGGGCGATTGAGTTCAGGCGCGGTACGGCGGAAAACTCGTAGCGAAACGCTACCCATTACATACGTGAGCACTGTCGTTGATGTGATGATACCGACTAACTCGTACCAGCTTGGCAGCGGGATCAGGAACAACCAGCCAATGAGGGTTGCAACCGCCAGCGCGATCACGGGTGTACCTGTCTTGTCATTGATACGCTTGAAGAAATTTGGCAGATAGTTATCCATCGCGAGACCATAGATGGTGCGCGTTGCAGTACCCGAATAGACCAGACCAGTACCGCTAGGAGAAACATAGGCATCAGCCAGCAACAGAACAGCATAAGCAACGAAAAACGCGTAGCCAGAAGCTGTCAGTGCGCTATACAGAGGTGCGTTTGCCCACTTTGATGCTGTCAGTCCAGCCCAGTTGCCAGCATGAATGCCGAGTGAATTCCAGTTGATTGCTCCAGTGAACGCAATCTGCAACAGAACGTAGATAACGATGCCGATCAAAACGGAGTAAATGGTGGCTCGTGGTATATCACGCTGTGGATTTTTTGCTTCACCACCATAGTCAAGTGCCTGACGGAAACCAAGGAATGAGAAGACAATACCAGAGTTCGCGACTGCCAGGAAAATTGGCGCGATGCCCAGTGGTGTAAAGCCGCCATAACTGCCAAAGTTACTGCCTTTGAATAAGAAGAAGAGCAGGATAAAGGTGACGATTGGAAGGATGAACTTCCACCATGTAATGACGGTGTTCAGGCGACCCATGAATTTGATGCCGACATAGTTGAGGATGAAAAAGACGATGGTGAGCGCGGCAGCAAATAAAATACCAGGACCGACGAGCACTTTTTGTCCCTGAACCGTTTGCATTAAGCCAGGAATATAGCTTGCTGCGTATTGGACAACTCCCTCGGCTTCAATAACAGGTACCGAGACGGCGGTCAGGAAGTATGTCCAACCAAGTACGTAACCTGTATAACTACCGTGGGTATAGTGAGGATAACGAACAATGGCACCTGAACGTGGAATCATGCCTGATACTTCAGCATAGTTCAAGGCGATGAAGAGAATAAGTATTCCACCAATGATCCAGGAGAAGATAACTGCAGGGCCAGCATAGCTATCAGCTTTCAATACCGCAAAAAGCCAACCAGAACCGATAATACCGCCCAGACTTAAAAATAACAGATCAATAAATGAGAGCGATTTGCTTAATTTCTTGTCTGCACTTTCCTCTATAATTGGTTCAGCAGACTCTACATGAATGTCAGCCAAGATGTCTACAGCCTTTCTATGAAATTAGAAGGTAGTACGTGTTTACTGCATGAAAGTATTCGTGTCTAAGAATACGGAGCATCTGGCAACAATGTCAGACTGACATGGAGGCTTACCAAATAGTAAGGTTTATCTGCGGTTCCCTCCCTTCAATAAGAAAAGCATCTCTAATGAATCACTGCGTTGTTCCTCAACGGCAGCAAGCTCGCTTTGTATTCAGGAAAATGAAAAGAATGAGATGCTTTACAGACTTTTTGCGCTGGCGCGTTTATATCTCAAAAAGATGTATTGAGATAATATATAACATATTCTTAGTTAAATACGCAAGAGATTATTTGTGATATTTATGGAAAAAGAAATATATTGCCTTTTATTGTCTGTGTGTAATTTGAGCAGAAATAATTTTACTTAATTCGATAGAACAACTAATTATAATTTCTGATAGATGCTTAAGTATCATGATTTTTGTGTATATATATAATAAAAATAAATTTGTTTGATTCAGTAAATAATATAGGAACTGTAAAAGAGTAGATATTTATTGCTAAATGTATTGACTTTTGAGAATATATCAATTTTAAGGATGAATTGGAGGTTTTCCATAAATATTTTTCATGTATATAAAAGGAAATACTATTTACTTCTTTTTACTATTTAAAATGAATGAAAAGCGAAAATATATAAAGTTGTATTATGAGTATTACCGTAATCAGCTAGTTAAGCGGTCGCACAAACGTAATAGGCAGGCAGGTTTGCCTATTGCTTATAGATGATGGTTTTTTGCTCCAACCTGTACAGGGAAAAGAGTTTATTCCCTGTTTTTGCTTTCGTAGAGACGTGTTCGTTAGTTCTGGCGACCGCGTATCCAACGTGGTTGGATGCTTTCAAGTGGAGGATCGATATCGAACAGGCTGGGTTGGGTTTCCAGGCGGAAGAGTTGTTCAAAATGTTCGGCTGGAAAGGCTTTTTTGAGCCGTGTGGCATAGGATGTGCGCAACACTTGAAGGTAATGTTCAACATCATAATCACGCCGATTAGCAACTTCATGATGAGTGATGACGACTGTTGGTGGTGGTGTTGTTTCGCTTGATTGCGAGCGCCAATGATTTGTTACCCTTTCCTCCTCATTCTCATCGGGGAGCCAGACATAGCCTTTTCTGGTGCGATAGAAGCGTATTCGTTCGCCCGGATACCAATCTTTCCGTCCGGCTTGTATGAGTGCTTCATATGCTGGTTCGGGACGGCTGATGCGTTGTGACAAATATTTTTCAGGGGTTTTTGAAAGTTTGAGACGGGTCGCGACATCAGAGGCGGGTAAGCGTCGTTCGCGTAGGGCTGCTACAGTTTCTAAATACAGATTACGTACACCCATGACGTTGCCTTCAAGTGCGTACTGTAATGCTTGATGCAAGAAACGTTCACCAAAGGGTTCTGAGCGGCTGGAACGTAGCGCGACACCATGTACGACCAGACGACCGTCGTAGGTGAGCAAGGCATAATTTTTTACTTCATGGCTCAGCATGGCATGGTAGCGCCCTTCATATTCCAGACGAATGCCATCTGGCAGTTCCGCGCCGATTTCGTTGACGAGTTGTTGTTCTTGCGCTTCACTCCACCCTGAAGGGACTGCGAAGTACACGCCATCTGTATCGGCTTCAATGAGTGCCATACCGCGTTTCTGGAGTGCATCAAGGACATGTTGTAGAATTGCTCGTCCACGTCGTGTCACCTCTCCTGCCGCCTTGCCATCGGCGAAAAGGGCCATTGTCCCCGCGCCCATATAACCATAAGCCGCGTTAATGAGAATTTTCATTGCTGCCTGCGTAGCTGTATGGTGATTGGCTTCGATTGAGCCAGGAATGGCTGTTCTCGCGGCCTCCTTATGGGAGAGACGCAGATCGGTGAGCCGTCCCAGAATTGCCAGCAGGACGCCGTGATAGTCACAGGATGGTCCAATCTGAAATGTGCGCATGAGCGATGGATACAGAGAAGCGACATCGGCTTTGACAACCTGTTCCGCTATGCCTTCGGCGAAAAGATGGACCGCGCCACCTGCGTGTAGTCCATCCTCCGCGCTCTGTTGCGCGGCTTGATAGGGAAGGGCGGCTCCCATATGGAGATAGCTGCGTACCAGAATTGGTTCCAGTATACCCATGGCAGGGCCAGCGGATGCCAGCCGATCATAACGCCGTGGTGCCATACTCGCGAGGGCGAATGGTGCTCCAAGCAGACGTCGCGATAAGCCATCAACCTCCGTGACATCATCCAGTGCATAGTGACGGACCATTTCAGGATCTTTACGATAGGTATCAAAGATTTCTGATCCTGCGATATAGACGCGTTCTTTACTGGCGATGCCAAAGTAGCGTGCCACATCTTTCAGGCTATAACTGGGCATATCACGTACCACGAAGTCATGGCGACGTACCGCGTCCAGTGTATCTATCAATTCGCGTCCAGCTACACTATAGCGCGTGCGTTTGCGGCTCTCTGGTCCAATGGCAAGTGTTTCCTGATGGCTTTCAAGCAACATAGGGCCATCAGCGCGTCCCAGTTTCAGTGGAACGTTCAAGACCAGGGCGCGATGCTCCAGAAATGGCAGATCAAAGCCGAACAGGTTATGATTTTCCAGAATGTCTGGATCTCGTTCCTGTATCAGTGCGCAGAGTTGACGGATCAGGGTCGCTTCATCATCGGGATGAGGAGCTTCTAAGATGGTTGCCAGTCCACGATTATCGCGTACCGCGATGAGGAAGATACGACCGCGATGGGGATCGAGAGCGGTTGTTTCCAGATCAAATTGCATACGATGTAGATCGTCAGGTTCCATCCCCCGAAAATAGGCTTTTCCAGTACTCATCAAATATTGCTCGATGAGGCCAACGCGATAATAGGCATCCTGTAAATCGTTCAGGCGTGGAATGCGGCGTTGCAGCCGATGACCGGCTCCTTCACAGATAGTGCTTTCCAATGTACGCCAGCTACGTGCGAAGA